>DSTMC04003__coassemble_160_pt1 | contig 13122 bp, 11 predicted proteins | sample DSTMC04003__metabat2_high_PE_016 | metagenome-assembled genome bin DSTMC04003 | reverse complement strand
TGAGCGCGGATGCGGCTAAAAATGCCTTTGCTGTGCTCAGAGACAAACTGGAGGAGAGCGGCAGCTCCGCAAAGAAGAAGGAGAAGATCATTCTGGCCACAGTCAAGGGAGATATCCATGATATTGGAAAGAATATTGTGAAAGTGCTCCTTGAAAATTACAGTTTCGATGTGATCGATATGGGGAAAGACGTTCCGCCTGAGGATATTGTCAGGCGCGCACTGGACGAGGATGTGCGTCTGGTGGGTCTCTCCGCCCTTATGACCACCACTGTGGGAAGCATGGAAGAGACTATCCGCCAGCTCCGGAAGGAAAAACCGGACTGCAAAGTGATGGTTGGAGGCGCTGTGCTGAACCAGGAGTACGCGGATATGATCGGGGCGGACTTCTATGGGAAAGACGCCATGCAGTCTGTCTACTACGCCCAGCGTCTGTTTGAAAAATAGGACGGAAAATGTTTCTTATTTTATACACGCTGTCTCCTTGACAGAAAATTAACATTTGGCTATAGTGGTAGTGTTAAATGACCCTTTTTGAGGGGGCAAGTTCTATTACAGGAGGAGACCGCTTTATGATGAGAGGATTGGATACAACGGTGAGGAGACTGCGCCGGAAAGTATTCGAGGAGGTTGCCAGGCTTGGATTTAAGTCCAACCCGGAGACATTGAACGATGACATGGAAGCCATTCCGTACAAAATGGTAAACGAGGACACAAAAATAAAATACAGGGAGAGTGTGTACAGAGCCAGGGCGATCGTCCGGGAGAGACTCCGGCTGGCCATGGGACTGTCGCTCCGTCCGGAAAATAAACCTGTCCATCTGACGGCAGGTGTGGAGGCCAGTAATATCTCCGATAAATATTATGAGCCGCCGCTTATGCAGGTTATCCCATCTGCCTGTGAGGCCTGTGAGGAGAAGGGATATGAGGTCAGCAATATGTGTAAGGGATGTCTGGCCCACCCCTGTATGGAAGTCTGCCCCAAAGGAGCAATTTCCTTTGTGAAGGGGAAATCCTATATTGACCAGTCCAAATGTATTAAGTGCGGCAAATGCAAATCCGTCTGTCCCTACGACGCCATCGCCAAGAAGGAGCGTCCCTGCCAGAAGGCATGCGGCGTGGGCGCGATCACGTCCGACAAGATGGGCCGGGCCTACATCGACAGCGATAAATGTGTGTCCTGCGGCATGTGCATGGTCAGCTGCCCATTTGGCGCTATCTCCGACAAATCACAGATCTTCCAGCTGGCGAGAGCGCTGAAAGAAGGAGATCATATTATCGCCGAGATCGCGCCTGCATTCTATGGACAGTTTGGAGATAACATCACGCCGAGAAACCTGAAGGCTGCTCTCATGGAACTGGGCTTCAAAGAGGTGTATGAGGTGGCGCTGGGCGCAGATATCGGAGCTATTGCGGAGGCCCACCACTATGTGGAGAAGGTGACGACAGGAGAGCTGCCCTTCCTTCTCACATCCTGCTGCCCATCCTGGGCAATGCTGGCCAAGAAGTTCTTCCCGGATCTGATCGATGAAGTGTCCCAGGAGCTGACTCCCATGGTGGCCACAGCCAGGACTATCAAACAGGAGCACCCGAATGCCAAAGTGGTCTTCATCGGTCCCTGTGCGGCCAAGAAGCTGGAGGCCATGAGAAGAAGCGTTCGCAGTGATGTGGATTTCGTAGTAACTTTTGAGGAGCTTCAGGCCATGTTTGACGCAAAGGATATTGATCTCAGCCAGTATGCTGCCGAGTCCTCCTTCCACAACGCCACCGGAGCAGGACGTGGTTACGCAGTGGCAGGCGGCGTGGCTGACGCCATCAAAAAATGTGTCAATACCTACTATCCGGACGTGGAGGTACATATTGAGCACGCGGAGGGACTGGCTGACTGTAAGAAGATCCTGACCCTGGCCAAGGCAGGGCGGATGAACGGCTGCCTTATCGAAGGCATGGGCTGCCCGGGCGGATGTGTGGCCGGAGCAGGAACCAATATCCCGGTTGCAAAAGCGCAGAAGAAGATCCAGGATTTCGTAAAGGCATCCTCCAAACAGGTGCCGCCCAAGGAACTGGAAGAGATCGAGCTGAAATAAGACGGATAAGAGATGAGAGCGGAACAGCAGCCGCATGCGGCATAAGTCTGACAGGCCCCGGCGTTGACAAACGCCGGGGTTCTCTTTATAATTAGATGTTAGTTTGAAAAATTAGGAGGAAACTATGCAAAAATACGGTGTAAATGAATTAAGAAAAATGTTCCTTACATTTTTTGAGAGCAAGGAGCACCTTGCGATGAAGAGTTTCTCGCTTGTGCCCCACAACGATAAAAGCCTTCTTCTGATCAATTCCGGTATGGCGCCCCTGAAACCTTACTTCACAGGTCAGGAGATCCCGCCCAGAAAGAGAGTGACCACCTGCCAGAAGTGCATCCGCACAGGCGATATTGAAAATGTAGGAAAGACGGCCCGCCACGGCACCTTCTTTGAGATGCTGGGCAATTTCTCCTTTGGAGACTATTTTAAGAAAGAATCCATTGCCTGGACATGGGAGTTCTTAACAGAAGTGGTAGGTCTTGACCCGGACCGCCTGTACCCTTCTGTGTATGTGGATGACGATGAGGCCTGGGAGATCTGGAACAAACAGATCGGGATTCCCGAGGAGCGCATCTTCCGTTTTGGCAAAGAAGATAACTTCTGGGAGCACGGAAGCGGACCCTGCGGTCCCTGCTCAGAAGTCTACTATGACCGGGGCGAGAAGTATGGCTGCGGAAAGCCGGACTGTACAGTAGGCTGTGAATGTGACCGGTATATGGAGATCTGGAATAATGTATTTACCCAGTTTGACAATGACGGCCAGGGCCACTATACAGAGCTGGAGCAGAAAAACATTGACACAGGAATGGGACTGGAGCGTCTTGCCTGCATCGTACAGGACGTGGACTCCATGTTTGATATAGACACCATCCGTGCTCTCCGTGAGCACGTGTGCCGCCTTGCAGGCAAAGAATATGAGAAGGATTACGCCACAGATGTCTCCATCCGTGTCATCACAGACCATATCCGTTCCGTAACCTTTATGATCTCCGACGGTATCATGCCCTCCAACAGCGGAAGAGGCTATGTGCTGCGCCGGCTTCTCCGCCGCGCCTGCCGTCATGGCCGTCTCCTCGGCATCCAGGGAGAATTCCTTGTGGAGCTGGCCCAGACCGTTATAGACGGATCCAAGGACGGATATCCGGAGCTGGATGAGAAGAAAGATTTCATCTTCAAGGTGATCACAAAGGAAGAGGAGCAGTTTAACAAGACGATCGACCAGGGACTTTCCATCCTGGAGGGCCTGCAGGCTCAGATGGAAGCGTCCGGAAGCACGGTCCTCTCCGGCGAGGAGGCTTTCCGTCTCTATGACACGTACGGCTTCCCTGTGGATCTTACAAGAGAGATCCTGGAAGAAAAGGGATTCTCCATTGACGAAGAGGGATTTGAAAAGGCAGCGAAAGCCCAGAAAGAGCGGGCGAAGGGAACCTTCGGCGAGACAAACTATATGGGCGCTGATGTGACCGTGTACGAGTCCATCGATCCTTCCGTGACCAGCACATTTGTGGGATATGACCATTTAACATACAGCTCTAAGATCACAGTCCTCACTACAGAGGATGAAGTCGTGGACGCACTCTCTGACGGCGAGAAAGGCACCGTGTTTGTAGATGAGACTCCGTTCTACGCTACAAGCGGCGGCCAGGAGGCGGACAATGGCGTGATCCGCACAGAGGACGGCGTGTTCCAGGTGGAGGACACCATCAAGCTCCTGGGAGGAAAGATCGGCCATGTAGGCCATGTTGTGAGCGGTATGCTGAAAGTGGGAGACAAGGTTTCCCTGGAAGTCAATGAAGAGAAGCGTGCGCTCTCCGCAAGGAACCACAGCGCGACACACCTTCTTCAGCAGGCGCTCCGCCAGGTGCTGGGAACACATGTGGAGCAGGCGGGATCTTCTGTCAACGAATACAGACTCCGCTTTGACTTTACCCATTTCTCAGCCATGACAAAGGAAGAGCTGAAAAAGGTGGAAAACATCGTCAATCAGCAGATCATGAACTGCCTGCCGGTAAAGGCTGAGAACATGCCCATCGAGGAGGCAAAGAAGACAGGAGCGGCTGCCCTCTTTGGCGAGAAGTACGGCGACATCGTCCGGGTTGTGAGCATGGGCGATTTCTCCAAAGAGTTCTGCGGCGGTACCCATGTGGACAACACGGGTGTCATTACTGCCTTCAAGATCATTTCTGAGACAGGTGTGGCTGCCGGCGTGCGCAGGATCGAGGCCCTCACATCCAAGGGGCTTCTCCGGTACTATGATGAGCTGGAAGAGAAGCTGGAAAGGTCGGCAAAGCTCCTCAAGACAACACCGGACAAGGTGGAGGAGAGACTGTCCCACATGATCTCTGAAAACAAAGAGCTCCACAGCCAGGTTGAGAGCCTGAAGAGCCAGCTGGCCAAAGAGTCCATGGGAGATGTGACAGACCAGGTGACAGAGGTGAAGGGAATGAAGTTCCTGGCAGCCAAGGCACCAGGCGCTGACATGAACGGCCTCAGAGACCTGGGCGACCAGCTGAAGGAGAAGCTGGGAGAAGGCGTAGTTGTGCTCGCTTCTGATGCAGGCGGCAAAGTAAACCTGATGGCCACAGCCACTGACGGAGCTGTCAAAGCAGGAGCCCATGCAGGCAACCTGATCAAGGCCATCGCATCCTGCGTCGGCGGAGGCGGAGGCGGCCGTCCGAATATGGCTCAGGCAGGAGGAAAGAACCCTGCCGGCATTGATGAGGCCCTGCAGAAAGCAAAAGAAGTGCTGGAAAACCAGCTCTAAAAAGAAAAAAATGATTGACGTGCAGGAAAAATGTGCTATAATCTAATGTAGTGCAATAAATATACCCGAACAGTCGTATGATGCACAATATAGGGCTGGAGGGGAGGTTAGGTGTGAGACTATGTCAAATGTAATCGTTAAAGAAAACGAGACGTTGGACAGCGCTTTACGCAGATTCAAAAGAAGCTGCGCAAAGGCTGGTATTCAGCAGGAAATTCGGAAAAGAGAGCATTACGAGAAACCAAGCGTAAGACGCAAAAAGAAATCCGAAGCTGCAAGAAAACGTAAATATAACTAATGTGCAAAATAAAGATGACACGCTTTTGCGTGTCATCTTTTTATATCTCTTCCATCTGTCTCAGCTCATGGTACAGCTTTGCGATGGGAAGTCCCACCACATTGTTGTAATCTCCCTGTATCTCCTTTATATGAACGGCAAAAGGCCCCTGTATCCCGTAGGAGCCCGCCTTGTCCATGGGATCGCCGGTCAGGATGTAGGAGAGCAGCTCTTCTCTGCTCACCGGGTAGAAAGTAACCTGGGTGCAGACGTGGAACGTGCGCGTATATTTCTTTTCGCCTTTCATCTGGATGAGGCAGACACCGGTGTAGACCTGATGCGTCCGGTCTGCCAGCATGGAGAGCATGGCCAGGGCCTCCTCCTGGTCAGTCGGTTTTCCCAGGATCTCGCCCTGGTAGGCCACCACGGTGTCCGCCCCGATGACAGTGAAGTCTTCCGTCATGGAGCCTAAGGACTTGTCAAAGATATCCCGGGCTTTCAGGGCTGCCAGTCCTTCCACGATCTTAGCAGGACTTTCTCCTTCGATTCTTTCTTCTGCGCCGGAAGGGCACACGTCAAAAGTAAATCCGGCCTGAGCAAGAAGCTCCTTTCTTCTGGGAGATGCAGAGGCAAGGATATATTTCACTGCTGATCACAACCTTTCCTTACTGTTTTTTGATACCGGCCGGGCAAAAATTATTCTCTGTCTTGCGAAAGACCGGGCCGGTGCACTATAATAGCTATTATAAGACAAAAATGAAATGGAGGAAAGACCCCTATGTATATCAGTGAAATCACAACCACTCCACCGGACAATGTGTCTGAGAGAGTTCCACTGGAACAGGAAGTGTACAAGGTTTTTAAAAAGCTTGGCATCCCCTATGAGAGAGTAGACAATGACCCTGCCTCTTCTATGGAGGAGTGCGCCGAGATCGGTGAAGTTCTGCAGGCTCCGGTGCGGAAGGATGTCTTTCTGTGCAATCAGAAAAAGACCTCTTTCTTCCTTCTTCTCATGCCTGATGACAAACCATTCGACACATCGTCCTTCAGCAAAAAGCTGGGCGTGTCCCACATGTCTTTTGCCCCGCCGGAGTTGATGGTGAAACATATCGGCTGCACGCCCGGCTCTGCCAGCGTGGTAGGTCTTCTGAATGACGAGGACGACTATGTGCAGCTCATCATCGACAAGGAGGTGGCGCAGGCAGAGTGGTTTGTCTGCAATACAGGCATCAACACTACCCACCTGAAATTTAAGACCCAGGATCTTTTAAAGAAGTTTCTCCCCTACACCCATCACAGGCCAAGAATCGTGGAACTCTAAAAAGGTTCATACAGCAGGGGATCCGTTATCCTTCTATCCCTGTCTCCGGGTCCATCCTGACTTCAATGCCGTTGACTTCCACCTGGTCATCCACAGGGATCACCAGGCATTTCCGCCCGTCTACGATCCTGACGTCCACCAGGTCTGTCCGGTCCGGATTGACATTGATCACAATGTCCGGGGTCTTGATGTTAAATTTCTTTGTGCTGGCAATGTTGGAGGCCAGAAGAGAGGCCTTCTCGCCCACTGTCTCGTCAAATTCCCGGTCAAAACCTTCCAGGTTCTCCTCCGGCACGCCGCTCAGAGAGAACAGACGCCGGACTTCCAGCTTGCCCAGCTCCAGGGGTTCCGGCTCCTCTTTATTCTCCTCGATCAGTGTGTTCAGATTTTCATGGATGTTGCGGATCACGCTGTAGGAGCAGTCCTCGCCCAGTGTGTCCGCGATCATGGCCTGGAACGACTCTTTCTGCGTACCGGCGCTTAAGACCTGGCTGCATCCCAGTACCTGGGTGAGAAAGACTTCCTGTAGCTCCTCCGGCTTCTTGGAGTAGTAGAGAAGGCTGTGCACATCTTGGGCCCTGTCATTGAAAGCGGGGAAGAGGAATCCACTTATCGGGTCGTTTACGATCCAGTCCCGGATCCGGTCCTCGATGCTGTTGTGCTCTGCGTTGTAGCAGAGCCCTGCTTTGGACAGAGAGACCGGACAGATGCTGCACAGTATGTAATCATAAACCGTGTCAGAGGCGTCGTACATCTCCATTCCGTCAGACGCCTTTCCCGGCACGTCGTAAGCAGCGTGGATGAGAAGGATCAGATAGTGCTCCCCAAAATCATAGTTCTCGATCACCTTGTCATAAAATTCAGAGACAAGCATATCATCCGTGAGTTTGCTGTCCTTGAGCTGCATCAGGAACTCCTGGGCGCCGCCCTTTAACTCTTCATCCAGCGGAAAACTCATGTTGAGAAGATTCTTCCCCACTGTGCCGGACAAAGTCCTCTTAAACAGGTCAAAATACTTGAATTCTTCCTCCTCGGGAAGGGAGAGGAAGGCCTCCTTAAATTCCAGTTTCTTTTCCTTGTCTCCGTCCACGTAGCAGCCGCAGATGCGTGTGATAGCACAGTTCTGCGGTGAAAACTGCTTCCGGATTTCCAGAACTTCTTTTTTATTCATGAAATACCCCTTTTCTTTATAAAATCAGCCGTCATCTCTCTTCTGCGAGATAAATTCCGGAGTAATTATTTTAACACAGATGGGAATAAGTGAAAAGAATAAAAATATATTAGTAACAGACGATATATGCAAGGAGAGATGTGCATATGAAGCGATTTTTGACGGCTCTCCTGTGCGGGGCGCTGCTCCTTCAGCCTGTCCTTATCAAAGCTGCCCCCGAGGCCGGCACAGAAGCCGGTGCAGAAGAGTCCCATACAGCCGGACCGGAGGTGAGCTCGCCCTCTGTGTTTCTGGCAGAGGCATCTACAGGGAAAGTGATCTATGAGAAGAACGCAGATGAAAAGCGCCCTCCTGCCAGTGTGACCAAGATCATGACTCTGCTTCTGATCTTTGACGCCCTCTCGGAGGGTAAGATTTCTCTGGCAGACCAGGTCACTGTATCCGAGTATGCGGCCTCCATGGGAGGATCGCAGGTGTTTCTGGAACCTGGTGAAGTGCAGACCGTGGACACGATGATCAAGTGCATTGCAGTGGCCAGCGCCAATGATGCCTGCGTGGCCATGGCAGAACATGTGTGGGGCAGCGAGGAGCAGTTCGTGAGGCATATGAACGAGAGGGCTGCCGGTCTGGGGATGGAGAGTACCAGCTTTGTCAACTGCAATGGTCTGGATGCTGACGGGCATCTGACCACGGCGCGGGATATTGCGGCCATGTCCAGAGAACTGATCCTTACATACCCGCAGATCCGGGATTATGCCTCCATCTGGATGGAGGATATTACCCATACAACAGCAAAGGGAAGCAGCACGTTCACGCTGGCAAACACAAACAAGCTGATCCGCCAGTACGCCTACGCCACCGGCCTTAAGACCGGTTCCACAGACGACGCCGGCTTCTGTGTGTCCGCCACAGCCAAGAAGAATAATATGGAGATGATCGCAGTGGTCATGGGAGCCGAGACGTCCAAAGAGCGGTTTAAAGATGCAGTGACTCTTCTGGACTATGGTTTTGGAAGGGCTGTGAAATATGTGGATGAGGGAATACAGGCGCTGGATCCTGTGGATGTGGAAGGCGGCCGGGAGAGGCAGGTGCCTGTCCGGCAGAAGGAGCCCTTTCAGTATGTGGACACTGACGGGGCTGATCTGGCGGCCATTGAAAAAAAGTATGAGACAGAAGAGAAGCTGAAGGCCCCTGTAAAGACCGGGGACTTTGCCGGGAGCGTCGTGTACTTTCTGGATGGCACCGAGATCGGCAAAGTGGACATTGTGGCGGCAAAAGAGGTTCCCAAGGCCAGCTACCTGAACTGTCTGGAACAGACGCTGGAGCTGTTCTTTCCGGCATAGTAAACAGTGAAAGGATAGGTGGGAGCTGCGGAAGATAAGTTGCAAAATATCAGTACAGACTATATAATCATTACCAGAACTGCCCGAATGACACGGGGCATACGACGGAGGAAAGGAAAATGTGGAAGAAGCCTTTGGCCCTGCTTGGCACATCCGCTCTCATATGTGCCGGGGAGATGGCGAGAGAATTATCAACTTTCCGTGTGAGGCGCTACAGGATGGAAGTGCCAGGGCTGGAAAGCGGCAGAGAGATCAGATGTCTCTTCCTCTCTGACCTGCACGGAAAAGAGTACGGAAAAGAGAACAAAAAGCTTCTGGAGCAGATCGAGAAGGAGCGCCCGGACTTTATCCTGGCAGGAGGCGACATGCTGACCCGCACACAGCCGGAGACTGACAGGACGGCTCTCGCACTCATGCGTCGCCTTGCCTCAGTGGCGCCTGTCTATGCCGCAAACGGGAACCATGAACAGAAGATGAAGGAGAACAGGGAGCTGTACGGAGACAGATATGATAGATACCGGGATGCACTGAAAGAGGAAGGGATCCGTGTCCTGGAAAATGAGACCTGCCTGTTCCGGAAGGGTGGCTTTTTGGCCTCTATCACCGGCCTTGAGATCCCCCTTTCCTGCTACAGCCACTTCGGCAGAGAGGAGCTGCAGGTGGAGGAAATCAATAAGAGAGTCGGAGAGCTGCCCAAAGAAGGGTGCCGCATCCTTATGGCCCACACGCCGGCCTACATGGATACGTACTGGGAATGGGGAGCGGACCTTGTCCTTTCCGGGCATCTCCACGGCGGCGTGGTGCGCCTGCCCGTCCTGGGAGGTGTCATCACACCCCAGATGCAGCTTTTTCCCAGGTATTCAGGGGATATGTATACCCAAAAAGACGGGCAAAGCTGTGTGGTCAGCCGGGGGCTGGGTACCCACACAGTCAATGTCCGTCTCTACAATATGGCAGAGCTTGTCTGCCTCTCGCTCATCGGAAAACGGGATTAAGGCCGGTGCACCCGGAACACACCTACTCCCAGAGCCCCTGTCCCTGTATGGCAGCCAATGCTCATGGTGAGAGGGTAGTGGACGATCTCCATGTCCGGGAAATATTCTCTGTATTTTTCTTTCCAGAATAAAAAATCCTCCTCGCTCATGGCCGTCTCAGCCATGCCCAGCTTGAGGACACCGGCGTCCCTCAAGTGGGAAAAGCGGGTGTCTATGTCTTTTTCTACCGCCTTGCACATGGTGCGGAAAGCAGCCTTCATGCCACGCACTTTGGCGAAAGCATCCAGCTTGTCTCCCTGGATCGTGAGGACGGGCTTTAAGTTCAACACGGTGCCCACCGCAGCCGCAGCAGGAGTGATGCGTCCGCCCCGTTTCAGGTGCTTCAGCGTGTCCACGGCAATGTAGATACTGGCGTCCAGCGCCTCCTCTTCAAGATGCTCCTTGATCTGGCGTCCTGTCTTTCCTTCTTCCGCCAGAAAGTGGGCATCCAGCACGGACTGGGTCTGGGTTACGGAGATCCGGTGGTTGTCCACCACATGCACACGCCCCTCAAACTCTCCTTCAGATGCAAGAGCCAGCGCGCTTGCACAGGAAGTGGAGAGGCCGCTGGACATGGGAATATATACCAATTCTTTGTAATCCCGCAGAAGGGAGGACCACATATCCATCACATCACCGGGGGAGGGGAGAGAAGTGCTGACAGCGGCATCGGAGGCAAGCTGCCGGTAAAACTCTTCGGCTGTAATACTTTTTCCCTCATAAAAAGTCTCACCATCGATCAGGACAGGCATGGGTATGATGTGGATGTCGGGAAAAGGCTCGCATCCCGGCATGATCCCGCAGTTACTGTCCGTCATAATAGCAATGTCTGACATAGTATTCTCCTTTGCAGTTCCAAGATATAGCTTTACAAAACATAAAATATCTTACACATTGACCGATATTTTAACAGATGTTAAAATATTATAGCAGATGGTTTAATAAAACTCAATTACAGACCATTCTGTTTTGTCAGTTATTTATACAGTTTGAGGGAAATGTTATGGAAGACAGACGCATCACCAAGACAAAGAGAAATCTGAAAGGCACGCTTATCTCCATGCTGCCGGAGCAGCCTTTCGAGCAGATCTCCATTACGGAGCTCTGTGCAAGGGCAGAGATCAGCCGCATCACCTTCTACTCCCACTACAGCGATAAATATGCTCTGGTGGACGAGATCTTCCAGGATATGGTTGCCCTGGGCACGGAAGACTATGAGAAAATGCAGCAGGAGAACAATCCGGGCCGGGATGAGGTGATCAGCTACTGCAATATCCTGGACGCCATTATGGAGCTGTACTACAGCCACTATGATTTTTTTCGCTATACTGCTCCGGAGCACAATCCCTACCTGGCTTTTGCCTTTTACAGCATTGTCCTTGAGACAGTAGAAGATCACACAAAGCGGATGAAAAACCGGAGCCGTCTTCGGTTCTCTCCAAAGCAGATCGCTGGTTTTCTCTGTTATGGCATCATCGGCTTTTTCAACGAGGGGCACGCAGAGAAGGTTCCTGTGGACAGACTCAGGCGGGAGGCAAAAGAGTTGCTCATGGGCGTACTGCGGTCCAGGGTGCTGATCCAGCTTTAGAAAAACTGTTGAGAAAAGCGCAAAGGTCATATATAATAGTAAAGCTAAGTTCAAAAAGAGCGGAGGGTGTCTGTGGGATTAGAGGTAAAGCTGCAGGTGTTTGAAGGTCCTCTGGACCTTCTTCTGCACCTCATTGATAAAAATAAAATAGATATCTACGACATTCCTATTGTGGAGATCACGAATCAGTATATGGAATATATCCGCGCCATGGAACAGGAAGACCTGAACGTGATGAGCGAATTCCTTCTCATGGCTGCCACGCTGCTGGATATCAAGTGCCGGATGCTTCTTCCCAAGGAAGTGAATGAGGAGGGGGAAGAGGAAGATCCACGGCAGGAGCTGGTGGACCAGCTGCTCCAGTACAAGATGTACAAATATATGTCCTATGAATTGCGGGACAGGCAGGTAGAAGGAGAACGGTCCCTGTACCGGGAGCCGGATATACCGGAGGAGGTGCAGGACTATGTGGAGCCGGTGGATCTGGACAGGCTTCTGGACGGACTGACACTGTCAAAGCTAAACAGGATCTTCCGGGAGATGATGCGCAGGCAGACGGAAAAGATCGATCCCATCCGAAGCCGTTTTGGAAAGATCGAGAAGGAGGAGGTCTCTCTGCCGGAGAAGCTGGGCTATGTGGAGGAGTACGCTGGGGCTCACCTCTCCTTCAGTTTCCGACAGCTGCTCTCAAAGCAGGGGTCCAAGGTGCAGCTGGTAGTCACCTTTCTGGCTGTGCTGGAGCTGATGAAGACAGGCAAGATCAAAGTTATGCAGGAGCAGCCTTTTGACGATATCCTTATCACCTCCATGATATGCGGCAAAAAGGAGACACAGAAAGAAGAGCAAAGAGAAGAAGGGGAAGTGTAAAGTGGAGATCAGCAGATTAGAGGGGATCATAGAGGCGATCCTTTTTACGATGGGGGACTCGGTAGAGCTCTCCAAGATTGCGTCAGCCATTGGCCATGACGAGGAGACGACCCGAAAAGTGATCCACAATATGATGGATAAATATGAGACCGATGACAGAGGGATACACATCATCGAACTGGAAGACTCCTTTCAGATGTGCACAAAGCCCCAGATGTACGAGTACCTCATTAAGGTGGCAAAGCAGCCAAGAAGATATGTGCTCACAGATGTGCAGCTGGAGACTCTCTCTATCATTGCCTACAGGCAGCCGGTCACCAAACTGGAGATCGAAAAGATCCGTGGCGTCAAGTCAGACCATGCAGTGAACAAGCTGGTGGAGTACGATCTCGTGTGTGAGGTGGGAAGGCTGGATGCGCCAGGCAAGCCCATTCTGTTTGGGACGACAGAAGAGTTTCTGCGGCGTTTCAGCATCCATTCTCTGGAAGATCTTCCTGGCCTCAATCCGGAACAGATCGAGAATTTCAAGCACGAAGCGGAGGAGGAAGCTCAGCTCAAGCTGGACGTATAGACATATTTCCCGGACAGAAGACATACATATAAGTTAACTGTCTATGTTCTTCGGGTTGTGATGTATATGATAAAACGAAAAAAGAAAGCCGGTCTTTTTCTGG
>DSTMC04003__coassemble_162_pt1 | contig 15862 bp, 8 predicted proteins | sample DSTMC04003__metabat2_high_PE_016 | metagenome-assembled genome bin DSTMC04003 | reverse complement strand
GATTTTGCAGAGACTGAGAACAGGCTCAATGAGATCAACCGACTCAAGACAAAGTACGGCAGTACGATAGAGCAGATCAGGGCGTACTGTGAGGAGAAAAAGAGCCGTCTCCTTGTCCTGAATGATTATGACCGCTATCTTGAGGAACTGAAGGAGAAATATGAGCGTGCTCTCAAGCATCTGGAGAAGAACACAACAGTACTGACAAGACTCAGAAAGGAGCAGAGCCTTCTCTTTTCCGAGAAGATCACAGAGGGACTTAAGGATCTGAATTTTGCGGATGTGCGGTTCCAGATCGATTTTTCCAGTCTGCCGGAGTACACGGCAAACGGAAAGGATGACATCTCCTACATGATCTCCATGAACCCCGGTGAACCCCTGAAGCCGCTGGCTGAAGTCGCTTCCGGCGGTGAGCTGTCCAGGATCATGCTGGCCATCAAGACTGTGATGGCAGATAAAGATGAGATCCCCACCCTGATCTTCGATGAGATCGATGTGGGGATCAGCGGCAGAACGGCCCAGAAAGTATCCGAGAAGATGGCTGTCATCGGAAGAACCCATCAGGTCATTTGCATCACCCATCTGGCTCAGATCGCCGCCCAGGCGGATGCCCACTATCTGATCGAGAAGACAGTGGATGAGGGAAAGACCCACACAGATATCCGCCAGCTCTCCAACGAAGAGTCGGTGGAGGAGCTGGCCAGAATACTGGGAGGCGCAAAGATCACGGATACTGTCCTTGAGAATGCAAGGGAGATGAGAGAGCTGGCCCGCAGCGGGAAATAAGTCTGCTGGATACTGTCGCTGTATTTGAAGTTACATACAAAGTAATTTATTTGTGTTGCTTCATGTATAGAAAAACAGTATCCAGAAAAAGGAAAACGCCCATCCGCTCGGCAAAGCAAGGTGGGCGTCTGCGTCATTCAAGACACAACTAACACTTTTCTTTAAGAGCTGCCATATCGGTTTTGAGCCGACAGGCAATACATCTTTGACACTTCTCTTACATATTCGTATATCCCATCAGATATTCATCCACTTCCCGGGCGCATTCCCGGCCTTCGGCAATGGCCCAGACCACAAGGGACTGGCCTCTGTGCATGTCGCCTGCGGCAAATACCTTTTCGGTGTTTGTCCTGTAGGAGGAGGGGGCAGTGGCGGCCACGCCTCTTGGCGTAAGGTCAAGCTGGAAGGCGTCTGACACGTAGGACTCACATCCGGTAAAGCCTGCCGCGATGAGGAGAAGGTCTGCCTCCAGGATCTGTTCACTTCCCTCTACCTCTGTCATTTTCCCGTCCTTGAAGGCAAGCTTTACAGTTTTCACTCCTGTGAGCTGGTTTTTGTCGTCTGTCAGGAACTCCTTGATGGTCGTCTCGTAGATCCGGGGATCGTGGCCAAAGCAGTAGATGGCCTCCTCCTGCCCGTAATCGGTCTTGCAGACTTTGGGCCACTCCGGCCAGGGATTGGATGGGGTGCGCTCATCCGGGGCCTTGGGCATCATCTCGATCTGTGTGACAGAGGCGCAGCCCTGGCGGATGCAGGTTCCCACGCAGTCGTTGCCGGTGTCTCCACCGCCCACGATGATGACCTTTTTGCCCTTTGCAGACACCCAGGGAGTGCCGTCCAGCAGGTGCTTTGTGGCCCTTGTGAGGAAGTCCACGGCAAAGTAGATGCCCTCCGCCTGACGGCCCTCACCGTTTAGGTCCCTGGCTCTCTTGGAGCCGCAGCACAGGACCACAGCGTCGTACTCCTCCAGCAGCTTCTGTGCCGGGATGTCGGCGCCGATGTTGGCTCCGGTCACGAACTCTATGCCCTCCGCAGTCATAAGATCCACCCGGCGCTGCACGATGGATTTGTCCAGCTTCATGTTGGGGATGCCGTACATGAGGAGCCCTCCCACACGGTCCTCCCTCTCAAAGACAGTCACATGATGGCCTCTCTGGCCCAGCTGGTCGGCGGCTGCCAGGCCGGCGGGACCGGACCCAACCACGGCCACCTTCTTATCCGTGCGCACCGCCGGGATGCGGGGCTTCATATTTCCCTCAGCAAATCCTGTCTCTATAATGAAGAGCTCATTGTCGCGGATGGTGACCGGATCGTCGTTCATGCCGCACACACAGGCCTTTTCGCACAGAGCCGGGCAGACTCTCCCGGTAAATTCCGGGAAGCTGCTGGTCTTGCGCAGGCGGGAGAGGGCCTGGGAGTAGTTGCCGTGGAACACCTCGTCGTTCCACTCCGGGATCAGATTGTGGAGCGGGCAGCCTGTCACCATGCCCTTCAGCTGCAGTGCAGACTGGCAGAAGGGGACGCCGCAGTTCATGCATCGGGCCCCCTGGAGCCTTCTTTCCTCAGGGGAAAGAGGGGGGTGAAATTCATTGAAATTCCTGATGCGCTCCTCCGGAGCACAGGACGAATTATCCATTCTTTTATATTCTAAAAAACCAGTTGGTTTTCCCATAGTCAGTCTTCCTCCTTTGGACTATTTCTGGATCTCGTAAAATGCTTCCAGCGCCGCGTCTTCGTGGGAGAGACCCTTCTCTTCGTACTTGCTGATGGCGTGGAGCATGCGCTGGTAATCATTGGGAAGGATCTTCTTAAATCCCGGCAGGTAGTCTCCGAAATGCTCAAGGATATCCTTTGCCAGAGCGGAAGAGGTCTCCTTCTCGTAGTCCTTCAGTATATTTTTCAGCTCGGCAATGTCGTGCTTTTCTGTCACCTCAGACATGGTCACCATATCCTTGTTCAGCTTTTTGTAGAGCTGATGATCCATATCCAGCACGTAGGCTGTGCCGCCGCTCATGCCCGCGGCAAAGTTTTTGCCGGTCTTTCCAAGGATGACCGCGCAGCCTCCTGTCATGTACTCCAGACCGTGGTCGCCGCAGCCCTCGGCCACCGCTGTGGCGCCGGAGTTGCGGACGCAGAAGCGCTCGCCGGCCACGCCGCAGACATAGGCCTTTCCTGATGTGGCGCCGTAGAGAGCTACATTTCCTATGATGATATTCTCGGAGGCCTTAAAGGTGCTGCGCCTGGACGGATACACGATCAGCTTGCCGCCGGACAGGCCCTTGCCGAAGTAGTCGTTGGCGTCACCCTCCAGCGTCATGGTCAGACCCTTGGGGATAAAGGCGCCGAAGGACTGTCCGCCGCCTCCGGTGCAGTGTACCTTGAAGGTGTCATCCTTGAGCGTATCCTTGAAGGCAGCCGTGATCTCGGATCCCAGGATGGTTCCCACAGAGCGGTTCACGCTGTTCACGCGGATGCTCTCGCTGTGCTTCCTGCCGGTCTTCAGAGCCTTTTCAAAGCGGGGCAGGAGAACGGCCTCGTCCACGGTCTTCTCCAGCTCAAAGTCAAATACATCTTCCGGGTTGAAGTGGACCGCGCTGCCCTCCGGTGCGGAGCAGAGGATCCTTGAGAGGTCTACCTTTTTCGCCCTAGGGATACTGCAGTTCTCACGAACCTTCAGGCATTCCGTGTGTCCCACCATCTCGGAGAGTGTGCGGAAGCCAAGCTTTGCCATGATCTCCCGCAGCTCCTGGGCCATGAAGAGCATGAAGTTCATGACGTACTCCGGTTTGCCCTTAAAGCGCTTGCGTAAGGCTTCATTCTGGGTGGCAACGCCCACAGGGCAGGTGTCCAGATTGCAGACCCGCATCATCATGCAGCCCATGGTCACAAGGGGAGCAGTGGCAAAGCCGAACTCCTCAGCTCCCAGAAGGGCGGCGATGGCCACATCCCGGCCGCTCATGAGCTTGCCGTCCGTCTCGATGACCACACGGCTCCTCAAGTGGTTCTGTATCAGCGTCTGGTGTGTCTCAGCAAGGCCCAGCTCCCAGGGAAGCCCCGCGTGATGGATAGAGCTCTGGGGCGCGGCTCCTGTTCCTCCGTCGTAGCCGGAGATGAGCACCACCTGGGCGCCCGCCTTGGCCACGCCTGAGGCGATGGTCCCGACACCCGCCTCGGACACAAGCTTCACCGCGATCCGGGCCTTCCTGTTGGCGTTCTTCAGGTCGTAGATGAGCTGCGCCAGGTCCTCGATGGAGTAGATGTCGTGGTGAGGCGGAGGGGAGATGAGGGATACACCGGGGGTGGAGTAGCGTGTCTTCGCGATCCAGGGGTATACCTTTTTCCCGGGCAGGTGTCCGCCCTCGCCGGGCTTTGCGCCCTGGGCCATCTTGATCTGGATCTCCTTTGCGCTCACCAGATACTCGCTGGTGACGCCAAACCGGCCGGAGGCCACCTGCTTGATGGCGCTGTTCTTCTCTGTGCCCAGGCGCTCCGGCTTCTCGCCGCCCTCGCCTGAGTTGGATTTGCCTCCCAGACGGTTCATAGCGATAGCCATACACTCGTGGGCCTCCTCAGAGATGGAGCCGTAGGACATGGCCCCTGTCTTAAAGTGCTTGACGATCTCAGAGGCAGGCTCCACCTCGTCGATGGGGATGCCCCCGTCCTCCGGGAACTGGAAGGAGAGGAGCCCCCGCAGGGTGTGGGGACGGGTCTCGTCGTCCACCATGGCTGTATATTCCTTAAATCTCTCATAGTCGCCGTTCTGTGTGGCCTGCTGGAGGGCGATGATGGTGGCCGGATTGTAGAGGTGGTCCTCCTTGTCCCCACCGCTCCGAAGCCGGTGGAAGCCGGTGCTGTCCAGGGTAGTGTCCACGCCCAGGTCCAGTGGGTCGAAGGCCTTGTTGTGGCGGGCGATCACGTCGTCATTGATATCCTTCATGCCGATGCCGCCCACCCGGCTGACTGTGTTGGTAAAATACTTGTCTATGACCTCCCTGCTGATGCCCACAGCCTCGAAGATCTGGGCAGACTGATAGGACTGGAGGGTGGAAATACCCATCTTGGCCGCGATCTTTACGATGCCGTGGAGCACAGCCTCGTTGTAGTCGTGGATGGCTGTGTGGTAGTCCTTATCCAGGATACCCCTGTCTATGAGCTCGGAGATGCACTCGTGAGCCAGATAGGGATTGACAGCCCGGGCGCCGTAGCCAAGGATGGCGGCGAACTGGTGCACGTCCCTGGGCTCGCCGCTCTCCAGGATGATGGAGACAGCGGTCCTCTTCTTTGTCCGGATCAGGTGCTGCTCCATGGCGGAGACAGCCAGGAGGGAGGGGATGGCCACATGGTTCTCATCCACGCCCCGGTCGGAGAGGATGATGATGTTGGCTCCCTTCGTGTAGGCCCGGTCGCAGCTGACAAAGAGCTGGTCCAGCGCCTTCTCAAGAGAGGTGTTCTTGAAATAGAGAAGGGAGACCACGGCGCTCTTAAAGCCCGGGCGGTCCAGGGACTTGATCTTCATCATGTCCACACCGGTGAGGATGGGGTTCTTCACCTCCAGCACAGTACAGTTGCCGCTCGCCTCCTCCAGCAGGTTTCCGTCTGAGCCGATGTACACCGTGGTGTCTGTGACGATCTCCTCCCGGAGAGAGTCGATAGGCGGATTGGTCACCTGAGCAAAGAGCTGTTTAAAATAGTGGGAGAGAGGCGGATGCTTCTCCGACAGCACAGCCAGGGGAATGTCGGTCCCCATGGAGGCTGTGGCCTCGGACCCGTTTGTCGCCATGGGAAGGAGCACATCCTTCACGTCCTCGTAGGTGTAGCCGAAGACCTTGTAGAGCTGGTCCCTTCTCACCTGGCTGTGGACCGGCACCTTCTTGTTGGGGACCGGGATGTCCTTTAAGTAGAGCAGGTTCAGGTCCAGCCATTCGCCGTAGGGCTGGCGGGTGGAGTAGTACTCCTTGCACTCCTCGTCAGAGATAAGCTTTTTCTTCTTCGTGTCCACGAGGAGGATCTTTCCCGGCTGCAGCCTGGATTTCTCCACCACGTGCTCCGCCGGGAGATCCAGCACGCCCACCTCGGAGGAGAGGATGAGGTGCCGGTCGTCTGTGATGTAGTACCTGGAGGGACGAAGTCCGTTCCGGTCCAGCACAGCGCCCAGGATATCTCCGTCTGAGAAGAGGATGGCCGCAGGGCCGTCCCAGGGCTCCATCATGGTGGCGTAGTAGTGGTAGAAATCTTTTTTCTTCTCATCCATGTACCGGTCATGCCTCCAGGGCTCCGGGATGGTGATCATGACGGCCAGGGGAAGGTCCATACCGTTCATGTAGAGGAACTCCAGGGTGTTGTCCAGCATGGCGGAGTCAGAGCCGCTGCTGCCGATGACCGGGAGTACCTTGTCGATGTCGTCTGAGATGACAGAAGAGTGCATGGTCTCCTCCCTGGCCAGCATGCGGTCCGCGTTGCCCCGGATGGTGTTGATCTCCCCGTTGTGGAGGATCAGGCGGTTGGGGTGAGCCCTCTCCCAGCTGGGTGTCGTGTTGGTGGAGAAGCGGGAGTGGACCATGGCGATGGCCGTGCGATAGTCCGTATCCTGCAGGTCATCGTAGAAGCGGCGGAGCTGTCCCACAAGGAACATGCCCTTGTAGACGATGGTCCGGGAGGAGAGGGAGGCCACGTAGGTGTCCTCGCAGCTCTGCTCAAACTCTCTTCTTGCGATGTAGAGGCGGCGGTCAAAGTCGATGCCCTTCGGGCAGTCCGCCGGCCTCTCCACAAAGCACTGCATGATGTAGGGCATGCGCTCTCTGGCGTAGTCGCCCAGTATCTCCGGGTGGACCGGCACCTTTCTCCAGCCCAGGAGCTTAAGGCCCCCCTTCTCCAGAATGACCTCAAACATTTTGCGGGAGAAATTTCTCTTCAGCGTGTCCTGGGGGAAGAAGAACATGCCCACGCCGTAGTCACGCTCGTCCCCCAGAGTGATGCCGATCTGTGCGGCTGCCTTGGAAAAAAAAGAGTGGGAAATCTGCGTCAGGATTCCCACTCCGTCACCAACCTGTCCAGTAGCGTCTTTGCCTGCGCGGTGTTCCAGTTTTTCTACGATCGTAAGGGCGTCATCCAGGATCTTGTACTCCTGGATGCCGTCGATACTGACAACAGCTCCGATGCCGCAGGCATCGTGCTCAAAACTGCTCTGATATAAATTTTGATTTTCCTGGTTCATATGAAAACTCCTTTCGTATTGCGGGCTTTACACGCCGCTTGCTCCGTAGTTGGAGAGTACTCTTGCGGAAGGATCGTCCACATCGCAGCCCTCCCACTCCCTGTTGGGCATCCAGAAGTCCACGATCATCTCGGACTGTCCGGGATAGTACTTCTCGAAGATCTCCCGGTACAGGAGGGACTCCTTTGTGAAGGGAGCTGCATGTGTATATTGTTTCCGTTTTTCTTCAAATTCTTCATCGGAATAGCAGCCCTCTGCGTATTCCTTCAGATAGTCCACCATGGAGTGGCCCACTGCGTCGGAGAAGGCAGCCTTCTCCCGCATCAGGATGTCGTGGGGGAGATAGTCGCCCTCAAAGGCATGGCGGAGAAGATATTTCCCTTTGTTGTAGATGTTCATCTTCTTTGCCGGGTCCACGCTCATGACGTAGGATACAAAATCCAGGTCGCCGAAGGGGACACGTGCCTCCATGGAGTTTACGCTGATGCACCGGTCAGCCCGGAGCACATCGTACATGTGGAGCTCGTGGACTCTCTTGACAGACTCTTTTTGGAAGGCCTCCGGTGAGGGGGCGAAGTCTGTATATTTGTAGCCGAAGAGCTCGTCTGAGATCTCTCCGGTCATGAGGACCCGCACATCTGTCTTCTCGTGGATGGCCCTGCAGAGAAGGTACATGCCCATGGAAGCGCGGATGGTAGTGATGTCAAATGTGCCGAGAGCTTTGATGACATCCGGCAGGGCATGAAGCACATCCTCCTTTGTGATGATGACCTCTGTGTGGTCGCTGCCGATATAGTCCGCCACTTCCTTTGCGTACTTTAAGTCAATGGCGTCCTCGCTCATGCCGATGGCAAAAGTGCGGATGGGGCGGCCAAGGATGCGGGCTGACACAGCGCACACGAGAGAGGAGTCCAGGCCTCCGCTTAAGAGGAAGCCAAGGGGAGCGTCCGCGTCCAGTCTCTTGCGGATGCCTTTCACCAGCTTGTCGTGGATGTTCCTGCAGACCTCCTCCGTGTCATCCGTACAGACAGAGGAAACCGCAGTGATATCGCGGTAGCAGATGAATTCGCCGTCCTTATAGTAATGTCCGGGCGGGAAGGGCATGATCTTATCGGTCAGTCCCACCAGGTTCTTGGCCTCGCTTGCGAAAATAGCGGCGCCGTCTTTGTCATAGCCATAGTAGAGAGGGCGGATCCCGATGGGGTCCCTTGCCGCTATGTATGATCTCGTGTCGCCGTCAAAGAGGATGAGAGCGTACTCTGCATCCAGCATGCCAAACATGTCTGTCCCGTATTCCTTGTAGAGGGGGAGAAGGATTTCGCAGTCGCTGTCACTCTTAAAGGTATAGCCTTTCTCCTCCAGCTTTTTTTTCATTTTTCTGAAGCCATATATTTCTCCGTTGCATACAAGGGTATGACCGCAAAGGGAGAAGGGCTGCATCCCTTCTCCTGTAAGTCCCATGATCGCAAGTCTGTGAAAACCGAGAAGGCCGAAGCCGGTATCGATGATCCGGCTGTCGTCCGGTCCTCTCGAGATGGTGCGGTCAAATCCCTCCTTGAATAGATCGTGATCGGCACTGGGTGAACAGTACCCCATGATTGAACACATAGATGTTACCTCCGGGATTTGATTTTTATAAACAAGGCGCTCTGCCTAGATGATGCCAAAGAGCAGCTTTCCGTAAGTCGGGAATGGCCATACAGATGTGTCTGTCATGGTCTCCAGCAGGTCCACGTCGCCGCGGAGGGCGTCCATGGCCGGGATGACCATATCTCTGTAGTAGAAGGCCTCCTTCTCGAAATCGGAAATGGTGTCTGCCTCGCTGACAACCCTCTTCAGTGTCTCCAGCTTCTCGTAGGCGGAAGCAGTGAGAGAGGAGATCTTCTTGACTGTGCTGTATTCATAGGATGTGTCGATCTCAGCTCCGAGAGAGCGCTTTGCGAGTACAGTATCCGTGAGTGAGTGTGCGTATCCACTGACTGCCGGGAGGATATCCCGCTCAGCCATCTCGGCCATGGTCAGGGCCTCGATGTGCAGCACCTTCACGTAATTTTCCATCATGATCTCATAGCGGGACTGCATTTCTTCCTCGCTGAACACCTTGTGGGAGGTGAACAGCTTCACGTTCTTCTCGTGGAGGAAGCAGGGCAGTGCGTCCGGCGTGGTGCGCAGGTTCAGAAGTCCTCTCTTTTCGGCCTCCTCGAGCCATGCGTCGTCGTAGCCGTTTCCGTTGAAGATGATCCGCTTGTGGTCCCGGATCGTATCCCGTATCAGGTCGTGGAGGGCGGTCTCGAAATCGTCCGCGCTCTCCAGGATGTCGGCGAACTGCTTCAGCTCTTCTGCCACCGCTGTGTTCAGGATCACGTTGGGGCCTGAGATGGAAGCGGAGGAGCCCAGCATGCGGAACTCAAATTTATTTCCGGTAAAGGCAAAGGGTGATGTCCTGTTCCGGTCTGTGGAGTCCTTGGGGAACTTGGGAAGAACGTGTACGCCGACACGCATCAGCTCTTTTTCCTTTCCGTCGTAGGACTCTTCGTTTTCAATGGCCTTGAGGATTTCGGTCAGCTCATCGCCAAGGAACATGGAGATGACGGCCGGCGGCGCCTCGTTTGCCCCCAGTCTGTGGTCGTTTCCGGCTGAAGCGGCGGACAGGCGCAGGAGATCCTGGTACTCATCCACAGCCTTGATGACCGCGCAGAGGAAGAGGAGGAACTGGGCGTTCTCGGAGGGCGTGTCGCCGGGCTCAAGGAGATTGATGCCGGTGTCCGTGGAGATAGACCAGTTGTTGTGCTTGCCGCTTCCGTTGATGCCCTCAAAGGGCTTCTCGTGGAGAAGGCAGACAAGGTCGTGCTTCTTGGCGATCCGCTGCATCAGCTCCATCATCAGCTGGTTGTGGTCTGTGGCAATGTTGGTAGTGGTGAAGATGGGCGCCAGCTCGTGCTGTGCGGGAGCCACCTCGTTGTGCTCTGTCTTGGCCAGGATTCCCAGCTTCCAGAGTTCTTCATTGAGTTCCTTCATATATGCCTGGACGCGGGATTTGATGGTGCCGAAGTAGTGGTCCTCCAGTTCCTGCCCCTTGGGAGCGGGTGCTCCGAAGAGGGTCCTGCCTGTGTAGATCAGGTCTTTTCTTTCCTCATAATACTTTTTATCTACCAGGAAATATTCCTGCTCCGGGCCTACCGTTGTCTTTACGGATTTCACATCCTCATTTCCGAAGAGGTGCACAACCCGGAGGGCCTGGCGGTTGATGGCCTGCATGCTCCGCAAAAGAGGCGTTTTCTTGTCGAGCGCGTGGCCGCTGTAGGAGCAGAAGGCCGTGGGGATGCACAGGACACCGTTCTTGATGAAGGCGTAGGCTGTGGGGTCCCAGGCTGTGTATCCTCTGGCCTCAAAGGTGGCCCGAAGTCCTCCCGACGGGAAGGAGGAGGCGTCCGGTTCACCCTGCACCAGCTCTTTGCCGGAAAATTCCATGATGACTTTTCCGTCCACATCCGGGCTGATGAAGCTGTCGTGCTTTTCGGCTGTTATGCCTGTCATGGGCTGGAACCAGTGGGTGTAGTGTGTGACTCCCTTTTCAATCGCCCAGTCTTTCATGGCGTTGGCGACTACGTTGGCAATATTTATATCCAGGCTCCTTCCGTCTTTCATTGTACGCTGAAGCTGCTTGAAGGTCTCCTTTGGAAGGCGTTCCTTCATGACAGACTCATCAAAAACCATTGAACCAAATTTCTCTGCTGCTGTACTCATGACTCTCTGACTCCTTTTCATTTTAATTAGAATTAAAAAAGCGGCAATGGAGACTCCTTCGTCCCAGTGTGGCCATCCCCGGGGCGAAAGAAGCGACTCCATTGCCGCATACAAAAAGTAAAAGAAAAAACGGCGCGCAGAAAAAAGGGGTAATTTCTGCGACACCGTTGCCGTTCTTTGCCTGTAACTATACTGCCGGGGGAATGATTTGTCAAATGTTTTCTTGTATTTATTTCCGTACAATCCACAAGGACGTCCCCTCAAAAGTTGACATGGAAAAGGAAATCCGCTATATTTTTTACTGTAATGACATAGTGTGCAGGTGAAAATGCATATCCTGTGTCAGAAGAAATATGAGAGACAGAGAATATGGGCAAAGGCGTTCATCTGAAGGTAGAGAAAGTTCTCGCGTATGCGTATCTTTCTCTTTCAGAAGGCGCCTTTTTATCATATGCAGATATAAAAGGAGGATTGAATATGGATATGTATCAGTACGAAAAGGTTATGACATTCGTGGATGAGGAGGATGTGAAATTTATCCGGCTTGCCTTTTTTGACGCCTTTGGCGTGCAGAAAAATATTTCTATCATGTCCGGTCAGCTGGAGCGGGCCTTTAAGGAGGGGATCTCTTTTGACGCCTCCGCTGTGGCAGGCTTTGGCGGTGAAGTGAAGAGCGACCTCTTTCTCCACCCGGACCCGTCCACCTTTTCTATTCTTCCGTGGCGGCCTTCCACAGGCAGGGTGGCCAGGATGTACTGCGACATCCGTTACCCGGATGGAACCCTGTACGAGAAGGACAGCCGTTATATATTAAAGAAAGCTGTGGAAAAAGCAAAGGAGAAGGGGCTGAAGATCGATTTTGGAACGGAGGTGGAATTCTACCTTTTCCAGACGGATGAGAATGGGAATGCCACAAAGATCCCCTTTGACAGGGCCGGCTACATGGATGTGGCCCCGGAGGACAAAGGAGAGAATATCCGCCGGGAGATTTGCTTTACCCTCATCGACATGGGCATCGAGCCGGAGGCCTCCCACCACGAGGAAGGGCCGGGGCAGAACGAGATCGATTTCCAGTACAGCGATCCCCTCACTGCCGCAGACAATACGGCTTCCTTTAAATGGGTGGTGAGTACGGCCGCCATGGGCAACGGACTGTACGCCGACTTCTCCCCGAAACCTATCAAGGAATATGCGGGCAACGGCATGCATATCAATATGTCAGTGAGATGCGAGGATGGATCGGACTGCAATGGACAGTTTATGACAGGCATCCTGGAGCATATACGTGAGATCACCCTGTTCCTGAATCCTTCAGAGGACTCCTACCGGAGGCTGGGGGAGAAGAAAGCGCCCAAATATGTGACCTGGTCCCCGGAAAACCGCTCCCAGCTGATCCGCATCCCGGCCGTGAAGAGCGGGAAGAAGAGGATCGAGCTTCGCTCCCCTGATCCCACAGCCAATCCTTATCTCGCCTTTGCCCTTCTGATCTACGCCGGCATGGACGGCATTGAGAGAAAGCTGCCTCTCCAGAAACCGGCCAATGTCAATCTGTACACAGCAGACCACGATGTGACAGACCAGCTGAAAAAACTGCCGGAGAGCCGGGGGGAGGCCTGGGACGCGGCAGCTGCAGGCACCCTCGTGAAACGGGTGCTGCCGGAAAGCTATCTGGCTGCCTACAAGAACCCGCCTGAGACACACTGACAGATATATGGACAAAGATAAAGGAGTGGGAAGAACATGACAGCAGAAAAAGCGGCATACCGCGTACTGGTGGCTTCTGCGTCAGACAAGATGGCCTCCGTGGTGAAGGATGTGCTCCCCGGCCCTCAGTACAGAGATATCTCTTACGTGTCCACCATGGGGGATGCAAAACGGATGCTGGTCAGCCAAACTTACGATATCCTCATCATCAACACACCGCTGAAAGATGATTTCGGCATACAGGCCGCCGTTGACATAGCAGAGCAGCATGAGACAGGGATCCTGCTTCTGGTCAAGGCAGAGATGTACGAGCAGGTGTCCTCCCAGGTGGAGGACTACGGCATCGTCACCCTGGCAAGGCCCACCACGCGGCAGAGCCTTTACACATCCGTCAAAATGCTGAGCGCGGTCCAGATGAAGATCAGAAAGTTGGAGAAAGAGATGCGCAGGATGAAGGAGCGGATGCAGGAACAGCAGACCATTGACCGGGCCAAATGGCTTCTCGTGGACCAACGGAAGATGAGCGAGCCGGATGCCCACAGATATATAGAAAAAGCAGCCATGGACCGGTGCGTGAAAAAGATCCGGATCGCGGAGGAGATCCTCAGGGAGAACTGACAGCCATTTATTACCAGTGTAAAAGTTTTCCTCCTTCGCATACTAACGATAAAACGCCTCCACATGAGGGGCGGCAGTATGGAGACGATAGTATGCGAAGATATTGGTACAGACGAATTTTGATCATGATCCTTGTGTTCACCATTTCGGTGGGAGGAAGCTGGTACCTGATCGAGGAGAGCAGGGCCAGTCTGGAAAAAGAAGTAAATGCGGACACTTCCGATGAGCTTTTGATCCCCGGAGGTATGCCTGTGGGGATCTATCTGGAGACAGAGGGAGCGCTGGTGCTGGGGACAGAGAAGATCGAGGGGGAGGATGGACAGGAGTATGAGCCGGCTGCAGATCTGGTACAGGAGGGAGACTATATCATTGGCCTCGACGATGAGAAGATCTCGAACAAATCCCAGCTGGTGGAGGCAGTGGCCGCATTGGACAAAGAGGAAGTGGTGCTGAAGGTGCGCCGGGATGAGCAGGAAATCGCCATCCGCATGAAGGCGGTCCACTGCGGCAGGGATGAGTACAAGCTGGGGATCTGGGTGCGGGATAATGCCCAGGGACTTGGCACAGTCACTTTCCTGAATGCGGACAGCCAGTTCGGGGCGCTGGGGCACGGCATCAGGGATACAGATACCGGCCAGCTTCTGGACGCCTCCGACGGTCTTCTCTACACCACCAGCATCAAGGATATTAAGAAGGGAAAAGACGGGACGCCGGGAGGCATGGAAGGCGTGATCATCTACAACAATTACAATATTCTTGGAAGTATTAATGAGAACACAGAGGACGGCATTTACGGTACGCTGGACAGAGTGGATACCCTCTTCACAGACACCCGGCCTCTGGAACCAGCCGGCGACGAAAGTGAGATACAAGAGGGGGAGGCCGTCATTCGCTGTGCGGTCAGCGGCACGGTGGAAGATTACAAGATCCGTATTACAAAAGTTGACAGGAATGCCCAGGAAGCGAACAAAAAGATCATGCTGGAAGTGACAGATGAAAAGCTGCTGGAGCTCACAGGAGGGATCGTCCAGGGAATGAGCGGCAGTCCCATTATCCAGAACGGGAAGCTGATCGGAGCGGTGACCCACGTGTTTGTGAACAGCCCGGAGGAGGGCTACGGCATCTTCATCCAGGATATGTTGAAACATATCGAAAGTTAAGAAAACGGGAGGAAGCTGTCGAGATCTTCCGACTTCAAATCCTTGATTTCGCATTTTTGTAATCCTATAATTTTCCTTGACAGTTTTTCAAGAACAGATAGGAGGATTATGGAATGGGAGAGATTCGTGTAGCGATCGCCGACGACAATGAGAGGATCCTGGAGCTGCTTGGCGATATCATCAGCAGCGACAAGGATTTAAGCCTTGTGGGGAAGGCGGACAACGGTGAGGATATGTGCCGTGTGATCCGGGAAAAAGAGCCGGATGTTGTCCTGCTCGATCTGATCATGCCTAAAATGGACGGACTCGGTGTGATGGACGCCGTCAACCATGACAAAACTTTGAAAAAGCGCCCGTATTTTATCATAGTCACAGCTGTGGGCCAGGAGCGGATTACAGAGGACGCTTTCAATAAAGGGGCCATGTACTATGTTATGAAGCCTTTTAAGAATGAGGTGATCCTGGAGCGGATCAAGCAGGTCACCCAGAAGGGGAGGACGAGCTATATCCACGGCCTGGATGCTGCTGCCCAAAGTCCGGAGCAGGAGGAGGCCAACCTGGAGACAAGGGTGACGGACATGATCCACGAGATCGGCATTCCCGCCCATATCAAGGGGTATCACTATCTGAGGGACGCCATTATGATGGCAGTGGAAGATATGGATGTGCTGAACGCCGTGACGAAAGTTCTCTATCCCACAGTGGCCAAGCATCACCAGACAACGGCCAGCCGGGTGGAGAGGGCTATACGGCATGCCATCGAGGTGGCCTGGAGCAGAGGAAAGCTGGACACTCTGGATGAACTGTTCGGATACACGGTGAGCAATGGCAAGGGAAAGCCCACAAACTCCGAGTTTATCGCGCTGATCGCAGATACACTGCGCCTGGAATATAAAAACAGATAACCCTTTTCATCTGAATAAAAATACGGTATAATAAATATATATACCTATATACCGTAAGGATGGGAGGAAAGATATCATGAAACAAATACTTTTTGCAGCGTCCGAGGCCGTGCCTTTTATCAAGACAGGCGGACTGGCAGACGTAGTTGGATCTCTGCCGAAATACTTTGATAAAGAAAAATATGATGTCCGTGTCATGCTGCCGAAATATCTCTGTATGAAAGAAGAGTGGAGAAATCAGCTGCAGTACAGGACACATTTTTACATGGATCTGAACTGGCGTACAGAGTACGTGGGAATTCTCGAGCTGCAGTACGAGGGAATTACATTCTATTTTATAGATAATGAGTATTATTTCAGCGGGTGGGCGCCCTACGGCGACATGTATGCGGATATTGAGAAATTTGCCTTTTTCTCCAAGGCTGTGCTGAGCGCGCTTCCGGTGATCGGTTTCCGCCCGGATATCATCCACTGCCATGACTGGCAGACCGGACTGATCCCCATCTTTCTTGATAATTTCCGCTACGGAAACGAGTACTACCGTGGGATCAAGACCATCATGACCATCCACAACCTGAAATTCCAGGGCACCTGGGATACAAAGAGAGTGCAGGATATTACAGGCCTTCCTTCCTACTATTTTGTGCCGGACAAGCTGGAAGCATACAAGGACGCCAATTACCTGAAGGGAGGTATCGTGTATGCTGATCGTATTACAACTGTCAGCA
>DSTMC04003__coassemble_223_pt1 | contig 17525 bp, 12 predicted proteins | sample DSTMC04003__metabat2_high_PE_016 | metagenome-assembled genome bin DSTMC04003 | reverse complement strand
GACCGGGCCATTGACTTTTCCTCCAAATCCATATAGAGTGGACTTGTAGCATGACACAGACAGCACAAGGGGAAAATGAGAAATGAAAAACATATACGAGGATACACTGCAGTTCAGGGGAAGCTGGAGAGACTACCAGGACAGGGTCCTGCAGAACTCCCAGAAATATCTGGCGGACGGGAAGCTGCATATCGTGGCGGCACCCGGGTCCGGGAAGACGACCCTGGGCATTGAGCTGCTCCGGCGGTTGGGAGAGCCATGCCTGATCCTGTCTCCCAGCATCACCATCCGGCAGCAGTGGCTGGAGAGGATCACGGAAGGCTTTCTGCTGCCGGGGAGGGAGCCGGAGGAGCTTTTGTCCAATGACCTGAGACATATGAAGTGTATCACCGCCATTACCTACCAGGCCCTGTACAGCGCCATGAAGCATTACCAGGGGCAGTTAAGTGACGGCGACGATGAGGCGGAGGAGGATGAAAGGGAGTCCGAGGCAGTGGATTTCCGCGATTTTGACATTTTCGACGCAGTGAAGGCTGCGGGAATTAAGACCATCTGCCTGGATGAGGCGCATCACCTGAGGAGCGAGTGGTGGAAAGCTCTGGAAACATTTATGAAAGAGCTGAAGGGAATGACTGTCATTGCCCTTACAGCCACACCTCCCTACGACAGCACGCCGGGGCAGTGGAAGCGGTACATCGACCTGTGCGGCCCCATTGACGAGGAGATTTTTACGCCGGAGCTGGTAAGAGAGGGAAGCCTGTGTCCCCACGAGGACTACATTTATTTCAACTGGCCCTCCAGGGAGGAGCTGGCTGAGATCGAGGCCTACCAGAAGAAAGAGAGGGAAATCTGGGAAAAGCTGCTGACGGGAAGCAGATTTACGGAAATGATCGCCACTCACAGGGGACTTAGAAACCCGGAGGAGTACAGCGAAAAATTTCTGGACGATCCCAAGTACTTTTCGGCCCTTCTGATCTTCTGCCAGGCCCAGGATATCCCCTTTCCCTCCTATCTGCGGGAGCTGATCGGCACAGAGGGAAAGCTGCCAAAGCTGACTCCCGAATGGCTGGACGCTCTGCTGCAGGGGTTCCTGTATGACGATGCGCAGTCCTACGAAGTGACGGAAGGGGAGAGGGAGGAGCTCCTGAAGGAGCTGAAAGAGGCGGGCTGTGTGTACCGGAAGAAAGTCTCCCTCACCCACAGGGATGCCATGCAGAAAATCCTGGTCAAGAGCAGGGGAAAGATGGAGAGCATCAGAAGGATCGTGGAGGCGGAGCATCGGTCGCTTGGGGAAGAGCTGCGGCTTCTGATCCTGTGCGACTATATCAAGAAGGACAAGCTGCCCCTTGTAGGGACAGACCAGACAGTGGCGGCCGAGATAGGAGCCGTGCCGATTTTCGAATATCTGAGGAGAGAGGCCGGGGAAGGGATCCGTCTGGGATGCCTGAGCGGCAGCGTGATACTGGTCCCTGTGGACACGAAAGAAAAGCTGGAGGTCCTTTTGCAGGAGAAGGGCTGCCAGGGCACTCTGTCCCCTGTCCGGGACACCGGCTACGGCCAGCTTAAAGTGAAGGGGAAAAATACCCATGTGGTGGCGGTCATCACAGAGCTGTTCCGGCAGGGGCAGATCAATACACTGGTGGGGACCAAATCCCTCCTGGGGGAGGGGTGGGACGCCCCCTGCATCAACTCGCTTATCCTGGCTACCTATGTGGGCTCCTTCATGCTCAGCAACCAGATGCGGGGCCGCACCATCCGGACGGACCGGGATCACCCGGAGAAGACAGGCAATATCTGGCATCTTGCCTGTATCTTTCCGCAGAAATCCGGGAAGACAAAGCACCCGGACCTCTCCGGGGATTACGAGATGCTCAAAAGAAGATTTGAGTCATTTCTCGGTGTCTCCTGGAAGGACAATGTGATAGAGAGCGGCATGGAGCGGCTTGCCATCCCGGAGTTTGACACAAAGGAGAAGATGGAGAAAGTCAACCAGATGATGCTGCGGCGGGCGGTGGACAGGGATGGCCTGAGAGCCCGGTGGCAGGAGTCGCTGCGGGAGATCCACGGCGGCATGGAAGTCCAGCAGGTGGAGACGGTCCCCAGGGAGGAAGAAAAGACCGGCTTTCTCTTTTTCAATGCACTGTGGTATGAGATTTTCAGCGTGGTCCTGGCGGTGATGGCCGGGATGGGGCGCATGTTTGTGGAGGCGGCTTATGGAACCAGATCCGCTCTGGCGGCGGCCCTTGGCCTTCTGATGCTGGCCGCCTGCGTCCTGGTGGCCAGGTACGGGATCAGGCTGGCCCGCTTCAGCACGCCGGAGCGGCGGATGAGGCGGCTCAGCCAGGCGGTGGCCGACGCCCTGGCGGAGACCGGAGAGCTGGAAGACCCGCAGCACTGCCGGGCCCAGGTGGAGTCTGTGGAGGGCATGCTCATCGGGACATGGCTCAAGGGCGGCACCATGCGGGATAAAACTACCTTTGCGGCCTGCATGGAAGAGATCTGGGGCGTCATCGACAATCCCAGATACCTGCTGATGCGGGAGAAGAGAAGGGGGCGGGGGGAAGAATATTACAGCGTCCCGGAAATTTTCGGCAGACAGAAAGAGCGGGCCCTGGTCTTTGAGAAACATATGCGCAGGGTGCTTGGACGGTACCGGGTTGTCTACACCCGTACGCCGGAGGGCAGGAAGATCCTGCTTCGGGCCCGGACCAGGTCTTTTGTAAACAAAAATCAGAGCGCTCTGCAGGGCCGGAAAGTGGCAAAGGGAAAATACGAATGATCAGTAAGAAATCATGCAAGGAGAGGACAGATGTATAAAATCCTGATCGTGGAGGATGACAGAGGACTGAACCAGGGCATCACCCTGGCTCTTGAAAGGGAGGACACGGCTTTTTTGCAGGCTCATGCTGCCGGTGAGGCCAGGGAGATACTTGAGAGGGAGCAGGTGGACATGGCTCTGCTGGATGTGAACCTGCCGGACGGCAGCGGGTACGACCTTTTAAAAGAGATCCGCAGCCACTCGAAGATTCCGGTGCTCCTCATCACGGCCAATGACCTGGAGAGCGATGAGATCACCGGTTTTTCCCTGGGGGCGGACGACTATATCACCAAGCCCTTCGGGCTTATGGCCCTGCGGGCCAGGGTGGACCGGATGCGGCTCCGCACAGGCGGTGAGCCGGAGAGTAAAAAAGACGACTATGCGGACAGCAGGTACCATTTTCAGTTTGAGGAAATGCGGTTCTACGTGGACGGGCAGGAGATCATCTTAAGTAAGATCGAGCAGAAGCTCCTTCGGTTTTTCGTGCGGAACCCGGGGCAGACCCTTACAAGGGAGCGGCTGATGGACGTTCTCTGGGGTGCGGAGGCTGCATATGTGGAGGAAAACGCCCTCAGCGTGGCGGTGAACCGTCTGCGCCGCAAGCTGGAAGGCCGGGCCGGGTACAGGCCCATTGAGACAGTGTACGGACTGGGATATGTGTGGGAGAAGAGAGTATGAGGATACAGATCGGAGCCAGGCAGACCATGGAGCGGCTGGAGGAGATGCTGGATGGCGCCATGGACGGCACATTTGAGGAGAACCATTACGATGAGACGGAGCTGTCCCGCCTTGAGTCCAGGTGGAAACAGTATGTTGCCTCCACTCGGCGTGCTCTGGAGGAGACGCAGCGGGAGCGGGAGGACATGAAAGCCCTTGTGTCCGACATTTCTCACCAGACAAAGACGCCCCTTGCCAACATCCTTCTCTACGGGGAGCTGCTGGAGGAGAAGGCGGCGGATGAGGAGGAGCGCAGGCTGGCCCGGCAGATACTGGGACAGACAAAGAAGCTGGAATTTCTCATCCAGGCTCTTGTGAAAATGTCTCGCCTTGAGTCCGGCATCCTGGAGATCCAGCCCGGGAAGCAGAGCCTTAGGCCCCTTTTGGAAGGGGTGGCGGAGACTTTCGGACCCAGGGCCGGGGGAAAGGACATGACCCTGGAGTGCGTCCTGCCTCCGGAGGAGGTCCTGTGCCGGTACGACAGAAAGTGGACCGCAGAGGCGCTGGGCAATGTGGTGGACAATGCCATCAAGTACGCCCCTGCCGGTTCCCGGGTGAAGATCAGTGTCCGGGAGTTTGAATTCTACGTCTGCATCCAGGTGGATGACCAGGGACCGGGCATTCCGGAGGAGGAGAGAGCCCGGATCTTTGGCAGGTTCTGCCGGGGAGGACAGGTGCAGCAGGAGGAGGGCGTTGGCATCGGCCTCTATCTGGCAAGACAGATCCTGGAGCGGCAGGACGGCTATATCAAGGTCAGTTCCCGAGAGGGGGAGGGAAGCTCTTTTGGACTTTATCTTCCCCGGAAAGATTAAATCTGTCAATTGTGTAAGATTTGGGAAAGAATGTGGAAAGATTGATGTTATATAGTGGTCTTATAGAAAAACGGTTCTATAGGGCCACTCCTTTATTGGGCGTCCGCAGATATGCTGCCGGCAGCGCAGAAGGTGCAGGGCCAGGCGGGACCGTCAGCGAGGAGGCAATGCATATGAGTATATTGAAGACCAGTCAGTTGAAAAAATATTACGGCAGCGGGGACACCCTGGTGAAGGCGCTGGACGGGGTGGACCTGTCTGTGGAGCTGGGAGAGTTTGTGGCTATTGTGGGCACCTCCGGCAGCGGGAAATCCACCCTGCTGCACATGCTGGGAGGACTGGACAGGCCCACGGCGGGGAAAGTGTGGGTGGACGGCAAGGATATCTCCAGGCTGAAGGACGAGGAGCTCACCATCTTCCGGCGCAGGAAGATCGGGTTTGTGTTCCAGAGCTACAACCTGGTCCCGGTGCTGAATGTGTATGAAAACATCGTGCTGCCGGTGGAGTTGGACGGCAACAGGCCGGACAAAGCGTTTGTGGAGGATATCGTCGATGTCCTGGGGCTTGGGACCAAGAAGTTCAGCCTGCCCTCCCAGCTCTCCGGCGGGCAGCAGCAGAGGGTGGCCATCGCCCGGGCTCTCGCTGCAAAGCCGGCCATCCTTTTGGCCGACGAGCCAACGGGCAACCTGGACTCCGTCACCAGCCAGGATGTGCTGAGCCTTCTGAAGGTCACCAGCAGCCGCTTCGGGCAGACGGTGGTGATGATCACCCACAACGAGGAGATCGCTCAGATGGCGGACCGCATCGTGCGCATCGAGGACGGGCGCATCCGGGGAAAAGGCGGTGAGGCAGATGCGTAAGGTGAAGAACAGGAAAGTCATAGGAAGGCTGGCGGACAGGAGCTTTAAGGCCAGCCGCACAAGGAACGTCATCGCATCTCTGGCCATCGCCCTGACCGCCATGCTCTTTACGGCCCTTTTCACCATCGGTCTGGGGACGGTGGAGAATTTCCAGCAGGCCACCATGCGCCAGTCAGGGGGCGACAGCCACGGCGTCATCAAGAACGTGACCATGGAGGAATATGAGAAGCTGGCGGCCCATCCCCTGGTAAAGGAGAGCGCGGCCTGTGAGGTGCTCTCCGACGAGGTGCTGAACCCGGAGTTCCTGAAGCGGCATGTGGAGCTCTGGTATGTGCCGGAGTACCACTATCCCCACCGCTTTCTCACCATCAAGGAGGGGACGGCTCCCGAGCGGGCGGACGAGGTGCTGGTGGACGATATGACGCTTAAGCTCCTGGGACTGCCGGAGAAGACCGGGCAGCAGATCACCCTGTCCCTCCAGCTTGGACAGCTGGAGCCCCTGGTGGAGGAGAGGACTTTTACCGTGACCGGCATCCTCCAGTCCGACCCGGCCCTGAACGTGGGCTTTGTCATCACCTCGGAGGCTTACCTGACAGAGCATGCCGGGGAGCTGGACGCCTTCCGGGATGTGAGCGGCAACGCCATCGGGAGCACCGGAAACATCCAGATGGATGTGAACTTTTCCAACTCCTGGGGCATCCAGGAGAAGCTGGACCGGGTCATCACAGAGAGCGGCTACTCGGTGACTGAGGGGGATGCGGACTATCTGTCCAGCAACGCCAACTGGGCCTACATCTCCGACGGCGCCGGCGCTGACCCCCTGACTGCAGCCGCCGCTGTGGGAGGGCTCGGCATCATCCTGCTGACGGGATACCTCATCATCTACAATGTGTTCCAGATTTCTGTCATCCGGGATATCCGGTATTACGGGCTCCTGAAGACCGTGGGGACCACCGGCTCCCAGATCAGGAGGATTGTCAGGAGACAGGCCTGGCAGCTGGCAGTGCTCGGCATCCCGGCGGGGCTGGTGCTCGGATTTTTCATCGGGAAGTGGATCGTGCCTCTCGTGCTGGCAAGGAGCTCTTATGCGGGAGGAGAGGTGAAGGTCTCCCTCAATCCCCTCATTTTCCTGGGAGCGGTTCTTTTTACCCTTGTCACAGTGGGCATCTCCACCAGGAAGCCGGCCCGGATCGCGGCCCGGGTGTCCCCTGTGGAGGCGGTGCGGTACACAGAAGGGGCGAAGGGCAGGCGGAAGGAGAAGCGCACCACTGATGGAGGGAAGCTCTGGCGGATGGCCCTGTCGGGTCTGGGGAGGAGCAAAGGGAAGACACTGGTCGTCATCCTGTCCCTGTCCCTCTCCGTGGTGCTTCTCAACAGCATTTTCACAGTGACCAGCTCCTTCTCTATGGACAAATTCCTGAGCCGGTTCGTCACCTCGGATTTCCTCATCGCCAGCGCCAGGTACTTTAACTATGAATACTTTGGCATGGAGGAGGGCATCGAGGAGGAGAACCTGACCGAGTCTTTCATAGAGGCCTGCCAGGAGCAGGAGGGCTTTGAGAGGGGCGGGCGCATCTACATGACGGCTGACCTCTCCCTGGAGGCGTCCACCTACAGGCCGACGGAGAACGTGCTGACAGATGAGAACGGGGATTTCTACTATATGATGGGCAGCAGCAAGCAGCCCTACTGGCAGGATGAGAACGGGAATTACAGGGCGGCTGTCTACGGGGTGGAGGACTATCCCCTGGAGAAGCTGGAGCCTGTGGAGGGGGAGACGGACCTGGACGCTATCAGGGAAAAGCTGGCCACAGGGGAGTATGTGCTTGGTATGGCGGATGTGGACGACAACGGGAATGTGGAGGAGGACCAGATACGCTATCACGCCGGGGACGCCATCACTCTTGTGGCCCCGGACGGGCAGAAGAGACAGTTTGAGATCCTCTCTCTTGTGAAGGAGAATTACTACGGGCTGACCACCAGGAAGGGAGAAGCCTTTTCCTTCTACACCGCGGCAGATGTGTTTAAGGAGATGGCCTCGCCGGAGTGTCTCATGAGCTATCTCTTTGATGTTGAGGACGACAGGGAGGATGACTTTGCCGGATTTATTGATACCTACACGACCTCTCAGGAGCCTCTGATGAACTATGAGTCCAGGCAGAGATATACCAACGAGTTCTCCGGCATGACCGGGCTTATCACCCTTGTGGGAGGCGTCCTCACCACTGTGGTGGGCGTCATCGGCGTCCTGAACTTTGTCAACTCCATCCTCACCGGCATTGTCACCAGGAAGCGGGAGCTGGCCATGATGGAGGCCATCGGTATGACGAGGCGGCAGCTGGCGCGGATGCTCATGCTGGAGGGAGTATGCTACGCCGGGTTTACCATCCTTGCCTCCCTGGCAGCGGGCTGTATCCTGTCCCTGACCCTTGTGCGGGCTCTGTCGGAGGGACTGTGGTTCATGGACTACCATTTTGTCATATGGCCCATGCTGCTGGTGTTCCCGGTACTGCTCCTTTTGGGCGTCGTCGTGCCATATCTGGCCTGGCTTCCCCAGAGAAAGGAGAGCGTGGTCAGCGTCATCAGCCGGGAGGCGTAGACGGGATCCTTTTTAAGTGTTGAAAAATCTTTCCGAAAGTTTTATGATAGAGAAAGACAATGTGCAGCAGACTCTGACAGGATGAAGAAAGGAGAGCGGGAAATGGGCTTTTGGAAGAAGATGGCAGATGAGCTCAAAGAGGGGTTCGACATCGGCAAAAGGATTGTGCAGATTAATAATAAGATGCAGAAAGCCGGGACCACGGCCGTCCTGACGGACGAGGAGAGACAGTTTTATCTCGCCAACGAGAAGATGTCCCCGGAGGAGTACCTGGCAAAATATCAGGAAAAGCAGGCGCGCATAGCGGAAAAGCAGAGGATCAGCGCGCTGAAACAACAGGAGACCCAGTACCACATCGGGGGCCTGAACTTCAGAAGAGGAGGAAACGGGCTCTACTACTTCGGGGACGTATTTGTGGAGAACGCCGCCTGCTGGGCCCTGGTCAGCTTTATATGGGGAGGCCCGCATTATGAGACGTTCACAACGACGACGGGCACGACCCGCCCCAAGGGAAAACTGACAGGCGCTATCATCGGCGGGGCCGTCGCTGGCTTTGACGGCGCTTTTGTGGGGGCGCTGAGCGGAACCCACAGGCACACAGACCTGAAGACGACAGTGCAGCAGGTGGAGAAGGACACAGTGGCCTACCTTGTGTTTGAGTCTGTGCGCACGGGAGAGCGGGTGCAGAAGCAGATCCGCTGCAACACGAAGATCGCAGGTCAGGTGGGAAAACTGATGGGGTAGATGTCCCGCGACGCAAGTAGGAGGGCCGCCAGGTGAGCAGCATATGGAAGTACAAATATTTTGTGGATGTGATCGAGGGCAAGAGCTTTACAAAAGCCGGAAATATGAACTATGTCTCCCAGACTGCCATCAGCCAGAACATCTCCTCCCTACAGCTGCAGCGTGCAGAAGGAGGAGGAGAAACGGCTGGAGAAGGACTTTGAGATACGGATGTACTATCCCACCAGCTGTGACAAGAAAAACGTGCACAGGTTCATGAAGATGCTAAAGGAGAAGATGGAGAGCTGAATAGACAGGCACAGAGCAAAGAGACAAAGATATGGCATGTCCCGGGTGGGACATGCCATCAACTTTGTCTGTCCTGTCCTATGAAAGGATGTTTGCTTTTTACTGTGCTTTTCTGCGGCGGATCACGATGACAGCAGTGGCAGAACCTGCTGCTGCCAGTGCCAGAAGAAGATACAGTGTGTAATTGCTGCCGTCTCCGGTCCTTGCCGCTTTCTTTCCGGAAGTGCTCTGCCCGCCTGTCTGGCTATCGGCTGTGCCGGGCTTTTGATCCTCGCCGCCTGTCCCTGGTTTCTGCCCGTCATCCGGGTTCTGGTCATCGCCGTCTCCGGGCTTTTGTCCGTCATCCGGGTTTTCTGTGCCGGGATCATAGGCTGTGTTGGCGGAAGCGCCGTAGACGGCGACTGTGCCGGACACCTCGCATGCAGCCACCAGATAAGCGTTTCCGTCCCAGCTCTCGCCTGCCGGGATGAAGCACAGCCCCTCCGGAGAGTTGTCGCCTGCGATATCCTCGCTGTAGTCTCTGGAATTGATGTAGTTTGCAAAGCTGATGTGTGCCGGGTCTGTGATGTCGTAGACCATCACGCCGCCGACTCTCTCAAGTCCCACGAACGCATAGGTTTTCTCTCCGACAGTTCCGAGTGTCACGCTCTCGGACTCGGGTCCCTTCTTTCCGGAGCGGTCATCGATCGACTTATCGTCGTTGGAGCAGTTGAAGTTCTCCGGTACATAAATCGCTGTCTTTGCCTCGAAGTCGCTGCCGCTGTCAAACACCTCGGTCAGGCCGTTTCCGTCCGCCTCGTATACGGTGAAGGAGCGTCCGCCGAACAGGTAATCCAGGTTTGCATCCAGCCCGTCGTGATCACTGCTGTCGAAGAATACCACCTTCCCTGTCAGACCGCTGTTCTCCGCCGTGATCTTTCCTGTCGGAGAGGTTTGGCCGTCCTTGAAATCTCTCTCGTCTTCGTTGAGATAGTCGCCCCACTCTCTGGAGTCCCCCTCGTTTGCCGTTACAACATAGTCCGTGCCGTCCACAGAGTAAAGCGCAATGCTGTCCGGCATGCGGATACCCCGCAGGGATTCGTAGGTCTTCGGATCATAAGCCTCATCTTTTTTATCAATGTCAACTGCTACAGTGCTGTAGTCTTCATAGCCTGCGGAGTAGATGCCTGTCACTTTCAGGCTGTTCAGGTCGATGGCTGCGATGGCGTTGGCCTCCTGCAGCGTCACGTATGCCGTGCTGTTTCCCGCTGCTATATACTCCGGCTCCAGGTCTGCTGACGGAACAGATCCCTTCTTCAGCACGATCCCCGCATCTGTGAGAGCCTGTCTTGCCTCCGCACTGTCATATGCCTCAAATCCGACGTTCACTGCCTTGCCGTCCGCAAGAGAGATCACCGTTACGGTCCCTGCCGGATCTGTCGCGTCTCCTTCGTATCCTTTCCTCGGCTCGCCCTCGTTCGCTGTCAGCACCCTGCTGTCATCCGGCGTAAATGTCACCATATCCGGCTGGGCGCCTGTCTCATAGGCTTTTTCAAATGTAAGGGTTCCGTCCTCATTGCAGGTGAAGAGCGCCACGCGGCCGCTGTCCGCATATCCTTCGGCCTGGATCGCAGCCGCAAGCTTTGTACCGTCAGCGGAGACCGCCACGGAAGTCATGTCACCGTATGTAAAGCCCTCGCACTCTGCCTCGATCATGGATTTTACATCGATGTCATTGCCGTCCAGCAGATCCACGGTCTCACCTGATGCCAGTGTCTTCATGGGGATGGCGGTCAGATTGCCGGTCTGTCCGTTGACAGCGTAGGCCCATCCGGTTGCCGTATTGTAGTCCACGATCTCCATGACGCCGCCGTCCGCGTTGGACATCCCTGCGTCATAGCGGGCTTCCTGGGTCAGGTTCAGGGATGCGGAAGTCTTTCCGTTCTCGGCGCCTGCCGTTTTTGCTCCGCCGTCTGCGTTCTTCGTCACGCTGAAGGAGTCGATGAGCTGGCTGTCCGGAGAGGCGCTGTCTCCGGCCAGGTTGTATACATGGACGGAAATCTCATTCCCTGTCACATCGAATACAGCGTAGCTGGGGCTGTACTCCTGGTTCCACTCCTGGTTGCCGATGGGGAGCTTGCCCTTCAGATATTCCTGGGAACCTGTCGTTCCGTCCGCAAGGACCGGATAGTCCGCATTGTTCGCTTTGTCGACGGAAGCGAAGGGAGTGTAGTACTGCATGTCGGAGCAGCAGTTGCCGGTCAGGTAGATGGTGCCGTCCGGATCGTGATAGCTGTCCAGGCGCTCCGCATTCCGCTGGCCATCCTTGAGCACGTAGCTTCTGGAGTAGACGTGGTCGTGTCCGCCCAGGACAAAATCTACGTCAAACTCATCCATCACCTTCTCGAAGCCTGCGTCCACGTAGTTCTCAATGTCAGAGTCCGCCGCATGCTTGGCCACGGTCTGGGTGGATTTGTGATGCGTTACGATCAGCCACTGATACTGGCCTGCATATTCGCTGACGGCTGCCTTCATGGTGGTGCGGAAGTTACCCACCATGGCCTCAGCCTCGGAGTTATCTTTGGCTGCGCTGGGCGCGTTGGCGTTTTCTGCATTCTCCTCATCATTCCCTCCCGGATAAGCGCCTGTGTTCAGGGTGACGAAGAGCACATTGTCATAGAGATAATAGTAGTTGCCCTTTGTCTCCATCTCCCGGCGCTCCGCAAAGTCATACTGCCCCTCTGCATTTGGGGTTACGCCGTTGGACTCGGAGCTGTTTGCGATCTCATCCGCCGTCGCCTGGATATAGTTGCCGTGGCTCTGGCTTGTGCCGTTGTTCTGTCCCCGGAACGTGGTCTTTACCTGGGCGAGCGCGCCGTTCTCATCCACGCCTGCCACAGACATCTCGTTGGGCAGATTGAAGTGGTCCTCGAACATGTAATGGCGGTCGTGGTTGCCCACTGCCGGCGCATAAGCGATGGACGACATCTCCTCCGGGGCGAAGAAGGCGGCGTACTCGCTGGATTTGCCCCAGCTCTGATCCTCCACCTGGTCCCCGGCGGATACTACAAGGCTGACGCCCTCTGACGCCAGTTTCTCCATCATGGTCGCCCAGCCCGTCTGGTTTGTGCCATCTGAAGAGTTCCAGCCCTGGTTATCATGAGACTGATCTTCTTTGATCTGCGGGTCGCTGGTGAAGCCGAATTTGAAGCTGTCGGCCGCTGGTGTAGTGTAGGTGTGTGCCTCAGACCAGGTCTGACCATTGTCATAGGATATCTGATACGTATATTCCGTGCCTGCGGCCAGCCCTGTGACCGTAGCCTCACAGACCATCTTTCCGGTGTCGGTGTACTTGTTTCCATCTACCTTTGTGGGCGCTGTAAGCTCGCGAACAGTGGCTTCAACAGTTTTATCACCGAATTTTACCTGTGCCTTTTCTGTCCCATCCGGCGCATACCAGTTCAGGTTCACGGAAGTGCTGGTCTCCCCCGGCTGGAGAGTCAGGTATTCTACCGTGTTGCCGCTATTTGCGGCCGGTGTCTGGAGTGTATTTGCGCCTGTGGCTGGAGAGGCTGCAGTCTCCTGTGTACGTTCTGTTCCTTCTTCAGGAACGGTCTCGTCTGCTTCGGATGTTTCCACATCCATGCCTTCGGTTTCCGCCGCGTCCTGTGCGGTGCTGCCGTTTTCCGTTGCCTCCGCATCTGTCTTGGCGGTCTCCGCGTCCGGGGTGACGGTCTCGTCTGCCTGGACATTTTCCTCGGCCAGGACGGATACCGGAGCGCCCTGTGCGCAGAGCATGGCGGCTGCCAGCGTGATGGCGGCGCCTTTGTGCCATTTTCTTCTCATAGGATTTTTCCCTCCTTTTTCGGATACAAAATTTCCAGAGTTACTATACAGGACGAATATTAAGTCGGGATGGGAGTTTGCTAAAAAAATGCGTAAAATCTGCGTAAACAAAGGCCTGGACGAAGGAACTGAGACGCAAAACAGCTCACTTAACCTGAAATTTACGTAGATTTTTCCCGGAGTTGATAGAGCAAATGCATAAAATAAAGGAAAATAGAAGCAGAAGGATCACACAGCGGCATGCGCCGCGCAGGTCAAAGAAAGGAATTAGCTTATGAGGAAAAGAAGAGTAAGAACAGCCCTGATCGGACTGCTGGCTCCTGCACTCCTGCTTACAGGATGCGGAGGAGCGCCGGGTGAACCGCAGGCGGAAGAACAGAGTCAGGATACGTCCTCTGAGATCCTGAAGGCGGACGGGACGATCCGCATCCTGTCCGGGTCGGAGAACGAGGAGCTGGAGACGGTGATAGACGAGTGCAGCCAGGCAACCGGCGTGGAGATCGAGATGGACTACAAGGGCTCTGTAGATATCATGCGGGCTCTGGAGAGCGGCGCAGAAGAGTATGACGCCGTCTGGCCGGCCAGCAGTATCTGGCTGTCCATGGGGGATGTGAACCACCTGGTGAAGCACAGTCAGTCCATCTCCATGACGCCGGTGGTCTTCGGCATCCGGGATAGCCTGGCGGAGGAGCTGGGATTTAAGGGGAAAGACGTCTCTGTGAAAGACATCCTGGCCGCCATACAGGGTGGAAAGATGAGCTTCTGTATGACGAGCGCCACCCAGTCCAACTCCGGGGCCAGCGCCTACATAGGTTTCCTGTACGCGCTTCTGGGCAAGCAGGAGGGCATGACGGCGGAAGACCTTCAGGGGGAGCAGCTACGGGCTGACATCACGGGACTCCTTGGCGGCGTGGAGCGCAGCTCCGGCAGCTCCGACTGGCTGAAGGACCTGTTCCTCAAGGAGGACTACGACGCCATGGTCAACTACGAGTGCCTGATCATTGACGCCAACCGGCAGTTGGAGAGCGAGGGAAAAGAGCCGCTCTATATCGTCTACCCCTACGACGGCCTGTCCATCGCGGACTCGCCCCTGGGGTATGTGGATCACGGGGACAGCCAGAAGGAGGAGGCGTTCCAGGCTGTGCAGCAGTATCTGCTGTCTGAGGAGGCACAGAGTCAGATCGAGGCAACCGGACGGCGCATCAGCGCAAACGGTGTCTCGGATGAGAACAGAGATGTTTTTAAGGAAGAGTGGGGCATCGACACGGAGCGGATCCTCTCGCCCATCCAGATGCCGGACGCAGACGTGCTGATGGAGGCGCTGAACCTGTACCAGACAAGCTTTAAGAAGCCCTCCCTCAACATCTACTGCCTGGATTTCTCCGGCAGCATGGAGGGGACCGGGGAGGCTCAGCTCAAAGACGCCATGTCCCAGATCCTGCTGCAGGAGAATGCCAGCAGGAATTTCCTGCAGGCGAATGCGGGGGAGGTCAACGAGGTGATCTTCTTTGACAACACGATCCTGGATATAGAGCGGGCGGCGGACGACTCTGACGAGGCTCTGGCGCAGCTCTACCAGAAGGTGGCGGATTTCCAGATCGCGGGCGGCACGGATATCTACAACGCGGCGGCGCAGGCTCTGGCTGAGGCGTCGTCCTACGATCTGGAAAAGTATACGCCTGCCATCATCCTGATGACGGACGGCGTGTCGGACTACAATTACCGGACGTTTCAGAATGCCTGGGATACCCTGGGGATCGATGTGCCGGTGTTCTCCATCACTTTCGGGGCGGCGGATCCCACGCAGCTGGAGGAACTGGCAGAAGCAACGGGAGGCCGTGTCTTTGACGGGACGCAGGATCTTACAGAGGCCTTCCGCAGTGTGAAAGGATACAACTAGTAATATGAAAGATAAATGGAAAGAAATCGTAAGCATCGCTGTCTCCGCCGTCCTGGCGCTTCTGCTTTTCGCCGCACTTCTTGTGGGGCTTGGGTGGAACATTCTTCTATGCATGGGGCTCTCCATTGTGTCCTACGCCGGGTTCCTCCTGGTGCTGCGCCCGGTCAGGAGGATCGGGCGGATCGACATCGAGAAGCTGGGGAACGGGGAGGTGCTCCATGAAAGGCTGCAGGAGGCGGGGCGCGATTACCGGCGGATGCGGGAGGCGGCGGACAGGATCCAGGCGCCGGGACTGCGCCAGTCCGCGTCTGAATTGATCGCCATTGCGGAGAACATTCTGAAATTCCTGACCGACAATCCGAAGAAGATCCCCTCCGCCAGACGGTACATCGACTACTACCAGGAGACAGCTGCCAATGTGCTGGAGAACTATGTGGAGCTCCAGGACACCAGGCTTCTCACAGATGAATCGGAGAAGATCTTTCAGAACACGGCGGAGGCGGTCTCGACGCTCAAGGATGCCTTCCAGATGCAGTTCCAGAAACTGATGCAGAACGAACTGATGGATATGGAGGCTGACCTGAATCTGCTTAAGCAGACGCTCCGCTCGGAGGGGTACGAGATCAGGCGGGAAGAAGACCGTGGTGAGGAGAGGGACAGCTTAAGAAACGAAAAGGAGACAGGAGTGTAATACATGAGGAAGAAGATCATAGGACTTGTCTTGCTGATCTGCGTGATGGCTGCTGTGGGAGGCATCTACCTCCTGACAGGCGGTTCGGGGGACGGCGAGAAGAAGGAAACAGGGAAGACGCAGCCGCGGACGGCAGTATCCGGCTATGTGGGAGGCGAGAAGATCGGGTTTCTGGAAGACGAGGAGGTACTGTCTATCCTCGGAGAGAAATACGGCCTGGAGGTGGACTACTCCAAGGCTGGCTCCCTGGACATGATGACAGCGGACCTGGAGGGGAGAAATTATCTCTTCCCGTCCAGCAGTATTGCACTGGAGTACTATGAGGAGCTCCACGGCAGCCCGGCCCAGAGCGAGATCCTCCTCAACACGCCCATTGTCCTCTACACCCATAAGATGGTGCTGGATGCCTTTGACAGCCAGGGGCTGATCGCGAAGGACGGGGACGTGAACTACATTGACATGGCAAAGCTGGTGGAGCTGATCCAGAATGATACGGCCTGGGCGGACATCGGTGTGCCGGAGTTGTACGGTACAGTCTCGGTGGACACCACAGACCCGGCCCGCTCCAACTCGGGCAATATGTTTGCGGCTCTTCTGGCGGATGTGCTGAACGGGGGGCAGACGCTGACTCCGGAGAAGGTGGACGAGATCCTGCCCCAGCTCCAGGCGATTTTCGGAAAGCTGGGCTACATGGAGACCTCCTCCTCGGATCTGTTCAGTCAGTTCCTGCGGATGGGCGTGGGAGCCACCCCCATCGCGGCGGGGTACGAGAGCCAGATCATCGAGTATGCCATGCTGCATCCGGACGAGTATGAGGCGGTCAGGGATGACATCGTCGTGCTCTACCCGGCTCCTACCGTGTGGTCTGCCCATGTCCTGATCGCCCTGGATGATGCGGGAAAGACCCTGATCCGTGGGCTGCAGGATGAAGGAGTGCAGAAACTGGCGTGGGAAAAACACGGTTTCCGCACGGGAAACTACGAGATATCTGACAAGGAGCTCGGCGTGACAGGCATCGCGGACAATATCACTCAGGTGGCGCAGGTGCCCTCCTACGATGTGATGCGCCGGATCATAGACGGGCTCCGGTAAAGGACCCGGCTAAAATAACAGAAAGGAAAGAATGACTATGGCAGAGATAACCCTGGATACGTTGAGAAAGCAGAGAGGACAGGCGGCGGATGTGCCAGCGGAGGAGACGCCGGACACCCTCAAGGAGCAGATCACTTTGCTCACGCCGGATGAGAGACGCAAGGTGGAGGAGCTGAAGGAGCAGATCGATCTGACGGATTCCCAGATGCTGATGCAGTACGGTGCCGGAGCGAAGCAGAACATCGCGGATTTTTCTGAGAATATCCTGAATAACGTCCGCGCAAAGGACACAGGATATGTGGGAGAGCTGATGACCGGGCTCATCGCCAATGTGGAGGGACTGGATTTCGGCTCCCTGGAGAAAGAGGGCGGGATCATGGGCCTTTTTAAGAAGGCGGAGTCCAAGGTGAAGAAATTCCTCATGCAGTACGAGAAGCTGGAAGTCCAGGTGGACAGGATCGAGGGCAAACTGGAGGAGGCCCGGATGGAGATGCTCAAAGACATCGGCATGCTGGATGCTATGTATGAGAAAAACCTGTCCTACTTCCGGCAGCTTCAGCTCTACATTGCGGCCGGAGAGGAGAAGCTGCAGGAGCTGCGGGAACAGACGCTTCCCTCCCTGCGGGCCGAGGCCGAGAGGAGCGGCGATCCCATGAACGCCCAGATCGTCCGGGACTTTGAGGACACGGTGAACCAGTTTGAGAAGAAGATCCATGATCTGAAGACAAGCCGGACCATCGCCATCCAGACGGCTCCCCAGCTCCGGCTTGTACAGAACAATGACAAGCTTCTGGCTGACAAGATCCAGACGGCGATCCAGGAGACTATCCCTTTGTGGAAGAGCCAGATGGTCATGGCGCTGGGGCTGTACCGGCAGCAGGAGGCCCTGAAGCTGCAGCGGAATATCACGGACACGACGAACCAGCTCCTTTTGCAGAACTCGGAGAAGCTCAGGCAGAATACCCTGGACGTGGCGAGGGAGTCGGAGCGGAGCATCGTGGATATCGCGACGCTGAAGAAGGCGAACGAGAACCTGATCAGCACCATGAGCGAGGCGGTCCGCATCCAGCAGGAGGGCCGCAGGAAACGGCAGGAGGCGGAGGCCGAGCTGGAGAAGCTGGAGCGCGACATACGGGCTTCGCTTCTTGGAACATCCCGGAGCTGATGTAAGAGAAGACA
>DSTMC04003__coassemble_345_pt1 | contig 18240 bp, 13 predicted proteins | sample DSTMC04003__metabat2_high_PE_016 | metagenome-assembled genome bin DSTMC04003 | reverse complement strand
TCTGAGTTCGTGATAAAGCAGTCATGCTTATCCTTAGCAACATCAATTCCAATGTAGATCATAAGAACACTCCTTAGTAATAGATTTAGATACTGTTTAGGACCACAGAACTCTCTGCGCTTGTAACCTCGTTCTAAATCAACCGTCATGCGGTATCTAACTGATTAACAACGATACAAAGAGACTGTGGTTGGAGCCTTTCTAAAACCATCAAGTGGTAGGAGGAATGAACCAATCCACAGTATCTCCAAACAGTATAGCATACAGACCTTGGAGAGGGTCTATAAACACTACTACTATATAATAGGAGGAGGAAATGACAATGAGTAAAAATGGAAAACCCAAAGTGACCAAAAACACGATCAAGACAGCAAAAAGACTCCTTGGCTATGTGACGAGCACATATAAGGCGCAGTTTGTGCTGGTGCTGCTGTGCATCCTGATCAGCTCCATTGCCAGCATCTCTGTCTCCTTATCCCTGCGCTATCTGCTGGATGATTTTATCATTCCCCTGATCGGGCATGAGGACCCGGATTTTTCTGAGCTGTACATGGCACTGACTGTGCTGGGCTGCATTTTTGCGATGGGCGTAGTGTCCACCTTCCTCTACACAAGGACCATGGTCATCATCGGACAGGGTGTGCTTAAAAGGGTCAGAGATGAGATGTTTGAACACATGCAGACCCTGCCGATCCGCTATTTTGACCAGAATACAAACGGCTCCATCATGAGTCTTTACACGAACGATACAGATACGCTGCGCCAGATGATCAACCAGTCCATCCCCCAGGTGCTCATGTCTGCGCTGATGATCGTGGTCACGTTCATTGCTATGCTTGTGCTGAGCCCCATCCTGACGGTGCTGGCCATTGTGGTGATCCTTCTGATGATCGCTGTGTCCAGGTTCATCGGAGGTAACAGCGGGAAATATTTCATCCGGCAGCAGTTGGACCTGGCCAATATCACGGGATTTGTAGAAGAGCGGATGAACGGCCAGAGAGTAGTGAAAGTCTTCAACCATGAAAAGAAATCAGAGGAAGAATTTGATGTGCTCAATGAAAAGCTCTTCGAGAGTGCTTCAAACGCCCATACATTTGCCAGCATCATGGGACCTGTCATCGGAAATATCGGGAATCTGCAGTTTGTACTGACAGCTGTGCTGGGTGGATTTCTCTCCATTATGGGCATTGGAAATATCACGCTGGGCGTTATGGCCTCCTACCTGCAGTTTACAAAGAGCTTTACGCAGCCCTTCATGCAGGTGGCGCAGCAGTTCAACTCCATCATCATGGCTCTTGCGGGTGCAGAGCGCATCTTTAAGATGATGGATGAGGCCCCGGAGGTGGACGAAGGGTATGTGACTCTTGTCAATGCAAGAAAGAAAGAGGATGGCACCATCGAGGAGTGCAAAGAGCGCACCGGCATGTGGGCCTGGAAACATCCTCACCAGGCAGAGGGCACTGTCACATATACGGAGCTGAAAGGCGATGTGCGGTTCTTTGATATGTCTTTTGGATATGAACCGGACCACATGGTGCTCCACGACCTGACACTCTATGCGAAGCCGGGGCAGAAGCTGGCCTTCGTGGGATCGACAGGTGCGGGAAAGACCACCATTACCAACCTGATCAACCGGTTCTACGACGTGCAGGATGGAAAGATCCGCTATGACGGCATCAATATCAACAAGATCAAAAAGGCAGACCTGCGCCGCTCCCTGGGGATCGTGCTTCAGGATACCCATCTGTTCACGGGAACTATCATGGACAATATCCGCTACGGAAAGCTGGATGCCACGGACGAGGAAGTGTACAACGCGGCAAAACTGGCCCATGCGGATCAGTTCATCCAGATGCTCCCCCAGGGCTATAACACTATGCTCACCAGCGACGGGGAGGAACTCTCTCAGGGGCAGCGCCAGCTCCTGGCTATTGCCAGAGCTGCTGTGGCAGATCCGCCGGTGCTGATTCTGGATGAGGCTACATCCAGCATTGACACCCGCACGGAGAGCATTGTGCAGAAGGGTATGGATAACCTGATGAAAGGGCGCACGGTATTTGTCATTGCCCACAGGCTCTCCACGATCCGGAACAGCGACGCCATCATGGTGCTGGAGCACGGCCGGATCATTGAGAGAGGAACTCACGAGGACCTGCTGGCTCTGAAGGGTACTTACTACCAGCTGTACACAGGAAAGCTGGAGCTGTCATAGGGATTATATAGGTCCTATAGATTATATAAAATAGAGATAAAACGTGCCGGAATGATCCGGCAGAATGAAAAAAGATATTGACAAAAAACGAGAAACATGCTAAATTACAATGGTAACTGCCGAAGACAGCAGGTGCTGAAAAGCGTAAGTATGAAAACGCCTGCCGAGGAAGAATAGATTTAGTACGTGTGTATGAATTTCTAACCCTCTGTGTCTTTGGATGCGGAGGGTATTTTTATTCAGCCATAAATCTGTCGGCGGTGCAAGAACCAAAAATCTAACAAGGAGGTGCACCATTCGTGGCAAAAGTTGAGTTAAAACAGCCTATCGTTCAGGCAATTGTTGATGACATCACAGGCGCTGAGTCAGTCGTTCTGGTTGACTACCGCGGATTAACTGTTGCTCAGGACACAGAGCTCCGTAAACAGTTAAGAGAAGCAGGGATCATCTACAAAGTCTGCAAGAACACAATGATGAAGAGAGCTTTTGAGGGAACAGAGTTCGCAGCTCTGGAAGAGCATCTGGAAGGCCCAAGCGCGATCGCTATCTCTAAAGATGACGCGACAGCTCCGGCAAGAATTCTGTGCAAGTTCGCTAAAGATGCGAAGGCTCTTGAGTTAAAAGGCGGTGTTGTTGAGGGCACTGTATATGACGTAGCCGGGCTGGCTGAGCTGGCTAAGATCCCGTCAAGAGAAGAACTTCTCTCCAGACTGCTTGGAAGCATGCAGTCACCTATTACAAACTTTGCTCGTGTTATCAAGCAGATCGCAGAGCAGGGTGGAGAGGCTGCTCCTGCAGAGGAGAGCGCAGAGGCTGCAGCTGAGGAAGCTCCCGCAGCAGAGGCAGCTGAGACACCGGCTGAGTAGACAGCAGACCGGAACATAAAAATAGTAAAGACTATAAAAGTAATGAAAAGAAATTAGATGGAGGACAATGAAATGGCTAAGTTAACAACAGCTGAAATGATCGAAGCGATCAAAGAGTTATCAGTATTAGAATTAAACGAGTTAGTTAAAGCATGCGAAGAAGAGTTCGGCGTATCTGCAGCAGCAGGCGTTGTAGTTGCAGCAGCAGGCGGAGACGGAGCTGCAGCAGCTGAGGAGAAAGATGAGTTTGATGTAGAGCTTGTAGCAGCAGGCGCATCCAAAGTTAAGGTTATCAAAGTTGTTCGTGAGCTCACAGGTCTTGGCCTGAAAGAGGCTAAAGAGCTTGTTGACGGCGCACCGAAGGTTATCAAAGAGGGCGTTTCCAAGGCAGAGGCTGAGGAGATCAAAGCTAAACTTGAGGGCGAAGGTGCAGAGGTTAACCTTAAATAATTTGTTTGTTCACAGTGTAAATCTGAACATGATAAATTGTGCGTAAAAAATAAAGGCCGCTTGCGGGTTCTGTGACAGGAATTCCGCGGGCGGTCTTTTTTTGCCCTCTGGGACACAATTACACGGGTATGGATGTACAACGGGACACCAGTTGACTTAATTCCGGACGTAACCCTTTTCAAAAGGGTTACGTCCGGAATTAAAAAATCCTTGACAAGGTTCTGACGCTTGTTGTATTATATAGGGTGCATCATTATGAAAAACTGTGTCATGAATCATGGCACAATGTGCGAGAGTGTAATAAAAACGGGGGTTTGCTCGGTTAAACCTCACAAAAAATAAACGAGGAGTGAAACGTCATATGGAGAAAAACAGAATTCGTCCTATTAAAAGCGGAAAAAATTCGCGCATGAGTTATTCCAGGCAGAAAGAAGTGCTTCAGATGCCTAACCTGATCGAAGTCCAGAAAGACTCCTATCAGTGGTTCCTTGACGAGGGATTAAAAGAAGTATTTGATGACATTTCTCCGATCACAGACTACAGCGGAAAGCTCAGCCTGGAGTTTGTGGACTTCACCTTGTGCGAGAAAGACGTAAAGTACTCGATCGAGGAGTGTAAGGAGCGCGATGCCACCTATGCGGCTCCGCTGAAGGTGCGCGTAAGGCTTCACAACAAGGAGACAGATGAGATCAATGAGCATGAGATCTTCATGGGAGACCTGCCGCTGATGACAGCGACAGGAACTTTTGTGATCAATGGTGCAGAGCGAGTTATCGTTAGCCAGCTCGTGCGTTCGCCCGGTATCTACTACGGCATCGCGCACGACAAGCTTGGTAAAAGGCTGTTTTCCTCCACTGTCATTCCAAACCGGGGAGCATGGCTGGAATATGAGACAGATTCAAATGACGTTTTCTATGTACGTGTAGACAGAACAAGGAAGGTGCCGATCACTGTGCTGATCCGCGCCCTCGGCATCGGGACAAATCCTGAGATCGTCGAGCTGTTTGGTGAGGAACCGAAGATCATGGCGAGCTTTGAGAAGGACGCTGCAACCAACTACCAGGAAGGTCTTCTGGAACTGTACAAGAAGATCCGTCCGGGCGAGCCGCTTGCAGTGGACAGCGCAGAGAGCCTGATCACAAGCATGTTCTTTGACCCGAGACGCTACGACCTTGCCAAAGTCGGACGCTATAAATTCAACAAGAAGCTGATGCTCAGAAACCGCATCGCAGGCCATGTGCTGGCTGAGGATGCAGTGAGTCCCATCACAGGTGAAGTGATCGCTGAGGCGGGCACAAAGCTGACAAGAGAGATGGCGGATGCGATCCAGAACGCAGCTATTCCTTACGTGTGGATTGACAAGCCGGAGGAGGAGCGGAAAGTAAAAGTCCTCTCCAACATGATGGTGGACCTTCGATCCATCGTGGACATCGATCCCCAGGAAGTGGGCGTCACAGAGCTGGTATACTACCCTGTCCTGGCAGGCCTTCTGGAGGAGACCGCCGGGGATATCGATGAGCTCAAGAGCGCTATCAAGAGGGATATCCACGACCTGATCCCGAAGCATATTACAAAGGAAGACATCCTTGCTTCCATTAACTATAACATCCATCTTGAGTATGGACTTGGAAATGACGACGACATCGACCACCTGGGCAACCGCCGTATTCGTGCTGTGGGCGAGCTTCTGCAGAACCAGTACAGGATCGGTCTGTCCCGTCTGGAGAGAGTTGTCCGCGAGAGAATGACGACACAGGATCTGGAGGGTATCTCTCCCCAGTCCCTGATTAATATCAAACCGGTGACCGCTGCGGTGAAAGAGTTCTTCGGATCTTCCCAGCTGTCCCAGTTTATGGACCAGAACAACCCGCTGGGTGAGCTGACTCACAAGAGACGTCTGTCCGCCCTTGGACCGGGAGGTCTTTCCAGAGACCGTGCAGGTTTCGAGGTCCGCGACGTACATTACTCCCACTACGGAAGAATGTGCCCCATCGAGACCCCTGAGGGTCCCAACATCGGTCTGATCAACTCCCTTGCCACATACGCAAGGATCAACCAGTACGGATTCGTGGAGGCTCCGTACCGCAAGATCGATAAGTCCGATCCGAAAAACCCGAGAGTTACGGATGAAGTTGTCTACATGACAGCGGACGAAGAAGATAATTACCATGTAGCACAGGCGAATGAGCCCCTGGATGCAGAGGGACATTTCGTGCACAAGAATGTATCCGGTCGTTACCGCGAGGAGACACAGGAGTACGAGCGCACCATGTTCGACTACATGGACGTGTCTCCTAAGATGGTATTCTCCGTGGCGACAGCCCTGATCCCCTTCCTGGAGAACGACGACGCCAACCGTGCGCTGATGGGATCCAACATGCAGCGTCAGGCCGTTCCGCTTCTTATGACAGAGGCTCCGGTGGTTGGTACAGGTATGGAAGAAAAAGCTGCCGTTGACTCAGGCGTGTGTGTGCTGGCAGAAGAGGGCGGTATCGTGGAGAGATCCACATCCAATGAGATTACCATTCGTCAGGATGACAACACACTGAAAAAATACAAGCTGACTAAATTCCAGCGAAGCAACCAGAGCAACTGCTACAACCAGAGACCCATTGTCTTCAAAGGCGACAGAGTGGAGAAAGGCGAGGTCATTGCAGACGGACCTTCCACATCCAACGGCGAGATGGCTCTTGGAAAGAACCCTCTGATCGGATTCATGACATGGGAAGGATACAACTACGAGGATGCTGTCCTCTTAAGTGAGAGACTGGTACAGGACGACGTTTACACATCCATTCATATAGAAGAGTACGAGGCTGAGGCCCGCGACACCAAGTTAGGACCCGAGGAGATCACAAGAGACATCCCGGGCGTGGGCGATGATGCCCTGAAGAACCTGGATGAGAGAGGAATCATCCGCATTGGTGCGGAGGTCCGCGCAGGCGATATCCTGGTAGGTAAGGTGACTCCCAAGGGAGAGACCGAGCTGACAGCAGAGGAGAGACTTCTTCGCGCCATCTTTGGTGAGAAGGCCAGAGAAGTAAGAGATACCTCCCTGAAAGTACCTCACGGCGAGTACGGTATCGTAGTGGACGCCAAAGTGTTCACAAGAGAGAATGGCGACGAGCTGTCACCTGGCGTAAACCAGGCAGTCCGCATCTACATCGCTCAGAAGAGAAAGATCTCCGTGGGTGACAAGATGGCCGGACGTCACGGAAACAAGGGTGTCGTTTCCCGCGTGCTTCCTGTGGAAGATATGCCGTTCCTGCCAAACGGACGTCCTCTGGACATCGTGCTGAACCCTCTGGGCGTGCCTTCCCGTATGAACATCGGACAGGTGCTTGAGATCCATCTGTCCCTGGCTGCCAAGGCGCTTGGCTTTAACATTGCCACACCGGTCTTTGACGGTGCGGACGAGAACGACATCATGGACACACTTGACCTGGCAAACGACTACGTGAACTTAAGCTGGGAAGAGTTTGAGGCTAAACATAAAGAAGAGCTGCTGCCGGAGGTGCTCCAGTACCTGTCCGACAACAGAGAGCACAGAAAGCTGTGGAAGGGCGTGCCGATCTCCAGAGACGGAAAAGTGCGCCTGCGCGACGGACGTACCGGAGAGTTCTTTGACAGCCCGGTTACCATCGGACACATGCATTACCTGAAACTGCACCACCTGGTAGACGACAAGATCCACGCCCGCTCTACCGGTCCTTACTCACTGGTAACCCAGCAGCCTCTGGGCGGAAAAGCCCAGTTCGGCGGCCAGCGTTTCGGAGAGATGGAGGTGTGGGCTCTGGAGGCCTACGGTGCATCCTACACCCTGCAGGAGATCCTGACAGTGAAATCCGACGATGTGGTGGGACGTGTGAAGACATACGAAGCCATTATCAAAGGGGAGAATATTCCGGAACCAGGTATTCCGGAGGCCTTCAAGGTACTGCTCAAAGAGCTGCAGTCACTGGCCCTCGATGTGCGCGTACTCCGCGACAACGAAGAGGTGGAGATCCTGGAGTCTGTCGATATGGGCGAGACCGATTTCCGCTCACTGATGAACGAAGACCGGAAGTACCGGGGTGATGACGAGAATCTGGGAGACCACGGCTACACAGCTCAGGAATTCCAGGGCGAGGAGCTTGTGGATGTGGAAGAGTCTGAGAGCGACGAGAGCTATGAAGACGACGATCTGGGTATAGAGTTTAACGAAATATCAGACGATGAATTTTAGGAAGGGGTGCCAGTATGCCGGAAACAAAAAAGGAACAAACCTATCAGACAATGACCTTTGACGCCATCAAGATCGGGTTGGCGTCACCGGAAAAGATACTTGAGTGGTCCAGGGGCGAGGTAACAAAGCCCGAGACCATCAACTACAGGACGCTGAAGCCGGAAAAGGACGGCCTGTTCTGCGAGCGCATCTTCGGACCCAGCAAGGACTGGGAGTGTCATTGTGGTAAATATAAAAAGATCCGTTACAAAGGCGTTGTCTGCGACCGCTGCGGCGTCGAAGTGACAAAATCCAGCGTGCGCCGCGAGCGTATGGGCCATATCGCCCTGGCAGCCCCGGTGTCACATATCTGGTACTTCAAGGGAATTCCCAGCCGTATGGGACTGATCCTGGATCTGTCCCCCAGAACGCTGGAGAAAGTGCTCTACTTTGCCTCCTACATTGTGCTGGACAAAGGAGAGACAGACCTGATGTACAAACAGGTGCTCTCCGAGCAGGAGTACCAGGAAGCAAGAGAAAAATGGGGCAGCGCATTCCGCGTGGGAATGGGCGCAGAGGCTGTCAAGGAGCTTCTTGAGACCATTGATCTTGACAAGGAGTACGAGGAGCTGACTGCAGGCCTGGAAGGGGCCAGCGGCCAGAAGAGGGCAAGGATCGTGAAGCGTCTGGAAGTTGTGGAAGCCTTCCGGGAGTCCGGCAACAAGCCGGAGTGGATGATCCTGACAGCCATCCCGGTCATCCCGCCGGATCTTCGTCCTATGGTACAGCTGGACGGCGGACGTTTCGCCACCAGCGACCTGAACGACCTTTACAGAAGGATCATCAACAGAAACAACCGTCTGAAACGCCTGCTTGAGCTGGGCGCGCCGGACATTATCGTAAGAAATGAAAAGAGAATGCTGCAGGAGGCGGTAGACGCCCTCATCGACAACGGAAGAAGAGGACGTCCGGTCACAGGACCCGGAAACCGTGCCCTCAAGTCTCTGTCCGATATGATGAAAGGAAAATCCGGACGTTTCCGTCAGAACCTTCTGGGAAAACGTGTTGACTACTCCGGACGTTCCGTTATCGTCGTGGGACCGGAGCTGAAGATCTATCAGTGCGGTCTCCCGAAAGAGATGGCTATCGAGCTGTTCAAGCCTTTCGTTATGAAAGAGCTGGTACAGAACGGAACAGCCCACAACATCAAAAACGCCAAGAAAATGGTGGAGAGACTTCAGCCGGAAGTGTGGGATGTGCTGGAAGACGTTATCAAGGAGCACCCGGTTATGCTGAACCGTGCCCCTACGCTGCACAGACTGGGTATCCAGGCATTTGAGCCTATCCTTGTAGAGGGTAAAGCCATCAAGCTTCATCCCCTTGTATGTACCGCCTACAACGCGGACTTTGACGGAGACCAGATGGCTGTCCATCTGCCGCTGTCTGTGGAGGCTCAGGCAGAGTGCCGCTTCCTTCTGCTCTCACCGAACAACCTGCTGAAACCGTCAGACGGCGGACCGGTGGCCGTTCCTTCACAGGATATGGTCCTTGGTATCTACTATCTGACACAGGAGAGACCGGGAGCCTTAGGAGAAGGTAAATTCTTCAAGAGCGTAAACGAGGCGATCCTGGCCTACGAGAACCAGGCTATCACACTTCACTCAAAGATCCAGGTGCGTGTGTCCAAGACCATGCCGGACGGAAGTGTGAAGACAGGAACCATCTCCTCCACACTTGGAAGGATGCTCTTCAATGAGATCATCCCTCAGGATCTTGGATTTGTAGACCGTGAGATCGAGGGAAATGAGCTTCTCCCGGAGATCGACTTCCACGTAGGAAAGAAACAGTTAAAGCAGATCCTTGAGAAAGTTATCAATACCCATGGCGCTACAGCTACGGCGGAAGTGCTGGACAATGTAAAAGCCATCGGTTACAAATATTCCACAAGAGCGGCCATGACCGTATCGATCTCAGATATGACCGTGCCGCCGCAGAAACCGGAAATGATCGCTCAGGCCCAGGAGACAGTGGACAGGATCACAAAGAACTTCAAGCGTGGTCTGATCACAGAGGAAGAGCGTTACAAAGAAGTCGTAGAGACATGGAAGGCAACCGACGATGCCCTGACAGAGGCGCTGCTTTCCGGTCTGGATAAATACAACAACATCTTTATGATGGCGGACTCCGGAGCCCGTGGTTCTGACAAGCAGATCAAACAGCTTGCCGGTATGCGTGGTCTGATGGCAGATACGACAGGACGTACCATCGAGCTGCCTATCAAGTCCAACTTCCGTGAAGGTCTGGACGTACTGGAGTACTTCATGTCCGCCCACGGAGCGCGTAAAGGTCTGTCCGATACGGCTCTTCGTACAGCCGACTCCGGTTACCTGACAAGACGTCTGGTAGACGTTTCCCAGGAGCTCATCATCCGTGAAGTGGACTGCCGCCGGGAAGGCGATGAGATCCCGGGCATGTACGTGCAGGCGTTCATGGAGGGCAACGAGGAGATCGAGAGCCTGCAGGAGCGTATCACAGGACGCTACCTGTGCGAGAGCATCAAAGACAAAGACGGCAATGTCCTTGTAAAGGCAAACCACATGGTGACACCGAAGAGGGCAGAGCTGATCATGAAGAAAGGTGTGGATGAGAACGGCGAGACACCTAAGAAGATCAAGATCCGTACCATCCTTACCTGCCGCTGCCACAACGGTGTGTGTGCAAAATGCTACGGCGCCAACATGGCCACCGGCGAGCCTGTACAGGTGGGCGAGGCTGTCGGCATTATCGCTGCTCAGTCCATCGGTGAGCCGGGTACACAGCTTACCATGCGTACCTTCCATACCGGAGGCGTGGCCGGTGACGATATCACACAGGGTCTTCCCCGTGTGGAGGAGCTTTTCGAGGCGAGAAAACCGAAGGGTCTTGCCATCATCACCGAGTTTGCAGGAAAAGCTGTCATCAACGACACAAAGAAGAAGAGAGAAGTCATCGTTACCAACGACGAGACAGGCGAGTCCAAGGCATACCTTATTCCTTACGGATCCAGGATCAAGATCCAGGACGGACAGATGCTGGAGGCCGGCGACGAGCTTACAGAAGGTAGCGTGAATCCGCATGATATCCTGAAGATCAAGGGACTGCGCGCTGTACAGGATTACATGATCCAGGAAGTACAGAGAGTATACCGTCTGCAGGGTGTTGATATCAACGACAAGCACATCGAGGTCATCGTGCGCCAGATGCTGAAGAAGATCCGCGTGGAAGAGAGCGGAGACACAGGTTATCTGCCGGGCACAATGGTAGATGCGCTGGAGTTCGAAGACAAGAACAAAGAACTTATGGCAGAAGGAAAAGAGCCTGCAACAGGCGAGCAGATCATGCTCGGTATCACCAAAGCATCTCTTGCAACCAACTCCTTCCTGTCAGCTGCCTCCTTCCAGGAGACAACCAAGGTGCTGACAGAGGCTGCCATCAAGGGCAAGATCGACCCGCTTGTAGGTCTGAAAGAAAACGTCATCATCGGTAAACACATTCCGGCCGGTACAGGTATGAGAAAGTACCGCGATGTAAAGCTCAGCACAGAGCTGGCCATCGAGGAAGAAGATGATGAGATCCTGACAGACGACATGGCTTCCGCCGGAGAGATCCCGGAGAGCCAGCCGGCGCAGGAGACAGATCTTTTAGAGCAGGAGCCGGAACTGGAGACAGAGGCCGCTTCTGAGGAGATCATCCTGGAGTAAGAGGGTATCCATCTTTCTGACAAAAAAACAGACAAAAACAGCTGTGCACCGACAGAGAAAGGATCTGCCGGTGCACAGTTTTTTTGTATTCCTTTTTATACTGGTAGTACAACACGAAACAGAGGATGAAAGGAGTCAGAAAATGGAAAAAGAAATCTACTACAATGAGCTGCTGGAAAGATGGTTTGAGGCGCAGGGGACACAGCTGGCTGCGTCCTCCTATGCAAAGTACTACCAGCTTTACACCAATCACATCCGCCCTTTTTTTCTGGGAGTGAAAGTTTCCGACCTGTCAGAAGAGCTTCTGGAGCAGTTCAGGGGAGAGCTGGAGAGCAGAAAAGCCTGCCGCTGCGGAAGGGCGCTGTCCGGAAGTACGGTAAAATGCGTCATCATGCTGGTGAACCGGGGACTGTCCGAGGCGCAGAGGGAGCAGTTCCTGGACCGCGCGATGCGGATATCAGCGAAGTGTCAGAGAAGCCGGACCGAGATCCAGGTCTTCTCAGAGGCAGAACAGAGAAGATTGGAGGCTTATTTAAGCAGCCACTCGGACATCAGCAGGGCCTGCATCTACCTGTGTCTGTATACGGGCCTTCGGATCGGGGAGCTGTGCAGCCTTACCTGGCAGGACATTAATATGGAAGAGGGGTATATCCGTGTGGAGCGGACCCTGCAGAGGCTGAAGAGCCGGCAGCCGGAGGGCAAGAGGACTGTCCTTGTCATGGGAAAGCCAAAGAGCAGCTCTTCGGACCGGGTCATTCCCTTTCCGGATTTTATGCGGGAGAAGCTGGAAGGATTCCGCTACACGGGAAAAGAGAAGGGGTACATTCTCTCCGGCTCCGAGGTAGATCCTCTGGATCCCAGAACGCTCCAGTACCGGTATAAAAAGTACCTGGAGGAGGCGGAAGTGCCATACAGGAAGTTCCACACCTTGCGGCACACCTTTGCCAGCCGCTGCCTCATGGCAGGTATTGACGCGAAGACTCTCAGCGAACTTCTGGGGCACGCGGACATCCGGACTACGCTGAATATTTACTGTCACACAACCCTCCAGTACAAAAAGGAGCAGGTCAACCGGCTGCAGCCATTTTTTTCGTGAAACAGGTTATCATTTCAGAGAAAATATGTTAAGATATAGAGCGGATGAAAAAGACAGGAGGAACAGGATATGAACAGAGAACAGGCGCATGAAATACTGATGAAATACATGCAGGGCGAAAACTACATCACCCACTCCTATGCGGTGGAGGCTATTATGAAGGGACTGGCAAAACGACTGGCTCCGGATGAAGTGGAGTACTGGGGTATCGTAGGACTTCTCCATGACCTTGACGAGGAGCAGTGCGACTGGGCCCATGACATGAGTGTACACGGCCCCACATCGGTTGAGATCCTGAAGAAAGAGGGGATCGAAGATCCGGTGCTGTTCGACGCCATAAAGGCACACAACCCGAAGTGCGGCATGAAGGCAAAGACAAACCTCCAGTACGCTGTGCTTGCGGCAGACCCCATGAGCGGTTTCATCAAAGCTGTAGCGCAGATTTATCCGGACAAAAAGATTGCCAGCGTAAAGCATAAATCTGTCATCAAGAGGTTCAACGAATCACGCTTTGCCAAGGGGGCAAACCGGGATTACATGGAGATGATCGAATTCACAGGTCTCTCTCTTGATGATCTGATCGACATTGCCCTGGAAGAAATGGGCGCTATTGCTGATGTGCTGGGCCTGTAAACACGGTAAAACTGGCTATTTTTGCTAAAAATAAGTGAATTCTTCAAAATTAGAGAATTTTCCCACAAAAAGTGGTATGATGATCTATTGAATGTGGATCAATTTCAGCGTATAATGAAATCCACACATGAGCAGAGGAGGCTGCGGATGGACAGATACATTGATATGCATTGTCATATCCTTCCGGGAGTCGATGACGGCGCTCAGAGCATGGAGGAGACACAACGGATGCTGATGATGGCATACCAGGAGGGAGTGCGGTATATCATCGCGACTCCCCACCACCATCCCCGCAGGGGGAGGGCAACGCCGCAGCAGCTGCGCGAGCAGCTGAAAAAAGTGCGTGAGGAAGCCGCGAAGATCAGCGATCGCCTGAAGGTCTTTCTTGGGACAGAGATCTATTTTGGGCAGGACATTCCCGAAAAACTGCAAGAGAATAGTGTACTTACAATGAATCGGACGAGATATGTGCTAGTGGAGTTTTCCCCGTCCGATCCTTTTGAGTATATACACCGGGGAATACAGCGTATCCAGATGAAGGGATACATCGTGATCCTTGCCCATGCGGAGCGCTATGAGTGCCTGAGAGAAGATTTTGACAACGTGGAATATCTGGATGAGATGGGCGTGCTGATCCAGGTCAATGCAGGAAGTATTACAGGAAGCGGCGGACGAAAACTCAAGAAGTTTGTAAAAGCCCTTCTGGAGAGCGAGATGGTCTTCTGTGTGGGGACCGACGCCCATGACAATGAGAAGAGGGCGCCTCATATGAAAAAGGCGACTGAGTACGTGAAGAAAAAATATGGTGAAGATTATGCGAGGAGGATTTTCTTCAGCAACGCGGCAGAGATGCTGAGGAAAAAGAAGAGGAATGAATCAAGAGAAAGTAACAAGTCGTGATTTTGAAAATGAAGAAATTACTATTGACCTGACAGAGCTTTTCATGGCTCTGTGGAGCAAGATCCATCTGATCATCCTGGCGGGCATCCTGATGGCCTTCGTGGCCTTTGCCGGGACAAAGCTGCTGATCACCCCCATGTACACATCCACGACGAGCATGTATGTGCTCACAAGGACAGGGGACAGCAGCGGCGTAACGTATAACGACCTGCAGACAGGTACACAGCTGACCCAGGATTACATGGAGCTGGTAAAGAGCCGACCGGTCCTGGAGCAGGTGATCGCCGTGCTGAATCTGGACATGACGACGGCAGAGCTGAGCGAATCCATTGCAACGGAGAATGCGGCCAACACCCGTATCCTGACAGTGAGTGTGGAGAATGAGGACCCGAAGATGGCAAAAGAGATCGCCGATGCGCTGCGTGAGTCCGTCAGCATCAAGATCACAGAGATCATGGAGGCGGACGCGGTGAATACGATCGAGGAGGCCAACCTTCCTACAGCGCCCTCCTCTCCCAATGTGATGCGCAACATTGCCATCGGCGCCCTGCTGGGTATCCTGATCGCCGCAGGCATCATTATCCTGATCTTTATCCTGGACGATACCATCAAGACACCGGACGATGTGGAGCATTATCTCGGACTGAATGTACTGACATCCATTCCTATTGAGGAAGGGGCAAAGAAAACCAAAAAAGTGAAAGGTCTGTCTTCTAAAAAGCTGCAGAAGCAGATGAAGCGCTAGGAGGATGTAGAAGATGCAGGAAATTGTATTAAAAAATATCACAAAAGATTACCGGAGCAACGAGGCGTACAAAACGCTCCGGACCAACATTGAGTTCTCCGGCGCTGACAACAAGGTGATCGTGCTGACCAGCTGCACGCCGGATGAAGGAAAGAGTACCGTATCCCTCAATCTGTCTATCTCCCTCGCGGAGAGCGGGAAGAGAGTTCTCTTTATTGACGCGGACCTGAGAAAGTCCGTCCTGACAGGACGCCACAGAGTGACGGAGGAAGTCAAGGGACTGAGCCATTTCCTCTCCGGACAGGCTGAGGTGGATGAAGTGATGTACAAGACCCAGGAGGAAGGGCTGATCGTCATGTTTGCAGGCGTGGTGCCGCCCAATCCCTCTGAGCTCCTGGGACAGAAAAGGTTCGAGGCGCTGATCTCCAGCGCAAGGAAGGTGTACGACTACATCATCATCGATGCGCCTCCGCTGGGAAGCGTGATCGATGCCGCTGTCATCGCAAGAGTGTGCGATGCGTCTGTTCTCGTTACAGCGGCCAATGCAGTCAGCTATAAATTTGCCAGAACTGTGAAAGAGCAGCTGGAGAAGACAGGATGTCCGATCCTGGGCGTTGTTCTGAACAAAGTAAATATGAAGCAGAACAAATACTATGGAAAATATTACGGAAAATACTACGGGAACTACGGGGAAAAATAGAGGATAAAAGGATGAAGAAACTACACGCAGCGGGAGCGGTCCTTTTACTGGGCTGCATAGTCCTTGGAATTATATCTGTTGTCTTATATATGGGGCAGGATCACACGGCCCCCGAGATCACCATAGAAGAGGCTGACATCACCTACACGGAGGGGGAGGCCTACACCGCCCTGATGGAGGGAGTCACGGCCAAGGACGACCAGGACGGTGATCTGACCGATCAGGTTTTCGTGGACAAAGTGATCCCCACCGGGGAGGATACTGCCATGGTCTATTACGGGGCCATCGACAGCGCGAAAAATGTAGCCACAAAGGGAAGAAAGATCCATTACATCCCGGCAGCAGAAGATGCAGCTGCCGAAGAGACGGACGTGACTGACCAGCAGACGGAAGAGCAGCAGGACGCCGGAGCCCAGGAGCAGACAGGGGAAGAGCAGGCCAGCCAGACCCCGGAACTGACGCCAAACGGCGAAAGACCTGTACTGGCTCTGAACACGACAGCGGCTACCGTGGCGGTGGGGACTGGTTTTGACCCCATGAGCGTGATCCAGGGAATGGTGGACGACAAGGACAGCGTGGACGTCCTCTCCCAGAAGATCATGGTAGACGGTACATATGACACAGCGGTGCCGGGTAATTACAGCCTGAGTTTCTATGTGATGGACAGTGACGGCAACACATCAGATCCCATTGCGTTTACCCTCACCGTACAGTAAAAGGAGATAGATAAAATGGTACAGCACAGCCACTCCCATGGAGGAGGAAAAAAGCAAAAACACCTGGCAGGAAAGCTGATCGCACTTGTGCAGCTGATCTTATCCGTCGCATTTATCATCGTGGCGTGGAACAGCGGCATGGTGCCTGTGAAATATCTGATCGCAGTCATCGTAGTTCTTTTCCTGCTGTTTGCCCTGACCTTTGGTCTGCAGTATGTGAAAAACAAGATCTTTATTCTGGGGATCGTGCTGAGTGTATTGATCAGTATCTGCCTGGCAGTGGGCGTGGTCTATCTGTCCAAGGCGAACAGGCTTCTGGAAGACGTGGGAGGCGCGACCTACAAGACCGACAACATGATCGTGGTGGTAAAAAAAGACGATCTTGCGCAGAATCTTCTGGATGCAGGCAATTACCGCTTCGGCACACAGACAGCTGTGGACCAGGAAAATACCCGGCTTATGAAGGAAGACATTGAGAGCGCAGTGGGCAGGGAACTGCTCGTGGTAGAGTATCCCAGCATCCAGGAGGAGGCCCAGGCTCTTCTCGACGGAACCATTGACGCAGCGATCTACAATGAAGCCTTTGCAGGCATTATCGAAGATTCCATAGAGGGATATTCCGATCAGGTAAGGATCCTTTACCAGTACGGAATTGACACACCTATTGAGCAGGAAGAGACAAATGTGGAGGAGCCCTTCAACGTATACATCAGCGGTATCGATGTATCTGGCCCCATCACCACAAACAGCCGGAGTGATGTGAACATCATCATGACCGTGAATCCGAACACCAAGAAGATCCTTCTGACTACAACGCCCCGTGATTACTACGTGACGCTTCCGGGTGTGTCCGGAGAGTCCAGGGACAAGCTGACCCATGCGGGCATCTACGGCGTGGATGTGTCCATGAGTACGCTGGAAAATCTCTACGGTATTGACATCACCTATTATGCAAGGGTGAACTTCACATCCCTTGTCACCATTGTGGACGCCCTTGGCGGTGTGGATGTCAATTCAGAATATGCCTTTGAGGCCGGCGGCTATCAGTTCCAGCAGGGGATCAATACGCTGAACGGCGACCAGGCTCTGGCTTTCTCAAGAGAGCGCTACAGCTTCACAGAGGGAGACAATCAGCGAGGCAGGAATCAGGAGGCTGTACTGACAGCGATCCTGCAGAAAGCCATGTCGCCTGCCATCCTGACAAATGCAAACCAGATCATTGCCAGTGTCAGCGACAGCGTGGAGACAAACATGACCCAGGAGGATATGGCGAAGTTCATCAACATGCAGCTCTCTGACGGAGCAAGCTGGAGCATCGAGTCCCAGGCAGCCACAGGAACCGGCGACAACCAGGCCTGCTTCTCATCCGGCAGCCAGCTACTCTACGTCATGTGGCCGGACGACGCAGTCGTTGCATCTCTGAGCAGCAAGATGCAGCAGATCTTAAGCGGACAGTAGACCGGCAGCAGGACGCAGTGTAAAATAGAGGTTAAAACTGTCAAAACCAAGGGGAAACCCTTGAGTTTTGACGGGATAAAGCGTATTATATATAAATGACGGCAGAAATAGGGGGAGGGGGCAAACATAATGAGTGTTGATCCTATGATGGCGATCATAGCCGCAGCCCTGGCGGCAGCAGCCGGAATTGGGCTTTTTGTCAAGCGCAGGCTTGCAGAAAAAGATAAAATATAGATACCAAAGGAAATGAGAATATGAAAAAGTATTTTTCGGAACATTTATGGATGCAGAGGGCGATCGTACTGGCGTTTATAGATGTGTTATCTATATTGGTTTCTTATCTGCTTGCTCTGCTTTTGAGATTTGACCTGATCTTCTCGGCTGTGCCAAGAGAATATATAGAAGGTTATATCTGGTCTATGCCCTACTGGGTTATTGTGACCGTTGTTGTATTTTATGCATTCCGTCTGTATCACAGTATATGGAGGTTTGCCGGATTTGAAGAGCTGAAGACCCTGAT
>DSTMC04003__coassemble_101_pt1 | contig 18373 bp, 17 predicted proteins | sample DSTMC04003__metabat2_high_PE_016 | metagenome-assembled genome bin DSTMC04003 | reverse complement strand
AACTCCAGGCTGTAGTTCATGGCCCCGTTTCCTCTGGCCGCATTGTATCCTGCCACTCCAAAGCCAGCCACGATAAGGATCAGAGAGATAGCGAAGAAAATGGCCTTTTTCCCCACAAAATTGATGGACTCTCTCTGCTTTCTCGGACGGTAGTACAGCTTCTCGCTGCGAATGCCCACCGCATAGAAAGCGTACACGATCATCCTTGTGATCACAAGGGCTGTGAACATGGACACGATGATACCGATGGCCAGCGTCTGGGCAAATCCCTTGACAGTTCCGCTTCCCCGGAACCAAAGCACAGCCGCCGCGATCAGGGTAGTCACATTTCCGTCTATGATGGCAGACATGGCTTTGTGGAATCCAGCTTTCAGCGAATTTCTCACGCTCTTTCCCTTTGTCATCTCCTCCTTCACACGGGCAAAGATGATGACGTTGGCATCCACGGCCATACCGATGCCAAGGATGATACCCGCAATACCCGGAAGGGTCAGGGTCACATTAAAGGCATTCAGTATCACCAGCACGATGCCTGTATAGATCAGAAGCGCAAGGCTGGATGCCAGACCCGGAAGCAGGTACACAAAGCACATAAAAACAAATACAAGGGCAAGTCCCACGGCTCCGGCCTGCACGCTTGTGCTGACGGCCTGCTCGCCAAGCTGGGCTCCCACCACGTTGGAGCGCAGCTCCTCCAACCCGAGCTGAAGGCCACCGATACGGATAGTGGACGCCAGGTTCTCTGCCTCCTCGTATGTAAAGTCACCTGTAATGTAGGCTGTTCCGCCTGTGATGGCTTCGTTGACAACCGGGCTGCTGATAGTCTCTCCATCATAGATGATAGCGATCTGGTTGCCCACATTGGCCTCTGTTGCATCGGCAAACTTCTGGGCTCCTTCATCTGTCAGATCCAGCTCCACAGTGTACTCCGTGTTTCCCATATCATCCTGTCCGGATCTTGCTGAAGCGGTAGCCACATCGGCGCCGGTAAGGACCGTCTCGCCGTCAGATGTCTGGAACTCCAGGTTTCCCGGCTGTCCCAGCTCTTCCAGGATGGCGTTGGCGTCTGTCACGCCGGGGATCTCGATACTGATCCTGTCGTCTCCCTCCTGGTAGACAGTTGCCTCTGTACTGTACTGCTCCACACGTCTCTGGAGCTTATAGATCGTATCGCTCATCTGCTCATCTGTCGGATTTTCATCCTTCACCTGGTAGGTGATGCTGACACCTCCCGCCAGATCCAGGCCAAGCTTAATATTTTTTGCAGCTCCCGTGCCTGTGGGGCCGAAGCCGACGATACAGGTATAGGCAAGAAGTATGATCAGAGCTGCTGTCAGGATCAGGCTCAGTACGCCTTTTTTCTTGTTCATGATCTACATCCTCTTTTCTTTTTATTGCATTTTATCTTTCATCAGACGCGTCTGCCAGCGCTGCCTTCATCATGATGGCGCACTCCACTCTCTTGCGCTGCATCTCGCATCCGATGTCATAAGCCTCGTGAATGGTCCCGTGGAAGTTGTAGGCGTTGGCCATACAGCCACCGCTGCAGTAGAATTTTGCGAAACAGTCCCTGCATTTATCCTTGGAATACACGCTGCATCCCCGGAACTCATCTGCAATCTCCGGCCGGGTGATCCCCTCATCCACATTTCCCATGAGGAATTCCTCCTGCCCCACAAACTGATGGCAGGGATACAGATCGCCCCAGGGCGTCACGGCCAGGTACTCTGTGCCGGATCCGCAGCCGGACAGCCTCTTGGACACGCAGGGGCCTCCCTCCAGGTCGATCATGAAATGGAAGAAGTTGAATCCTTTGCCTTCCTTTTCTCTCTCGATCATAATCTTTGCAAGACGGTCGTACTCTTCACAGATCTTCGGAATGTCCTCCTCACGGATGGCGTAGGGATCAGACTCGTCCCCCACCACAGGCTCGATGGACATCTGCTTAAATCCAAGATCCGCAAAATGCAGGACGTCGTTGGAGAAATCCAGGTTGTTCCTTGTGAACGTGCCCCGGACATAGTATCTCTCCTGGTTTCTGCTGTCCGCCAGCTTCTGGAACTTGGGAACGATCAGGTCATAGCTGCCTTTGCCGTTCCGGAAAGGACGCATATTGTCGTTGATCTCTTTACGCCCATCCAGGCTGAGAACCACATTGTCCATCTCCTTGTTGATGAAATCCTGGATCTCATCGTTTAAGAGCACTCCGTTTGTAGTCACAGTAAAGCGGAAATGTTTGTTATGTATCTTCTCCTGCTCCCGGCCGTAGGCCACCAGGTCCTTGACTACCTGCCAGTTCATAAGCGGCTCGCCGCCGAAGAAGTCCACCTCCAGGTTTCTGCGGTTTCCGGAAGAAGCGATGAGGAAATCCAGGGCCTTCTTCCCCACCTCATAGCTCATGAGAGCGCGGCGGCCGTGGTACTCGCCCTCCTCCGCAAAGCAGTATTTGCATGCTAGGTTGCAGTCGTGGGCAATGTGGAGGCACAGCGCCTTGACCACTGTCTTCCTCTGCTTCACCTGATCGATCATCGGTTCAAACACATCTCTGGTAAAGAGTCTTCCCTCCCGGGTCAGTTCCTTTACATCCTCCAGGGCCTCCCGGATCTCTTCTTCTTTATATCTGTCTTTCAGCGCCGCCAGAAGTCCCTCCAGCGTCTCCGGCCTGTCCAGGGCTGCCTCGTCCGGCTCCTCCCCGGCAGCAAGATGGGCAATGACATCATAGCAGAGTTCATCCACCACATGCACAGCCCCGCTGTTCACATCCAGGACAATGTTATACCCATTATTACGGTACTGATGTATCACTTCAGATACCCCTTTCTATTTTCTTTTTTCCCATACCACAAGAAACAGCGGCCGAAAGCCGCTGCCCCCTCAACAGATTCTTTTTTAATTGCGATCCGTTATTTCTTCTGTTCACATGTCTGATTTCCTACTGTGCAGGAAGTCTTGCAGGCAGACTGGCATGATGTCTGACATTCTCCGCAGCCGCCTTTTTTCATTGTGTTTGTCAGTGTCTGTGTATTTAATGTCTTTACATGTTTCATCTTGTACATCCTCCTTCGCATCTTTGACTTCTGCTATTATAGCACAAGGCTTACTGTTTTGGAAGTATTTTTTCAGCTTTTAAGCTATCCCGGATATTCGCTTTTGCGCGCCTTCTAGGAGATCATACCCCCGATCATGCCGCCCCCGGCGCACAGAACAAAGGTTGTGACCATGTGAATGCCGCTGCCGTCCAGTGTTCTGTACACGCCCAGGGTGATGAGGATGAGCAGAACGAAATATAAAGCGCCTGTCACAAGCCCCCACAGAAACCGTCTCGACTTCGCCATTTTCCCCGCTGCCAGCCCACCGATCAGCGTGGCCACGATATAGACGGCCACGATCCCCGCCGACACCGCCTGCTCATCCAGCTGCAGCCTGTACAGCAAAAGGGCCAGCAGAAGGAGAAGGGCTCCTGTCACCACGTAGGAAAGCAGCAGGGCTTTGAGGACCCACAGTATCTTTGTTTCTTTTCCGGCTTTTTTATCCATATTCTCTTTCTCCTTGTCCAGTTATTTCCTATCTAATGGATATGAAACGCCCAGACGGATTATGAGTGCCATATAAATTTTTCTACTGTTCCATCTGTCTTCCCAGAAATCCTGCCGCGCAGGAGGCCAGTTTGAGTTCTGTCTCCCCCAGCTTCCTCTTCTCGTCTCTTCCCAGGATCATGACGCCGCCGATCACATCCCCCTCGCAGAGGATGGGGCAGATGACCTGCTGTGTGCACCCGTCATCCTCCTCGCCGGTGACCCGGACAAATTTCTTCTCCCCCTCTGCAGCAAGGATATCCTTCCTCTCTTCCAGCACCTTTTCCAGCGGCCTGGCAATATATTTCTCCTGAAAATCCTTCTTCCCGCTTCCCGCCGCGGCCACGATCTGATCCATATCACAGATGCACACAAGGCAGCCCGCTGTCTGAGCCAGGCTGTCCGCATACTGTCTGGCAAAGGCGGACAGCTCGCCAATGGGAGAATACTTCTTCAGGATGATCTCCCCCTCCCGGTCCGTGAATATCTCCAGCGGGTCTCCCTCCCTTATCCGGAGGGTCCTTCGTATCTCCTTGGGGATCACCACTCGCCCAAGGTCATCGATCCTTCTTACAATCCCGGTTGCCTTCATATAAAAATTTCCTCCATCTTACATTCTATCCATTTATCTTTCTTGCTGTAGATAATGGTAGTATCTGTAAAGACAGAGGAAATTATACATCTATGACTCTCCCTGACGGAGCAGCCTGCCCCGCATCCTGCTCCAGATGTGAGCCTGGGTATATTCATAAGCATTGTCGTAGATCCACAGTCCCACCTGACCTGCCAGAAGGACACCAACAAGGATCACCGGCGTAAGCGCCCTGGAAAACAGCAATTCCTGGAAAAACAAAACTGCCGGAATGTACATGACATTGAACACCAGGTATTTAATCCCCCAGAACAGACCTCTTTTCTGAAATCTGCCGGGGTTTCTGGCAAGCAGCCGCCACGCCCCCTCGATCACCAGGATATACAGCCCCATGGCCCCGAAGGTCACAACATAAAATTTATTTGGTGCAATGATAAAGCCGAGAAGGACCGCCGCCAGATAAAAGGCCAGCCCCATCTTCATCCCCATTTCCCGGATCATGATCCCCACGAAAAATGAGGACGCGGCCAGGAAAAACAGGGTTCCCGTCTCAAAAACGCTTCCAAGCGCCATAAAAAGGATGCACAGGGCGAGAGAAAGCCCGCCAAATGCCATCATTTTTGACTTTACATGCATGTACAAAGATCGCCTCCCATACATTCACAGAGCTGGTCTGCAATACACAGGTCACAGCACATATTTCCTGTACCACAGCTGCTGCCCGAGCCGTAATAGCCTCCCCCATATGGATTGTTCTGATACCTGCGGCTGTTAAATTCAATCTGATTCAGAAGCTGCCGGTACTGTACATTGTTTGGCTCCATGTTGACTGCTGTGGCCGCCTGGTCTCTTGCCAGCACATTGTTGCCCAGCCCTGCATTGGCAAAGGCGCTGGCATAGTACCACATGGATGTGCGGTTCTGCATACGGTTCAGCACATTCAGCGCGTCCTGATAGCGCCTGCTGTTGATAAAATTGATAGCCGCCTGCATCTCCACATCCTGCTGGCTGTCCCCGGCACTGCCCGCGGACTGCTGCTGTCCGTATCCCTGGTAGCCATAATTCCTGTATCCGCCGCCTGCAGAGCTCCTGCTTCCGCCGCCAAAACCGCCGCTGGAGCTGCCTCCCTGGGAGCGCTGGCGCATGATCTCGTCATATGCCTCCTGGACTTCCTTGAATTTTTCTTCCGCCAGATCTGCCAGCGGATTGTCCACATTGGCATCCGGATGATATTTCCGACTCAGCTCCCTGTATGCCTTTTTCACTTCATCATCCGACGCGTTCTGGGAAATCCCCAGCACGTCATAAGGATTTTTACTCATTTCCCTTTTTCTCCTCCTGTTTTTTCTTCTGTATGAGCCGGTATCGGTTCCACACTCCATCATACAGAATATTTCTCAAAATGTCTATATCTGTCAGGCAGGGCAGTTTTTCAAACTCTGCGCTGCACTCTCCCATCATCATGCAGAGGATATCCCCCACTCTCTGTTCATAGTCTTCCTTCTTGCGAAGCTCTCTCAGCGGATTATAGCGGCCCTTCTCCAGATCCTCCTCCAGATCCTCGTAGGCATCCATTATATAGATAAATTTCCCCATAAAAAAGCCGATCCTGCGGAGGGTGGGCTCCCGCATATCTTTTCTGTATACAAACAGTTCCGCCATGAGACGCCCGAAGCACCCGGCTGTCTGGTCGATATCTGTGCTCTTCTCCTTTTCGAGCCGGGACAGTTCTGCAAGCGCAGCCTCGAACGCACGGGACTGGCGCCTGTAGCTTTCCTCGATCCTGCCGGCCTTTCTCTTCAGCAGTTTCCCTGCTGCCAGGCTGGATACCTTCTTCTCATCCTCCCAGTCATCTTTCAGATGATACCAGGCAAGAAGAAGATTCATATCCGCCGCGTAGGAAGTCGCGGAATTCCGCAGCATCCTCTGTTTCTTTGCCGGGTGGACCCTGCACCTGTGGCTCTCCTCTTCTGTCTGAAACTCATAGAGGGAAGACAGGAGCACGACGAGAAAGGTCATATCGTAGGTGAGGGTCATCTGTCCTCCCATGCCGTACTTTTCCTTCAGCTCCTGGCACAGTCCGCAGTAAAAAGCCTTATACCTTTCAAAATCTTTTATCTTCAATTCCGGTTTGCAAATGGTAATATATCCGAACATGTTCCTCTCCGCTGACGCGTGTGCCTGACGCACACATCTGAACATCATTTTACCAGATTTGTCCGTATCCTGCATTATTTTATCCTGAGATTTCACAAAAAGTTTATATCATCCTTTTCATTTCTCCTTCGCTCCGCTATAATATAGGGAGATATCAATAGGAGGGACAGTCAAATGAGCAAAATTGATGAAGTAAGAAGCGCCATGGTCCAGGCCATGAAGGCGGGAGACAAAGAGACAAAAGAGACCTTATCCATGCTTCTGTCAGCGCTGAAAAACAAAGCCATAGACAAAAGAGCCGACCTCACCGAGGAGGAGGAGACACAGGTTGTCTTAAAGGAGATCAAACAGACTAAGGAGACGCTGGAGATGACTCCGCCGGACCGCACAGAGATTATCGAGGAGTGCAATCACCGTCTGGCTGTTTTGAACCAGTATGCACCCCAGATGATGGACGAGGCTCAGATCCAGGAAGTCATCCAGGCCACTCTGGCCGAGCTGGGCATCGACGCCCCCACGGCAAAGGACAAGGGCCGCATCATGAAGACCCTGATGCCAAAGGTGAAAGGGAAAGCGGACGGAAAGCTGGTCAGCGACCTGGTGGGGAAATTATTTTAAAGATCATTGCATGATCCTTTCAGACCTGCAAGACAAAAGAAGAGCTCCGGAGATGACTCCGAGAGCTCTTTTTTGTCTGCCGCTCTAGGCTGCCTGCACCGCAGTTGCCGCCTCCAAGGCAGCGCCCCGCATCCTCTCCACAAGCAGGTCCACATCCTTCTTTGTGGCGATCAGGGGCGGGATCATACGGTTGATGCTGTCGCCGATGGCTGTGATCAGCGCATGTCTTTTGAAGGTACCCCATTTCACTTCCATGGCGATGGGGATGTCGTACTCAACGCCCACCAGCAGGCCCCGTCCTCTCACCTCTTTTACATGGGGCAGCGTCCGAAGCTGTTCCATCAGATAGGCGCCCACCTCCTCTGCATTCTCAGAGAGGTGCCGGTCCAGGATCTCCGAGATGGAGGCAAGGGCGGAGGCACAGGCGATAGGGCTGCCGCCGTAGGTGGAGCCGTGGGTTCCGCTTCCCAGGGCCTCAGCCACTTCTTTTCTGGCACAACATGCTCCGATGGGCATTCCCCCGCCCATGGCCTTTGCCATGGAGACCGCGTCCGGCTTCACGCCGTATCCCATGTAGGCCATGGGGGCTCCTGTCCTTCCCCATCCTGTCTGGACTTCGTCCAGGAGAAGGAGCAGATGATGGTCATCGCAGAGTTTCCGCAGTCCTTCCATGAATTCCTGGGTGGCCGGGTGCACGCCTCCCTCACCCTGCACAGGCTCTATCATAATGGCGATGGTATTTTCTGTGATCTTGGAGGCAAAATCTTCCAGATCGTTGAACCTGGCATAGACAAATCCGGGAACCATGGACCCGAATCCTTCCTGGATGGCTGTCTCCGGCTGGCCTGTGGCAGCCATGGAGCCAAATGTCCTTCCGTGGAATCCATGTTCCGCTGTGATGATCTGATACTTCTTTGGGCCATAATGGTCGGTTCCATACTTTCTGGCCATCTTGATCATGCACTCGTTTGCCTCTGTGCCGGAATTCTGGTAAAAGATCTTATCCATACCGATGGTATCACAGATCTTCTTTGCAAGGAGCGCCTGGGGGATCGTATAAGGATAGTTAAATGTGTGGATAATGTCGTCCGCCTGCTCCTTGATGGCTGCCACCACCTTCTCATTTCTGTTGCCGGGGCTGTTGACCGCCACCCCTCCATAGAAATCCAGATAGGCCTCCCCCTTCTCGTCATACAGGTACATTCCCTCTGCCCTCTCAGCCACAAAATCAAATCTGGGATAGGTCTCCACCATATACTTTCTCACCATTGCTTTCAGCTCTTTTGCTGTCATTCCGGTATCTTTCAGTTTCATACGAAGCGCCTTCCTTTCTATAATGCAGATATACAAAAAAGGTGCCACACATTTTCATGTGTGACACCTTTGCCTTAACACTTACCAAGTATAAATATGTCCCGCTTTCCTGTCAAGTGTTCCCTCTGTATTTTTTCCGATACAATCTATACTATTCTGTATCCTCAACCTGATCGTCTGTCTGAACCTCATCCGTGTAAGGATCGGCCTCATCCTGCTTCATGGTGACTGTGAGGGTGGTAAACTCAATCTTGTCCCACACCCTCTCGTGTACCTCTATATCTGCATCCTCGCGCCACCCGGCGATGGTCTCGTCCATCAGCTCCTGCTGCCTCTCAGACACAATCTCCTGCTTCTTGGCGTCTGTTGCCTCCCGGTCTAAAAGGCTGGTCACTCTGGCCACATAGTAGCCGTTGTCCCCTTCCACGACTCCTGTGGTCTCCCCCTCGCCCAGGGCATCTGCCGCCTCCACAAGCTGGGTCGGCAAGGTGGCACTCTCCGCGTCAAAGGTGGCATCCTGAGATGTCTGTCCCTGCTCGGTAGCATAAGCCGCAAAATCGGCTGCTCCCGCAGCGCCGGCCGCAAAACTTTCCGCTGTCGCCTTCAGTTCTTCTTTCTCCTCATCAGTCAGATCCACAGAATTGCCTTCTTCATCTGTTGTCGTGAAAGAAAAGGTCACATACTGCATGCTCTTCTGAGCCGCCTCCTCGTCAGAGACCTCCGTGTCAGCTCCCGCTTCCACAGCGTCCTGCACCTTCTTCTGGATTGTCAGAAGCTCAAGGACACGCTCCACTGTATCTGTATTTCCAGAGACTTTCTTTTTCTCTGCCAGTCCGTTTTCCGAATCAAACTGGCTGGCCGCCTCTTTGATCGAATTCTTTTCCTCGTCGGACAGAGAGATATCATACTCGTCCATGTGCTCTTCCATCAAATACATGTTCTCCAGGGACTCGAGGATGGAATCCTTGACCGTATCCTCGTAGGTCTTTCCCTCCTCACTCTCACCGGACCACATGTCATCTCCCATGTACCCCGCATAGTATGTCTCGTACTGGGCCTGTGTATATCTGGCAAGGAAATTTGCCACATCCGCTGTGATATCTGTATCATTCACAGTTGCCACTACATCACTGTCCTCCAGACCGCCGCATCCGGTCAGTGATCCAGCCGCCAGAACGCCGGCCAGCAGCAAAATAACTGCTCTCTTCTTCATGATAACTTTTATCCTCCTTTAAAATGCCTAGTCCACATTATAACTTTTTTTGTCTATTCAAGCAATCCCTCCAGGGAAATTAACACTTTTTTCACCACTTCCAGAGCATTTTCCTCCTTGACCTTCCGGCTGCCGCCCTTTTTCTCATACACAAAGCAGGGCGTTTCCTCTGCCTTGAAAGTCAGGTCTCCCCTGTAGGCGGCAAGCATATCCGGAATCTTTAAAGGATCCACTTTGGCCCGTTCGTACATGGTAAATATATACTGGGCGTCCTTTTGCTCCACCGCAGTCACATAAGCCCTGTGGGCCCTGGCCTTCAGCCCGGCGATCTGCAGCAGCTGCTGGACCTTGCGGGGGATATCGCCGAACCGGTCGATGAGCTCCTCCAGCATGTCCTCCATCTCCTCCTCATTCTCAATGGCCGCGATCCGCTTGTACACATCCAGCTTCTGGTATTCATTGGGAATGTAAGTGTCCGGGATGAAGGCATCTACGTTCAGGTCGATGGTCGTGGCAAAGGTCTCTTCCTCCTCTGTCTCTCCTTTAAGGTGCTTCACCGCCTCATTCAGCATCTTGCAGTAAAGATCGTATCCCACTGCCTCCATGTGACCGTGCTGTTCTGCCCCCAGCAGATTGCCGGCTCCGCGGATCTCCAGATCACGCATGGCGATCCGGAAGCCGGAGCCAAGGTCTGTAAACTCCCGGATGGCGGCCAGACGCTTCTCCGCCACTTCTTTGAGCAGCTTATCCTTCCGGTAGAGAAGGAAGGCGTAAGCCATGCGGTTGGACCGCCCCACCCGGCCCCTGAGCTGGTAGAGCTGGGAGAGGCCCAGCCTGTCCGCGTCATGGATGATCATGGTGTTGGCGTTGGAGATGTCCAGCCCCGTCTCAATGATGGTGGTGGAGACAAGCACGTCGATCTCCCGGTTGATAAAGGCATACATGATCTTCTCCAGCTCATGCTCCCGCATCTGCCCGTGTGCAAATGCCACCGTCACATCCGGCACCAGTCTCTGGATCCTGGCTGTCAGCTCGGCAATGTCCTCCACCCGGTTATAGACATAGTACACCTGCCCCTGGCGGGCGCACTCTCTCTCAATAGCCTCCCGCACCATCTCATCATTGTACTCCATGACATAGGTCTGGATGGGCATCCTCTCCTCCGGCGCCTCCTCCAGGACACTCATGTCCCGGATGCCGATGAGACTCATATGGAGGGTTCTGGGGATGGGGGTGGCGGTCAGGGTCAGCACATCCACGTTCTCCTTCAGCTTCTTGATCTTCTCCTTGTGCTGCACGCCGAAACGCTGCTCCTCGTCAATGATCAGAAGCCCCAGATCCTTGTACTTCAGGTCGTCGCTGAGAACCCGGTGGGTACCGATGATAATGTCCACAAGCCCCCTCTTTGTGTCCTCGATGGTCTTCTTCTGCTGAGCCGGTGTGCGGAACCGGCACATCAGATCCACCCGCACCGGAAACTCCTTCATCCGCTGGACAAAGGTATTGTAATGCTGCTGAGCCAGAATGGTGGTGGGGACAAGATAGACCACCTGCTTGTTCTCCTGGACAGCCTTGAAGGCCGCCCGGATAGCAATCTCCGTCTTTCCATATCCCACATCTCCGCAGATGAGGCGGTCCATGATCTTATGGCTCTCCATGTCCTGCTTCACAGCCTCGATGGCCGTGAGCTGATCCTCCGTCTCCTCAAAGGGGAACATCTCCTCAAATTCCTTCTGCCAGACTGTGTCCGGCCCATACACGAAACCGTCCTGCTCCTGCCTGGCCGCGTAGAGCGCCACCAGATCTTTGGCGATCTCCCGGACCGCTCCCCGCACCTTTGTCCTTGTCCTGTGCCACTCCTGGGTACCCAGACGGTTCAGCTTCGGCTTCTTTGCGTCTGCATTTGCATACTTCTGGATCAGGTCCAGCTGGGTGGCCGGAATATAGAGGTTCCCTCCCTGGGCGTAGGAGATCTTCATGTAGTCCTTGGCCACCTTATCCACCTCGATCTTCTCGATGCCCTGGTAGATGCCGATGCCGTGATTTTCATGGACCACATAGTCCCCCACCTTCAGCTCGGAAAAGCTCTGGATCTTTCTTCCCTCGTAGGTACGGCGCTTCTTTTTCTTTTTTACTTTTCCGAAGATATCTGTCTCTGAGATGACCTCGAATTTCAGCAGGGGATACTCATAGCCCTCCCCCACATGTCCGTAGGCGGTCATGATCTGCCCAGGCTCCACTTCCCGGTCCATCTCATCACTGTAAAAACTGCTCAGATTGTAGTCCCGCAGATCCTCCGCCAGACGCTTTGCCCTCGTCCTTGATCCGGACAGGAGGACGACCCTGTACCCTTCTCTCTTGAGCCGCTTCAGGTCTCTGGTGAGCATCTCAAAACTGTTGTTGTAGGGGCTGACGCTCTTTGTCTCCAGGCTGTATTTCCCCCGGATCTTAAACTCCGGACACCTTGTCTCAAGCGCGCACAGCCCCACGCAGGAATAACGGTTCATTTTTTTCGCAATATCCGGCGTATGGTACAGGACCATCTCTTCGTCGCTGACCTGGTATCCGCTCTCCATCCGCTTGGCCTGTGCCTCCACAAACTCACTCTCCACGGCCTCCCCTTTTTCCAGAAGGCGCACCGGCTCGTCCAGATAAAGGATCGTGTCCTCCGCGGAAAAATAGTCCAGGAAGGAGACCCCTGCCCCTTCTTTCTGCGCATCTTCGCAGGGATACACAAGGACCCGATCCAGGTTCTCCACAGACCGCTGGCTCTCCACGTCAAAGGTGCGCACAGAATCCACCTCGTCCCCCCACAGCTCGATCCGCACAGGCAGCTCCTCTGTGATGGGGAAGATGTCCAGAATGCCTCCGCGCACTGCAAACTGTCCCGGGCCTTCCACCTGGGACTCCCTGTCATATCCAGCCTGGGCCAGACGGCGCTGTACCTGCTGGAAGTCGATAAATGCCCCATTTTCTATGGATATGGCCTGGCTGCGCACTGTCTCCGGAGCGGGCAGAGCGTCCATAAAGGCGTCGAATCCCAGCACCACTGTGATCTGTTCCTGCTCCAGCACAGCCTGGATGACAGACATTCTCTGACTCATCAACTCCTTGCTGCGGATATCTGCCTGGTAAAAGAGAAAGTCCTTTGCCGGATAGAACCAGACGTCACTGCCGAGAAACCGGTATTCCTCGTACACCTGCTTTGCCTTTGACTCGCTGGCGCAGACGATAACGCGCCTTTTTGATCCGCCGGACAGGGCGTAGACAAGATGGGTCTTCTGGGAACGCACACAGCCCGACACCTGCAGAAGGCCCTTCCCTTTTTTCTGTTCTTTTTTTATCTCTTCAAATTCCGCAAGCTCCTCAAGCGGCATTGTCAGCGCTCTCATATCTCTACAGCTCCTTTGGTCTCACCTTTCGGTTAAACTCGTTCATGGCCTCATCCACACGATCTGTCACCATGTACTTCACCGCATCTGCGGCATGGCGGTATCCTTCCTCCATCTCTTTTTTCTCTTCTGCCGAAAAATGTCCCAGGACGTAGTCTGCCAGATCATACTGTTTTGGCTTCTGGCCCACGCCCACCTTGACGCGGAGGAACACATCCGTACCCAGATGGGAGATGATGCTCTTTATCCCATTATGTCCGCCGGCGCTCCCCTTCTTGCGGATCCGGATCTGTCCCGGATCAAGACTTACATCGTCATAAATGACGATGAGCTCCGACTCTTCATCGATCTTATAGTAATCTGCAAGCCCGCGGATGCTCTCCCCGCTCAGGTTCATGTAGGTCTGAGGCTTGGCCAGGATGACCTTCCGCCCCTCTATGATGCCCTTGCCGATGAGAGCTCTGTTTTTCCGGTAATCTACGGAGATATTATATTCCCGGGCCAGCACGTCTATGACATCAAACCCGGCGTTATGTCTCGTCCCCTCGTAGGGCTGTCCCGGGTTTCCAAGTCCCGCTATGATATACATCGTCTTTCACCCTTCCTTTCACACTCTCTCCATTCTACAGGAAGAAGGCCGGTTTGTCACGCAAAAGCCGGGAATATTTTCCCGTTCCCCGGCATACATTATAGAGAATAAAAATACCGCCATAATGGTACAGGAGGCCTTTTTATGAGTTCCAGAACAAAAATCGTCGTGCTCCACATGAAAGAGATCATCTACACCGTCATTTTTGCCATACTGGCAATCCTTCTGATCCTGCTGCTGGTCTTCATGTTCTTTCCCAATGACAAAGAGGGAAACAGCCCGGCAGCCCAGTACAAAGCCGGCGTCTACACCTCCTCCCTTACCTTGAACAATACAGACCTGGAAGTAGAAGTCTCGGTGGATGACGCAGGGATCAGCTCCATCCGCTTTACCAACATGGATGAGACGGCAGCCGCCATGCTTCCTTTGGCCCAGCCGGCTATGGAGGACATCGCAGCCCAGATCTGCGAGACCCAGTCCCTTGACAATCTCTCCTTCTCATCCGACTCCGCCTACACCTCCCAGGTCATCGTGGACGCCATCAAAGACGCGCTGGCAAAGGCAGAGAAATAACAGAGCCGCCCACACCGGGCGGCTCCTTTTCCTGCAAAGTCCTTCCTAGCTTTCTACGATCAGATACTTGCCGCTTGGCAGGGCAAAAACCTCTGAGGCCTCTTCCAGTTCCTCAAGAGACATGCCTTCCACGTCCACGCCCTCCTCAAGGAAATAGTTTGCCACTTCCTGGATACTGTCCACCACAACGGCCATACAGTCCTCAAGAAATGCCTCCGCCTCCTCTAAGGTCTCGGCCACAGGCTCGTCAAACAGCTGTCCCTGTCTGTCAAGGAACACCTGCAGACATTCTTCATCATACTCATACATTTTTCTTTCCTCCCTTCTTCCCTTTCTCTATCTGTTTTCCTTCAGAAACTCTGTCAGCTCACCCGGATGGCTGATCAGACGCCTGGCCCCCGCTTCCTCAAGGATCCGTCTGCTGCGGAATCCCCATGTGACGGCCACACCGGTCACACCGGCTGCTCTGGCAGTTGCAACGTCCACCTCCGAGTCTCCCACATAGACGCAATCGTCCTTGCCAACCCCCATTTTATCCAGCAGGTACAGGACGCCGGCAGGGTCCGGCTTTCTTGGCAGCTCCCCGCTCTGCCCCTGCACGAAGTCGAAGATCCCTTCCCCGAAGATCTGTCTCACCACATCCACAGTCTGCCCGTGCGGTTTGTTTGACAGCACTGCCAGCCAGATGCCCATCTCTTTCAGATCTTTCAGCATCTCTCTGATGCCGTCGTAGGGTGTTACATGATATGTACAATTGTCATGGAATATTCTCCCGTAGATTTCCATCCCCTCTTCCAGGCGGCTCAGATGCGCGTCTCCGCAGGCCTCCAGGGTCCGCTCTATGAGCTTTCTCGCCCCGTCGCCCACGAAACTTCGGCACTGGTCCATGGTGATGGGAGGAAGGTCCATCTCCTTCAGCGTAAGATTTACAGAATAGGTCAATGACTCCAATGTATTCGTCAATGTTCCGTCCAGGTCAAATATGCAGCCTCTCATAATACACGGCACTCCTTTTCCTTTTTCTTTCCCCCCTATCATAGTATGAAGCGGCTGAAATTTCAACGGGCATTTGCATATCCTGCTGTTTTTTCGCCGCTTCTTTTTGCGTCAGCTGCCAAGATACTGTCTCATGATCTTCAGGGCATGCTTTTCCAGCCGGCTGACCTGGGCCTGGGAGATCTGTATCTCCTCCGCCACCTCCATCTGTGTCTTCCCCTCAAAGAAACGCAGCCTGATAATGTACTGTTCTCTTCCGCTCAGATGCTCCATGGCCGCCTCCAGGGACAGATCTTCGATCCACTTGTCCTCCCGGTTCTTCTTATCGCTGATCTGATCCATCACATAGAGGGCATCCCCGCCGTCGCTGTATACCGGTTCCTGCAGGCTGACCGGGGCCTGTATGGCGTCCAGTGCAAAGACAATGTCCTCTTTGGAGATACCGATCTCCTCCGCGATCTCCTGGACAGTGGGCTCCTTCAGGTGCTGCTTCATGTAGCTCTCCCTGGCGTAGATGGCCTTGTACGCTGTGTCCCGCAGGGAGCGGCTCACCCGGATGGAATTGTTGTCTCTCATATAGCGCCGGATCTCCCCGATGATCATGGGAACCGCGTAGGTGGAAAACTTTACATTCAGTTCCGTATTAAAATTGTTCACTGCCTTGATCAGACCGATACAGCCGATCTGAAAAAGATCATCCGGATTTTCATTGCTGGCCGAAAAGCGCTTTATGACACTGAGCACCAGCCGAAGGTTCCCCTTGATGTACCTGTCTTTTGCCTCCTCATCCCCCTCTTTTATGCGGTCCAGCAGTTCTTCCTTTTCCCCTTCTGTAAGGAGCGGGAGCTTTGACGTATTCACCCCGCAGATCTCAACCTTCCCCTGTGCCATCATCTTCAAACCTCCTTGTTTTCCGTCGTCATCTGATCTCGTACAGTATTGATTTTTCTCAATCCGGCCCGGGCTTATACTGGCACATGGGAAAATAAAAAAAGTTTTAGCCCTTGACAAAGAGCTAAAACTTTCTGTTGCATTTTCCTGTTTTTATTTCGTCTCCATCCGGCAGCTTACCTGTCCCACTTGTCTGCCAGATTCTGGATCTGGCTCTCAAATTTGGCAAGGTCTCTGTTGGAGAGCCCTTCATTTTTCATGACTACCTCCATCAGGCGCCGGGCTGCTGCCACCACTCGCTCAAAGGCAGCCCTGGCTTTCGCCCTGGCAGGTTTCTCAGACGCTTTCTTGGGAATGCGCAGGCCTTCTGACAGGATCTCTCCCGTAGCAAGGTCTATGCAGCCTCCGGAGAAGGGTGCAAAGGCGGGACAATGGATCCTCTCCTCCACAGTCTGCGCAAAACTCTCTGTCACCGTGTCCTCCCCGTGTACTACGATAACCTGGTCCGGCTTCCTCTCAAAGCCCTCCAGCCACGCCAGAAGACCGTTCATATCCGCATGGCCGCTGATCCCCTTGATGGACTCGATCCTGGCATTGACCGAGATCGTCTCTCCAAAGAGCTTGACCACCTGGGCACCTTCCAGAAGTTTTCTGCCCAGCGTCCCCACCGCCTGGTATCCCACGAAACAGATGGTGCACTCGCTGCGCCACAGATTGTGCTTGAGATGGTGGCGGATCCTTCCAGCCTCGCACATGCCCGAGGCCGAGATGATGACCTTGGGGCGGTCGTCCAGGTTGATCTGCTTGGACTCCTCCGTGGTGATACTTGTCTTCAGTCCCGGGAAAAGCAGCGGGTTGATCCCCTGTTCCACAAGCGCCAGCGCCTCCTCGTCAAAACAGGATCTGACATTTTTATTGAAGATTGTGGTGGCCTCTATGGCCAGCGGGCTGTCCACATACACCTCAAAAGCGGGGTATTCGGGCAGAAGATTTTTTTCCTTGATCTCCCTGATAAAGTAGAGAAGTTCCTGGGTCCTGCCCACAGCAAAGGAGGGAATGACTACATTGCCTCCTCGGTCAAAGGTCTCCCGCAGGATCCGGGTAAATTCTCCCACGTAGTCCGGAATCTCATCCCCGTGGAGCCTGTCGCCGTAGGTGGACTCAATGACCACATAGTCCGCCTCCTTCACAGGCTGGGGGTCCCGGATGATGGGCTGGTTGGTATTTCCCACATCACCTGAGAACACGATCTTCTTTGTCACATCCTCCTCTGTCACCCACACTTCGATGCTGGCGGATCCAAGAAGATGTCCCATATCGTTGAAACGAACTTTGATCCCCTGGCACAGGTCAATGGTCTGCTCATAATCACAGGGGGCAAAGCGCTGGATGGCCGCGTCCGCGTCCGCCATGGTGTACACCGGCTCGTAGAGCTCTCCGCCGCTGCGGCGTGCCTTCCGGTTCCTCCACTGAGCCTCAAACTCCTGGATGTGGGCGCTGTCACGGAGCATGATGCTGCACAGATCCGAGGTGGCAAAGGTGGTGACCACCTCGCCTGTAAATCCCTGCTTGCACAGAAGAGGGATATTGCCCGAGTGGTCGATGTGGGCATGGGTCAGAAGCACATAGTCGATCTCCGCCGCCGTCACCGGGAGTTTCTGATTCTCATACAGATCCGGTCCCTGCTCCATGCCGCAGTCAATGAGAACCCGTTTCCCGCAGGCTTCCAGAAGGTGGCAGCTGCCTGTCACCTCGTGGGCCGCGCCGATAAAAGTAAGTTTCATATACCTCAACCCCTTTTTCTTTTTATTGTATCATTTTACTCAGGCTGTGGCTATGAATATTTTACCATTTCCCTCTTCAGTCTCTGCATGATCTTCTTCTCCAGCCGTGATATATAGGACTGGGAAATGCCCAGCACGTCCGCCACCTCTTTCTGGGTCTTCTCCTCCCCGCCGGGCACACCCAGGCCGAACCTGAGGCGCACGATGGTCTGCTCCCTGCTCGTAAGTCTCTCCAGCGCCTTTCCCAGCACTTTCCTCTCCGCCTCCTGTTCCAGATCCCGGTAGATAGTGTCCTCCTCTGTGCCCAGGATGTCTGAAAGGAGCAGCTCATTTCCATCCCAGTCCACGTTGAGGGGTTCGTCTATGGACACCTCCATCCTTGTCTTGTTATTTCTCCGCAAGTACATGAGGATCTCATTTTCGATGCACCGGGAGGCGTAAGTCGCCAGCTTGATGTTCTTCTTCGGATCATAGGTGTTGATGGCTTTGATGAGCCCGATGGTCCCGATGGAGATAAGGTCCTCCACCCCCACCCCTGTGTTGTCAAACTTTTTTGCTATGTACACCACCAGCCGAAGGTTGTGCTCGATGAGCAGCTTCCTGGCAGCTTTGTCCTCCTCCGTCCCCAGCTTTCCGATGGCCGACGCCTCCTCCCGGGCCTCAAGGGGCGCCGGAAGGA
>DSTMC04003__coassemble_43_pt1 | contig 18553 bp, 16 predicted proteins | sample DSTMC04003__metabat2_high_PE_016 | metagenome-assembled genome bin DSTMC04003 | reverse complement strand
CTCTTCCGGCACTTTTCCCTGGCCGCCTCGTCGGGAGAGGGGATCTCCCTCTCTCCCGGTATTTTGATCTCACTGTCTCTTTCTTCCATATTCTTCCGCCTTTCTGACAAATCTCCCGGCCGCCTCCACGCAGGAGTAAAAATACAGGTGTGGAAAACCGGCATAGAAGATGTCTGATGTATGTCCGCATGTCCAGGCCCTGTCTGTGACCGGTTTTCTGGCCAGGAGGTCCTCCCCGTTGCCGTTCGTGTCCATATAGTGGAACTCATGACCCCGGATGCTCTCCTCCGGCTTTAGAAGATCCCCGCCGCCTTCCGGCGTCAGAGTGATGTAGCCAAACCTGGATAATTTCCCCGTATAATGGCTTCTCCCCTCCAGGACCCCGGCCATCTGATACGGTTTTCCCTTCCTGTCTTCCAGCTCTTCCAGAAGATAGAGAAAGCCCCCGCACTCCGCTATGCAGGGCATGCCTTCACCAAGCCTGTCCCGGATGGACCGCCGCATAGAGACATTGTCCTCCAGCTCGCCGCCGTGGAGCTCGGGGTAGCCGCCCCCCAGGAGAAGGGCGTCCGCCTCCTCAGGGATTCTGCTGTCTTTCATCGGGGAAAAGGGGATAAGGACAGCGCCCAACTTTTCAAGAAGGCGCAGATTATCTTTGTAATAGAAGGTAAAGGCCGGATCCCGGGCCACTGCGATCACCGGCTGACCGGCAGAAACCCTCCCGGGAATCCACGCCTCCGCCGCCTCCATCTGGGGCGCCTCCGCTCCGATCTTCTCCAGCAGGTCCAGATCCAGCGTCTCCAGGCAGGTCTGCCCCAGCCGCTCCATCTGCTCTTTCATGTCCCGGATCTCGCCGGGCATGACAAGCCCCAGATGCCGGCTTTCCATGTGGATTTCCTCCATCTTGGGCAGATAACCGCAGACAGCGATGCCTAGCTGTTCCTCTGTCATGGCCTTCAGGGCCGGGTAGCGCATGGGGGAGACTCTGTTGAAGATCACACCCCGGACACGCCTGTCCTCCATAAAATCTGCAAAGCCCTTGATCAGTGCCAGCACAGACACGCTGGACTTTGCCCCGTCCACCACAAGAATGACCGGCGCTTCCAGCGTCCGGGCCACATCCCAGGTGCTGACCTGGGTGGTACATCCTCCCAGACCGTCGTATAGTCCCATCACCCCCTCCACAATGGAGAGGTCCGCCTGAGCCGCATCCTCCAGGAAGAGCTGACGGGTCAGCTCCTGCCCGGCAAAGAAGGTGTCCAGATTCTTGGAGGGCGTCCCCAGAACCGTCTCATGGAACATGGGATCAATGTAGTCCGGGCCGCACTTGAAGGCCGCCGCCCGGCGCCCCGCCTTTTTCATGGCTGCCAGTATCCCGCAGGTCACCAGCGTCTTGCCGCTTCCGCTGGCGGGAGCCGCAATGACCAGTCTCGGCACGTTCCGTCTCATTCCGCTTCTTCTCCTTCAAATGTGATAATATAGACCGGATTCTGTCCCTCCATCATCTGGTAGGATCCCGCCTTCTTTCCTCTGGCCACCTGCACCTGCAGGATCTGGGCCGGATGTTCTGCAAATGCCTGCATGCAGGCCATGCACTCTGCCACTGTGTTGATCGTGATAGCTGAGATCACAACTCTGGCCCGGGGATTTTTCCCCCAGACTGTCTCCAGGATCTGGCGCAGATTTCCGCCGCTGCCGCCGATAAATGCCAGATCCGGCGCAGGCAGATCCCGCAGCGCCTCCGGCGCCTCACCGTGGACGGGCCGGATATTGGACACGTGAAAGCGGATCTTGTTTTTGTGGATCAGGGCAAGGCCCTCTGCATTTTTCTCCACAGCGTACACCATGCCATCTATGGCCTTTTTAGCCAGCTGGACAGACACGGATCCAGTGCCTGCCCCCACATCGTAGATAACTGCGTCCCTCGGAGGCGCCATCTTGGAAAGAATAACGCTGCGCACCTCACTCTTGGTCATGGGCACTTTTCCCCGAACAAAATCCTCGTCCTTCCCGTCGGAGGCTTCCGGAAGCCGGGTGGCAGGCAGCTCGATGTAGACCACGCTCAGCCCCTCCCACTGCATCTCCTTCCTGGCCAGCCTCTCGGCAGATCCCTGGATGATCCTCTCCTTGGGATAGGAGAGGCGGCTGCCCACACACACTCGGGCTTTTTTCCAGCCATACTTACAGAGCCTGACCAGCACAGACTGGATTTCTTTCCCGGTGCTCACCAGCAGGAAGACGCGCCTGTACTCCCGCAGATAATCCAGATAATTACAGCTTCTCCCGTGGATGCTCAGAAGGGGCACTCCCTCCATACCCACACCGATGCGGGCCGCCATGCAGGAGACCGAGGAGATACCCGGCAGCACCGTCACATCGTACTCCTTCAGCTCCTCTTTCAGTCCGGCCGCCCCGCTGTAAAATCCTGTATCCCCGGACAGTAGGATGGCGATCCTGCGGTATCTGGAATTCATCTGTATGAACTCGCGGATCTTCTCCGCCCGGTACTCCTCATAATGCTCCACCGGGATGTTCTCCGCCACTTTCAGCATCCGCTCCGCCCCGATCAGCACATCGGCACTCTCCATGGCCTCACGGGCCTCCCCGGTGAGGCATTTCTCCCCGCCCGGACCCACGCCGATAAGTGTGATCTTCCTTGGATCCCTGAAACCATATTTCTCTGCAAGCATGAGAAAGACTTCCTTCAGGGGAAGCCCTCTCTCCTGGGGTCTGCCGATGACCACGGGAACGGCTCCGGCCTTTCTGGCCGCCTCCATCTTCTCCTGAAAACCGCCGATCTTGCCGGAGTCCTTTGTCACCAGATAGCGCGCTTTCACGTGGGACAGAAGCTGCTCGTTCATGCCCTCCGAAAAAGGCCCCTGCATGGCAATGAGGTGCTTTCCCTCAAATCCTTTCTCCACCGCGTGCTCCACCGCCTCTTTTGTGGAGAGCACCCGCAGGAAACATCTCCTCCTGTAATCCGGGATCTGGGTGTAGGGGTCCAGCTCTTTGCTGCCTGTGGTGATCAGGATATTGCCCTTCTTGTCCGCCAGGTAGGCAGCGGCCTCCCGGATATTCTTCACCCACACGGCATTCTCGCCGCCGGCGGCTCCTTCCCGCAGCACCCGCACACAGGGAATGTCCGCCTTCTCACACATGGTCCGGATGTTCTTGGACACCTCCATGGCAAATGGGTGGGTGGCGTCAATGACAAGCTCCGCCTGGCATCCTCTTGCCAGCTCGCCCATGCCTGCTACATCCAGCCGGCCGGCCAGGACATGGATATTTTCCCCATCCTCCACAAGCTCTTTGCCATACTCAGTGGCCGTACACACATACACCTCCGGCGCATGTCCCCGGAGGTATTCCGCGATCTTTCTCCCCTCAGTCGTACCTGCAAAAATTAAAATACTAGCCATTTTCATACCCTCTTGGTGTGATCATGTGTCCTTTGAGTTCTCTTGTCTGTGAGTTGCCGATGAACACTGTTGTAAACATATCCGTCCGGGCATCTTCCAGCTCCCTCAGGGTACAGATATGATAGGTCTCCCCCTCGCGGCCGATGTTGGCCGCATAACCGCAGACCGTATCGCCGCTCTGATACTCCTCTATGATCCGGCAGGCCTTTTTCAGATAGTCCGCCCGTTTCCTGCTGGATGGATTGTAAAGGCAGATGACAAAATCCGCCTGGGCCGCACAGCGCAGCCGCTTCTCGATCTTCTCCCAGGGCGTCAGAAAATCACTCAGGCTGATGAGGACAAAGTCGTGGATCAGGGGCGCGCCCAGAAGGGCCGCCCCGGACAGAGCTGCTGTCACACCGGGGATCACTTCCACCTCCACCTGGGGGTAGTCCTTCCCCATGGAGAAGATCAGCCCCGCCATACCGTAGACTCCGGCATCTCCGCTGCACACCATGGCTGTGGTCTTTCCTGCAGACGCTGTCTCCAGGGCCAGCCGGCAGCGCTCCTCCTCCTTCGTCATGGGTGTTGTGAGAAATTCTTTGTCCGGATAATAATCCCTGATCAGGTCCACATACACAGTGTAGCCTGCGATCACATCACAGGAAGCAAGGGCCTTTGCCGCCCGCATTGTCATATCTTCATAGCTGCCCGGCCCCAGGCCGATCACATACAGTTTTGTCAAAATCCACACTCCAATCTTCCGCAGCCAGGGCAAGTGTCATGCCCTGCTCTGCCGTCTTTTCCAGCACGAGCCGTCCCCCGCCGCTGCCAAGGATGGCAGCTCTCTCGCACACATTTCCAACGCCCACAGTTTCCTTCACAAAGGCGGACTCGCTTGTGACCGTTCCCACCGCCGCAAGCTGGTCAGCTGTCCAGGTCTCAAATGGGATCTGCCAGGTTTCCGCCAGAGCCTTAAGGCCCTCTTCCTCCGCCTTCCTGTCAATGCTGGCAAGGCGCTTCACCTGGCCGGGATGGAAGCCCGACTCTGCCAGTTTCTCCATAAGGAAGTCTTCCAGCTGCCTGCGGGGAACGCCCTTTTTGCAGCCCACCCCGGCGGTCAGGTTCCGGGGCAGAAGGCAGAGGACTTGCTCCCCGGTCTCCCCCTTCTTTCTCTCCTCCACCGCAATGGACATCGGAAACAGTCCCAGCTGCTGCCGGCTCTCCACCTGTACCAGCTCCTCCGGCACCCCGCCAAGGACCGGGAATTCACTGTAGAATCCCACCTTCTCCCCCTTCAGGATGCGGGCGGAAATGTCTTTTGCCTTCGCCCGGTCTGTCAGCACAAGGCCGCATTTTTTTGCAAACACATCCACCGCGAAGCGGCCGTTTACATCTGTGGCTGTTGTGATCACAGCCTCCGCCCCTGTCGCCTCTGCCAGAAACAGGGCCAGATCATTGGCTCCCCCCACATGCCCGGAGAGGAGAGGGATGACAAACTTCCCCTTCTCATCCAGGACCAGCACAGCGGGGTCTGTAAACTTGTCCCGGATAAAGGGGGCACAGAGACGGACGGCAATGCCTGCTGCACCGACAAAAATGATCTCCTGCACCTGGCGCCAGTACTCCCCTAGGAAGTCGCCTCCTCTGGGCCGCTCCAGTCCAAAGACCGTGCGCCCGCTATCCTCAAGCAGGCCGCGGATCTCTTCCATCTTCTTTTTTCCCTGGTCTGTGTAGCTTACGAGAAGCGTTCTATTTTCCATCCTCTGCCTGCCCATTTCCTTTCCGGAATTCTGTGGTAAAAGCGGGATCATACAGGCAGGAGCGCTGGTACGCCTCTCCTGAGAGCACCTTACCCACAATGATGAGGGCGGTCTTTTTGATCCCCTCCCGCTCTGCCGTCTCCGCCAGATCCGACACCTGGCAGAGTACTTTTTTCTCATCCGGCCATGTGGCCTTGTACACAATGGCTGCCGGCGTGTCCGGCGGGTAGCCCCCCTCCACCAGCGCCTGGGACAGTTTCCCGAGAAGTCCTGTGCTCAAGAAGAGGACCATGGTAGACTGGTGGGCCGCAAAGGACTGGATCTTCTCCTTTTCCGGCACAGGCGTGCGCCCCTCCATGCGTGTGATAACCACGCTCTGTGAAATGCCCGGCAGGGTGTACTCCAGCCCCAGGGCGGCAGCCGCTCCGGAGAAAGCGCTGACGCCGGGGCACACCTGGTAGGGGATAGACAGCTCATCCAGCCGGTCCATCTGCTCCTTTATAGCCCCGTAGAGGCTGGGGTCTCCTGTGTGAAGTCTCACTACATCCTGTCCTGCCTCATGGCACGCCTCCATGACCCGTATCACTTCCTCCAGGGTCATCCGGGCGCTGTCGTAGATCCTGCATCCCTCAGGGCAGAAGGAAAGAAGCGCCGGGTTTACCAGAGATCCCGCATATATCACGGTCTGCGCGTGTTCAAGAAGTCTTTTTCCTTTTACTGTAATCAGGTCCGGATCGCCGGGACCGGCCCCCACAAAATGTACCATCTGCTACTCACCTGCCTCTTTTGCCACTATAATAGAATAATAACTCAGATCATCGGGAATTTCATCAAGGGAGTGGAAAATACGCTCTCCCTCCATGCCGCATCTCTCCACAGCCCAGCCCTGTGCTCCCCGCAGGATCAGCTCATCCCGCACCTGGGCCGCCGCCTTTCCCGCCTTCATCAGAACCCTGGTCCCGGGAAGTGCCATGCCCTCCTCGGAAGGGTAGGAGGCGGGGATCACATGGAGCATCTGGGAATTTTCCACAAGACCATCTCCCACTGCCGCCGCAGCCGCGATAAAAGAGGGAATGCCGCTGATGATCTCTGCCTGGTATCCGGCCGCCTGCACTCTCCTGTGGACATAGAGGTATGTGGAGTAGATGCAGGGATCCCCCAGGGTGAGAAAGGCCGCCTTCTTCCCTTTTTCCAGCTCCGCCTTGATCCTATCTACAGCCTCCTGATGGGCTTTCTGAAGTATATCCGGGTCCTTGGTCATGGGCATGTGGATCCCCACAGCCTCCTTTTCCGCCAGCTCCGGCACAGCTCCCGCCGCGATCTTCCAGGCCACTGTCTCCTTCGGCTCCCTGCCCGGCGCCAGGATCACATCACACGCACGGATGACGCGCACTGCCTGCAGTGTCATAAGTTCTGGGTCGCCGGGGCCCACCCCGACGCCGTACAAAATTCCTGCCATAACTGCTCCTCTCTATGTCTTTTTATCATTTCTCCCGGCCTCTGGCCAGAAGCTCCTCCCCGTACCGGGTCATCCCCAGCACGCCGTACACATTGGAAAACAGGACGGCTCCCGTCTTCATATCCCTCTGCGCGCTGCTCTGGGCGCGGATATTCAGATAGGTGTGGATCTTCTCAAGGAGACAGTCCATCACCTTCCTGCGCTCTTTCTCTGTCAGGATCTGAAGGGCATCCTCCGTGGTATTGCAGCCAAGCAGAGCCGCCGCTCTCTCCCCGGAGAGCCCGGCCCTGAGGGCTGACGATGCCAGAAGCTCCATCCGGCAGTCTCCCCACCGGGAGTGGGTGTTCATGATCCCTCCGGCGATCTTCACCAGCTTGCCTATATGTCCCACAAAGAGCAGCCCCTCTGCCCCATGCTCTGCGGCCAGATCTATGGTCTCACCGATATAGTTGCTGCACTTGACTGTATCCCGCGCCAGGATCCCCCACCTGTCCCGGAGAAAGTCCAGGCCGTAGTTGCCAGGCGCGGCGATGAGGCACCGCCTTCCTTCCGCCAGCTTCACTTTGATCTCCACCTCTATGGTGTCGATGAGGGCCTTCTCGCTCATGGGTTCCACAATGCCGCTGGTGCCCAGGACCGAGAGGCCGCCCACAATGCCGATCCTTGGATTAAACGTCCGCTGCGCCAGCTTCTCTCCGCCGGGGATCTCCACAAGGACCTGAAAGCCTCCCTCCCATCCGGCCGCCTCCTTCAGGCGGACCAGTTCTTTTTGGATCATCTGCCTTGGGACAGGGTTAATAGCCGCGCTGCCCACAGGCTGGGAAAGCCCCGGCTTTGTCACTCTCCCGATCCCCTGCCCGCCGTCGATCTCGATCCTGTCCTCTGAAAAAAAGGAGACCGTGGCGCAGACCGTGACGCCGTCTGTCACATCCGGGTCATCTCCGCTGTCCTTCTTCACCTTGCAGGTCACAGCCAGGGGACGTCCCTGGCTGTCTCTCTTCTCTATTTTACCGGACTGTACCGGCAGGGTGAAGGGCTGTCCATCCGGCAGGTGGACTGTGACCGTCCAGTCTGCCCCTTCCCGGGGAAGGCTTCCATCAAGAAGCGCCTGGGCCGCAGCCGCGGCCGCAGCCTGGGCGCAGGTCCCGGTGGTCCATCCTCTTCGGAGGCCGGCTTTATTTTTCTCCATCCGGCTGCCTTTGTCCTTCTTCATCTTCTCTCTCCTTTGCCGCCATTTTCACGGCCAGATCCACCAGATCCCGCAGGGTGGCCCGGGCAGCTGTAAAAGTCTGCATGCCTGCCCGCTCTGCCTCCCCTGCGGTCATCTCCCCGATACACAGGGCCATCACTTTTGACAGGTCCATGTCTCCGGCGCTCTTTACAAATCCCCGCACTGTGGAAGCGCTTGTGAACATGGCCCAGCAGTCTTTGGAGGCAAACTCTCTGTCATACTCCACCCAGGGGAAGGACTCGTACTCTGTATCGTAGACAGGCAGGTCCGTCACCTGGGCTCCCGCCTCCTCCAGTCTTCTTACCAGTGTCTGATTGCCTATCCTGGCCCGGGGGATGAGTATTTTCTCCCCGGCTTTCACGCGGCCAGCCAGCGCTTCTCCCAGGTGGTCTCCATCATACTGTTCCGGCACCAGGTCCGGGTAAAGTCCCCAGTTTTCCAGCTCCCCGGCTGTCCCCTCGCCTATGACTGCAATCTTAAGATGAGCCAGGCTGCGCATGTCCTGCCTTCTCTTCCTAAGTTCTTCCCGAAAGATCCGCACACCGGAGGGGCTGGTAAAGACGATCCAGGAAAAGTTTCCGATCCCGTCCAGCGCCCGGGACAGGCCTTCCCCGTCCTCCACCGGCGCAATGCGGATCGTGGGAAGCTCCAGCACCTCCGCCCCCTCCTCACGGAGCAGGGCGGCAAGGCGCAGACTGCGCTCCCTGGGTCTTGTGACCAGGATCTTTTTTCCCGCCAGCGGACGATTTCCATACCAGTCCATGTCCTGAAAAGCAGATACATGCCCCACCAGGATGATAGCCGGGGACTGCACCTGTTCCCGGACGGCCTTTTGGGCTATATCTCCCACAGTGCCGATGATCTTTCTCTGGGCAGAGGTAGTCCCTCTCTCCAGCACAGCGGCGGGCATATCCGGGGCCATTCCCTCCTCCAGCAGCCCTGCCATGACATTTCCTATGGTGCTCACTCCCATGAGGAACACGATCGTGCCGCCCCCCTCAGCCAGGGACCGGTAGTGGATATCCGGCAGGCTTCCGTCCTTTTTGTGGGCTGTCACAATGTGCACGGAGGACGCCATATCCCGGTGTGTTACAGGAATCCCCAGATAGGAGGGCACCCCGATAGCAGAGGTGATGCCGGGCACGATCTCAAAGGGGATACCAGCCTTTTTCAAAGCCGCAGCCTCCTCGCCTCCTCGCCCAAACACAAGGGGATCCCCCCCCTTCAGACGGACCACCTTCTGCCCTTTCCGGGCTTCTCTCACCAGGATCTGGTTGATCTCCTCCTGGGGAATGGGGTGATGGCCGGACCGCTTGCCCACATCGATATACCGGGCATGTCTGCTGCCCCACATGAGGATGCCGTTTCCCACCAGCCTGTCGTAGACGATCACTTCCGCCTCCTCAAGAAGGCGTTTCCCCTTTACTGTGATCAGCTCCACATCTGAGGGGCCGGCCCCCACAAGGTACACTTTTCCCGTCTTATCGCTTTTCTGTGTATCTGTCTCTAAGCTCATGTGCAAGCTCCCTTCCCATCCTCGCCCCCTGGGCCGGATCATTTTCTTCTATATAAAAGGTCTTTTCCCCGATACTGTATCCGCCGGATCCCTCGTCATAGTAGAGCCCCCGCAGGCGGCATGTATCTCCCTCCACCTGGGCAAAGGCAGCCACAGGCGAGGAACATCCCCCCTCCAGCTCCCGGACAAAAGCTCGCTCTGCCCCGGCCGCCAGGGCTGCCTCCCTATCGTTCACACAGGCTGTGACCTCTCTCATGGACGGACTTCCCTGTACAGCCATAATGCCCTGTCCTGCCGATGGAAGGATCTCCTCCACGCTGAAAAAACGGCTGATCCGCTCTTCCAGGCCCAGCCTGATCAGCCCGGCAGCTGCCAGGACCAGGGCGTCATACTCTCCCGCGTCCAGCTTTTCCAACCGGGTCAGTACATTACCGCGGATATTCCTGATCTCTGCTTCCGGGTACAGGGATCCAAGCTGCAATTTTCTCCGGAGACTGGAGCAGCCGATGACGCTGTCCTTTTCCAAACGATCCAGGCCTTTTCGCAGCACCAGCACGTCCCTCGGATCCTCTCTCCTGGTACATGCCAGGACAGGGAAGTCCTCCGGCACCTCCATAGGCATATCCTTCAGACTGTGGACAGCCAGATCGATCCGCCCCTCCTGCAGAGCCAGATCCAGCTCCTTGATAAAAAGGCCTTTCCCCCCGATCTGATCCAGTGTCTTGTGAAGGATGCGGTCTCCTGTCGTCTTCATGGTGACCAGACTGACCTCTGCCTCCGGGTGATATTTTTCTAATTCTTCCATGACGATCTGCGCCTGCCGCACAGCCAGGCGGCTCTGTCTGCTTCCCACTGTGATCCTCATGCTCTGTCTCCTTTGTCCTTTTTTGTCTCCTCAGACCGGGCCAGGCACCTGCGGATCAGAGCCGCTGCTCTGGCTGTCTTCCCGTGGTCTGTCCCGTCCCCGGCGATCCCCACCGCAAGGTCCTCCCCGGTCACCACGGCCGGAAAATAGAAGTCGCTCATCTTCCGATCCGAAGCGATATTCACCGGAATGTCCAGCTCCCGGCACCTCTCCCAGGCCATGCGGTCCGCCTCCGGGTCGTCTGCGGCGCAGACCACAAAGAGGTACTTTGGCGTGATATCTGAGGCCTCAAGACATTTCCGGACCAGACGGACTTTTCCCGTCTCCAGAAATTCTTCCATCTCCTGCCTCTGTTCTTCAGGCACCTCTCTTGCCACCACCGTGATGTCCGCTCCGAACAGAAGAAGGGTGCGGATCCGGCGTACCGCCACATACCCGGCTCCCACCACCAGTATAGATTTATCTTCTATATCAAGAAATACCGGAAAACGAAGTCCCATTGTTCCCTCCATCCAAAGCAAAATCTTCCCAATTAAACAAATGAGACTGCGCATGACGCGCAATCTCCCGCACTCCTGGAACCTGCCATCCGGCGTTTTACCGGATATCAGGCATCACAAAGCAGGCCCGCCCCGGGCCATGCCATCACCATGGTGCGATCTTAAATCCTCACCGAAAGATCACGTTCCTGTATATACAGGTATCCTGGCTCGGAACTAAAACCTACTCCCCTGCCTTCCCACCCGGCAGCCGGCAGATCTTCTCCGCCGGCCCGGGCAGTGGCATATGTCGGGTTTCGTCATTCCTCACAGTAGAGTGAGCTGCTGCGGATTTTCACCGCATTCCCTGTCTTATCTGTAAATAACATTCTATATTCTATACTGTTTGGAGCTGTCCGTCAACCGCCTTTCCCGGCTCCCCCTCTCCCTGGCTCTCTCCTGGATATCAAACTCCTGGTCAAAGCACAAAGGAAAGCAAGATCCCCAGGGCCGCAAGCCCCAGCCCGGTCCATACAAAGACCCATCCCACAATAGAGCCTTTGACCGGAAGCTTTTCCACGTAGGCCCGCTGGGGCTTCTCCGGGTCATACCACACTGGGATGAATGATCCCAAAGGGTACAGCCTCTCGGCCATAGCCCTCAGATTCAGGGCAGCCCCGCCCCGGATATGGACCACATCGTTCTCGCTGATATAGCAGCTCTGATTCTCCCCTGTCAGATCCTTCGGAGAAATCCCGGTGCGCACTTCCACCACGCCCCGGAACCTGCGTTTTTTCTCATAGGAGACGCCGCCCACTGTGTAGGACGCCACAGGGCTCGGCGTTCCATTAACAAAACTGTATCGGACCACAGTACCTGTTGTCATAGCTGTGCAGCGGCTCTTTTTCCTGCTTTCCAGCGTAAGGATCAAAATCCCCGCCAGCATGAATGCCAGCCCAGGAGCCGCCAGTGTAAGAAACACCACCAGTCCCACGTTTACTCCCTTGTCCATCGGGCAGCCTCCTTTATCTTTCTTCTATGCCGTATATTTTCCGGCAATCTCAAGCAGTTTTTCTCTGTTTTCCTTCTCCCATGAAGCGTAGGAAAGTCCTGATGCCGCTGCTTCTCTTCCCACTTCTACAAGGAAGGCGGGAATGTCGTCCTGCAGCATGGTCCCTGCACTCTGACCCAGGCGTTCCTCCCCCTGCCTGTCGCAGCCAAAGAAGCACACTTCAAAAGCCGGACAGGCTGTCTTATCGATCATCTTCACACCGCCCCGGAAGCCGATCTGCCCGATCTGATGCGTGCCGCAGGATGAGGGACATCCGGAAATGTGAACTCTCGGAAGGGCAGATGCCGGGAGGTCTGCCTCTCTAACCGCCTTTACTGCCGCCGCAAGAAGACTCTGGGAATCCCGCACGCCTGCCTGGCAGACCGCGGAGCCGATGCAGGCCACCGAGGACTCAAAAGGAGTCTGCGCCCCGTCCTGGGTCGCTTCCAATACTTTTTCCGCCTCCGTACCGGTCAGATTGACAATATACAGTGTCTCATCCGGCGCAATGCGCAGCTCCACCTCTTCCATGTTTTCGATCACATTGTAGAGTCTGCCAAAGACAGCCGGATCCGGACATCCTCCCAGTGGATGGTAGAGGACAGAATAGAGCCCCTCCTGCTTCTGCTCCAGGATGCGGCTGCCGGACACTCTTGTCCCGTCCGCCTTTTTACGGATCTCCTCTGGCTCCACGCTGACAGTCAGGTCTTCCCCCGCTTCTGCCTGGGCCAGTTTCTCCAGGTAGGCCTGCTTGTAGCCTTCATCCCCCAGCTTGTCCCTCATAAAGCGGGTGCGCGCTTTTCCTCTCTGTTCATAGTTGCCGTGCTCCAGGAACACTTCCCTCATAGCCAGGATATAGTAGAGGATCCGGGACGGGTCCACGGCCTCTGCCATCAGCATGCCGATCTTAGGCTGGTTGCCCAGCCCTCCTGCGCTGTACACATCAAACTTCCCGTCCGGCCTGGCTACAAATCCCAGGTCGCGGAATGTGGCGTGGGTCACATTGTCCGGGCTGTTGGAAAAGCAGACTTTCAGCTTTCTTGGCATCTTCTTCGCGTCCAGGAAGGACAGGAGAAATTCTTCCGCCTTCGTGGCATAGGGAAGCACGTCAAAACACTCCCCTCTCTGGGTTCCAGACAGAGGCGGAGCCATAACATTCCGCGGAAAATCTCCCCCGCCGCCCAGGGTAATGATCCCGTGCTCCATGGCTCCCTCCATGATGCCGCACACTGCGTCCGCGTCCAGGTCGTGGAGCTGGATGGTCTGGCAGGTGGTGAGATGCGCCTTCTTGACATGGTATTTCTCAATGCTCTGCGCAATATACAAAAGCTTGTCCTTTGTGAGCCGGCCGCCCGCCATGCGCAGGCGGATCATACTGCATTTTCCTCCTCTCTGGGCATAGCTGCCGTACCTTCCTGAATATCCTTTATAATCGTTTTTTGTGATCTTACCCTCGTAAAAATCCTTCGTCTTCTGTCTGAACTCTTCCAGCTCTTCTTTCCCCAGTACAGGTGCTTTTCTTTCCATTCTCCAAATCCTCCTTCTTTTTTATTCTTCTACTTCCACAACCAGATAAAATCCTTTCTGGGTATGCTCTATCTTTGCGATCTTTCCTTTTCTCGCCTTGATCCTGTCATTTGTCCTGTAGATGCCGGACATGGCCACCGACGGCTCTACAAGATAGGTATATCGGCCTGTGCTTGGACTTCTCTCGCTGATCTCCACTTCCTGTCCTTCCTCCACAAGTCCTTCTCTCTCCATTTTAAACCGTTCCTGCCTCATGGCTGTCTTCCTCTCTTTTTCATTCTCTGTTTCCTGATACTTCCACTGTGCTTACATTTCTATTATACCCCCAGACGGTGCGAAAGTCATTGTAAACGGCAGGATAAATGTAAGAAATGAAAGCGCAATTTTAAAAGGGTGTCCGCGAACCGGTTACTGCCGCCATGGCAGCACCTGCGCAGACACCCTTATCTACAAAATTTATAAAGCAGATTTTTAAGATAATCCTATCTTTCTTCCGCAAACTCTGAGAATATTTCAGCCGCCGACTCCTCGTCATCTCCGCTGACCTGTAGAATAAACGGCACATCAAGCTCCAGAGTCATAAGACCGATAATAGACTTTCCGTCAATCCTGTCGTAGGGATTCTCCACATTCACCACATCAATATCTGATGTCATTTTCTGACATACAGAGCAGAAGCTCTTAATCTGCCCCGGTGTAGCAAATCTCACTTTCATTTCAAACATACTTTTGTACCTCCGACATTAAAAATGCTACTTTCGTAATATACACTATTTCGAATGATTTTGGTACAGTTTTTTGAAAAAATCCAGCAAATTTCCCACAAGCAATTTACATATGTTATTTAATGAACATAGCATCGCCAAAGGAGAAAAACCTGTATCTCTCCTTTACCGCCTCCTCGTAGGCGGCCAGCACATGCTCCCTCCCCGCCAGGGCAGAGACAAGCATCAGCAGAGTGGACTCAGGCAAGTGGAAATTGGTGATCAGGCAGTCCAGTATCTTGAACTTGTAGCCGGGGTAGATGAAAATATCCGTCCACCCGCTGCCTGCCCGCAGATATCCATTTTCATCCGCCGCGGACTCAATGGTCCTGCAGCTGGTGGTTCCCACACAGATGATCCGTCCGCCATTTGCTTTTGCCCGGTTGATCTTTGCGGCCTCGTTCTCCTTGATCTGATAGAATTCCGAGTGCATGTGGTGCTCCAGAATATTGTCCACCTTCACCGGGCGGAAAGTACCAAGACCCACGTGAAGGGTAACACTGGCGATCTCCACTCCTTCCGCCTTGATCTCCTCCAGGAGCTGGGGCGTGAAATGAAGCCCCGCCGTGGGAGCTGCCGCCGATCCGCTGTGCTTTGCGTAGACAGTCTGGTAGCGGTCCTTGTCCTCCAGCTGGTGGGTAATGTAGGGCGGCAGAGGCATCTGTCCAAGCTGGTCCAGTATCTCCTCAAAAATCCCGTCGTAGGTAAATTTGACAAGGCGGTTCCCCTCATCCACCACATCCAGGACCTCCCCCACGAGAAGGCCGTCGCCAAAGCTGATCCTGGCACCCGGCTTTGCCTTTTTTCCCGGCTTCACAAGAGTCTCCCACACCTGATCGTCTTTTCTTTTCAGCAATAAAATTTCTATCTTTGCATCTGTCCCGATTTTGGAGCCGATCAGCCTTGCAGGAATAACCTTCGTGTCGTTGACCACAAGGCAGTCCCCGGGATGCAGATACTCTTTGATCTCCCGGAACACATGGTGGGAAGTCTCCCCGGTCTCCTTGTCCAGAACAAGGAGCCTGGAGCTGGCCCGGTCCTTTAGAGGATCCTGGGCAATGAGCTCCTGAGGCAGATCAAAACTGAAATCCTGTCGTCTCATTTCCATATATCTGTCGTTCCTTTCTCCACAGCATGATTCATAACATAGTAATACAGGGAGCCGGATAGGTCCCCCTGTATCTTATCACATCTGTCCTTTCTGTAACAGCTTTATTTACGAAGCTCGATGCCCATCTCTTCCAGGGCTCCAAGGATAGCATCCATGGCCTTGGACACATCCGCCTCCGCAAGCGTTCTGTCTTTTGCCCGGAACACAATGGAGTAGGCAACGGACTTAAATCCTTCTTTGATCTGCGCGCCCTCGTACAGGTCAAAGAGGGCATAGCTCTCCAGGTACTGTCCGCCTTTGTTCTCAATGACTTCCTCTACCTGTCCTACCATGATCTCCTTGGGCATCACCATGCTGATGTCCCTGGTCACAGCCGGGAACCTGGCAATTCCTTCGTATTTGCGGTCGAAGTTTGCGCGGGACACAACCTCCGGCATGTCAATAACAGCCACATAAGCTCTCTCGCCAATTCCGTAAGTATCCGCCACGTCCGGATGCACCTCGCCCAGATAGCCGATTACGGTGCCGTCGTAGATGATATTTGCCTGGCGTCCCGGATGCAGGAAGGATTTTCCTGCTTTCGGATCATAGCTCTCCTTCTTGGAGAGCCCAGCCTTCTCAAGGAACTCCTCCACAACGCCTTTCATGCTGAAGAAATCGCCCTCACCATACATACCGAGAGTGAACTGCATCCTCTCCTCAGGCAGTTCTGTAAGGGGCAGGGTCTTGGGAAGGTAAATATTTCCAAGCTCATAGAGTCTTACGTTTTTATTTCTGCGGTTGTAGTTTGTGGCCAAGGATGTGAGCATACCGTTTAAAGACGTGGTCCTCATGATGCTGTAATCCTCGCCAAGGGGATTCATAATGCTGATAGCCTTTCTCTCCGGTGCATCCGCAGGGAACAGAAGTCTGTCAAACACTTTCGGGCTCTCAAAAGAGTAGGTCATACCCTGGCTGAAGCCGCAGTACTCTGCCACGTTTCTCGCCACTTCCTCGATGCGCAGTTTGAAAGAGAGCTTTCCTGTAGTGGCCTCTCCTTTAGGAAGCGTGGTAGGGATATTGTCATAGCCGTAGAATCTTGCCACTTCCTCTGCCAGATCCGCAATACGGAACAGGTCGTGACGGAAGGTGGGCGCGATTACCTCATTTGTATCTTCATCGTACTCCAGATCGATCATGCGGAAGTAGGAAAGCATGTCTTCCCTGGAAATGTCTGTTCCAAGAATGGCATTGATCTCGTCCGCGTCAAAAGGCACGCGGACAGGCTCTTTTTTCTTCCCGTACACATCTACCATGCCGCCAACCACTTCTCCGGCGCCCAGCTCTTCCACCAGCTGGCAGGCGCGGTCAATGGCCGCCTGGGCATTGTTTGGATCAAGGCCCTTTTCAAACTTGCCGGAAGCGTCTGTGCGCAGGCCGACTTTCTTGCTGGATTTGCGGATGTTTGTACCGTCAAAGCAGGCAGCCTCGAAGAGCATAGTCTTCACATCGTCCGTGATCATGGAGTTCTCGCCTCCCATGATACCTGCAATACCTACAGATTTCTCGCCGTCGCAGATCATCAGCACAGAAGAGTCCATCTGTCTTTCCTGGCCGTCCAGTGTGGTAAATTTCTCACCGTCCTCAGCCCGCTTTACGATGATCTCACGGCCTGCAATGGTGTCAAGATCGTAGGCGTGCATGGGCTGTCCGTACTCCTCCATCACATAGTTGGTGATATCCACCAGGTTGTTGATGGGACGGATGCCCACAGAGGCGAGCCTTCTCTGCATCCACTTGGGTGAAGGGCCGATCTTGATATTCTTCACAACTCTGGCACAGTATCTGGGGCACAGATCTGTGTCCTTCACTGTCACCTTGATATAGTCATTTACATCCTCGTCATTTCCTGTAGGTGTCACCTGCGGCGGGCAAAATGTCTTGCGGAATGTGGCAGCCGCCTCTCTGGCAATGCCGACAACACTGTAGCAGTCCACGCGGTTTGATGTGATCTCGTACTCAAAGACTACATCGTCAAGTCCCAGCAGTTTCACCACATCTGCGCCGACTTCTGTGTCTTGGGGCAGGATGTAAATACCGTTCTCCGGGGCGTCCGGGTACATGTCCCGGCTGGAGCCCAGCTCCTCGATGGAGCACATCATTCCATTGCTCTCAATGCCTCTTAACTTGCCCTTCTTGATCTTGATGCCGCCTGCCACACGGCTTCCGGGCTCGTGGCCTCCCGCCACGCGGCCCCCTGCCAGAACTACCGGCACCTTGTCTCCCTCATGTACGTTGGGAGCTCCTGTCACGATCTGGATGGACTCTGTGCCCACATTTACCTGGCACACGATCAGCTTGTCCGCGTCCGGATGCTTCTCTATCTTGTCAATCTGGCCCACCACGATCTTGTCCAGATCTGCATCCATCTCCTCATAATTCTCCACTTTTGTCCCGGAAAGAGTCATGGCGTCTGTATACTCCTGCGCAGTGACATCCAGATCCGGCACGTATGCTTTTATCCATGATAATGATGTATTCATTGTATTCTCCTTTACGTATTGTTTAACAGGTGACGTAATACTTTTCAAAAGTGTTACGTCCGGAATGACACCAACTGGTGCGTCATTGTGTCTATTGTACTAGAATTGTTTCAGGAATCGGATATCATTCTCGTACAGAAGCCGCATATCGTCAATCTCGTACTTCAGCAGGGCGATACGCTCCAGGCCCACGCCGAAGGCAAAGCCCGTGTACTCCTCCGGGTCAATGCCGCACATCTCGAATACGTGAGGATGCACCATGCCGCAGCCCAGGATCTCGATCCAGCCGGAGCCCTTACAGAAGCGGCATCCCTTTCCGCCGCACTTAAAGCAGGTCACATCCATCTCGGCGCTTGGCTCTGTGAAGGGGAAGTGATGGGGACGGAATTTGGTCTTCGTCTCCGGCCCGAACAGCTCCTTGGCGAACACTTCCAGTGTTCCCTTCAGGTCAGCGAAGGAGATCTTCTTATCCACTACCAGTCCCTCGATCTGATGGAAGGATGGGGAGTGGGTGGCATCTACCTCGTCAGAGCGGAACACACGTCCCGGTGAGATCATGCGAATGGGAAGCTTGCCCTCCTCCATGATACGGGCCTGTACAGGGGATGTCTGGGTACGCAGCACAATATCTTTGTTGATATAGAACGTATCCTGCTCATCCTTGGCGGGATGATCGGCAGGAATGTTCAGTTTCTCGAAGTTGTAGAGGTCATACTCAATCTCCGGGCCTTCCACCACTTCATAGCCCATTCCGATGAAAATGCGCTCCACTTCCTCCTGCGCAATGGTATTGGGATGGCTGTGCCCCACCATATTCTTCTTGGAAGGAAGAGTGACATCAATGACTTCCTGTTTCAGTCTCTCCTC
>DSTMC04003__coassemble_303_pt1 | contig 18706 bp, 14 predicted proteins | sample DSTMC04003__metabat2_high_PE_016 | metagenome-assembled genome bin DSTMC04003 | reverse complement strand
GGGGCGAGGGAATTCCCGTGCGCCTGTGATCCGGCTACAAAAGATTAAAAGGAGATAAAACCATGGCAGCGATTTCCAATGACTGGCTGGAAGCTCTCCGGGGAGAGTTTAAAAAGCCCTATTACAGACAATTGTTCGAGACTGTGAAGAAGGAGTATGCGACCCATCTGGTCTTCCCGCCGTCGGATGACATTTTCAATGCGTTCCACCTGACACCTTTGAAGGATGTAAAGGTGGTCATACTGGGGCAGGACCCTTACCACAATGTGGGGCAGGCCCACGGCCTGTGCTTTTCGGTCCGGAAGGGAGTGGCTATCCCGCCCTCCCTTGTCAATATTTATCAGGAGCTCCACGATGACCTGGGATGCTCCATACCGGATCACGGCTATCTGGTGAAATGGGCCCGCCAGGGTGTGCTGATGCTCAATACCGTGCTGACAGTTCGGGCGCACCAGGCCAACTCCCACAGAGGGATCGGCTGGGAGGAGTTCACGGACGCGGCCATCAAAGTGCTGGATGAGCAGGACCGGCCCATTGTGTTCATCTTGTGGGGGACGCCGGCCCAGCGTAAGAAGACCATGCTCCACAACCCGCGGCATCTCGTCCTGGAGGCGCCGCACCCAAGCCCTCTGTCTGCATACAGAGGTTTCTTTGGCAGCAGGCCTTTCAGCAAGACCAACGCGTTTCTTGAGGAGAATGGTGTGGAACCTATTGACTGGCAGATTGAGTAGGGGGGATATTTATGAGAGATACGTATGATCTCGTGATCGTGGGCGCAGGGCCGGGAGGCTATGTGGCTGCCAGAAAGGCGGCCAGTTTGGGGATGTCAGTGGCCCTTATCGACAGGGGACCCGCAGGAGGAACCTGCATCAACCGAGGATGCATCCCTGCCAAGGCGCTGCTTCACGCGGCCACACTGTACAGGGAGATGACAACCTGTGAGAGGTTCGGCCTGCACGCAGAGGGGATTTCCTTTGACCTTCAGAAGATCTATGAGTACAAAGATATGGCGGCGGACCGCATGAGAGAAGAACTGGAGGAAGAATTCCGGCAGCTGGATGTGGATCTGATCCGGGGCAGCGCGGTGATCTGCCGGGACCGGAAAGTGCGGGTGACGGACGAAGTGGGAACGACTTCCGTCTGCCAGGGAAAAAATATCCTGGTGGCCGCTGGGGCGAAGGCGAACCTTGCGGACTTGCCCGGCATGGATCTGCCCGGTGTCATGACAAGTGAGGAGCTTCTCACCGCGGACGCCCACAAGTACGACCGGATGCTGATCCTGGGCGGCGGCGTCATAGGGCTGGAGCTGGCCACAGTCTTCCAGTCTCTGGGTACGGAAGTGACGGTGGTGGAGATCTCGGACCGCCTTCTGCCGAACATGGACCGGGAATTTTCTGATGCGCTTGAGCGCATCCTGACAGGCAGAGGCATCCGGATCTGCAAGGAGAGCATCCTGGAGCGGATCGAGCGGGAAAAAGAGAGCGGCCGCCTGGCGTGCCGGTTTGTCTGTGACGGCAGGAACAATAAAGAGGTCGTGGATGCAGTGCTGGTGTCAGTGGGGCGAAGCCCCGCCACGGAAGGATTGTTTGAGAGCGATGTGCCGGTGAAGCTGGAGAGAGGCCGGATCGTGGTGGACGATTTCTTCCGCACCAACATCCCGGGAGTCTATGCGGTGGGGGACGTGACAGGCGGCATACAGCTGGCCCATGTGGCCTCAGCCCAGGCTGCCTATGTGGTGGAGAGGATGAATGGCAGGAAGCCGTCCGTCATCATATCCATGGTTCCAGGAGGACTTTTTACGCCGGTCTCCATTATCCCCAGCTGCATATACACAGACCCGGAGATCGCTTCCGTGGGGCTGACAGAAGAGGAGGCCCGCAGGAAGGGCGTGCCGGTGCGGTGCGGAAAGTACGTGATGCAGGGGAACGGGCAGTCCATCATCACAGGCGAGGAAGAGGGATTTATCAAGGTGCTGTTTGCGCCGGACAGCGATGAGCTGCTTGGGGCGCAACTCATGTGCCCCAGAGCCACGGATATGATCGGCGAGCTGGCCACAGCTCTTGCCAATGGGCTTACATCCACCCAGCTCCTCTACGCTATGAGAGCCCACCCCACCTTCAATGAGGCCATCTCCTGTGCAGTGGAGGACAGCAGAAAAGACTTCCCGGTATAGAGAGTGTGCAGAAAAAAGAGAGCGTTGGCTCTCTTTTTTTGCTTATCCTATTGACATGTGTGCCGTTCTGTGCTTATATTAAAGCATGAACATATGAACAATCATTCATATATTACGACATACACAGGAGGGAGTACAATGCTTGCTGAAAAGAGAGAATCAGAACACACCCATGAGCACCACCATGAAGCCTGCGGCTGTGGCCATGAGCATGGTCACGACCATGAAGCCTGCGGGCACGAGCATGACCACAGCCATCATTCCCACGAGGAGGTGCACCACACGGGCCGGGAATTTGACGGCGTATCTGCCGGCGTAGAGCAGAAGGTCTACATTCTTGAAGGACTTGGCTGTGCCAACTGTGCAGCCAAGATGGAGAGGCAGATACGGGAGCTGCCGGGCGTGGAGATGGCCACCATCACCTTTGCCACAAAGCAGCTCCGGGTGGCGGCCAACCACCAGGAGGAGCTCCTGCCCAGATTCCGGGAGATCTGCGCCTCCATAGAGGAGCAGGTGACGGTGACACCCAGGGAGGAGATACAGACAGTAAAGAAAGTGGAAAAGAAGAGCCTTTTCCAGGAGAACAAAAAAGAGATCCTGATCATAGCAGCGGGGGCAGTCCTCTTTGCGGCGGGAGAGATTGCCGAGCATGCGGGGGCTCCGTCTCTCTGGCCCCCCGTGTGCTACGTCATCGCCTATGTGCTTCTGGGGTGGGAGATTGTCTGGACTGCCTTTAAAAATCTGGGAAAAGGCCATGTGTTTGATGAGAATTTCCTGATGAGTGTAGCCACGCTGGCAGCTTTTGCCATAGGCGATTTCGCTGAGGCGGTGGGAGTGATGCTGTTTTACCGGGTCGGCGAGCTCTTTGAGGATGTGGCTGTGGCCAGGAGCCGTTCTCAGATTATGGAGGCTGTGGATATGCGTCCTGAGGTGGTGGGCCGCCTGGAGGACGGAGAAGTGCACGAGATCCCGGCGGGAGACGCGGCGGTGGGAGATATCCTTCTTGTAAGACCGGGAGACCGCATCCCTCTGGACGGCGTTGTGACGGAGGGGGAGAGCCGGATCGACACCTCCCCTGTGACCGGAGAACCGGTTCCGGTGACTGTGCGAAAAGGTTCCCGGCTTGTGTCCGGCTGTGTCAATGAGCAGGGCGTGCTGCAGATGAAAGTGGAGAAGCCACTTGCTGAGTCCATGGTGACAAAGATACTGGACTCTGTGGAAAATGCGGCTGCCAGCAAGCCGAAACTGGACCGCTTTATCACAAAATTTGCCAGAGTCTACACGCCCATCGTAGTGCTGGCGGCAGTGGCCACGGCGATCATACCGTCTCTCATAACCGGGAACTGGAGAGAGTGGATCTACACGGCGATCACTTTCCTTGTCATCAGCTGCCCCTGCGCTCTTGTCCTGAGCGTCCCCCTTGCCTTTTTCTCCGGTATTGGGGCCGGGTCGAAAAAGGGTATCCTCTTTAAGGGAGGAGTTGCCATCGAGGCGCTGAAAAATGTAAAGGCAGTGGTCATGGATAAGACAGGCACGATCACAAAAGGAGAATTCCAGGTGCAGAGCGTGATCCCCTTCGGAAGGGAGAGCATGGATACACTGCTGCAGACAGCTGCCCGCTGTGAGATGGGGTCCACCCATCCCATCGGGACCAGCATTGTGGAGGCTGCCAGAGAGAAAGGCATGCCTCTGGAGCGGCCCAAAGAGGTGGAGGAGATCTCCGGAAAAGGCATACACGCTGTTCTGGAGGAAAGAGAAGTCCTCTGCGGGAACAAGGCTCTCATGGAAATGTTCCACGTAAAGATGGACCGGTATGCAAACGACCAGTACGGCACAGAGGTGCTTCTGGCCTTTGACGGGGAACTGGCCGGCTGCATCGTCATTGCGGACTCTCTGAAAAATGAGGCAAAAGACGCCATAGACATGATGAAAAAACAGGGGCTTGTGACGGCCATGTTCACAGGCGACAGCAAGGAGAGCGCCCGGGCGGTGGCCGGTGAGGCGGGCATTGACAAGGTGTTTGCACAGCTCCTTCCCCAGGATAAGCTGGCCCATCTGCAGGAAATGCGCCGGGAAAGCGGGGCGGTCCTGTTCGTGGGAGACGGGATCAACGATGCCCCTGTGCTGGCTGGCGCGGATGTGGGGGCTGCCATGGGAAGCGGTGCAGACGCGGCCATTGAGGCGGCGGACGTGGTCTTTATGACCTCCCAGGTGACGGCGGTTCCGGAGGCCGTTGCCATTGCCAGGAAGACAGGACGGATCGCCATGCAGAACGTGGTCTTTGCACTGGCAGTGAAAGCGCTGGTCATGATCCTTGGATTTGCGGGCATGGCAAACATGTGGATGGCCGTGTTCGCCGACACGGGCGTAGCCATGCTCTGTGTGCTGAACTCCATCCGCGCCCTGTACGGAAAAACCGTATTACAAAAGTATTAAGTTTCCTTGATTTTCGGCGAAAAGGTTGAAATGCCAGGGGTGTTTTGGCATAATTAACAGATGAACTGATATTCATATGAACAGAGTCTGGCGGAAGGCTGGCTTCAGAAAGGGTGACTGACGATGAAAAAGACAGAGGCAGAGTGCTGTGACGTAGTGGCGGCTCATACAGATATCATCCGGGAAGTGCGCGGCAGGATGCCCGGAGAGGTGACGATCCAGGAACTTGCGGACTTCTACAAGGTGTTCGGCGACGCCACCCGCATCCGCATCCTCTGCGCCCTTCTGCAGGCCGAAGTGTGTGTCTGCGACCTGGCGGAACTGCTTGGAATGAGCCAGTCGGCCATCTCTCACCAGCTCCGGGTCCTGAAGCAGATGAAGCTGGTAAAGAACAGGAGAGAGGGAAAGACTGTCTTCTACTCGCTGGCTGACGGCCATATCCAGACGATCATCAGCCAGGGCATGGAGCATATCAGCGAGTAAAGTGTAAAAATAGCAAAAAAAGGGGCGGAATGATGGCGAAGGAAATCAAGATACAGGCGGGTATACTGGCGGCAGGAGCGATCCTATATGTTGCCGCTGTTATTTTGTCGGGACAGATGATGCTGAAAAACGAAGTGCGTTTTTTTCTGTTTCTCGCCGTGTATCTTGTGGTCGCATTCCGCTCTTTTTATAGTATCAGCAGCAGCCTTGTCCAGAAAAAGCTGGAGAAAGAGCATCTGCTCATGGTGATCGCTACAGTGGGAGCCCTTGCCGTGGGGCATTACATGGAAGCGGTAGCTGCCATGCTCCTGTTCCAGGTGGGCTGCATTCTCGAGGCAGTCTCTGTGGACAGGACAAAGAGGACGATTGAAAAATTTATAGATATACGCCCTGCCTTTGCCACGAGAAAAGAGGAGAGCGGCGAAGTGCAGGTGGAGCCGTCCCAGCTTGAAGTGGGAGATGTGATCATTATCAAGCCCGGCGAGAGGGTTCCGGTGGACGCGGTGATCCAAAGCGGAAATACCAGTCTTGACACAAAGGCCCTGACAGGTGAGGCCATGCCCGACAGTGTGGGCCCTGGCAGCCGGATCTACAGCGGAAGTATCAACATGACCGGTGTGGTGGAAGCCGAGGTGAAGAAGCTCTACAAGGACTCTACCGTGTCCAGGATCATGGAGCTGGTGGAGGGAGCCCAGAAGCAGAAGGCAGACAGTGAAGGGTTTGTGAGGAAATTTACCCGGATCTACACGCCCGTGGCTGTGCTGGCGGCTCTGCTCATCATGGTCTGCCCGCCTCTCCTTATCACCGGAAGCGGCTGGGAGACCTGGATCTACCGGGGAATGATCGTACTCATTGCGGCATGCCCGACAGGTCTGATCCTGTCTGTTCCCATCGCCTTTTTAGGAGGGATCGCCTCGGCGGCCCGCCAGGGCATTGTGGTCAAAGGCGGCAACTATCTGGAAATGCTGGCAAAGGTGGATACATTTGTTTTTGATAAAACGGGTACACTGACAGAAGGTACTTTCACAGTGACCCGGGTGCGGCCGGAGGGGATCACGAAGGAGGAGCTTCTGGAGATCACAGCCCATGTGGAGAGCTATTCCAACCATCCTATCGCCCAGTCGCTTATGAACGCCTACGGCGGGGCCTATGATGCCTCGAAAGTGACAAACGTGGAGGAGATGCCCGGATACGGGATCAGCGCCGACTATGCCGGCAGCAGGGTACATATCGGAAACCTCCGTATGATGGAGGAGCAGGGGCTCAGGGTAGAGCAGGTGAAGACCGTCGGGACCGTCATCTATGTGGCTCGTGAAGACCGGTATGCCGGCTATATTGTCATCGAGGACCAGATCCGGGAGAATGCCCGGTGGACCATGAAGATGCTGCGGGAGAGGTACAATGCCGTTCTGGTCATGCTTACGGGAGACAGCCGGGCTGCCGGTAATGCGGTGGCAAAAGAGCTGCAGCTGGACTATGCCTACACAGAGCTGATGCCTGAAGACAAGCTGGAACAGATGGAGGAATTCATGCAGTACCAGTATGAGGCGGAGAGAGTGGCATGTGTGGGAGACGGGATCAACGATGCCCCGGTGCTCGCCCGGGCGGATGTAGGAATCGCCATGGGGGCTCTCGGGTCTGACGCGGCTATCGAGGCGGCTGACATCGTTCTTCTGGAGGATGAGCTGCCTAAAGTTGTGGATGCGGTGCGGATTGCTAAGGAGACTGTCCGGGTGGTGAGCCAGAATATCAATTTTGCGCTGATCATGAAGTTTGTTGTACTCCTTCTTGCGGCGGCCGGCTATATCACCATGTGGGAGTCTGTGTTTACAGATGTGGGGGTTATGATCATCTCCATCATCAATGCGGCGGGCGTTGTGAAATATTCGGCCTGATGGCGGGGAGAGTGTAGACGAAGGGAGTTTGAATATGAAAAGACAGGCAGGAAAATTTGCGGCGGTTCTTCTGGCTGCCCTGATGCTGACAGGGTGTGGCTCCAATCTTCTGGAGGAGGGAACTGCCCTTCTGGAAGAGGGAAAATATGCGGAGGCGGCCGACACGTTCCAGGCGGCTGTGGATGAGGACAGTGAGGACGCGGAAGGCTGGAGAGGACTTGGCCTTGCTAAGTGGGAGCAGCAGGACTACGAGGGGGCTCTGGAGGCCTTTCAGTCTGTTCTGGATAACGGAGGAGAGAAGACAGGAGAGCTGTACAACCTTATGGGATGCTGCGCCATGCAGCTGGAAAAGCCCACAGATGCACTGAATTATTTCCGCCTGGGTATGGAGGCGGAGGATGTCAGCGAGGAGATGATGCAGGAGATGCGCTTCAATGAGATTGTCGCCTACGAGCAGGCAGGTGACATAGAGAGCGCCAGATCCAAGCTGGCAGATTATACAGCCGACTATCCGGATGACGAGAAGGCGGCGAAAGAGGCAGAATTTCTCGAGACAAGATAAGGAAACCAGATAAGGAGTCTTGCGTATATGTATGAGACAGCGGAGAAAAGAGAGCGGGTCATCCTGGTGGGTGTGAGCCTGGCGGACAGTGACGATGCGGAGCAGTCACTGGATGAGCTGGAGGAACTGGCCCGCACCGCCGGTGCCCTGTGCGTTGGGCGCGTCCTGCAGAAAAGGGAGCAGATGCACCCGGCCACTTACCTTGGCAGAGGGAAGACAGGAGAACTCAAAGATCTGATCTGGGAGACGCAGGCCGACGGCATCATCTGCGATGACGAGCTGTCACCGGCCCAGATCGGCAATCTCAAGGATGAGCTGGATGTGAAGATCATGGACAGGACGCTTCTCATCCTGGATATCTTTGCGGCGCGGGCTTCCACAAGTGAAGGAAAGATCCAGGTGGAGCTGGCCCAGCTGAAATACAGACAGTCCAGGCTCACGGGACTTGGCACCTCTCTGTCCAGGCTGGGAGGCGGCATCGGCACGAGAGGACCCGGTGAGAAGAAGCTGGAGATGGACCGGCGGCTGATCAAAGGGCGGATCTCCCAGCTCACAAGAGAGCTGAAAGAGGTGAAGCGGCACCGGCAGCTTACCCGGGAGTCCAGGGCAAAGAGCCGCATACCGGTGATCGCTATCGTGGGCTACACCAACGCCGGGAAATCCACGCTCCTGAACGCTCTGACCGGGGCCGGCATCCTGGCGGAGGACAAGCTCTTTGCCACGCTGGATCCGACCACCAGGAACCTGAAGCTGCCGGGCGGACAGGAGGTCCTCCTGACAGACACGGTGGGCTTTATCCGCAAGCTGCCCCATCATCTTATCGAGGCCTTTAAGAGCACGCTGGAGGAGGCGAAGTACGCAGATCTTCTGCTCCACGTTGTGGACGCTTCCAACCCGCAGATGGATCAGCAGATGCATGTAGTCTACGAGACGCTGCGGGAGCTGGAAGCCTCAGATAAGCCGGTGATCACAGCTTTCAACAAGAAGGACCGGTTTGTGGGAGAGTACGCGCCCCGGGATTTCCAGGCGGAGAGGACTGCTTTCATCTCGGCAAAGACAGGGGAGGGCGTGGAGGAACTTCTGGCCTGTGTGGAGGATGTGTTGCGGGAGCAGAAGGTGGAGATCGAGCAGATCTACCCATACAGCGACGCAGGTAAGATACAGCTCATCCGGAAATACGGGGAACTGGAAAAAGAAGAGTATACCCAGGAGGGAATCTATGTCCGGGCTTATGTGCCTGTAGATGTTTACGGAAAACTCACCCATGATCCGTCAGGAGGAAGATAATATGGCATTGAAATTTATTTTTGGGGGTTCCGGTTCCGGGAAGTCCCATTATCTATATGAGAGGATCATAGAGGAGGCCGGGGAAAATCCCGGCCTTTCCTATCTGGTCCTTGTGCCGGAGCAGTTTACCATGCAGACCCAGAAGGACCTTGTGATGATGAGCCCTGCGAAGGGGATCATGAACATCGATGTCCTCAGCTTCGTGCGCCTGGCACACCGGATTTTTGAGGAGACAGGGAAGGGCGGCTTTCCTGTGCTGGATGACGAGGGGAAGAACCTGGTGCTGCGAAAGATCGGCGGGGACCTGGAGGGGGAGCTGACTGTGCTGAAGGGCAACATGCGAAGGCTGGGCTATGTCAGCGAGGTGAAGTCCGTCCTCTCCGAGTTCATGCAGTACGATGTGGGGGAGGAGCAGCTGGACCAGGTCATAGCAGGGGAGCAGGAGGGCTCCTACCTGTCCTTTAAGCTGCAGGACCTAAAGCGCCTGTACAGAAGCTTCCAGGACTACCTGAAGGGAAAGTACACCACAAAGGAAGAGCTGCTGGATGTGCTGGCAAAAGTGGCGGGGGATTCCGCCCTGCTGAGGAGGAGCACAGTGGTGCTGGACGGTTACACCGGGTTTACGCCCGTACAGAACCGTCTTCTGGGAGAGCTCCTGACCATCTGCAGGGATGTGATCGTCACAGTGACGATCGACGGAAGGGAAAATCCCTACGCCTGGGACCATCCTTATCAGCTGTTTGCCATGAGCAAAAAGACGGTCACATCGCTGGTGGAGATCGCCCGGGAGCGCCATGTGCCGGTGGAAGAACTGAAATTTCTGCGGCCCCAGGTGCCTCCCAGATTTCAAGAGAGCCCGGCTCTGGCTTTTGTGGAGAATCATCTTTTCCGATATGGAAATACGGTCTTTGAGGGTGAGCAGGACGGTGTGGAGATCCATGTGGCAGCCAGCCCGGACGAGGAGGCGGAGGCAGCCGCCCGGAAGGTGCGCGCCCTTGTGCGCGGGGAGGGGTACCGGTACCGGGAGATCGGCGTGATCGCCAGCGACATGGAAGTCTATGGCAATTATCTCAAAAAGGCCTTTGCCCGCTATGAGATCCCGGTTTTCATGGATCAGAAGAGGAGCATTCTGCTCAATTCTTTTGTGGAGTATATCCGCAGTCTTCTTGCCATGTCCAGGGAGAGCTTTACATGTGACAGCGTGTTCCGTTTTTTGCGCACCGGATACACTTCCTTTTCCAGAGGGGAGCTGGACGATCTGGAGAATTATTGTATGGCCCTTGGCATCCGGGGATGGAAAAAATGGCAGCAGCGCTGGATCCGCCGGCCTGAGGGTATGGCTGCAGAGGAGCTGGAGAGACTCAACCACATGCGTGTCCTCTTTGTGGAGAAGATGGAGCCTCTCCTTTTCGTGCTCCGCCAGAGGAGGAAGACCGTCCGCGATATCACAGAGGCTCTCTATGACTTCCTGGCCGGAGAGGAGATGCAGTTTGCCCTGAAAAAGCAGGAGGAGACTTTCCAGGAGAGAGGAGAGAATGCTCTGGCCCGGGAGTACGCCCAGATCTACGGTATTGTCATCGGGCTTTTTGACAAATTCGTGGAGCTTTTGGGCGAGGAACAGGTCTCCCTGCAGGAGTACAGTGACCTGCTGGATGCAGGGCTTGCGGAGGCCAAGGTGGGAGTCATTCCTCCGGGCATCGACCAGGTGGTGGCTGGAGACATGGAAAGGACCCGGCTGAAGGGGGTGAAGGCCCTGATCTTCGTGGGGGCCAATGACACCTTCCTTCCGGGCTCCCTTGTGCGGATCGGCCTTCTCTCCGAGCGGGACGTGAAGGCCTTTGAGAAGGAGAAGATCGCCCTGACGCCGGGGAGCAGGGAGCAGGCCTATGTACAGAAATACTATCTCTACCTGAACCTGACCAAACCTTCCCGGAAGCTGTGTGTCTTCTACAGCAGGGTGTCCGCTGACGGAAAGACCATCCGTCCATCCTACCTTGTGCAGGAGCTGGAGAAACTTTTCCCGGATCTGGCTGTCACAGACGAGGACGCTCTTTCGCTCCGGGACAGGGAACTTTCTCCGAAGACCGGGCTGTCTGAGCTGATCGAAGGGCTGCGGATGAAGAGTGAAAAGGCGGGGGGCGCCTGGATGGAGCTCTATAACTGGTACAAAAAGCACCAGGAGTGGGGAGATAAGCTGGGCGCCATCCTGGAGGCGGGATTTTACAGAAGACCGGCAGATGCTGTCACACAGGCTGTGGCAGAGAGGCTGTACGGGGACCGGCCGCTGGAGAGTATCTCCCGCATGGAGAAGTTCTCTGCATGCGCCTTTGCGCATTTCCTCCATTACGGGCTGCGCCTGAAGGAGAGGGAGGCCTATGAGTTCCAGGCAGTGGACATGGGAAATGTGTTCCACGGGGCCATCGAGAGGTATTCCCGGAAAGCCTCCGCCAGCAAGGAAGGCTGGACCGGACTTGACCGGGAGGAGCAGAAGAAGCTCTGCAAGGAGAGCGTTGAGGAGGCCGTGACAGATTATGGCAACTCCGTCCTTTACAGCACGTCCAGAAACACCTGGCTCATCACCCGCATCGAGCGCATGATGGAGCGGACTGTGTGGGCTCTCACAGAGCAGCTGAGGGCCGGGGACTTCCGGCCTGAAGCCTATGAGCTGAAGTTCGGTGCGGGCAAGATCGACCGGGTGGACACCTGCGTGGAGGAAGACAAGGTTTATGTCAAAGTCCTGGATTACAAGACAGGACAGACGGCCTTTGACTTGTCCCTTGTCTATGGAGGGCTGCAGATGCAGCTCCTGGTCTACATGGAGGAGGCGCTGAAAATCGCAGGGAAGAAGTATCCGGGCAGGGAGCCCGTCCCCGCCGGAGTATTCTATTACCATATCCAGGATCCCTTTACAGAACCGAGGGAAGAGGAGAGTCAGATCCAGGAGAGCCTTTTGAAGAAGCTCCGGCCGGATGGTCTGGTGAGCCTGGAGGGGGACTCCCTCTGGCATCTGGAGCACAGGGCCCAGGGGGATTCTCTGGCCATCCCTGTCTCCTTCAAAAAGGACGGAGCTCTCTCTGCAAGATCGAAGGCCTTGCCGGGAGAAAACTTCCGCATGCTGGGAGCCTTTGCCAGCAAGAAGGCGGGGGAACTGCACGACCGCATCGCTTCCGGTGAGGCAAAGGTCCAGCCTTACAGGTACGGGGACCGGACCGGCTGCGACTACTGCGGATACCGGCATATCTGCGGATTTGACAGCTCCCTTCCGGGCTACAGCTACCGGGAGGTCAGCAGGATGGGACAGGAGGAGGCGCTGCTGCGCATCCAGGCATACGGCAGGACAGAGGACGGCGCGGCAGAAGCAGGAGACAGACAGGAGGAACAGCCATGAGCGTAAAGTGGACAAAAGAACAGCAGAGTGTCATTGACTTAAGAGACCGCAGTATCCTTGTGTCCGCTGCGGCAGGATCCGGCAAGACAGCCGTGCTGGTGGAGCGGATCATCACCATGCTCACCCGGCAGGAGGACCCTCTGTCCGTGGATGAGCTGCTCATCGTCACGTTCACAGAGGCGGCCGCGGCGGAGATGAAAGAGAGGATCCGCACAGCCATTGAGAAGAAAGCCCAGGAGGATCCCTTCAACGAGCATCTGCGGCAGCAGGCCACCCTGATCCACAGCGCTTCTATCACGACTATCCACAGTTTCTGTCTCTCTGTGATCAGGGAGAATTTCCATGTCATTGACCTGGATCCCTCCTTCCGCATCGGCGAAGAGGGGGAGCTGAAGCTGCTGGAGCGGGATGTGCTGCAGGAGCTCCTGGAGGAAAAGTATGAGAAGAAAGAAGAGCGTTTCCTTGCCTTCTCGGAGAGCTATGCGTCGGGAAAAAGCGACCGGAAGCTGGAGGAGATCATCCTGAGGCTGTACGAGTTTTCCAGGAGCTGTCCGGACCCGGAAGGATGGCTTGCGGACTGTGTCCGTGCCTGCCAGATCCATAGCGGGGAAGAACTTGCCCGGACGCCTTTCTTTGCCTTTGTCCGGGAGGAAGTGGATCACGCCATGGAGACGGCGGCCAGTCTGAAAGACCAGGCGCTGGCACTCTGCCTGGAGCCGGACGGCCCTTACATGTATGAGGAGATGCTGGAGAGCGACATGAAAAACGTGGAGCGATTCCGGCAGGCCGCTGCCTACAGCCAGTACCGGCAGGCGGCGGAGCAGATCTCCTGGAAAAAACTGGCTCCCAACAGAGATAAGGCTGTGTCAAAAGACAAGGCGGAGCGGGTGAAAAAGCTCCGGGATGAGCTGAAAAAGGCGGTGGTTTTTCCGGCAGAGCAGTATTTTTCTCAGACAGAAGAAGAGGTCCTTGCGGGGCTGGCAGCCTGCGCGCCCATGATGGAGGAGCTTAAGGACCTGACGGAGGCTTTTGCTGTTCGGTTTGAGGAGAAAAAGAGGAGCCGCGGCATGATCGACTACTCGGATATGGAGCAGTACGCTCTGCGCATCCTCACGGAGAAGACGGAGGACGGGCTTCGGCCCTCCCCCTGCGCCCGGGTGTACCAGGAGCAGTTCCGGGAGGTGATGATCGACGAGTACCAGGACAGCAACCTGATCCAGGAGGCCATCCTGACAAGTGTGTCCCGCACCTGGCAGGGGAGGAACAACATTTTCATGGTGGGGGATGTGAAGCAGAGCATCTACCGGTTCCGCCTCTCCAGGCCGGAGCTTTTTATGGAGAAGTTTGATACCTACCGGATTTACGAGGGGGAGGGGACGGACAGCCGGACCCAGCGGATCGACCTGTTTAAGAATTTCCGAAGCCGGCCGGAGGTGCTGGACAGCGTCAACGCCCTTTTTCGCCGGATCACGATACCGGAGCTTGGAGGCATCACCTACGACGACAGGGCTGCTCTGTGGCCCGGCGCTTCCTATCCGGAGAGCCAGGGCAATGAGACAGAGCTTCTTCTCATTGGCGGCAGCCCGGAGGAAGAGCTGGAGGAGGCAGCAGGAGAAAAGCTCTCTTCCAGAAAACTGGAGGCCAGGGCAGTGGCAGACTGCATCCGCAGGCTCTTAAAAGAGCAGATGGTGACGGACAAGGAGACGGGAAAACTGCGGCCGGTGCGCTATGGGGACATTGTCATCCTGACGAGGAGCATCAAAGGGTGGAGCGATGTGTTCATGGAGGTGCTGCTGGAGGAGGGCATCCCGGCCTGCGCGGGGACAAAAGAAGGGTACTTTGAGACAAGGGAGATCGGCGTGCTGCTGGATTACTTCCGGGTGCTGCAAAATGAAAAGCAGGATATTCCCCTGACAGCAGTCCTCTCTTCCTGGTTTGGGCGCCTCACGGACGAGGAGCTGGCCAGGATCCGGATCGCCTGCCCTGACCGTCGCTTCTGTGAGGCGGTGGAACAGTATCGGAGTCAGGGGGAAGACCCGGCTCTTCGAGAGAAGCTGGCTGCCTGCCTGGACAAGATGGACTATTTCCGGGAGAAGGCCTCCTATACGGCCATCCACGAGCTCCTGTGGGAGATACTGGATGACACCGGATACGGGGACTATGTGGCGGCTCTTCCCGGCGGCGAGCAGAGGAGAGCCAACGTGGACATGCTGGCCCAGAAGGCCATGGCCTTTGAGAGCACCAGCTACCAGGGGCTTTTCAATTTTATCCGCTATATTGAGCAGCTGCAGAAGTACAACGTGGACTACGGGGAGGCCTCTGTCAGCGATGAGAACGCAGATACTGTGCGCATTATGAGTATCCACAAGAGCAAGGGCTTGGAGTTCCCCGTGGTGATCGCGGCCGGAATGGGGAAAGGCTTCAACACCCAGGACACAAAGGGGAACATCCTCATCCACGCCTCCCTGGGTGTGGGGATGGATGTGGTGGATCTTCAGCGCCGCACAAAGGCTCCTTCCTTCTACAAGCAGGTGATCCAGCGGAAGGAAAAGCTGGAGAACCTGGGGGAGGAGCTTCGCGTTCTTTATGTGGCCTTGACCCGGGCGAAAGAGAAGCTGATCCTGGTGGGGACGGCCAAGGACCCGGCAGGAAAGCTGGAGGAGGTGCGGCCCCTCTCTTTTGGCGATCTGTCCCGGGCTTCCAGCTATCTGGACTGGATCCTGCCCGCTGTGGCCGCAGGAGCCTCTCCTTTCCAGGTGGAGATACTGGATCTGAAGGAGCTGGTCAGAAGGCAGGTGCAGGAGGAGGCAGAGGGCATTTTCACGAAGAAGGCGCTGGAAGACTGGAATACACAGGAGACCTACGACTCTGGGATGAAAGAGAATCTGGAGGAACAGTTTTCCTATCGATACCCTTATCCGGACCTGGAGGGGCGGAAGCTGAAATTTACAGTGTCTGAGCTGAAAAAAAGAGAGTATTTAAGAGAACTGTCCCTGGAGGAGCCGGGGGACGCAGGCGAGCTGCCCTTTGAGGAGCCGGATGTGGTGCCCCTGATCCCCAGGTTCAGGGCCGCGGAGGAAGAGCTTACCGGCGCTTCCCGGGGAAGCGCCTACCACCGGGTGATGGAGCTTTTAGATTTTACGGAAGAGTACAGTAAAGAAAGCCTGGCTGCCGCTGTCCGGGCTATGGAAGAGAGCGGCCGGATTGCTCCGGAGATGGCCCGCTGTGTCCGCACCGGAGATATACTGGAGTTCACCCGGTGTGAGAGCGGCAGGCGGATGCTTGAGGCGTCCAGGAGAGGACAGCTTTTCCGGGAGCAGCCTTTTGTGATCGGCGTGGATATGGAAGAGGTGTACCCGGACAGCGCCGGCGGGGAAGAGGATAAAATCCTCGTCCAGGGGATCATCGACGTCTGGTTCCAGGAGGAGGACGGCCTTGTGGTGCTGGATTATAAGACCGACCAGGTGCAGACGGCAGGCCAGCTGACGGAAAAGTATCATGCCCAGCTGGACTACTATGCGAAGGCCCTTGAACAGCTCGTGGGCAGACCGGTTAAAGAGAAGATCATCTATTCCTTTACTTTGCGTGAAGAGATTATCCTGCCGGGGTAAGGACCGGCAAGAGGCAGAGCAGCCCTGCTCTGACAGGAAAACTTAGGATTCCTGTCAGGGCGGGACTGTTTTATTTTTGTATAATATTTATTGACAAATAATACTATACAACATATAATATAGCCATAAAAATAATATTAGAATTTTGATCATATCAGTGCCGGACACTTGCCGGCGCTGTAAGGCAGGAAGAAAAAGGAGTGATGGTATGGTATTTAACACCGGAGCTGCCCTTCTTGACGCGATCGTCCTGGCGGTTGTCTCAAGAGAAAAAGAGGGGACATACGGTTATAAGATCACCCAGGATGTAAGAAAGGCCATCGAGGTGTCGGAATCCACCCTGTACCCCGTACTCAGGAGACTGCAGAAGGATGACTGCCTGGAAGTGTACGACAGGCAGTTTGACGGGAGGAACCGACGATATTACAAGATTACACCGAGAGGTGAAGCGCAGCTGGAGCTCTATCGATCCGAATGGAGGACGTATTCGAAAAAGATCAGCGAAATTTTTGAGGGAGGTGCTATCTTATGAACCGTGTACAATTTATGCTTGAGCTGGCGGCGCTCCTGCAGGATATATCTGTTGAAGAGCGCACGGAGGCAATGAAATATTACAATGACTATTTTGACGAGGCGGGAGAAGAAAACGAGGCGGAGATCATCCGGGAGCTTGGCAGTCCCGCCAAGGTGGCAGCTGAGATCAAGGCCGGCCTGGGAGGAAAGGCCGGGGAGGAAGGAGAATTTCGGGAGACCGGATATACAGATACCAGGTTTGAGTACAGGGAGGCCCCTGCAAGGCCGGGAGGCCCTGGCCCGGACAGCCAGAGAAGCGGCGGGTACAGCCAGGATGGCGGACCGGGTCCGGAGGGCAGTTACAGCCAGTCCAGATCAAGCCGGACCTGGAAGATCATCCTGATCGTTCTGATCCTTCTTGTCTGCGCACCCATTGTGGTCCCGGTAGGGCTTTTTCTCCTCTGTGCCGTGGTGATGCTCGCCGTTGCGGCCTTTGCAGTCTTTCTCGGGTTTGCGGTTGCAGCTATTGTGCTGGCTATTGTGGGGATCGTCCTCTTCTTTGCGGGGATACTGGCCCTGGTGCCGGATCTGCCCACGGGGCTGGCTCTGATCGGAAGCGGCATGATCCTGGCAGTGATCGGAGCGATCCTGACCGTGGCAGCCGTAAGGCTCTGCATCATCGTGCTGCCGGGTCTGTTCCGGTTTTTCGTGGAACTTTGCAGACGTCCGTTTCACAGGAGAAAGGCGGTGGGATAAATGAAAAAAGGATGGAAGAATTTCTGGATCACCTGCGGCGTGGTGGCCGGCATCGGGTGTGTGTGCCTGATCAGCGGGAAAGTGATGGGAGCTACACTGACGGTTATGGATAACTATATTCCGGACTGGATCGGTCTGGGACGGGGGGAGGCCGGCGTGTCCTATGATTATGGCGACGCCCCTATGGAGGCGGATACAGACCGGACATACGGTGACATCCACGCGCTGAAGCTGGACACAGAGGGGCTGAATGTCCAGATCCTGAAGGGCACGGGCAGCGGGATCACTGTGCAGACAGAAGATATTTATTCCGCCCTGAAGTTCCAGGTGACGGAGGAAGACGGAGAGCTGAAGGTGGAGACGACAGCCAGGCGCTTCCCGTGGAGGATCAACCAGGGAAATTATGGAAATGTGTGGATCTATATTCCGGAGGCATTTCAGCTGGATGAGGCAGATCTCCAGATAGGGGTAGGAGAACTCTATGTGGAGGATATAGAAGCCAGGGAACTGAAGATGGAAGTGGGCACAGGATCTGCCATCGTGGACTGGTTTACAGCGGATGAGCTGGACTTGGAAGTGGGCGTGGGAACCATAGACGCTTCCGGGGACACGAAGCAGCAGGCTGACCTGGAGTGCGGTGTGGGTGTTCTCGCTTACACGGCTGCGGGGAAAGAGGCGGATTTCAACTACAGACTGGAGTGCGGCGTGGGAGAGCTGAACCTGGGTGAGAACAGTTACTCAGGCCTGTCTGTGGAGCAGAATATCGACAATAAGGCTCAGAAGACGATGAATATTGCCTGCGATGTGGGCAGTATGGACATCTATTTTGAAGAGTAGAAAGCAAAAAGAAAGGAAGGATCTGTATGGATACAAAAAGACTTTACCGCTCGAGAAAAGAGCGCATGATCTGCGGCGTGTGCGGGGGAATAGCAGAGTACTTTGGAATTGACCCGACTCTCATAAGGCTGGCCTTCGTCCTGTTCATCTTTGCAGGCGGGAGTGGTTTTCTGGCCTACCTCATCGCAGCCATTATCATACCGGATGATCCCAGGCAATAAAACAGCTGTGTAAAAGCTGTATAAAAGCAGAAGTCCTGTCAATACTTCCAGATAGCAATCTATTTTGGAAAGGGGCAGGCATATGGGAAAGAAAAAAGAAAAACCTGTGGATCTGAATGCGCTTACAGAGGAGGAGAAACTGAAGTACGAGATCGCAGAGGAACTGGGTCTGCTTGACAAGGTCATGGAAGATGGGTGGAAATCCCTGTCGTCCAAGGAGACCGGCCGCATTGGCGGCCTGATCACCAAGAAAAGGCGGCAGAAAAATCAAAAGTGACAAAACTGTTAAAAATATTACGAAGTGTGAAGATTTAGTGTCAAAGGTTGAAAAGGACAGGTCATTTTGCTATAATCGACAGCCAGAGGGAATAGCGGGTGATGATCAATGGACGGAAGAATTCAAGTGCTGAATATTGGCATAGATGACTGTACCGCCAAGGAGGCCATGAAGCGGACTGTGGCATATATGGGGACAGAAGCGATCAATGTAATCGAGATGGTCACGGTGGATACCTTGATGTACGCCTCCAGTGACCCTTCCCTG
>DSTMC04003__coassemble_173_pt1 | contig 18916 bp, 18 predicted proteins | sample DSTMC04003__metabat2_high_PE_016 | metagenome-assembled genome bin DSTMC04003 | reverse complement strand
GGGGCGGCAAGGGGCAATCCGGACGGACCGGGGGGCTACGGGGCCGTCCTTGAATATGTGGACACAAAGGGGCAGCTCCACACAAAGGAGCTGTCCCAGGGATATAAGAAGACCACCAACAACCGGATGGAGCTGATGGCGGTGATCGCCGCGCTGGAGGTGCTGAACAGGCCCTGCAGCGTGGAGCTCTACTCAGACTCCAAGTATGTGGTGGATGCCTTCAATCAGAACTGGATCGGCGGCTGGCTGAAAAAGGGATGGAAGAGAGGCAAGAATGAGCCGGTGAAGAATGTGGATCTGTGGAAGAGGCTTCTCCAGGCAAAAGAGCCTCATCAGGTGCGGTTCATCTGGGTGAAGGGCCATGACGGCCATCCGCAGAACGAGAGGTGTGACACCCTTGCCACCACGGCAGCAGACGGGGAGGACCTGATCGAAGATGCGGGGCTTGCCATAAACTCATAATTGTGATAAAATCGAAATCCGTGAGACCAGGTATGACAGGTGATCGCGGCTGCGCACGCCGAAAGGCAGCAGGTGAGGAAAGTCCGGGCTTCACAGGGCAGGATGCCGGATAACGTCCGGTGGAGGCAACTCCAAGGCCAGTGCAACAGAAATGTACCGCCGGGATCTTCCCGGTAAGGGTGGAAGGGCAGTGTAAGAGACTACCGCCCTCCTGGTAACAGGAGGGGCACATGTAAACCCCATCCGAAGCAAGACCGGAACGAGACAATGCGGCGGCCCGCCGCGTCTCAGGTTGGTCGCTCGAGCCTGCCGGTAACGGCAGGCCTAGATAGATGATTACCCAACGACATAACCCGGCTTATCGTCATGCCTGGTTTCACACAATTACGACAATTGTGAATTCGGGACGTAATACTTTTTAAAAGTATTACGTCCCGAATTCATATAACTGGTGTGCAAATGTGTATGAACATGCGAAAAAAGACTGCATTGGCAGTCTTTTTTTGTACAAAATATACAATACACTATGATACAAATTTCACAAAATTTGCCTCTGGATTATGGAAAAGATGCCGATTGACAAAAATATAACAACACGATATATTTAAATCAAAGATTAGACTATAGTTCAAACAATAGTTTATACTGTGGAAGCATGTACAGGAGAATGCGATGAAAAACATAACCAACATACAAAAGTTTTCCATTCATGACGGTGACGGGATACGGACTACCGTGTTTTTTAAGGGATGTCCGCTGAAATGTGAATGGTGCCATAACCCGGAGACCCAGCGGTTTGAAAGAGAGATGCAGGTAGACCGGGAAAAATGCACAGGGTGCGGCACCTGTCAGGCGGTCTGTCCGGCGGGCGCGGTACATATGGAGGATGGGCAGCCTGTCCTCGATGCGGCGGCCTGCACGCTCTGCGGGAAATGCGTGAATTTCTGCCCGGCAGGGCTCCGGGAGATCGTGGGGCAGGAGTATCCCGTCAGAGAGCTGGTGCGGGAGCTGATGAAGGACCAGATGTTCTACGAGGAGTCCGGCGGCGGGGTGACCTTTTCCGGCGGAGAGGTCATGGCCATGGATATGGATTTTGTCCTTGCAGTGGCCAGAGAGCTGAAGAAGCAGGGCGTGACCCTCACCATAGACACCTGCGGCTATGTACCTTATGAGAGATTTCAGATGCTCCTTCCCTATGTGGACACCTTCCTCTACGATGTGAAGGTGATGGATCCGGAGCTCCATAAAAAATATATCGGTACGGACAACAGTCTTATCCTTGACAATCTGGTCCGCCTTGCGCGGGACGGGGCGAGGATTTACATCCGCATTCCCACAGTGAAGGAAGTAAATGGGAATGAACAGAACATGAGGGAGACCATCGCGTTTCTCCAGGAATACGATATCCATCCGGCACAGGTCAATCTGCTGCCCTACCACGATACGGGGAGCGGTAAGTACAGAAAGCTGGATATGGAATATAAAGGCACCGACCTGCACGCGCCGGAAAGAGAAGAGATGGAGGCGCTGGCCGCTCTTTTCGTTGATGCAGGTTTCAAAAACACGAAAATAGGAGGGTAAGAAAATGGCAAAACTGCGGGGTATGAATGAGAGGATCCAGAAGCTCAGAGAAATCAGTGTGAACACGCCTGTACACATTGATCTGGAGAGGGCGAAGATCGAGACGGATTTTTACAAGGAGAATGATGGAAAATATTCCATACCGGTCATGAGGGCCATGACGCTGAAGGAATATTTTTCCAAGAAGACGCTGTATCTCGGGGACGGGGAGCTGATCGTCGGGGAGAAGGGCAAGGATCCCCAGGCGTCCCCCACATTCCCGGAGTTGTGCTGCCACAGTGAGGAGGATATGGTTGTCATGAGCGAGAGGGAGCTTGTGTCCTTCAAGACAACGGAGGAGGACAGAAAGCTCCAGAGGGAGGAGATCATCCCCTACTGGACGGGGCGCAGCATGAGAGAGAAGCTCCTCTCCAGGATGACACCGGAGTGGCATGACTGCTACGAGGCGGGCATGTTCACCGAGTTTATGGAGCAGAGAGGCCCGGGGCACACCTGCGGCGGTGAGCAGGTGTTCACTACCGGCTATATGGAGTATAAAGAGAAGATCAAAAAGACAATGGACGGCCTGGACTACATGAACGATCCGGATGCTGTGGATAAATGCGAGGAGCTGAAGGCCATGGACATTGCCTGTGACGCTGTCATCATCCTGGGCGAGCGCTACCACAGCCTGGCTCTTGAGATGGCGGAAAAGGAAGCGGACGAGACGAGGAAGTCCGAGCTCCTTCAGATTGCTGCCAACCTGGAGGTCGTACCTGCGCACAGGCCTCAGACATACTGGCAGGCGATCCAGCTCTACTGGTTCACCCACCTTGCAGTCACCACAGAGCTGAACCCCTGGGATGCTTTCAGTCCGGGAAGACTGGACCAGCACCTGTATCCCTACTATGAGAGGGATGTAGAGGCCGGCATCCTGGACGATGAGAAGGCACTGGAGCTGCTGGAGTGCCTGTGGGTGAAATTCTACAACCAGCCGGCGCCTGTAAAGGTGGGCATCACGCTGAAGGAGAGCGCCACTTACACCGATTTTGCCAATATCAACACAGGCGGAGTGACGCCGGACGGGCGCAACGGGGTGAACAATGTCAGCTACCTGATCCTGGACTGCATGGATGAGATGAAGCTGGTGCAGCCTAACTCCAACGTGACCATCAGCAAGAAGACGCCCGCTAAATTCCTGAAGAGAGCCTGCGAGATTTCAAGGAAGGGCTGGGGGCAACCTGCCTTCTACAACACGGAGGCCCAGATCATGGAGCTGGTCAATGCCGGCAAAAAGCTGGAGGACGCCAGAAGGGGCGGCTCCTCGGGGTGTGTGGAGACAGGCGCGTGGGGAAGCGAGGCATACATCCTGACAGGATACCTGAACATCCCCAAGGTATTCCAGCTCACACTGTTCAATGGATTTGACCAGTACAGCGGAAAGCAGATCGGACTCAAGCTGGGGTATGCGAAGGATTTCAAGACGTACGATGAGCTCTGGGATGCCTTCAGGAAGCAGCTGGAGTATATTGTTGACGTGAAGATACGCGGAAATAATGTGATAGAGAAGCTGTATGCGAAAGAGATGCCAGCTCCCTGTCTGTCTGTGGTGACAAACGACTGTATATCCAACGCAAAGGACTACAATGCAGGCGGCGCCAGATACAACACAAACTATATCCAGGGTGTGGGCATCGGAACGGTGACAGACTGCCTGACAGCTGTAAAATACAATGTCTATGACAAGAAAAACTTTACCATGGAAGAGCTGATCGATGCCATGGAGCACAACTATGAGGGATATGACGCCATCTACCGCATGGTCCATGACAGGACGCCGAAATATGGCAATGACGATGATTATGCGGACGGTATCATGCAGGATGTGTTTGAACTCTACAGGAGCACCATCACGGGGCGCCCGAACATGAAGGGCGGAAAGTACGGTGTGGATATGCTGCCTACCACCTGCCACGTGTACTTCGGAGACGTGATCCTGGCAACGCCAAATGGAAGAAAGGCCCATCAGCCTGTTTCAGAGGGGATTTCGCCGGAGAAATCCGCAGACACAAACGGTCCCACAGCTGTGATCAAATCCTGCTCCAAGATGGACCATCTGGCGACTGCCGGCACACTTCTGAACCAGAAGTTCACGCCTGATGTGGTGGCGGGAGAGGAAGGGCTGAACAACATGGCCAGCCTGATACGGTCCTACTTTGCGATGGACGGACACCATATCCAGTTTAACGTGGTGGACCGTCAGACACTCATCAACGCCCAGAAGCATCCGGAGGACTACAAGGACCTGATCGTCCGCGTGGCCGGATACAGCGATTTCTTCCGCAACCTGGACAAACCGCTCCAGGATGAGATCATCAACCGCACGGAGCAGTCCTTTCAGTAAATAGAATGAGAAAGCAGCGCCTGGACCACAGCGGCCAGGCGCATTTCTTTAAAGATATTCCTGAAGGGAACAGTCCATGCCGGTTGTAAAGTGGTCGTCCCGGAGGATGGCGTAGGCGTTCTCGTAATCCCCGGCGCGCATGAGCTCCACCATCCTTTTCAGGTTTTCATTGGTGCGGTCTATGTCCATGCCGTTCCTGACAGAGAACTGGCCCATGCGGATCAGCTCGGACAGGTTGTTCTCATATATCCTGTCAACGCGGCTGTTTTCCAGAATGCTGATGATCTCCATGTGCATGGCTGTGTCGGCTACCTCCCAGGCGTAAGTGTCGGAGGCTGCGGCGCACATGCGGACCACCTTCTCCTCGATGCGGTAGGAGTACTCTTCGTTCCTGCCGGAGGTGAAGATGAGGCGGAAGGCGGCGCCCTCCAGCAGCTCCCGCAGTTGGTAGATCTCCCGGATGTCCTTTTCCGTTATCTCTTTTACAGTCATGGATTTGTAGTAGTCCGTGACGATGAGTCCCTCTGTCTGCAGCATCCGGATGGCTGTGCGGACAGGGCTGCGGCTCATGCCCAGGTCCCGGGCCAGCCGGCTCTCTGTCAGAGTCATGCCCGGAGGGTAGGTCATATTCAGGATATTTGTCTTGATCGTCTCATAGGCCTGGTCGGCGAGAGAGACATTCTTTTCTTTCTGCGGCATGAAACACACTCCTTGCGTATGAAGATAAATTTGTATACAAATTATAACGTGAAAAAAAGCGGCAGGCAATACCTCTTTTTCTTGACAGGAAGAAGGACGGATGGTATATTATAAACAAAGTTGTATACAAAATATAAAAATGTATACAAAAAAGAGGAGGATAAGCAGATGAAACTTGGATTTATCGGAACGGGAAATATGGCCACAGCCATGATGGGCGGAATCATTGAAAATCACATTGCGGCGCCGGAGGAGATTATTGGAGCAGACCCCTTTGCGCCAGGGCGGGAGAGAGTAAAAGAAAAGTACGGTATCCGTGTGACCGGGGACAACAATGAGGTCGTAAAAAATGCGGAGGTTGTCATCCTCTCTGTAAAGCCCCAGTTTTATGCGGACGTGATCGCGGGTATCAGAGACAGTGTGACGGACAGTCATCTGATCATCACCATCGCGCCGGGAAAGACTCTTGCCTGGCTGGCGGAGCAGTTCCAGAAGCCGGTGAAGATCGTGCGCACCATGCCAAACACGCCTGCCATGGTGGGAGAGGGAATGACAGGAGCCTGCAAAAACGCTTATGTGACAGACGGGGATATGGAGAAGGCGCTGTCCATTTTAAATGGCTTTGGAAAAGCGGAACTGGTCCCCGAGCACATGATGGATGCGGTCGTGGCAGTCAGCGGAAGCTCACCGGCCTATGTGTTCATGTTGATCGAGGCCATGGCAGACGCAGCTGTATCCGGCGGTATTCCGAGAAATCAAGCGTATAAATTCGCCGCACAGGCAGTGCTGGGAAGCGCGAAGATGGTGCTTGAGACCGGCAGGCATCCGGGAGAGCTGAAGGATATGGTGTGCTCACCGGCCGGGACGACCATCGAGTCCGTTCGGGTACTGGAGGAAAAAGGCTTCAGGAGCGCTGTCATCGAGGCGATGAAAAAATGCGAGGAGATATCTAAAAGTCTTTAAGAGCAAACAGGGACACAGGGGCAGAGGTTTTCATTTTCCTCTGTCCTTTTTTGTGCTAAAATATAAGAAGCATATCAACTAAAAAGGACAGAGGGACAAGATAATGGAGAAGACAGAAGAAAAGAAGAGTGTAAAGAGCAGGATCATCTCGGCTGCCTGGGAGCTGTTCCGGGACAAGGGCTTTGGCGGGACGACAGTGGATGACATTATAGAAAGGTCCGGAACGTCCAAGGGTTCCTTTTACTACTATTTCAGCGCCAAGGATGAGCTGCTGAACACACTGGCGGAGATGCTGGATGACTACTACGGGGAACTGGAGGACAAGCTGGATCCCGGCGAGGACTGCTTTGAGAAGCTCCTCTATCTGAACAGGGAAATGCACGCCATGATGGAGGAGAATATCAGCATGGAGCTGCTGGCTTCCCTGTACTCCACCCAGCTTGTGGCCCAGGGAGAGAGCCAGCTCCTGAATGAGAACCGGAAATACTACAAGCTGATATCCGGGATCGTGGAGGAGGGGCAGAAGAGGGGAGAGATCCGCGGGGATGTGTCTATCCGAACGGTGGTGAAATATTACGCCATGTGCGAGAGGGCTCTCGTGACAGAGTGGTGCCTCGGAAAGGGGAGCTATTCCCTGGGAGAGTACAGCAGGGAGTATTTTCCTGTCATGATGGAGCATTTCCGGGGGACAGGCAATCCCTGAAACGCCTGAAATTTATGGAAAACACACGGAGAATGGAAACAGGGACAGATGCGGCTCCTGCCATATCTGTCCCTGGATCGTCTGATACTATCTGAGGTCCTTCCTATCTGGGCCTTCTCTCATACTTTTCTTCGCAGTACATGCACCGGTAGATTTCTTTCTCCGGGTCAGTCAGGACGAATACGTGATCCAGCTCCTGCTCAATGGAAGTGATACACCGGGGGTTTTTGCACCGGATGACATTTTTTATCTTTTTGGGCAGATGAAGCGCTTTTTTCTCGATGATCTGCTCGTCCTTGATGATGTTGATGGTGATGTTGTGGTCAATGAACCCCAGGATGTCCAGATCCATAAAGTCGATGGGACACTCGATCTTCATGATATCCTTCTTCCCCATCTTGCTGCTCTTGGCGTTCTTGATGATGGCCACGCAGCAGTCCAGCTGATCCAGGTGGAGATATTTGTAGATGTCCATACTGCGGCCTGCCTGGATGTGGTCCAGCACAAAGCCCTCGGAAATGCGTCCGACATTCAATGTATTCTTAACCATGTTTCTTCCTCCTACACTTCAATTTCCAGCAATGTCAAAATGAGAGCCATGCGGACATAGACACCGTACTGCATCTGTTTGAAATAGGCGGCTCTCGGGTCGGAGTCCACCTCCGTGGAGATCTCGTTGACGCGGGGCAGCGGATGGAGCACGTACATGTCATCCCTGGCCAGTTTCATTTTCTTTGCGTCCAGGATGTAGAAGTCCTTCATGCGCACATAGTCTTCCTCGTTGAAGAAGCGCTCTTTCTGCACGCGGGTCATGTAGAGCAGATCCAGGTTCGGGATGGCCTCCTCCAGGCGGACAACCTCCTCGTAGGGAACCTGGTTCTTCTCCAGCACATCGTGGCGGATATATCCTGGCAGTCTCAGCTCCTCCGGCGAGATGAGTACGAACTTCATGCCCGGATAGCGCACCAGGGCGTGGATCAGGGAGTGGACTGTGCGGCCGAATTTCAGGTCTCCGCACAGGCCGATGGTCATATTGCCCAGATGCCCTTTCAGAGAGCGGATCGTCATCAGGTCCGTCAGTGTCTGGGTGGGATGCTGATGCCCTCCGTCTCCCGCGTTGATGACCGGGATGGAAGAGTGCTGGCAGGCAACCATGGGAGCCCCCTCTTTGGGGTGGCGCATGGCGCAGATGTCCGCGTAGCAGGAGATGGTGCGGATGGTGTCAGACACGCTCTCTCCCTTGGCGGCGGAGCTGGAGTCAGCGGAAGAAAATCCCATGATGCTGCCTCCCAGGTTCAGCATAGCAGCCTCGTGGCTTAAACGTGTTCTCGTGCTTGGCTCGTAGAACAGGGTGGCAAGCTTTTTCCCGTCGCAGGCGTGGGCATATTTCTTCGGGTCTGCCTCAATGTCCTCTGCCAGGTCCAGCAATTTATCCAGCTCTTCCACTGAAAAATCCAGTGGACTCATTAAATGTCTCATAAAAACCTCCTTCGTGTTATGTGCCCTTCTCATGGCACGGTAAAGAATTAACGGTACGTCAGAAGCTCGTCCACGCTCTTTCGCTTCGGCGCCTCGGGAGCAATGTCCGGATACCCCACTGCGATCAGTGCCCCAAGCTCACGATCAGCGGGAATGTCAAGAAGCTCTCCTATGCCGTCCTCGTCAAAAATCCCCATGATGACCGTGCCAAGGCCCGCTTCATGGGCAGCCAGACAGAAGGTCTGGCAGGCAGCTCCCACATCAAACATCTGCCAGCGGTCCCCTTTCTTTGTAGAGAAAGAGCCGTCCCTCTCAAAGCCGCTGCGCCCTTTGACAAAGGTGACAGCCAGGAGGAGCGGTGCCTGACGGATAATATGACTGTTGAATGACGGGGTGAAATCATCGGCAATTTTTGCGAGAATAGAAGAATCTTCGATAGCGATATAGCGTGTGATCTGACTGTTTTTCCAGGAAGGAGAATAGGATGCCGCCTGGATGACTGTCTCAAGAAGCTGGTGCCCCACAGGGTCCGGCTTGAATTTGCGGATACTTCTTCTGCTGAAAATGCAATCCATGGTGTTCATACTGTTCGCCTCCCTTTAGATCAATCCACCGTACCTACATCATATAATAAATGCCAAAGTTTTTCAACGTCTGACGTGGATTTTGACGTGGACTTGTATTATAATACCTTTTAGTATGTGTGCAAAAGGAGACAGAAGAAATGGCAGAATTAGAGGAACTGAGAGAACATCTGGCGCAGATCGACAGCCAGATCGCGGAATTGTACAAGAGCCGTGTGCAGGTGTGCGAAAAGATCGGCGATATCAAGATAGATGCAGGAAAGAAAGTGTTTGACAAAAAGCGGGAGAAGGACCAGCTCGCCAGGATCACCCGGAATGTGGAGGACGATTTCCTGCGCCTCGGCCTGACGGAGCTCTTTGAGCAGCTCATGTCCCAGAGCCGAAAAATGCAGTACCAGATGCTGACTAAGAAGGGAGCGCTTGGAAGGCTGCCCTTTATCGGGGTGGACAAGCTGGATTACGAGCAGTCCCGGATCGTCTTTCAGGGGACAGACGGCGCCTACTCCCAGGCAGCCATGCACGCTTATTTTGGAAAGGATATAAACAGCTTCCATGTGCAGACCTTTCGTGACGCCATGGAGGCCATAGAGGAGGGTTCTGCGGATTTTGCGGTCCTCCCCATTGAAAATTCATCAGCGGGAGTGGTGAGTGAGGTCTATGACCTGCTTGTGGAATTTGAAAATTATATCGTGGGGGAGATCATCCTCCCCATCGACCATGCTCTCGCAAGCGTGGAGGGAGCGTCCCTGGACACGATAAAGACGGTCTACTCCCATCCCCAGGCGCTGATGCAGAGCTCCAAATATCTGGATGAGCAGCCGGGATGGCAGCGGATCAGCGCACCCAACACAGCGGTAGCGGCAAAAAAGGTGCTGGAGGACGGGGATATCACTCAGGCGGCCATCTGCAGTGAGCATGCGGCTCAGATATACGGACTGAAGATACTGGACCGGAAGATAAACTACAATGACAACAACTCCACCCGGTTTATCATTGTGACGAACCAGAAGATTTTCCTGAAGGACGCGAAAAAGATCAGCATCTGCTTTGAGGTGGACCACTCCAGCGGTTCTCTCTATCACCTGCTGGCCCATTTTACCTACAATAACCTGAATATGACAAAGATTGAGTCCCGTCCGGTGGAGGGACGGACCTGGGAGTACCGTTTCTTTGTGGACTTTGAAGGAAACATGGGGGAGGGCGCCGTGAAAAATGCCATCCGGGGCCTGCGGGAAGAGTCCAAGAGCCTGAAGATACTTGGAAACTACTGATCTGAAGGGAGAAACAATATGAGAGTACACGAACTGATCATCTATAAAAATCTGGAGCAGGAACAGATCTTAAATGACATGACGTTCCTGATGGAAAACTACAACAATGAATATTACAACGAGGAGGACCTGAAAAGCCTTCTCTTTGCGTGCACAGGCAGCATACTGGAGCTGTGCGTGGACCACGGCTTTGAGGGAAATCTCTGGCACGATTACCTGACCTTTCTCCTGGCAAACGATGAGAACGCCTACAGCACTTCCTGCGAGATCGTGGGAGAGACAGGGGGAAGCATCAACAAGGTGGCCCTCCACGACTTCGCTATCTTCAAGGAGCTGTTTGACTACGACTTCTCCGCGATGGAGGCAGGGCTTGGCGTGGACTGCGTCTCCATGATCCTGGACTACACAGGATCTGGCACCCACGGCAGTGTGTTCAACGGCCGTATCCGGGACCGGATCTGCGCTCTGGCGAAAAGCCTGGGGCAGACAAAGGACGCGGAGGAGTTCAAGGCTTCCGTGACCCAGTTCTACAAGGAGTTCGGCGTAGGCAAGCTGGGCCTTCACAAGGCTTTCCGGGTGGCCCACGACGAGGAGGGCGTCCACATTGTGCCTATCACAAAGATCGCCCATGTACAGCTTGACGAGCTGGTGGGGTATGAGAGCGCCAAGAAAAAACTCATTGACAACACAGAGGCCTTTGTGAAGGGGCGCCGGGCCAACAACTGCCTTCTCTTCGGGGACGCGGGAACCGGGAAATCCTCCTCCATCAAGGCTATCCTCAATAAATACTATGACCAGGGCCTTAGGATGATCGAGGTGTACAAGCATCAGTTCCAGGACCTCAACGATGTCATCGCCCAGATCAAGAACCGGAACTATAAATTTATCATCTACATGGACGACCTCTCCTTCGAGGAGTTTGAAATCGAATACAAATACCTGAAGGCGGTCATCGAGGGCGGACTGGAGAGAAAGCCGGACAATGTGCTCATCTACTCCACCTCCAACCGCCGCCATCTGATCCGGGAGAGCTTCCGGGATAAGGAGGAGAGAGACGAAGAGCTGCACACAAACGACACGGTGCAGGAGAAACTTTCCCTTGTGGCAAGATTCGGTGTCACCATATATTTTGGAAAACCGGCCAAGAAAGAATTCCAGGAGATCGTCCGTCAGCTGGCAAAGAGAAACGGCATAGAGATGGACGAAGAAAAGCTCCTTCTGGAAGCCAACCGCTGGGAGCTGAACCACGGCGGCATGTCCGGGCGGACAGCTCAGCAGTTTATAGACTATCTGCTGGGGATGGAAACGCAGTCCTGCTGATCTGATCGCTTAAATGGCCCAGAGGGAGAAATGAGAGATGGGAAACGCGGATATGTCCTCAAAGTTAAAAGGGAAAATGGGTAAAATCCTAATAGTGACAGGAATATGCATCGTTCTTCTGCTGATACTGTACCTTGCCTTTAGGCCCACTAGAAAGCTTGAAAATCTGGAGGCGGATAAGATTGAGCGGATACAGTATTCTGGTTGGCTTGGCGTCCCGGACAGCGGTACAAGTGCAGATATCACAGATGAAGAAGAGATAGAGGAATTTGTGGACCTGATGCACAGAGTACAGTTAGGGAGGCGAGTCCCTAGGCAGTTATCAGGCGGGGCAGACAGTGAGTATATCTTGTGCTATAAAAATGGAGGTAGCCTAAGAATAAAGCCTGGTTCTGATTTTTTGGTTGACGGAAAGTGTTACGAGCTGCTCAATGAAGAAGAGGTATGGGATGATATTGTAGCATTTAACAGCAGATCTTAATGGGTTGAAGATAGATAAAGAAGTGCGGATGAACCTATGTCAGTTCGTCCGCACTTCTTCAATTCCGCTGATATCCGAGTCAATGACAAGCGAGTAGTTTGTGTGGTAGATGACAAAGCCTGGCTTTCCGCCGCCGGGCTTTTTCACATGTTTCTTTTCAATGTAGTCGATCTCGACTTTATCGTTTCCGCGGCTCTTTGAGTAGTAGGCAGCCAGCCGGCCGGCCTCCTCAAAGGTGCGGTCCGGCAGCTCATCCCCGCCGGATTTCACGATGACGTGGGAGCCGGGCACCTTCTTTGCGTGGAACCACCAGTCGTTGCCGGAGGCAAAGTGGAAGGTCAGCTCCTCGTTCTGCAGATTGTTTTTTCCTACATACATATGATAGCCGTCGCTGGAGATGTAGTGGAAGGGGCGGCTTGTGATGCGCACCTTCTGCTTTGTGCTGCGGCGGCGGATATAACCGGTCTGGGTCAGCTCCTCCTTGATCTGTACCAGGTCCTCCTCGGCCCGGGCGATGTCCAGGGCGTTGCTGATGGACTCCAGGTACTCGATGTCATCCCGGGTCTCCTGTATGAGCTGGCTCAAGGCCTCGAAGGTCCGCTTCTGTTTGTTGTATTTTGCAAAATAGCGCTGGGCGTTCTCGCCGACTGTGAGATGTTCGTCCAGGGGGATGGTGACTTCCTCGTTGGTGTAGTAATTGAGAGCAGTCAGTTTTTTTGCGCCGGGCTCCAGGCCATAGCCGTAGGTGTTGATCAGCTCCCCGTAGACTTTGAATTTATCCCGGCCTTCCGTGTCCTTAAGCTGCCTGGACTGCAGGTCGTATTTCTTCCGGTTCCTCTCCAGGGCTGTCTGGACAACGTGACGCAGATCCGCGGACTTCTGGCGGATACGGGTCAGTGTCTCCCGGGAGGAGTAGTAGGTGCGGATCACCTGGGAGATGGAAGAAAGTTCTTCCCTTCTGTAATTGGAGAAATGACTCAAGGGCAGGGCGGAAAATTCCTTCGGTTCCGTGCCGTCGTAATAGATGGCAGGAGAGAAAGAGCCAAGACGCACCTGTTCCATATAGTAGCTGAACTGCCGGTGGAGATGGATGAGCATGTCCCCGGAGAGGTCCTCCGCTGTCATCCGGGATTCCAGGGCGGCCAGATAACAGATCTCCTCCGCCACCACCGGGCTGATGCCGGTAAAGCTGGTATAGATGGCCTTTGAGATGGGGCCTCCTTTTTCCTTCAGCGCCTGGATGAAATCTTCTTGTGTCACAGTCAGCGGATCCAGCTTGTGCATGGTATCCGGTATAAAATATTCCCGCCCCGGGAGCACCTCCCGGACAGAGCTTGTCTGGGCAGATATATGTTTGATGCTGTCGATGATGCGGCCGTCGTCATCGCAGAAGATAATGTTGCTGTGTTTTCCCATCAGCTCCACCACAAGCGTCTTTTGACAAAGATCTCCCATCTCATCCAGATGCTCGATGTCAAAGCGGATGATGCGCTCCATCTTTGGCTGATGGATGCCCACGATGCGCCCGCTGCCGATGTGCTTGCGCAGCAGCATGCAAAAGCCCGGAGCCTGCATGGGGCTCGTCTTGTTTTCGTCAGTGAGATATATAAGAGGAAGAGAGGCGCTGGCGCAGATGCACAGCCGCCTCTGTCCTGCGGGAGTCTTGACTGTCAGGAGAAGCTCATCTGCCTCCGGCTGAGCGATCTTGCTGATCCGCCCGCCTTCCAGAGCCTCCTTTAATTCTTTTGTCACAGCTGCGATCGTAATTCCGTCAAAAGCCATATAGATACAATCCTTTCTATTTTAAGTGTCCACAGTGCCAAGTGTTCACAGTACCAAGTGTTCACAGTATACCACAGAAAGGGGGTTTTGCAAAGTTGACGGGGGAGGGGAAATGAATTATAATAATGCAGTATCAAAAAGCGAAAAAGAGGTTGCCAAAATGATAAAGAGTATGACAGGCTTCGGGCGGTGTGAATTTGCTGACGGAGAGCGGAAATTTACGGTGGAGATGAAGGGTGTCAACCACCGCTACCTGGATGTCAACATCCGCATGCCCAAGAAGCTGAATTTTTTTGAGACATCTATCCGCAGTCTTTTAAAGCAGTCTGTCTCCAGAGGCAAGGTGGATATTTTTATTACCTACGAGGACCTGTCTGAGGGGCAGGCAGTGCTGAAATACAATGCGTCTCTGGCAAAGGAGTATATGGAAAGGCTCAGGGAGATGGAGCAGCAGTTCGGCCTGGAGAATGATGTGCGGGTGTCCACGCTCTCCCGGTATCCGGAGGTCCTCACCATGGAGGAGCAGGCCCTTGATGAGGAGGAAATATGGAACTGCCTGAAAAAGGCCATGAAGGGCGCCATCGCCCAGTTTGTGGAGACCCGGACTCTGGAAGGGGAAAATCTCCGCAGGGATATCATCGAGAAGCTGGACGGCATGATGGAGCTGGTAGGCTTCATCGAGGTGCGCGCTCCACAGATCATCGCCGAGTACAGGGAAAAGCTGGAGGAGAAGGTGAAGGAGCTCCTTCAGGACACCCAGATCGACGACAGCCGCATCGCTGCAGAAGTCGTGATCTTTGCTGACAAGATCTGTACTGACGAGGAAGTGGTCCGGCTGAAGAGCCATATCAGCCATATGAAGGACGTGCTTCTCTCCGATGAGGCGGGTATAGGAAGAAAACTGGATTTTATCGCCCAGGAGATGAACCGGGAGGCAAATACCATCCTGTCCAAGGCAAACGACCTGGAGGTCTCCAACAGGGGCATTGACCTGAAGACGGAGATCGAGAAGGTCAGAGAACAGATACAGAACATAGAATAGAAAAGCGGGGACATGAACATGAGCAAGGAAAAAGGAATCCTCACCGTCCTGTCCGGCTTCTCCGGAGCAGGGAAAGGGACTGTGCTTAGAAGGCTTCTTGAGAAATATGACAATTATGCGCTCTCCATCTCGGCCACCACAAGAGGACCCAGAGAGGGAGAGGAAAACGGCAGGGAATATTTTTTCAAAACGCGGGAAGAATTTGAAAAAATGATTGCGAAAGATGAACTGATAGAGTATGCTATGTACGTGAATAATTACTATGGCACGCCCAAAGCGTACGTGCAGGAGCAGCTCGCAGAGGGAAAAGATGTGATCCTGGAGATCGAGGTCCAGGGCGCTCTGAAGGTGAAGGAGAAATTCCCTGACACTCCCCTCATCTTTATCACGCCTCCCACCGCCAGTGAGCTGAAAAGAAGGCTGACAGACAGAGGGACAGAAAGTCCCGAAGTGGTGGAGGAGCGGATGGAGACAGCGGCAAAGGAATCCCGCTTCATGGAGTCCTACGACTACATCATCCTCAATGAGAGGGACCGTCTGGAGGAGTGCGTGGAGGCAGTCCACGGAGTCATCCTGGCGGAGCACGAGAAGAGTACGCGCAATCAGGCATTTATTGATCATATGAAAGAAGAGTTGAAAGGAGAATAAGAATATGCTGCATCCATCATACACGGATCTGATGAAAGTAGTGAACAAGGACGTGGAGGAGGGCGAGACAAAGGTTGTCAACAGCCGGTACTCCATCGTCATGGCGACAGCCAAGAGAGCCAGACAGCTGATAGACGGCGACCTGCCTCTTGTGAAGACGAAGGACGGTGAGAAGCCTCTCTCCGTTGCCATTGATGAGCTGAACAGCGGCAAGATCACGATCATTGCAGAGGACTCTGAAGAATAAGCAGACGAAAATGATGAGGCAGATGCTTTTATTTTATAAGGTATCTGCCTTTCTGACTGAAAGGAGAAAAAGCTATGAATGTGCTTTTTATATCGCTGGGCTGCGACAAGAACCTGGTGGACTCGGAGGTCATGATCGGCCTGCTGGCAGACAGGGGCTACCAGATGACAGACGATGAGACCCGGGCGGATGTGATCGTCATCAACACCTGCTGTTTCATCCACGACGCCAAGGAGGAGAGCATCCAGACCATCCTGGAGATGGCAGAATACAAAAAGACAGGCACTCTGAAGGCGCTTATTGTCACCGGCTGCCTGGCCCAGAGATACCAGGAGGAGATCCTGGAGGAGATACCGGAAGTGGACGAAGTGCTGGGCACCACATCTTACGACAAGATCGTGGATGCCATACAGGAGGCACTGGAGGGAAAAAGCGGCGTCCGGATCGAGGACATCGACGCCCTGCCCCTGCCTGATACCAAGCGGCTTGTGACCACAGGCGGACATTTTGCCTACCTGAAGATCGCGGAGGGCTGCGACAAGCACTGCACCTACTGTATCATACCGAAGATCCGGGGCAACTACCGCAGCGTTCCCATGGAGCGGCTTGTGAAGGAGGCCAGGGACCTGGCGGAAGACGGCGTGAAGGAGCTGATCCTGGTGGCCCAGGAGACCACTATCTACGGGACTGACCTATACGGGGAGAAATCTCTGCACCGGCTTTTGCGGGAGCTGTGCAAAATCGACGGCATCCGGTGGATCCGGATCCTCTACTGCTACCCGGAGGAGATCGACGATTCCCTCATCCAGGTGATGAAGGAGGAGCCCAAGATCTGCCACTATCTGGATCTTCCCATCCAGCATGCCAGCACAGAGATCCTGCGCAGGATGGGACGGCGCACTTCAAGGGAGGACCTGGAGGAGATCATCGGGAAGCTGAGAAGAGAGATCCCGGACATTGCCATCCGCACCACCCTCATCACCGGATTTCCCGGGGAGACAAAGGAACAGCATGAGGAGCTGATGGACTTTGTGGATCAGATGGAATTTGACCGCCTTGGCGTCTTTACCTACTCACCGGAGGAGGGGACCCCGGCAGCCCAGATGGAAGACCAGATCCCGGAGGAAGTAAAAGAAGACCGGCAGGCAGAGCTGATGGAGCTTCAGCAGGAGATTGCCTTTGACCTGGCAGAAGACATGATCGGCCGGGAAGTGCTGGTCATGATCGAGGGAAAGGTAGCCGATGAGAACGCCTACGTGGGCAGGACCTACAAGGATGCGCCGAACGTGGATGGGCTGATCTTTGTAAATACAGATGAGGAACTGATGTCCGGCGATTTTGCCAGGGTGAAAGTCACAGGGGCAGCAGAATACGATTTGATAGGAGAGTTGATGTAAGATGAATTTGCCAAATAAACTGACCGTACTGCGGGTAATCATGGTACCATTTTTTGTGTTTTTTATGCTGACGGATTTCGCCGGGGATGCCAGCAAATGGATCGCTCTTGTGATCTTCTGCGCTGCCAGTCTCACGGACATGCTGGACGGAAAGATTGCCAGAGCCAGGAACCTGGTGACAAACTTCGGAAAATTCATGGATCCTCTGGCAGATAAACTCCTTGTGTGCTCTGCCATGATCTGCCTGATCCCATCCGGGCAGCTTCCGGCCTGGGTTGTGATCGTTATCATTGCCAGGGAATTCATTATCAGCGGTTTCCGCCTTGTGGCAGCTGACAGCGGCATTGTCATCGCGGCCAGCTACTGGGGGAAATTCAAGACCGTGTCCCAGATGCTCATGGTGATCGTGCTGATCGCTGATCTGGGTGGTGTGTTTGACACCATCGGCACTGTGCTGATCTGGATCGCGCTGATCCTGACAGTGATCTCTCTGATTGATTATATTGCAAAAAATGTGGAAGTGCTGACAAAGGGAGGAATGTAGGATGACCGTTGAGCTGATATCAGTCGGTACGGAGATACTTCTTGGAAATATTGTAAATACAAACGCCGCCTATCTGGCAGAGAAGATCGCCCTTCTGGGACTTTCCTGCTACCACCAGAGCGCGGTGGGAGACAATGAGGAGCGTCTGGAGGACGCCATCCGGCTGGCCCTCTCCAGATCCGACATCGTGATCCTGAGCGGTGGCCTTGGACCCACCAAGGATGACCTGACAAAAGAAGTGACGGCAAAAGTGTTCGGGAGAGAGCTCTATGAGGATGCCCACTCCAAAGAGCGGATCCAGGCCTATTTTGACAGGAGGAGAGCCCAGGGCCGGGAGATCACGGCCAACAACTGGAAGCAGGCCCTTGTCCCGGAGGGAGCCATTGTGGTGGACAACTACAACGGCACAGCGCCGGGCATCATCCTGGAGGATAAGGAAAATGGGAAGACAGCCATCCTGCTGCCGGGACCTCCCAATGAGATCCGGCCCATGTTTGAGCGGGACATAGCGCCCTATCTGAATAAACTGCAGCCGGAGGGCATCTACTCAAAAATGGTGAAGATCTGTTCCATCGGCGAGAGCCAGGCAGAGACTATGGTGGCAGATCTGATGGATGCCCAGAGCAACCCCACTCTTGCGCCCTATGCCAAGACAGGTGAGGTGCATTTCCGGGTGACTGCCAAGGCAGCTGACGAGGAGACAGCCTGCAGGCTCATGGAGCCCATGCTTCAGGAGCTTAAGAAGCGGTTTGGGGATTACATCTATACTATGGACGAGGAAGTGACTCTGGAAGAGGCAGTTGTGGACATGCTTCGGGAGAGACAGATGACAGTTACTACGGCCGAGTCCTGCACAGGGGGACTGCTGGCCGGAAGGATCATGAATGTCCCCGGCGCTTCCAGCGTTTACAGGGAGGGGTATATCACCTACTCTAATGAAGCAAAAGAAAAGCTCCTCGGCGTAGAGCACCAGACGCTGGAGACCGTTGGGGCGGTGAGCCCGGAGACGGCGGAACAGATGGCCAGGGGCGCAGCACGCCAGGCAGGGGCGGACGCGGCCCTGGCTGTCACCGGCATTGCAGGGCCGGACGGAGGAACGCCGGAGAAGCCGGTGGGTCTTGTGTACATTGGGTGCTGTGTGCAGGGAAGGATCCGGGTGGAAGAATTCCACTTTACCGGAAACCGCAGCAAGAACCGCGACTACGCTGTCGTCAGGGCACTGACCCTGCTGCGGGAAGAGCTTCTCCGGGATCAGACACAGGCAGAGATACGATAGAAGAAGGAGGAAGATCCTATGATCATACGCAGACTGGAAGGACAGGAGGTACTG
>DSTMC04003__coassemble_215_pt1 | contig 19240 bp, 19 predicted proteins | sample DSTMC04003__metabat2_high_PE_016 | metagenome-assembled genome bin DSTMC04003 | reverse complement strand
CAGAGCGTCATGGGCTACTCGGCGGTGGTGTCCGGTCTTGTGACCCTTCCCGGCTCCCTGGCCACGGCCCTTGTCAGCCCCTTTGCCGGGAAGCTGTACGATGAGATTGGGATAAAGAAGATTTTTGTGGCAGGGGCTGCCGCTCTTGTCATCAGCAACATAGGCATGTTTTTCCTTTCTATGGAAACGCCTCTGTGGACCGCTGCAGCGCTGAATGTGATCCGCAACATTTCCATCGGAAGTCTGATGATGCCCCTCCTCACCTGGGGGACCAGCAACGTGCACCCCACAAAGATGGCGGACGCCTCCTCCCTTCTCACCTCCCTTCGGACCATCGCGGGCTCCATCGGCTCGGCGGTCTTTGTGGGGATCATGACCATGGTGGCTGCGTCCTCAGCGGAGACCTACGGGGACAACGCCATGATGCACGGCATGAACATGTCCTTTTTCTGGATGGCAGTGGGAGCGGCAGTACTTCTGCTGATCGCGGTCTTTGCTGTCAGGGAGAAAAGATAAGATATCGCTTTTCACAGGATGCCAGGTTTGCTATAATGGGAGAGCGAATGAAGGAACTGTCGGCCGCAAAAGGGCTTTGACAGCGGGAAATCCCCGTAAAACAGGGTATGTCAAAGACTTTTGACAGACAGATCCTCTCTTTTTGACTATAGTGAAAGCGCAGGGAGAAAAAATGGAGCTTGGAAATCAGATTAAAAAATACCGGAAGGAACGGTCCCTGTCACAGGATGCCCTGGCGGAGAAGGTCTATGTCTCGAGGCAGACCATCTCAAACTGGGAGAATGACAAGAGCTATCCGGATATAAACAGTCTGATGCTCCTCTGCGACACATTTGAAATCTCTCTGGATCAATTAGTCAAAGGAGACGTGGAGACGATGAAGCAGAGGATGAACATGAGCGACGATGAGAGGAAAGAATTTAATCGCCTTGGAAACGTTTTTGGTTTCCTTCTCCTTCTCATCGGCGTCACCCCTATTCCTCTTGTCCACTTTCTGTCCTATGTGGGAATGGGAATATGGATCGTCATCCTGCTGGCGGGCATCTATGCGGCGGCCCAGGTGGAAAAGAGAAAGGCCCGGTACGATATTCAGAGCTACAAGGAAATCGTAGCTTTTGTGGAGGGGACCACCCTGGACGAGATCGAGAAGGCGAAGGAAGAGGGGAAGCGTATCTACCAGAAGATCCTTCTGGCGGTTGGGACAGGTGTCCTTGCCCTGGCTGTCAGCCTGTTTTTCATATGGCTCCTGGGTGTATGACTCCGAAGATATATTTGATTGATTGGTCAGCAAGAAATATTTCGGAGGAAAATGAGATGGAAAGAAGAGGAATTGCACAGGAGTACTACATTCTGGCGGTGACAGACATTGGCTGCATGCCGGCCATGCACAGGGAGGAGGGCAACGCCGCTCTTGTGGCTGCAGGATTTATGGACCTCCTCATGAATGAGGTGGTGAGCATGGACGGGAAGACCATCAAGGTGGAGCGGGAGCTGCCGGACAGCCTTGAGCATCTGACAGTCCTGTACGAGTATCTGAAGAAGAAGCCCCGCACTGCTCTGAAAATGATAAGCGATTTTCTTACCTATGATATCAGCAGGATGGGGCAGTTCATAGCAGACACAGGGGCGTCCCTCTTGGGGGATCAGTCCGTAAGGGAAGAAAAGGGCGGCATGCTGGGCAATAGGACGGTGTACATCCCGCAGAAGAGCGCCAGGACCGCGCTGGCAGAGAGGCTGCGGGAGGCGGCCAGGGACGGCGGTGATATGTCCCCTGAGGACGGAGCCCTCCTGTGGATCTTGAAGAGCTCGAAGAACCTGGACCAGTATTTCTCCAAATTCGAGAGAAAGGACCTGAAAGCCAGATTAAAGGAGCTGAAGAAGGACCCTCAAAGCCTCGAAATGGGGAGGATGATCAGGTACATGAGCTCTGTGGATGACATGCTGCTCGCCTGCCTCATGGTGGGAATTATCGTGTAGGAAATAAATAATAGATCAAAGGGTACTCCTGGTTGACAGAAGATATAAGCTGATGTAAACTTGGAGTACCTTCTTTTTTGAGAAGACATTTCTTGAACCGCATCATTCAAAAAGCGGTTCCCATTCATATCTGACGTATCGGGCATATCTGCCGGATCACCCGGAAATGATGAAAAATTTATGTAAAAGTTGCGCGTGGGGAAGAAACTGTATTATACTGACAAGGAGGAGAGGGATGGAGCAGGAGAAGAGAAGACTGTCCTGGCATCCGGCTGGAGAAGAATATCGGAAGGATATTCAAGAGCTACAATATCATTGAGTACAAATCCCCGGAGGACTATCTGAGCATCAATGATTTCTACAAGGTGTACGCCTACGCCTGCCTGTATCAGTCGGACACGGACCGGGTGATGGAGGTGGACCCGGAGGAGATCACCCTGACATTCGTGTGTATGCGCTACCCCAGGAAGCTGCTTGGGCACCTGAAGAAGGCGAGAGGGATGAAGGTCATCAGGCAGGGTGACGGGATTTACTATCTTGAGGGAGACGCCCTTGCGATGCAGCTCCTGGTGACAAGGGAGCTGTCGGAGAGAGACAATTACTGGCTGCAGCACCTGAGGGGGAACCTGAAGGAGGGCCGCGAGCTGCAGGACCTGATGGAGAGATATGAGCGGCACAGACATTCAAAGTGGTACCAGGCGGCGATGGACCTGATCGTGCGAGCCAACTGGGACAGGATGAAGGAGGAGAAGGAAATGTGCGAGGCATTGAGAGAGCTGTTTGCAGACGAGCTGCAGGAGTCGGAGGAGAGAGGAAAAGAGCAGGGTGAGGAGACAAAACTTATCTCTCAGATCTGCAAGAAACTTCAAAAACATAAATCGGCAGCAGTCATAGCGGAAGAGCTTGAAGAGCCGGAGGAGAAGGTAAGCCTCATCTGCGAGACAGCCCGCCGGTTTGCCCCGGACTATGATGTGGACGAAATCTATGCTGTCCTCGCAGAGAGAGGGAGGAGAGGGACCGGGGAAAAGCAGGTAAACGAACCGTCGGGCTGTGTATCCGGAAAATAGATCATACACAGGCTGACAAAGCCATTCTCTTAGAATATACTCTCTTTAGAAGGAGGGGATGAAATGGACGTAAAAAGGACAGGAAGCTTTATCGCGGAAATGCGGAAGGGGAAAAATATGACCCAGGCGGAGCTGGCAGCAAAGCTCCAGGTGACGGACAAGGCTGTCAGCCGCTGGGAGCGGGGCGTGGGATACCCGGACATCACGCTTCTTGAGCCGCTGGCCGGGCAGCTTGGGGTCACAGTCCTGGACATTCTGAGAGGAGAGAAGACCTTCCCGGACAAAATGACGGGAGAGGAGACGGAACAGACAGTGGCGGAGACAGTCAGGCTGGCGGCCGTGCAGAGACGCCAGGCAGTCCGGCGCGTTATCCTGCTGGCCATCGTGATGCTGATCGGCGCTGCCATGCTCATTTGGGGTATCCTCTGGTGGACTTCCCAGCAGAGCGCCCTGAAGATCATTGCAGGGGCGGACGGGCCCTCGGCAGTCTTTGTGGCCTGGAGGGTGGAGCCGATGCTGCCGGTTGCTGTCTCGGCGGCGGGGGCTGTGCTGATCCTTGCTTCCCTGCTTATTTACAGATGGAGGAAATAGAGCATGTCAATAGAACACACGGAACCTATCCGCCTTCGCACTGCCTGTGAGGAGGACGCGGAGGCACTGCTGGATATCTACGCGCCCTATGTGGAGCACACAGCTGTCAGTTTTGAGTATGAGGTGCCCTCTGTGGAAGAGTTCAGAGAGCGTATCCGCCGCATAAGGGAGCAGTATCCGTACCTGCTTGCAGAGTCAGAAGGAGAAATCCTGGGCTATGCCTACGCCTCTCCCTTTCACGAGAGGCGGGCCTACGACTGGGCGGCGGAGACGTCCATTTATCTGCGGAGGGACAGAAGGAGACAGGGGCTTGGGAGGAAGCTGTACGAGGCCCTGGAGGAAATCCTGCGGATGCAGGGCATTACGGATCTCTACGCCTGCATCGCCTGCCCGGAGGGGGAAGACCCGTACCTGAACGGGGACAGTATCCTGTTCCATCAGCGCATGGGATTTCGGACTGTGGGGCGGTTTCCGAGCTGCGGTTACAAATTCCACAGGTGGTACCACATGGTGTGGATGGCAAAAAATATAGGAGAGCATCGGGAAGAGCAGCCTGAGGTAAAGCCTTTTTCATCCATACGGCAAGGAGAGTGATAAGATGGATCAGACACAAGAGAAAAGACACAGGATCAAACTCCTGGCTGTGGACATGGACGGCACCTGCCTGGATGGAAGGAGCCGCATGTCCCGGGAGACAGTGGAAGCCTTGCGGGAAGCGGCCCGGGCGGGTATCACTGTGGTGCCCACGACAGGCAGGAACCTTCACTGCCTCCCTCACCGGCTGGCGGGGGAGAGATACATTTACCGGTATGTCATCAGCTCCAACGGGGCCGTAGTGACAGACTGCCGGACCGGAAAGGACCTGTTCCGGTCTATGATCCCAAAGGAGACGGCCCTGGGACTTCTCCGGGACTGCCGGAGGACAGGAGCCGGCATCACGGCCCACCTCCACCATGAATACCTGATACAGGGGCGGCTTCTTGTCCTTCTGGGCAGGCTGATATACGGGAAGGACGCCAGGGGCGTGTACCGTGTAAAGAGCATGGAGAGGACCATTGCAAGATCCAGGTACGGGGTGGAGGAGATCCAGTTTTATTTTCTGCGTCCCGGCGTGCGGGAACGGCTTGAAAAGCTGCTTAAGAGGACCCGGGGCCTGACCTGGGCCAGCACGTCCATATACGTGGAGGTGTTCTCCGAGAAGACGTCCAAGGGGATGGCTCTGGCCGCCCTGGCGGAAAGGCTGGGGATAAAGAAAGAAGAGACGGCCTGCATAGGCGACGGGGAGAACGACCTGCCCATGTTCCGGGCGGCAGGCCTTAAGATGGCCATGGGGAACGCCGTGCCGGATCTGAAGGAGAAGGCGGATATCATCCTTCCATCCAACGGACGCGGCGGAGCGGCGAAGGGGATACGGCTGTGTCTTCCCCGCTGAGTCAAGCCCGGACAAGGGCAGGAAAACAGATATATAAAAGGAAGAGGACAGATGAGGATCGTAAACCTGATAGAGAACACAGAAGGCCAGCCCGGCTGCCGCTGTGAGCACGGACTGAGCTTTTACATAGAGACGGAGAGACATAAGGTGCTCATGGACACAGGGGCAAGTGATGGATTTCTTGCAAATGCCGACCTTCTGGGAATTGACCTGGGAGGGGTGGACGCGGTGATCTTAAGTCACGGCCACTATGACCACGGCGGCGGGATCCCCGCTTTCGCAAAGAAATATCCGGGGACAAGGATTTATATGCAGCAAAGCGCGGGAGGGAGCTTTTACCACCTGAAGCCGGAGGGTGAAAAGTACATCGGGCTGGAGCCCTGCATCCTGGGGCTGCCCCAGTGCGTGCTCCTCCAGGGAGACCACCGGATCGACAGGGAGCTGTTCCTCTTTTCCGGCATAGAGGGACACAGGATGTGGCCGGAGGGCAACCGGGCGCTGAAGCGGAAGGCCGGGGCGGAGTATATCCAGGACGATTTTTGCCATGAACAGTGCCTTGTGGTAAATGAGGGAGATTTTCACGTGCTGCTCTCGGGCTGCGCCCACAACGGGGTGCTGAACATACTGGACAGATACCGGGAGATTTTTGGAGACTGGCCGGATGTGCTGGTCAGCGGTTTCCACATGAAGAAGGACAGGTATGAGGAGGCGGACCTGGAACATATCAGGGAGACGGGCCGGCTCCTGAAGGAGACGGGTATTCTCTGCTTCACAGGCCACTGCACAGGACAGAGGGCCTTTGACGTGATGAAGGATATCATGGGGGACCAGCTGCGGGCCATCCACAGCGGGGAAGTGGTCCTGGATACGGGGAAAGCGCTTCCGGATACCGGAGAATTGCTTCAGGATATGAGGGAGGAAAAAGATGCGGATAGCAGTATGTGACGACGAGCCTCTTTTCCTGGAGATGCTCCGGGAGAAGCTGGAGAGATACTACCGCAGCCTGGACCTGCGGATCGACGCCTTTTCCTCCGGGGAGGCCCTTGTGCGGGCTGTGGAGAGAGAGCCCTTCTGCTGGTCCCTGGTCTTCCTGGATATCGAGATGCCGGGGATGGACGGGCTGGAGGCGGCCCGGGCGGTGAGAGACGTAAATGACGCCATCCCTGTCATCCTCCTCACCAGCCACACAGAGTACGCCATGAAAGGGTACGAGGTGGAGGCCTTCCGTTTTCTTGCCAAGCCAGTGGAGGAATCGTCCCTCTTTGGGGCGCTGCGGGCTGTGGAGGAGAGGGAAAGGCGGAACAGGAGGATACAGGTGAAGGCGGACGGGAGAGAGCTTTTTATCCCTCTTGGAGAAATCCTGTATTTCCGAAGTGAGAACGTGTATCTCACCCTGTACATGACAGGCGGGAGACACTGCCTGCTCCGGAAGAAGCTTAAGGAACAGGCGGAAGGACTGCCGCCCCTGGATTTTTTCCAGATCCACAGGAGCTACCTGGTGGGACTACGGCATGTGTCCGCCTTTGACGGGCGGGAGGTGACCCTGTCAGATGGGACCCGGCTGCCGGTGAGCCGGGGGAAGCGGGCTGCTTTTGTCCAGGCTCTCTCCCGGTATATATCTGAAAAGGAGTAGGAAGATGGCGGCAGAAACAGGAAAAATCTTATACAGCCTGGCGGGAGCGGCGGAGATCCTCATAGTTCTCATCCTGATTTCCCGCTATATTTATCTGGAGCCGGTCTTTGACACCAGGAGAAAATGGGCTCTCTTCTGGGGCATTTTCCTTTTCGGCCAGACAGCGCTCTTCCTGACAGTGGGGACAGACGGGGACCTGGCGGTCTTCTGGCCCCTCGCTGTCTTCGGGGGCTACACATCGGCGGTGAGGGACAGGCACAGGGCCAGGGGGTTCTTTCTATTCCTCCCGGTGACGGGATTTCTCATCGCGCCGGCCTCCCTCCTCTTCGGTATCCCCTACGTGCTGACCGGGGTCAGGGTGAGCGATATGGGAAATTCGGAGCTGCTTTTAGACCTTCTCATCTGGGGGCTCCTGCTTCTGGCTCTCTGGAAGAGCAGAGAAGCCCGGCGCCGCTTTCGGGCGGAGGCAGCCCACAGAAGGCTGGGAAGGTGGGAGCGGAACCTCCTCCACGGCACGGGCCTTTTTCTCCTGGCCATTGGAGTGATGATCGCGGGGGGAGAGGAGCTGCCAGTCTCAGAGGAGGCGGCCAGGGGCTTTACCCTCCTTGCCAGCGTGGCTGCCGTGCTCCTGGAGGTGTCTGTGACCGCGCTCGTACAGCAGGGAAACAGGCGGTCCTACTACCAGTACATGGCAGACCTGAACCGGTCCTACCTGAGGGCGGAGCTGAAGCATTTCCAGGCGCGCAGGGAGAGCGACACAAGGCTCCGCATGTTCCGCCACGATATCCGCAATCACCTGCTGTGCATCCGGGAGCTGGCCGACAGGGGGAACTACAGCGGTCTCTCCGGCTATATCGGGGAGCTGGAGGGGCGCCTGGAGATGGCGGACACCTCCCTCCACTGCGGAAACGATATCGGGGATGCCATCCTGAATGAAAAAAATATGCTGGCAGTCCAAAGAGGCATAGAGATACGGCTGGACGGCCGGCTGCCGTCCCCCTTGCCGGTAGACGCCGCGGACATCTGCGCCCTCTTTGCCAATGCCCTGGACAACGCCCTGGAGGCCCAGCCTCACGGCGGGTGGGTCCGGGTCCGCATCCGGCAGCAGGGGCAGATGCTCAGCCTTGTGTTTGAAAATCCGGCAGGAAATGCCAGGGCGGACATACCCCTGGGGCATACGGAAAAAGAAGACGGGGAGGAGCACGGCTTCGGCCTTCTCAATATGGAGTGGGCGGCAAGGAAATACCAGGGCACTCTCCGGCGGGAAATCCTGGAGCCGCCGGATGGCGGGCAGGGGGAGCGGATCTACCGCCTGGAAATCCTCCTCTTCCTTCCGGCGGAAAACAGGGCGTAAAAGGTTGCTGCCTCCGAATGTCCCGGGTGCCTCTCTCATATATATGAAGAAAAGCCCCAGGGGGAGAGGAAAGATGAAGCTTCCAGGGAAGAGGGCCGTGTTCCTTCTGTATGCCTGCGCCCTGCTCCTGCCGGTCCTGGCCGGCTCCTTCAGAGAGCAGGCCGGGGCCGGCAAAGTGACAGCGAAGACAGAGGCGCCGGTCCGGGAGACCGGCACAGGCGGCGGGACAGTGGAGACCGGTGCAGGAGGCAGGACGGCGGAGACCGATGCGGGCAGCAAGGCTGAGGCGCAGGAGGACGAAAAGTCCCGGCAGGTGGCGCTCACCTTTGACGACGGCCCCAGCCCCGACTGGACGCCAAAGCTGCTGGACGGGCTGAAGGAGCGGAATGTGCGGGCCACCTTTTTCCTCATCGGCATGTACGCGGTGCAGTACCCGGAAATCGTGGAGCGGATGGACCGGGAGGGACATCTCATCGGGAACCACACCTATCACCACGTCCAGCTGGATCTGGAGGATGAGGAGCATCTGCGCCGGGAAATAGGGGATACAGACAAAGTCATCTACCTTATCACGGGAAAGCACACAGACTATGTGCGCCCGCCCTTTGGCGTCTGGGACGAGAGGCTGGAGGAGGAGCTGCAGGTACTGCCGGTCCTGTGGACGGTGGATCCGCTGGACTGGACTACGGAAAATACGGACCAGATCGTAGAAAAGGTAGTGACGGAGGCGGAGGATGGTGATATCATTTTACTGCACGACTGCTACGAGTCCTCCGTGGAGGCGGCGCTGCGCATCGTGGATATCCTCCGGGACGAAGGATTTGCGTTCGTGACGGCAGATGAGCTGGTGCTGCCCTGAGGGGCGCGCCGCTGCAGGGCGTGAGGCATGGACCGCAGGAATGCGCGGCGATATGAAAATCGGCGTTTCAGTGAAGGCAGCGCTGAAAAGCAGGGAAAAAAGCAGAAAGAAAAGGCAAAGAGGATGACAGAATTCAGAGAACAGGAATATACAGCAGATGAATTTGCAAGGACAGCGCTCCTCATAGGGGAGGAGAAGCTGCAGAAAATACGAAGCTCCTCGGTCATGGTGCTGGGGGTGGGAGGCGTGGGCTCCCACTGCATCGAGGCTCTGGCAAGGGCCGGGGTGGGACGCCTCATCCTGGTGGACAATGACAGGGTGTCCATGACCAACATCAACCGCCAGTCCATCGCCTACCACAGCACGGTGGGCCGGTACAAGACGGAGGTGATGCGGGAGCGGATACAGGATATCTGCCCTGAGACGGAGGTACAGACCTTTGAGACCTTTGTCCTGGCGGACAATACAGACCCGCTTTTTGCGGAGAGGCCGGACTACATCGTGGACGCCATTGACACGGTGACGGCAAAGCTGGCGGTGATCGAGAGGGCGGACAGGGAGCGGATCCCCGTCATCAGCTGCATGGGGACAGGAAACAAGCTCCACCCGGAGCTCTTTGAGATTGAAGATATAAGCCGGACCTCCGTGTGCCCCCTCTGCAAGGTGATGCGAAGAGAGCTGAAAAAGCGGGGGATCGAGCATGTGAAGGTGCTCTACTCCAAAGAAAAGCCTGTGGACGTATCAGGACGGGACACGGGGGAGGACAAGGGACAAAGGAGGAGCCTGCCGGGAAGCATCTCCTTTACGCCCCCTGTGGCAGGCCTTCTCATCGCGGGGGAAGTGGTGCGGGATATAGCAGGACTTTAGGCTGGAAAGGTGGCAGAACAGATATGGATCTATTTGAGTACGCAAGAGAACAGAATATGGACAGGGAGTCTCCCCTGGCCTCCAGGCTGCGGCCGGAGACGCTGGAGGAGGTGGTGGGTCAGCAGCACATCATCGGGAAGGACAAGCTCCTCTACCGAGCCATCAAGGCGGACAAGCTGGGCTCCCTCATTTTCTACGGCCCGCCGGGAACCGGGAAGACTACCCTTGCCAAGGTCATCGCCCACACCACGAAGGCGGAGTTCACCCAGATCAACGCCACAGTGGCGGGAAAGAAAGACATGGAGGAGGTGGTCCGCCAGGCGAAGGAGCGGCAGGGAATGTACGGCCGCCGGACCATCCTCTTTGTGGATGAGATACACAGGTTCAACAAGGGGCAGCAGGACTATCTCCTTCCTTTTGTGGAGGACGGAACCATCACCCTCATCGGGGCCACCACGGAGAACCCCTATTTCGAGGTAAACGGGGCTCTCATCTCCAGGTCCAGCATCTTTGAACTCTATCCCCTGAGCAAGGAGGATGTGAAGACCCTCATCAACCGGGCGGTCTACGATAAAGAGAAGGGGATGGGCAGCTATGACGCGGTGATCGATGAGGACGCTCTGGAATTCCTGGCGGACGTGGCGGGCGGGGACGCAAGGAACGCCCTGAACGCGGTGGAGCTGGGCGTGCTGACCACAGAGCGGTCCGCTGACGGAAAGATCCACCTGACTCTGGAGGTGGCCTCCGAGTGCATCCAGAAGCGGGTGGTCCGCTACGACAAGACCGGGGACAATCACTACGACACCATCTCCGCCTTTATCAAGAGCATGAGAGGGTCGGACCCGGATGCGGCCGTGTACTATCTGGCCAAAATGCTCTACGCGGGGGAGGATATCAAGTTTATCGCCCGCAGGATCATGATATGCGCTTCGGAGGATGTGGGAAATGCGGACCCTATGGCTCTCACCGTGGCGGTTTCCGCCGCCCAGGCGGTGGAGCGGGTGGGGATGCCGGAGGCCCAGATCATCCTGTCCCAGGCAGCGCTCTACGTGGCCACGGCCCCCAAGAGCAACTCGGCGGTGAACGCCATTTTTGCCGCCATGGAGAATGTGGGGCGCTGCAAGACCACCGTGCCTGCGCATCTTCAGGACGCCCACTACAGGGGGGCGAAGGACCTGGGCCGCGGCACAGGCTACAAGTACGCCCACGATTACCCGGACCACTATGTGGAGCAGCAGTACCTGCCTGACGAGATACAGGGCACCCGGTTCTATGAGCCCGGGGACATGGGATATGAGAGGCAGATCAAGGAGCATATGAGAAAGATAAAAGGACAGAAGGACTGACAGAGGGACTGACGGGCCCGCAGCTCCTTTACACCTTTCACAACAAAAAGAGCACCATTCGCAACATAGGATGTGTGCTCTTTTTGTCTGGGGGCTATAGTAGGGGTACAAGGAGGTAACAAAGAGAGATGAAAAAACAGGTACGGAAAATGACAAACCGCACAGCGGGCTATATTTTTTTCTACAATCTGATCATGGTAGCCGTCATGTTCGGAGCTGTCGCTATCAGGACCATCGCCATCATGGCCGGAGCCGGGTCAGAGCAGGCGGCAGACCGGGCGGTGGGGGCCTTTGGGCAGAACATGGGCTCTTTCCTGGGGATACTGAGTATTGCGGGCGTGTGCGGAGGACTTCTCTTCCTGGCCATAGCCAGCCGCAGGACAGGTCTTGTGAGGGAGGCATTCCGGAGCAGCCGAAAGATGGAGGCCGGAAATTTTATCCGGATATTCTGCGTTTTTATGGCCTGCCAGACAATCTTTACTGTGGCGGCTCTCCTGGCAGAACTGGTCCTCAATCCCTTTGGACTGACTCTTAAGAACGCGGCTGAGAGTGCATCGGCAGTGAGCGGCGACCTGCCCATGTTCCTCTACGCCTCCCTGATAGGGCCTGTGGCGGAGGAGCTTGTATTCAGGGGATTTGTATTGAGAAGGCTGCTGGGAGGGGGCAAAGGGTTTGCGATCGTCCTGTCCGCTGTCCTCTTTGGCGCCATGCACGGGAATTTCCTGCAGGGCACCTTCGCGGTGGGAGCGGGGCTGGTCTTCGGATATGTGGCGGTGGAGTACTCCATAGGGTGGTCCATCCTGATCCATGTTCTCAACAATCTGGTGTTCAGCGACCTCCTGGGGCGGCTGGCGGGGGCTCTCCCGAAGACGGCCGGGGCGGTGCTGGAGTACGGCGTGCCGGGATTTTTCTTCCTGGCGGCCTGCGTCATCCTTGTGAAGGAGAGAGAGAAGATCGTCTCCTGGTGGCGGCGGAACCGCCCGCCCAGGAGGTACTGGCTGTGGGCTTTCACCACCTTCTGGATGCTCCTCTTCCTCATCATGGAGACAGTGGTGGCTCTGGAGGGAGTGAGCCGGCTTTAGGGAGACAGCCGCTGTGTGACAAAAATGTAAGGTACAGACCCGGAAATGTAATATGAAAAAATGGATAGCCTGCCTTTCCTTCGGTATAATGTCTACAGAACATACGAAGAGAAAGGCAGGTTATTTTCATGGCATTACTGGAAGTGAAAAATGTAAAGAAAATATATACGACCCGGTTTGGCGGCAGCCAGGTGGAGGCGCTGCGAAATGTGAGCTTCTCTGTTGAACCCGGCGAGTATGTGGCGATCATGGGTGAGTCCGGCTCAGGCAAGACCACCCTCCTCAACATCCTGGCGGCGCTGGACCAGCCGACCGCCGGGAGAGTCTATCTGAAGGGAAATGATATCGGAAAGGTGAAGGAAAAGGAGATGGCGGCCTTCCGCAGGCAGAACCTGGGTTTTGTCTTTCAGGACTTCAATCTGCTGGACACCTTTTCCCTGAGGGACAACATTTTCCTGCCCCTGGTCCTGTCGGGAAAGAAGTATGAGGAGATGGACCGCCGCCTCCAGCCCATAGCGCAAAAGCTGGGTATCCGGGAAATCCTTGGCAAATTTCCCTACGAGGTGTCGGGAGGACAGAAGCAGAGGGCCGCGGTGGCAAGAGCACTCATCACAAAGCCCCAGCTTATCCTGGCAGATGAGCCCACGGGCGCCCTGGACTCCCGGTCTGCAGACGAGCTGCTGGGAATGTTCATGCAGATCAACAGAGACGGCCAGACTATCCTCATGGTGACCCACAGTGTGAAGGCGGCCAGCACGGCGGGGCGGGTCCTGTTCATCAAGGACGGGGAAGTGTTCCACCAGCTCTACAGAGGCAGCCTGACAAACGAGCAGCTCTACCAGAAGATTTCGGACACACTGACCGTTCTGGCTACGGGAGGTGAGAAGAGGTGAGCAGCAGGATCTACGCAAAGCTGGCGGTTACCAATATAAAGAACAACGGGAAGACCTATGTTCCCTTCATGCTGACGGCCGTGCTCACGGTCATGATGTACTACATGATGGATACTCTGGCCAGGAATGACAGCATCGGAAACAGGAATGTGACCACAGTCCTCTTCCTCACCATACCGGTGATGACCCTTTTTTCCCTCATCTTCCTGTTTTACACAAACAGCTTTCTCATCAGGAGGAGGAAGAAGGAGATCGCGGTCTACAATATCCTGGGCATGGGGAAGGGACACATCGGCAGGATGCTCACCGTAGAGACGCTGATCATATGGGCTGTCAGCCTGGTGCTGGGGATACTGGGAGGCATGGTCTTCGGGAAGCTGATGCATCTTCTCCTCCTGCGCATCCTGCAGTATGATGTGGGCATACGCTTCCATATCTCCCTGCCCTCCATCCTCTACACGGCGGTCCTCTTTACCTTTATCTTTTTCCTGACATGGCTCTACAACCTTTTTCAGGTAAAGCTGGCCAATCCGGTGGAACTCCTGCGGGGCGGCAATGTGGGGGAGAGGGAGCCGAGGACAAAGTGGCTCCTTGCTCTTGTCGGCGTGCTGGCAATGGGAGTGGGATACTATCTGGCGATCACTACGGAGCGGCCCATTGACGCCATCGACACCTTTATCGTGGCAGTCGTCCTTGTTATCATAGGCACCTACTGTCTCTTCATCGCGGGCAGCATTGCTGTCCTGAAGGCGCTCAGGAAAAAGAAAAATTTCTACTACAAGGCAAATCATTTCACAGCGGTGTCGGGCATGATCTACCGGATGAAGCAGAACGCGGCGGGGCTTGCCAATATCTGCATCCTGAGCACCATTGTGCTGGTGCTCATCTCCAGCACGGTGAGCCTTTACGCGGGGATGGAGGACATACTGGACCAGCGGTTCCCCTACGATTACTGCATCACCACGGCGGACGCCTCCGATCCGGCGACCATTTCGTCCATAAACCGGATCGTGGAGGAGGAGCTCTCTGCCCGCCATGTGGAGAAGGAGGACGGCATGTCCTACAGGTACGGCGCCACCGCCGTGCTCCGGCAGAGCGACACAGCCTTTACCAACAGCCAGACTGTGGACTACACGGTGGAGGATATACAGGAGATGTATTTTATCCCTCTGGAGGACTACCAGAAGGTCCAGGGGGACCCCACGGAGCTCGCCCCGGACGAGGTCATCCTCTTCGTCACCGACGAGGGCAGCTACGGCCGGGACACCATCACAGTCAACGGAAAAGAGCTGAAGGTGGTGAAGGAGCTGAAGGATTTCCGGCTGGAGGACAAGAGCGTGGCCCGGGTGGTCACCGGCTGGTATCTGATCATGCCGGATGTGCAGTCCATACTGGATATGGGCGTGGTGAACGGCGCTCTCCAGTACTCCACCTACTTTGATATGGGAGGCAGCCGGGAGGACTGTCTGGCGGCGGTGCAGAGTATTGCGGACCGTGTGGGCCGGGAGGTGCCCGGGGCTGTGTGCGAGAACAGGGAACTGAGCCGGGAGAACTTTTTCTCCCTGTATGGAAGTCTCTTCTTCATCGGCCTCTACCTGGGTTCCATGTTCCTCATAGCCACCGTGCTCATCATCTACTACAAGCAGATTTCAGAGGGCTACGATGACAGGGAGCGGTACCAGATCATGCAGAAGGTGGGCATGGGAAAGCGGGAGGTCAGGCGGTCTATACGGAGCCAGGTGCTTCTGGTGTTCTTCCTGCCCCTTGTGGTGGCGGTGATCCACATTGGGGTGGCCTTCAATGTCATCGACAAGCTGCTGGCCATGCTGGGTCTTGTCAACACGCCTTTGTTCCTGGCCTGCACGGCGGCCACGGTGCTGGTGTTCGCCGTCTTCTATGTGATGGTCTTTGCCGTCACGGCGAGAGAGTATTATAAGATTGTCAATGAGTGAGACAGTGTGATAAAATAGTGGCAGATCAGTTCAAAGGAGGAATGTCACTATGACAAAAGCATCAGAGAGAGAGACTGTCAAGGCAGAGCATGTCAACGGCGGCGCGGGATTTATCATGAAGGAGGCCCTCATCACAGGCGAGGAGCTGGGAGAGCACTGCAAGATGTTCAGCCGCGTGACCATAAAGCCGGGCTGTGAGCTGGGCCATCACGAGCACCACGGGGAGACAGAGACTTACTACGTGCTCAGCGGCAGCGGCATGTACGACGACAATGGGAAGGCAGTTCCCATCGAGGCGGGGGATGTGACCTTCTGCAAGGACGGGGACGGCCACGGGGTGAAGAACACAGGGACAGAGGACCTGGTCTTTGTGGCCCTCATCCTGAAAAAATAACAGGAAGGACAAGATGAAAGAGGGCGGACCTGCGCCCGGGAGCTTCTCCCGGATGCGGTCCGCCCTTTGCGGTGCACACGATCATTCTTCTGTGCTGTTTCCTATGCCAAGCAGGTTGTTCAGCACATCGCTGCTCACCAGGTACACCAGGTCGGAGTCCTGCACCTGCACGTACCTGGTGCCGTCCCCCGAGTCGCTGCCCAGGTAGAGGGTGTAGGTCAGACTGCCGCTGTCCTCCTCTTCGCTGTCCCCGGAGTCAGAGTCGGAGCTGTCGGAGGATGACTCCTGGTAGGTCAGGGTGACCGTGGTCCGGGACGCTTCGTCCAGTCCGAAGGTCGTCAGCTCCTCTGCGGTGGCGTGATAGCTGGCCAGGTCAGTGAGGGTCATGGCCCCATATCCGCCGGCGATGGTGGCGATGGTCTCGCTCTGCTCCTCATCGTCGGAGGAGTAGGTGGTTGTCTGCCCGTTCTCTGTAAATTCCGCTGTCAGAAGATTGCCGCTCCCAATGGCGGGCATGGTGTCCTTCTCTACCAGCGTGTCCAGATCGTACTGGAGGACAGATACAGCCGAGCTGGTGACTGTGTAGACAGGCGCCTGGGCGCTGTCCACAGTGAGATAGTAGTCCTCATCCGCCGCGTCCCCGATGGAGAAGGTGGTGGTGTTCCCATTGGCGTCTGTGGCCTGGACTGTGTAGGCCGGACTGTCAAGCCCGTAGTCGGACAGAGCGTCCGGCTCGTCGATCTGTCTGGTGGCAGTCAGGGAGGCGTAGGTGTTTTCCATGGCGTCAATGTAGGTCTGGTCCAGGGGGATTTCCCGGTCATCTGCCATATACCAGGTGCCGTCCTCCTTCACAAAACTCATGCCTGTGCCGGTGGACTGGTCCGTGAACTGGAAGGAGGAAAGCTCGCCCAGGTCCGTGACCTGTATCTGGGAGTCCTCCCCGGAGTCTGCCTCATCCGCATCCCACTGGTAAGAGGAGAGGGCCAGGTAAATGAGGACCAGAACGATGAAAATGCCCCCCAGCAGAAACAGTGTGCGGTGTTTTCTTATATCCATATCCAGATTTCCTCCTTACGCTTTTCTACGCTTCATCCATCGGCGCAGGCCGTACAGCAGGAAGACGACGGGGATGCCGACGATGGCTGCCAGACCGATGAGACCGGTGTACTGCATGGTGTTGTACTCGATCTGCAGGCTCTTGGGCTCGATGGAAAGGTTCTCTATGTCGTCAAAATTGGCAGTCACAGCGTTCATGAACAGAGTCAGGTTCTCGATATTGGTAAACTGGCTCGTGATAGTCTCGTCGATCATGGACTCTGAGCTGATGACCGTGAGCCGGCTGTCGTTCTCCGTGGCCGTGGCTCCCAGCACATAGGTCCCCTGAGTGGACTGGCCGTCCTCTGTCACAGCGTAGCCGCTGGAGGAGGTGGTCATGAAGGGGGTCAGAGTGATGGTGTCCCGGGAGGGAGTTCCCTCCACCAGCCCGTTGGCATTGACCAGGAGGACCATATCTGACTGGAGCTCGTTTGCCATGTCGCCGGACACGGAGAGCTCGGGAAAGATGTAGTAGTAGTTTCCCTGGTAGCTCCTCTGCATATCTGCAATATAGCCGCCGGCAGAGGTCAGCCCGTATGTCTCCAGGAAGGAGGCCAGGTTGGGAGTCTGGCTGACATCGCTGCCCAGGATGACAAAGAGGTGGCCGCCTCCGTCCATATAGTCCGTGAGCATGGAAACCTCGTCCTCCGACAGGTCGTTGGCCGGGGCGTCCATGAGGAGCAGGTCACAGTCCTCCGGGATGGAGGAGGTCATCATCAGGTTCAGCTCGGTCAGTGTCAGGGAGGACTTGCCCAGCAGGTCCGTGACAGAGGAGGACAGAGAGCTCTCCCCGTGGCCGGAGGTGTAGTACACATTCCTGGTCACGTCTGTGGTCACATAGTTGACGGCGCTGGACAGCTGCCCCTCCCCGTCAAACTCCGATTCAGTGGCGCTCCCGGTGGTGTAGTAGGACATCTCGTCGTAGGTGATGATATCGCTGAAGGCGACCGTCGTGCTCCGGTCCGTGTCATCGCAGGATACCACGATGGTGTCGGAGTCAGCGCTGTAGGTTGTGAGAGCCGAGGGGTGCAGCACCGGGTCGATCCACTCCACGCTGATGTGGCTGGAAAGAGCGCTGTACCTGTCTATAAAGTTGCTGATGCGCTCGTCCGTGCTGCTTTTGTCAGCCAGCACCGTAAAAGTCACATCCCTGTCCAGACCGTCCAGCAGCTCCCGGCTCGTGTCCGTGATCTCGTAGATGTTGTTGGTGCTGATGTCGATCTGCCGGACCTGGCTGGGAAGCTGCCCCACAATGAGGTTGATGAGCACCACAATGGCGATAACGAGGGCAGTCAGTCCCACGCTGTAGCTGCCCTGCTTTGATGCAATACTGTTAAATGAATGTTTGATCTTATCCATGATTTTGCGTTCCTCCTAACTCCAGCGTCTTTTCTGTATGGACTGCATTGTCAGGAAGATGAAGAGCCCGATGACAGAAAGGTACAAGATGATACTGCCTGTATCCAGCAGGCTGCTGGCCACTACGTCCGTCAGAGGCGCTGTCAGATCCAGCTTTCCCAACACATCTGGCAGCAGGTTCTCATAGAGGCTGGAATCTACTGCGTAGACGATAATACCTGCGGCCAGGAAGAAGAGTTCCAGGACGCCTGCGATAACCAGATTCCCTGTTATGTGCCAGACAAGGACACTGACCAGACTTAAAAGCACCAGGAGAATGATCAGGTTCAGAAGGGCGGAAGAGGGCAGGAAGCCTAAAATTCCGTCCCACAGATAGAGGACCAGAAGCACGCCGAAAGAAGAGATGGCCGCAATGATCTGACTCTCTGTCAGGGAGGAGAGAAACATGCCGATGGATATGAACACACACCCCATCAGGAAGAACATAAGGATGCCGCAGTAGTCAGTCAGCAGATAGGCATTTCCCTGCATCTTGATTACAAGTGGATAGAGACAGAATACCAGGCTGGGGATCAGGTAGACTGTCACCATGGCCAGATATTTTCCCATAACGATCTGTCCCAGGGAAACCGGGGCTGTCAGAAGAAGCTGGTCTGTCCTGCTTTTCCTGTCTTCCGAGAAGCTCTTCATGGTGAGTACAGGGATGGCGATCAGCAGAATGAACACAAGGGAACTGAGCACATAGGAAAATATGGGATATCCGTAATTCAGGTTGTACGCCATGAAATATACTCCTGTAAAAGCAAGGAAAAAGGCGATAAATACGTAACCGATCATAGAGTGGAAATAGGAGTCCAGCTCTCTTTTATAAATTGCTCTCATCTGTTGGATCCTCCTTTGTGCTGTCATTGTTCCGGGAGGACTCTGAAGAGGTGAGCTCCAGGAAAATATCCTCCAGAGTGGTCCGGGTGTTGGCCAGGCGGAGCAGAGGAAGCTCGTTTTTGCAGAATGTCCAGAAAATATCCTCGCGGATGTCGTTTTGTTCTTTCACAGTGAGAAGAGCCTTTGTGCAGCCTGCCTCACCGGAGTCTTCGATCTGTGAGGAGAGGATGGAGGGGAGCTGCCTGATGACAGAGCCCGTCTGTTCCGGGCTGCCTTTGACGAGCAGCTCTATCGTCTCGTTCCCTTGCATCTTCTGTTCCAGGTTTTCCGGCGTGTCGCTGGCTACCAGCTTTCCCTGGTAGATGATCATGATGTGGTCGCAGACCTCCCGCACCTCGGACAGGATGTGGGAGCTTAAGATGACCGTGTGGTCTTTGGCAAG
>DSTMC04003__coassemble_286_pt1 | contig 19463 bp, 18 predicted proteins | sample DSTMC04003__metabat2_high_PE_016 | metagenome-assembled genome bin DSTMC04003 | reverse complement strand
GTGTCCTCCGGCATTGTCATGATCGTGTTTAATATGATCATCCTGGGGCTTGCGGGCAACACCGGCGTGGCGGCCTACGGCGTCATCGCCAATATTTCCCTTGTGGTGATCTCCATCTACACAGGGATCTCCCAGGGGATCCAGCCTATCCTGAGCAGCAGCTACGGACAGGGAAACCAGAAAAATGTATCCGCCATCCTGCGCTACGCCCAGTGGGCGGTGATCCTTATTTCCGCGGCGGTGTACCTGCTTATGTTTTTCGGGGCAGCGCCCATTGTGGGGATTTTCAACAGCGAGGGGAACGCGCTGCTGCAGCAGATCGCCGAGACGGGCCTTAAGATCTACTTTACAGGGTGCGTGTTTGCAGGGCTTAATATCGTCCATTCCGTGTTCTTTACCTCCACGGAGCGGCCCCTGCCGGCCCACGTCATCTCTCTTCTGCGGGGATTTATACTGATCATCCCCCTGGCCTTTCTCCTCTCCAGCCTGGCGGAGCTGTACGGCGTGTGGGCGGCCTTCCCGGTTACGGAGCTGCTGGTCTGCGCTGTGGGTGTGGTCCTGCTTTCCAGGTATAGATAACTATACGCAACAGGTATTTGCCATGGCCGGGATCCGGCGGTAAACTGTAAAGGAAACAAACTTTCTTGACAGTGGAAATAGTTTCTAATAAACTATAGAAAGAAAAAATGCGGAGGTGAAAGCATGAAGGTTCTCGTGATAGACGGACAGGGCGGTGGCCTTGGACGGCAGCTTGTGGCGGCTGTGAAGGCCGGATATCCGGATGTGGAAGTGCTTGCAGTGGGAACCAACAGCGCCGCTACAGGCGCCATGCTGAAAGCCGGCGCAGATATGGCGGCCACGGGAGAAAACTCTGTGGAGGTTGCCTGCCGGAAGGCGGATGTGATCATGGGGCCTGTGGGCATTGTGATCGCGGACTCCATGCTGGGAGAGATCACACCCCGGATGGCAGCAGCCGTCGGGCAGAGCCAGGCAGGGCGGATCCTGATCCCGGTGAACATGTGTGACAATATCGTGGTAGGCATAGCCGATCTTCCCATGACAAAAAAAGTGGAGAGCGCGGTGGAGGCGCTGGCTGATTTTATGAAATAGACAGATGACATCCGGCAGGAAGCCGGGGCATGGCGGCAGAAGCCGCAAAGCGTACAGCCAGAGAACGCTCCGGACAGCGTGCAGGCGTCGTGGGATATGTTTGGTGAAATGAATAGATACCAGGAAGGTATCTGCACTCAGAAGGGGGCAGGTGCCTTTTTCTTTTTGGTGTAAGAAGACAGGAGAGATGATATGACTTTAGAGACTTTTTTCAGAGAGGTGCCCAGGGCGGCCCTGGCTTTCTCGGGGGGAACCGACTCGGCGTTCCTTCTCTGGGCGGCGAAAACGTATGGATGTGATGTGCAGGCCTACTATATAAAGACGGTCTTTCAGCCGGATTTTGAGCTGGAGGACGCGGTGCGGCTGGCAGAGCAGCTTTCTGTCCCCATGAAAGTGGTGGAGATGGATATCTTAGATGTGGATGAGGCGGCGCAGAACGGCCCCAGGCGGTGTTACTACTGCAAGAGGGCGCTTTTTACAAAGCTGCGGGAGCAGGCGGCAGCGGACGGCTATACCGTACTGCTGGACGGCACCAACGCATCTGACGATGCGGGGGACCGGCCCGGCATGCAGGCTCTGCGGGAGCTGAAGGTGCGCTCGCCGCTGCGGGAGTGCGGCGTCACAAAGGAGGAGGTGCGCGCTCTCTCCCGGGAGGCAGGCCTTTTCACATGGGACAAACCTGCCTACGCCTGCCTGGCCACCAGGATTTCCACCGGGACCCGGATCACCCGGGAGGCACTTCTTCGGGCAGAGAAGGGGGAGAAGGCTCTTATGGAGCTGGGCTTTTCGGATTTCCGGGTGCGGCTTATAGAAGGCGGGGCACGTCTCCAGGTGACAGAGGAGCAGATGCCCCTTGTGTTTGAGAAGAGGGAAGAAGTTATGGCGGCGCTGAAACCGCTTTTTGGGACCGTGCTTCTGGATCTGGACCAGCGCAGTCCCTCTGTGTCAGTGAAAGGAGGAAGGTAGAGATGGATAACAAACAGGATATACTGGAGCTTCTGCGGAGCGTGGCCCGGGGACAGACCACCCCGGAGGACGCCCTCCTGTCCTTGAAGGAGGAGCCTTTTGCGGATCTGGATTATGCGAAGATCGATTTTCACCGCAGCATCCGCCAGGGCGCGGCGGAGGTGATCTACGGCGCAGGAAAGACGCCGGAGCAGATCGTGGGCATTGTGAAAGCCATGGGAGAGCGGAACTGCCGCAATATCCTTGTCACACGGATCGGGCAGGAGGCGGCGGAGGAGCTGGCGGCAGCGGTTCCCGTGCAGTACCATCCCATCCCGAAGCTTGCCATCGCCTTTCCGGAACAGAGGCCTCTTCGGGGGCGGATCGTGGTAGCTACCGGAGGCACAAGCGACATGGCCGTGGCGGAGGAGGCGGCTCTGACGGCGGAGGCCATGGGCAACCAGGTGACCCGGCTCTACGATGTGGGAGTGGCCGGCCTGCACCGGCTCCTGGCCAGTCTGGATGAGCTGATGAGCGCCCGGTGCGTGGTGGCCGTGGCAGGTATGGAGGGAGCCCTGGCGTCCGTGATCGGGGGACTTGTGGACTGTCCGGTCATCGCCGTGCCTACAAGCGTGGGGTACGGGGCCAGCTTCGGAGGGCTGTCAGCCCTTCTGTCCATGCTGAACTCCTGCGCCTCCGGGTGCAGTGTGGTGAACATTGACAACGGCTTTGGAGCAGGCTACCTGGCCAGCATGATCAACCAGATGGAAGGGATAAAGGAGGAAGAAAGATGAAGACACTTTATATAGAATGTAAGATGGGGGCAGCGGGAGATATGCTCATGTCCGCCCTCTATGAACTGCTGGATGACAGGCAGCAGTTTCTGGATACCATGAACAGTCTGGGACTTCCCGGCGTGCACCTGGAGGCCCGGGCCGCATCCACCTGCGGCATCGCAGGCACACACATGGCGGTGACAGTGGACGGGGAGGAGGAGACGGAACCCGGCCATGACCACGACCACCATCACGAGCATGACCACGGTCACCACCACGAACATGAGCACAGCCACCACCATCATCATGCCACACCCGGACATATCCGGGAGATCATCAGCGGACTGGAACTTCCCGCCCAGGTGAAGGCAAATGCCAGCGCGGTGTACGACATGATCGCGGAGGCGGAAGCCAGAGCACACGGCTGTCCGGTGGGGGACGTCCATTTCCATGAAGTGGGAGCCCTGGACGCTGTGGCGGACGTGACAGGTGTGTGCTATGCCATGTACCTTCTGGGGGCGGAGCAGGTCATCGTCTCCCCGGTACATGTGGGGAGCGGCACGGTCCGCTGCGCCCACGGCGTCATGCCGGTGCCGGCCCCGGCTACAGCCAATATCCTGGAGGGAGTCCCGGTCTATGGAGGAGAGGTGCAGGGGGAACTGTGCACCCCTACAGGGGCGGCTCTTCTGAAGTTTTTCGGAGCATCCTTTGGCCCCATGCCTCTGATGAGGACAGGGCGGCCCGGCGTAGGCATAGGAACAAAGACATTTGAGCAGGCCAACTGCGTCCGCGTCTTCCTGGGAGAGACAGAAAGTACAGTAGGAAAAGGCGACGGGGAGATCACGGAGCTGGTGTGCAACATCGACGACATGACGCCGGAGGCCCTTGCCTTTGCCTGCACGCGGCTGATAGAGGAGGGGGCCCTGGACGCTTACACCATCCCCGGCACCATGAAAAAGGGCAGGCCGGGACATGTGCTGACTGTGCTGTGTCCGCCGGAAAAAGAGGAAGAAATGGCCCGGTGCGTCCTGGCAGAGACTACCACCAACGGACTCAGAGCCCGCAGGTGTACCAAATATTTTCTGCAGCCCGGTGTAAAGACAGTGAAAACCCGGTGGGGGCAGGTGCGGGTAAAGACGGCGGAAGGCCGGGGGATCCTGCACCAGAAACCGGAGTACGAGGATGTGGCCGCCCTGGCAAGGGAACACCAGGTAGCCTATGAAACGGTGTGCCGGGAAGCGCTGCGAAACTGCGGGGAAGAATAAAGGAAAAGAAAGGGGCAAAACAACATGATGAAGAAACGGCTGATTTCCGGCCTCTTGACTGTTGCTCTGGGGGCCGGCCTGCTGGCAGGCTGCGGCGGCAGTGCATCCTCCGGGCAGGAGGGCGGCGACAGGCAGGATACGTCCTCTGTGGTAGTTGCCATGGGGCCTACATCAGAGCCCGAGGCGGGCTTTGACCCGGCTTACGGCTGGGGGGCAGGAGAGCATGTCCATGAACCTCTGATCCAGAGCACCCTCACAGTGACCAACACAGACCTTACCATTGGCTACGACCTGGCCACAGAGTACGGGGCCAGCCAGGACGGGCTGACCTGGACGGTGAAGATCCGGGACGACGTGTCCTTCACGGACGGAGAGCCTCTGACAGCAGAGGATGTGGCCTTTACATACAATACGGTGAAAGAGGCAAGCTCGGTCAATGATTTTACCATGCTGGACTATGCGGAGGCAGTGGATGACACCACCGTCCTTTTCCACATGACAAGGCCTTTCTCCATCTGGCCTTACACAATGGCTGTGGTGGGGATCGTGCCGGAGCACGCCTACGACAGCGCCACCTACGGCTCCAACCCCATCGGCTCCGGGCGGTATATACTGAAGCAGTGGGACAGGGGGCAGCAGGTGATCCTGGAGGCCAACCCGGACTACTACGGGGAGGCGCCGAAGATGAAGCGGGTCACCATCCTCTTTATGGAGGAGGACGCCGCTTTTCTGGCGGCCCAGGCAGGAGAGGTGGATGTGGCCTACACGTCCGCCACCTACTCGGACCAGCAGGTGGAGGGCTACAGCCTTGCCTCCTACGCCAGTGTGGACAACCGGGGCTTTAACCTGCCTGCAGTAGAGGAGACCAAAGACCAGGAAGGGCGCACCGTGGGAAATGATTTCACGGCGGACGTTCTGGTGCGCCGGGCCATCAACATAGGCGTGAACCGGCAGGAGATGATCGACCATGTGCTGAACGGGTACGGCAGTCCGGCCTACAGTGTATGCGACCAGCTTCCCTGGTACAATGAGGCTTCCCAGGTGGAGTACGACCCGGAAGAGGCGGCGGCCCTTCTTGACCAGGCGGGATGGACCCTGGGAGAGGACGGCGTCCGGGAGAAAGACGGGCAGAAGGCAGAGCTTCACCTTCTCTACGCTACAGGGGACTCTGTCCGCCAGGCGCTGGCGTCGGACTTTGCGGGGCAGATGGAGGAGCTTGGGATTTCCTGCACCACCGAGGGCGTGGGATGGGATACAGCCTACGACCGGGCACTGGCGGATCCCCTCCTGTGGGGCTGGGGAGCCCACACGCCCATGGAACTTTACAACATCTATCACACCATGGAAGGGACAGGCACGGCCCAGTACTCCCCCTACTCCAACGAGACGGTGGATACGTACATGGACCAGGCGCTGGCAAGCCCGGATCTGGAGAGCTCCTATGAACTCTGGCAGAAGGCCCAGTGGGACGGCTCTGCCGGGGTGACCCAGGAGGGGAACATTCCCTGGGTGTGGCTGGTAAATATCGACCATCTCTACTGGGTGCGGGACGGCCTCCAGGTGGCAGAGCAGAAAGTGCACCCCCACGGACACGGGTGGTCTGTGGTCAACAATGTAGACCAGTGGACCTGGTCACAGAGCGGAAAGGACTGATTTTCTTGAAACACCGCCTTCAGTTTGCGGCGAAAAAAATACTGCGCATGGCGCTTCTTCTTCTGGGCGTCAGCGTGGTCACATTTCTTCTCATGAGCGCTTCCCCCCTGGACCCGCTTCAGACCAATGTGGGGCAGGTGGCTCTTGGCACCATGAGCCAGGAGCAGGTGGAGCATCTGGAAGCATACTGGGGCGTGGACACGCCTCCCCTGGAGAGATACGCAGGATGGCTGACGGATCTGCTCCACGGGGATATGGGAACCTCCCTTCTCTACCGGCAGCCTGTGAGCACGGTGATCTGGCAGAGGCTTTCCAGCTCCCTGCTCTTGCTTCTCACAGCCTGGATCCTGTCCGGGGTGCTGGGGCTTCTGATGGGAATGGCAGCCGGGGCCTGCCGGGGACGGTGGCCGGATAAGCTGATCCGGGGTTGGTGCCTTCTCATCTCCAGTACCCCGGCTTTCTGGCTGGGCATCCTTCTTCTTCTTGTGTTTTCCGTATGGCTGGGCTGGCTGCCTGTGGGGCTCTCCGTGCCGGTGGGGATGGAGAGCAGCATGGTCTCCGTGGCAGACCGTCTGCAGCACGCCATCCTGCCGGCGCTGACATTGAGTATCACAGGGGTGGCCAGCATGGCCCTCCACACAAGGGAGAAGATGATCGACGTGCTGGAGTCGGACTATGTGCTCTTTGCAAAGGCAAGAGGAGAATCCATGAAGTCTGTGGTGTGGAGACATGGCCTGCGGGGCGTGGCCCTGCCTGCCATCACGCTGCAGGCGGGCTCCGTCAGTGAGATCATCGGGGGTTCTGTCCTGGTGGAGCAGGCGTTCTCCTACCCGGGACTTGGGCAGGCCGCGGTGACGGCGGGGCTTGGCAGCGATCTTCCCCTGCTGATGGGCATCACCCTTATCACCTCCGCCATTGTATTCGGGGGAAATCTGGCTGCGGATCTTCTCTACGGCGTGGTGGATCCCAAGATACGAAGGAGGGCTGCAAAATGACGGAAAAATCAAGAAGCCGCTTCTTTCTGAACCGCAGGCAGAGAACTCTTCTTTTCCTGCTTGTGTCCCTGGTGATCCTGGCCGGCATCACGGTGGCAGGGGTTCTCCTGGAGGAGCAGGCCGCGGCGACAGATTTTACAAGGACCAACCTGGCCCCGGGGCGGGCGTTCTGGTTCGGGACAGACTGGATGGGCCGGGATATGTTTATAAGGACCATTGCAGGTCTCTCCTTAAGTATCCGGATCGGTGTTCTGACAGCGGCTGTCAGCGCGGCGGCGGCCCTGGTGCTGGGGACGGCGGCGGCCACTCTGGGGAGGCGGGCGGACAGCGTCATATCCTGGTGCATTGACCTGGTCATGGGCATCCCCCACATCCTTCTTGTGATGTTGATCTCTATCGCCTGCGGACGTGGATTTGCCGGGGTGGTGGCAGGTGTGTCCTTAAGCCACTGGCCCTCCCTTGCCCGGGTGATCCGGGGGGAAGTGCTGCAGCTTCGGAACGCCCCTTACATCCTTGTGGCGGAGAAGCTGGGGGTGTCAAAACTGCAGATCGCAGGCCGGCATATGCTGCCTCACCTGTTCCCCCAGTTTCTCACCGGGCTGATCCTTCTGTTCCCTCATGCCATCCTTCACGAGGCCAGCGTCACGTTCCTGGGCTTCGGGCTGTCCTCTGAGCAGCCGGCCATCGGCGTGATCCTGTCGGAGAGCATGCAGTATCTGACCACGGGGCGGTGGTGGCTGGCCCTTTTTCCGGGACTCTCCCTTGTGCTGGTGGTGGGGCTTTTCGCCCTCCTGGGAGAGCGGGTGCGGTATCTGCTGGATCCGTCCAGCGTCCATGAGTAGACAGGGGGAATGATGATGGAGAAAGAAAAGAACAGAGAAACCATACTGGATATCCGGCATGTGTCCATCTATTTTACCCGGTATGAGCGGGGGATCAGAAGAAGAAAGCTGCCTGTGATCCGGGATCTGGATCTGCGCGTACACCCCGGGGAAGTGGTGGCGGTGGTGGGAGCCAGCGGCTCCGGGAAAAGCCTTCTGGCCCACGGGATCCTGGGCATCCTGCCCTACAACAGCCGGATGGAAGGCGAGATGTTCTACCGGGGAGAACCGCTGACAAAGGAGCGGGCAGAAAAGCTGCGGGGAAGGCAGATCGCCCTTATTCCCCAGGGCGTCACCTACCTGGATCCTCTTATGAAGGTGGGAGAGCAGCTCTGCAGGGGAAGAAAGGATGAAGAGACGGTAAGGCGGTGCCGGGAGGTGCTGGACCGGTACGGTCTGGGGCCGGAGACGGAAGGGCTTTATCCTTTTGAGCTTTCCGGCGGCATGGCCCGCCGGGTGCTGATTGCCTCCGCTGTCATGGATAAGCCGGATCTCATCATTGCGGATGAGCCTACCCCGGGACTGGACGTGGGGGCTGCCAGGCGGATCCTGGGACATTTCCGGGAGCTGGCCCGGGGCGGAGCAGGGGTGCTTTTTATCACCCACGACCTGGGGCTGGCGCTGACCATTGCGGACCGGGTGGCCGTGTTCTACGCCGGGGAGACCATTGAGGAGGCCCTGGCGGCAGACTTTGAGGATCCGGAGAGGCTCCGCCATCCTTTTACAAAGGCCCTGTTTCGGGCCATGCCTGCCCACGGTTTTGCGCCCATCCAGGGAAGCCAGCCCTACCCGGGCACGGTTTCTTCTGGCTGTCCCTTTGCGGGGCAGTGCCAGGCCTGGCAGGAAGCATGCGTGAGCACGGAGCATATTCCTGTGCGGCAGATCCGGGGCGGCCTGGTGCGCTGTCTGTATCCGGAGGAGGGAAATGTATGACGCTGGAAGCAAGAAATGTGACGTTCTATTATAAAGGAAAAAAGAAAGCCCCTGTGCTGGACCAGTTCAGCCTGTCCGTCTCCTCCGGGGAGCGGGTGGGACTGAAGGCCCCCAGCGGGCGGGGCAAGACGACCCTTTGCAGGCTGCTGGCAGGGTATGAGAAGCCGGTGAAAGGGGAGATCCTTCTGGACGGGAAGCCCCTGGGATCCTGCAGGGGGGCCTGTCCGGTGCAGATGGTCTGGCAGCATCCGGAGACTGTGGTGGATCCCCTTTTGCGGCTGGGGACAACCCTTGACGAGGCCGGGCAGGTGGAGGAGAGACTGAAAAGGGAACTCCACATAGAAGAGGGCTGGCTGGAGCGGTTCCCGTCGGAGCTGTCCGGCGGGGAACTGCAGCGGTTCTGCCTGGCAAGAGCCCTCCATCCGGGGGTAAAGTTCCTCCTCTGCGACGAGATCTCTGCCATGCTGGATCTGGTGACCCAGGCCCAGATCTGGCAGTTTCTCCTTGCGGAGGCGAAGAGGCGCTCCCTGGGGCTTCTGGTGGTGAGCCATGACGACAGCCTGCTGGAGCAGGTGTGCACCCGGGTGGTGGACCTGCCCTTCCCGTCCTGGCGCATCTATTAAGGGCGCCGGGAAACCGGGGCCGGAAGCGGTCAGAAGTATCTCAGCAGGAGAAGGCCGGCAGCGCTGGCAGCTCCCGCTATGACAAGAGAGAGGTTCTGGCCGGCCAGGGTCAGCAGAAGCGGGCACAGGATGGAGGCCAGCCCGTAGCCGATCATGACCGCGCCGTAGTTGGTGCCCTGGTGCCGGGTGCCGAAGTGGTCTGACACCACCACCGGGAAGATGCTGACCACGCCGCCGTACACAAGGCAGACAGCCGAGGCAAGCAGGACGAAGAGAAGGCCGGTGGCCCGGGTAAGCCCAAGGACAGAGACAGCGGCCAGAAGATAGAGGGCGAAGAGCACTTTCCGGCGTCCGGTCCGGTCTGACAGCCAGGGCAGGGCAAAGCGTCCGATGATGTTGGCCACGGAGGCAGCCATGACGGCGGCCAGTGCCTGCCCGGAAGTAAGGCCTCTCTCCATGCCCAGGGATTTCATGACAGGATTGACCAGCACGTAGGCCGGGACAGCCAGAGCCATGGCAAGGCTGATGATATAGAAGGTCTTTGTGCGCATCATCTGGCCGGGGGTGTACTGTCTGCCAGGCATGTTCGCAGAAGACTCCTGCTTTGGAGCAGAAGAAGAGACCTCCTCAAAGGCGTCTGCGGGAGGTTCTGTGACAAAGAAACCGCCCAGGCTTAAGACGGCGTAGATCAAAGTGACAAGAAGCATGGCCGTCCGGTAGCCGAAGGAGGAGAGGAACCAGTCGCACAAGGGGTTCATAAGAATGCCGGAGAGCCCCACCATGCCGATGGTGATGCCGGAGACCATACCCCGGCGGTCCGGGAACCAGGCCTGGGGAACAGCCGTCAGCATACTGAAGGCGCAGCCGGAACCCAGTCCCCCCAGAGCTCCGTAGCCAAGATCGATGAGCCAGGGCATGGAGCGGGGAGCCATGGCCGCCAGGAAAAAGCCGGCGCACATGACAAAGCTGCCAAGGAAGATGGTCTTCCTGGCTCCCACTTTGTGCTGGAGGCAGCCGCCCAGCATGTTGCCCACGGCGAAAATGCCGATGATAATGGTGAAGGGCTGGCTGGAGGCAGCCGTGGTAAGACCGTACTCCTCCTTCACGTAAGGCTGGAAGACAGTCCAGATATATGGATTTCCATGGACAAAATTGACGATAGTGGCCGCAGTCAGCACAAGATAGCGGTTCCGGATATTTTTCATCTGATTTCTCCTCTTTTCCGGGGGTCTTTTTTTCATTATACTCTGAAATATTTCCTTCGTACAGACAAATCAAAAGGCGTAGCAGGACTATCGCGCTGCAGTCACCGGAAAAGAGAACGCTGCCCCTTGTCATTTCAGCAATGGGTTCATCTTATACGCCGGATTATGGTATGATGATGGTGGCCGTTCTGATCATGACCATCCCCACGGCACTGATCTTCTTCTTCATGCAGAAGCAGTTTGTGGCCGGAATGACAGGATCTGTGAAGGGCTAACTTAGGAGAGGAGCAATAAAGTTATGACAGCAAAAGAGGCAAAGACTTCCTGGCTTGCAGATCCGGAAGTGTTCGCAGTAAACCGGGTGGAAGCGCACTCGGATCATCTGTACTATGAAAAGGAAGAAGAGATCGCTCTGGCGGGGGATATGCCCCTCAGACAGAGCTTGAACGGGACATGGTATTTTTCCTATGCCATCTGTCCCGATATGAGGATCAAGGATTTTTACAGGGAGGATTTTGACTGCCGCAGCTTTGATCATATCCAGGTGCCGGGCCATATCCAGACCCAGGGCTATGACAGGAACCAGTACATCAACACCATGTATCCGTGGGACGGGCAGGAGGAGATGCGCCCGCCCCAGGTGTCACAGCGGTACAATCCGGTGGGGAGCTATGTGAAATACTTCCATGTGGACGAACATTTAAAAGGAAAGCAGACATTTCTTTCCTTCCAGGGTGTGGAGACGGCCTTCTATGTGTGGGTCAACGGCGTCTTTGCCGGGTACAGCGAGGACAGCTTCACGCCGGCGGAATTTGACATTACCGGCTATCTGAAAGAAGGAGAGAACAAGCTGGCTGTGGAGGTGTACAAAAGAAGCAGCGCAAGCTGGCTGGAGGACCAGGATTTCTTCCGCTTTTCCGGCATCTTCCGGGACGTGTATCTCTACGCTGTGCCAAAGATGCATGTGAGGGATCTCTTTGTGAAGGCAGAGTTGGACGACACGTACACAGAGGGCTGTCTGCGGGTGGATATGAAGCTGGCAGGGGAGCCGGGGGGCAGGGTGTCTCTTAAGCTGTGTGACAGAGAGGGAAATAAGGTGGCGCAGGGCTCCTGCCAGGCGGACAGGGAAGTCTCTCTTACGTGCGACGCAGGAAAGGTGAGATGCTGGAGCGCCGAAGATCCTTACCTGTACACACTGTACATTTACCTGGAGGACCAGGAAGGAAATGTGGCCGAGGTGGTTCCCGAAGAGGTGGGCTTCCGGAGATTTGAGATGATTGACAAAGTCATGTGTCTCAACGGAAAGCGGATCCTGTTCCGGGGTGTGAACCGCCACGAATTCAATGCCAGAAGAGGACGCGCTGTGACAGAGGAAGATATGCTGTGGGATATCCGCTTTATGAAGCGGCACAATCTGAACGCGGTGCGCACCTCCCATTATCCAAACCAGACGCTGTGGTACCGCCTGTGCGACAGGTACGGCATCTATCTCATCGACGAGACTAATCTGGAGAGCCACGGCTCCTGGCAGAAACTGGGCCAGTGCGAACCGTCCTGGAACGTGCCGGGAGATAAGGAAGAGTGGAAAGCCTGCGTCCTGGACCGGGCGAACTCCATGTTCCAGAGAGATAAGAACCATCCCAGCGTGCTGATCTGGTCCTGCGGAAATGAGTCTTACGCAGGTACCTGTATCGAGGCTATGTCGGATTTCTTCCACAGGGAGGACCCGCGCAGGCTGGTGCACTACGAGGGCGTGTTCTGGAACAGGGCCTTTGACCATATCAGCGATATGGAAAGCCGCATGTACGCAAAGCCCCAGGAGATCCGGGAATATCTGGAAAAGGATCCGAAGAAGCCCTATATAAGCTGCGAGTACATGCACGCCATGGGCAACTCCTGCGGCGGTATGAAGCTGTACACAGACCTGGAGAGGGAGTTTGATCTGTACCAGGGAGGATTTATCTGGGATTACATCGACCAGTCCCTGTACAGGATCAACGAGCAGGGGGAGGAAGTGCTGACCTACGGCGGCGACCACGACGACCGGGCTACAGACTATGAGTTCTGCGGAAACGGCATTGTGTTCGCAGACAGGAAAGAGTCTCCCAAGGCCCAGGAAGTGAAAGCGCTCTATTCCAATGTAAAACTGACGCCCACTGAAGAAGGCGTCACCGTGCGCAACGAGAACCTGTTTATCACCACAGGCGGATATACATTCAGATACCGTCTGCTAAGAGACGGCGTCTGCATATTTGAAAAGACCCGCAGCGATCTTGCCATCCCTGCCCGGAGCGAAGCTTTCGTGGAGCTGGATTACCCGGAGGCAGAAGAGGCAGGAGAGTATATCTTTGAAGTGCAGATGCTTCTTTCAGAAGACACACTGTGGGCAGAGGCAGGCTATGAGATCTGCTTTGGCCAGCATGTGAAAAAAGTGGAAGAAGAAAAGAAAGAGAAAAAAGTTTCCATGGAGATCATACACGGCGATGTGAATATCGGCGTAAGAGGCGAAGGATTTACAGCCATGTTCTCCAAAGCGGAAGGGGGCATCGCCTCCCTGTGCTATGACGGGAAGGAGTATATCACAAGAACGCCGAAGCTGACATACTGGCGGGCCCTCACGGACAATGACAGGGGCGCGAAGCTTGGATTTACCTGTGCTCCGTGGATGACGGCGGGGCTGTTCCCGAAACTTACCGGCGGGGATATGCAGGAGGAGAAGGACAAAGTAAGTATTACCTTTGAGTACACTCTGCCTGTAGTGCCTGTGACAAAAAGCTTTGTCACCTACACCGTGACAGGGGACGGCGTGATCCACGTGCACCTTCTTTACAGAGGGGAAAAGGGTCTGCCCCATCTTCCGGCTTTTGGTATGGACTTCCGTCTCAAAGAGAGGTATCATAATGTAAGATATTATGGATATGGACCGGAGGAAAACTATATCGACCGCAGGGAGGGCGCGAAGCTGGGCGTCTATGAAAGTACCGCGGCGGACAATGTATCACCCTATCTTGTGCCCCAGGAATGCGGCAATCACACAGGGGTCAGATGGGTGGAAGTGACAGACGACGAAGGAGCGGGCCTTCGCTTCCAGGCGGAGGAAGGATCCTTTGAAAACAGCGTGCTGCCCTGGAGCGCTTATGAGCTGGAGGCTGCCACCCACCAGGAAGAGCTGCCGCCTGTGCACTACACATGGGTGCGGATACTGGCAGCCCAGATGGGCGTGGGAGGAGACGACAGCTGGGGAGCTCCTGTACATGATCAGTTCCTTGTTTCCTCTGACAGTAATCTGGAGCTGCGTTTTGCCATCAGAAAATCTTAGAGGAGTGAGCCGGGGCGCGTGCTTTCATAAGGCATGCGCCCTGTTTCTTTTGTGTGAAATATGAGTGAGTATTGCAAAGTAGTAATTGTAGACATTGAAGACGACGGCGTCGGCATGACCACGGAGAAGCTCATGGATATCCGGGGGAAAAACGGGCAGAAGACAGAGCATTTCACAGGCATCGGGGTCAACAATGTGGACAACCGGATCAAGATGATCTACGGGATGGACTACGGCATCAATATTGTCAGCCAGGAGAACGAGGGAACGAAGATCACCATCTTATTGCCTTTGAGAGACTAAAAAGCCGGAGGAGTTTTGTATGGAAGACGCACATGTATTGCAGTTAAAAAACAGAAAATTTTCAGATCTGTATCTTTGCTTCTGCGGCTACGCCCAGTGCCTGCCCCTGCACAGCTTCGGCCCTGCGGTCAGACCCAATTATATTCTCCACTATATCATAAAAGGGAAAGGCCGGTTCACGGTGGGAAATGAGGAGTACCGGCTCCGCGGGGGACAGGGCTTTCTCATTGAGCCGGAAGTACTGACATTTTACGAGGCGGATAAAGAAGATCCCTGGACATATGTGTGGATCGGATTTTCCGGGGAGCGGGCAGGAGAGTACCTTCGGGATCTGGGCCTTGGCAGCGGACACCCTGTCTACCAGTGTTCCAGCGGAGAGAAGCTGGAGAAGATTGTCCAGACCATGCTGGAGAACAAGAATTACACAGTGGCAAACGAGTATCTGCTGGAAGGGCTGCTATATCAGTTTTTCTCTGTGCTGGCAGAAAATATAGAGATCGGGGAGGGGCGGAGGGAAAAAGATGACAACCTCTATATCCGCAAGGCGGTGGAGTATATCCAGAACCACTATTCCTACCCGGTGCAGGTGGGGGAGATCGCCGACTATGTGGGCATCAACAGGAGCTATCTCTGCACCCTCTTTAAAGAACATCTTCACTTGTCGCCCAAAGAGTATCTGACCAGTTTCCGCATCACAAGGGCCGCCCAGCTTCTGGAGATCACCGAACTGTCCATAGAGAGTGTGGCCATGTCCTGCGGCTACCAGGATGCGCTGGGATTTTCCAAGATCTTCAAGGCCAGGATGGGGGTGACGCCCTCTGCCTACAGAAAGAAAAACGAAGAGCGTCAGTTAACATTCTGACTGTTTTTTATCACGTAATAACCTGTTGCGGGAGCTCCCTTTTATATATAATGGTGGAAGCAGTAAAGCGAAGAGGCAAAAGACTTTTCAGACAGGAGGCAGAAGAGAGATGAGTATGGTATGGAGAGAAGAGAACAGGACATTTCATCTTTATAATGAAGAGATCAGTTATATTATGCAGGTGCTTCCCAGCGGACATCTGGGACAGCTCTATTTTGGGAAAAGGGTACATGACAGGGAGGATTTTTCCTATCTGCTGGAGAGCCTGCCCAGGCCCATGGCGTCCTGCGTGTTTGAAGGCAACAAGGCGTTTTCCCTTGAACATATCAAGCAGGAGTATCCTTCTTACGGAACAGGGGATTACCGCGCCCCGGCTGTGGAGGTTCTGCAGGAGAGCGGAAGCAGGATCTCGGATTTTATTTATAAAGAACACAGGGTAAGGAAAGGAAAGCCGTCTCTGGAAGGACTTCCGGCCACCTACACGGAGGCTGACGATGAGGCGGAGACACTGGTTGTGGCGCTGGAGGATGGGATGACAGGGCTTGGCCTGGAGCTGTCCTACACCATCTTTGCAAAAGGAGGCATCCTGGCCCGGAGTGCCAGATTTGTGAACAGAGGGGAGAAGGATCTGCATCTGACGACAGCCATGAGCCTTTGCATGGATCTGCCGGACCACGACTACGAGTGGATGCAGTTCTCCGGCGCCTGGGCAAGAGAGAGACATACCCGGGTGAGAAAGCTGGAATACGGTGTGCAGTCTGTGGGCAGCAGAAGAGGACATTCCTCCCACGAGCATAATCCATTTGTCATACTGAAGCGTCCCCATGCGGATGAATTCCAGGGGGAGGCCATAGGTTTCAGCCTTGTGTACAGCGGCAATTTCCTGGCCCAGGCGGAAGTGGGGGCCCACGACACCACAAGAGTGCTCCTGGGGATCCACCCGGACGGCTTTGACTGGAAGCTGGAGCCCGGGGAGACTTTCCAGACACCGGAGGCGGTGATGGTCTACACAGACCGGGGGCTTAACGATCTGAGCCAGACCTTCCACCGTCTGTATCAGAAAAGGCTGGCCAGGGGATACTGGAGGGACCGGGAGCGCCCCATCCTTATCAACAACTGGGAAGCCACCTACTTTGACTTTACAGAGGAGAAGATCCTGGAGATCGCCGGAAAGGCAAAGGCGTGCGGCGTGGAGATGTTCGTCCTGGACGACGGCTGGTTCGGCGCGCGGTGCAGCGACCGGGCAGGTCTTGGTGACTGGACACCCAACACAGAAAGGCTGCCGGAGGGGATCACTGGTCTGGCGCAGAAGATCGAGGATATGGGAATGAAGTTCGGTCTCTGGTTTGAGCCGGAGATGGTGAACAAGGACTCGGACCTCTACCGGGCCCACCCGGATTGGATCCTTCATGTGCCGGGAAGAGCCACTTCTCACGGCAGATACCAGTATGTGCTGGATTTCTCCCGGGAAGAAGTGGTAGACTGCATTTACAATATGATGAGAAAGATCCTGTCAGAGGCAAAGATTTCCTATATTAAATGGGACATGAACCGGAGCATTACAGAGTGCTTCTCTGTGGCGCTTCCGGCGGACCGGCAGGGGGAAGTGTTCCACCGGTATATTCTCGGCGTGTACAGCCTGTACGAAAGGCTGACAAGGGAGTTCCCCCATGTTCTTTTCGAGTCCTGCGCAAGCGGCGGGGCCAGGTTCGACCCGGGGATGCTGTACTACGCGCCCCAGGCATGGACAAGCGATGACACAGATGCGGTAGAGAGGCTGAAGATCCAGTACGGCAGCTCCTACTGCTATCCGGTGAGCAGCATGGGCAGTCATGTGTCCACCATCCCCAACCATCAGACAGGCAGGACGGCGCCCCTTCACACAAGAGCCAATGTGGCCTTTTTCGGAACATTTGGCTACGAGCTGGATCTGAATACGCTGACGGATGAGGAGCAGGAGGCGGTGAAGGAACAGATCCGATTTATGAAAAAATACAGACGGCTTCTCCAGTTCGGTACCTTCTACAGGCTGGAAAGTCCTTTTGAGGGAAATGTCACCGCCTGGATGGCGGTAAGCCCGGACAAAAAGGAGGCTGTGGCAGGCTGGTACAGGACGCTCTCCGGCGCCAACCTGGCTTACACAAGGCTTCCGCTCAAAGGGCTGGACCCGGAGGCTAGATATGAGGTCCAGGTAAGAAAAGAGACAGAGAAGCCGTACGGAAGCTTTTACGGCGATGAGCTGATGAACATCGGCCTTATCACGACAGACGGAACTGCCGGGGAGGTGACAGACCGGGAGCAGGCGCCCCAGGACTTTGACTCCAGGCTGTTCCTTTTGAAGGCGGAGGAGTAAAATTTGAAAAAGGAAGTATTTCCCCATTGTTTTGTGGATTACTTCCTTTTTTGATGTTACTTTTTCAAAAATTCAGTCGGCGTGATCGCCGGAACAGAGGAACCGGCAAAATCTTTGATATTCCTTGTGAGAATATAGCTTGCACCGTTCCGCTCCGCCACAGCGTCTACAACGGCATCTTCAAAGTCGGGCATAGAGCGCATGAGTGCGGTATGAATATCTACACTCTGTACATCAGCAAATGTGACAAGTTGAGAAAGCTGTTCAATCCGATCCTTTGCCTTTTGAGCGGACTGAAACGCTTTGCGGAGTATATAGAAAATATCTGTGGCAGCAGATGCGGAGATGAGACATTCCACATCATTTTCTATGGCCTTGCGGAACGCCTGGTAGGAGTCTGCGAAAAACGGTTCTCGTCTTTGGATAATATCCATAATGACATTGGTATCAATCAGTATTCTCATTGTCTGGCCAACCGCTCCTCTCGTATAGTATCTTCATCCATTGTCTGATTTTCTGGAATAATTCCCACAAGATCATCAAGAAGAGCCAGTTTATTGACAGCGGGGCTTGTAAGGCGGGCAATATTTTTGCCGTTCTTGGTAATAAAAATATCCTGGGACGCCGCTATTTCCAGATATTTTCCAAGGTTGGTTTTAAATTCGGTTGCAGTAATGATCATACAAATTCCTCCCTTCGAGGTGTGGTTTATATATTGTTATTATACACAAATCATACGAAAATATCAATACAATATCGTACGATATTATATGTTCGATGCGGATAATGTTTAAGGATCAACTACTCCATTTTCTCCTGCTGTTCGTACCGCCACGCCCTGGGGGATACGCCGTACACGTTTTTAAATGCCCTTGAGAAATGCAGCTGGTTCGGATAGCCCACCGCGTTTCCGATGTCCGCAATAGACAGGGACGTCATCTTCAGAAGTTCCCCCGCCTTGGACATGCGGTAGGAGATCAAAAACTCCTGGGGAGATATCCCTACGGTGTCCCGGAAGATCTTTCCAAAGTAGCTCCGGTTCAGATTACAGAAAGCGGCAATGTCCTCCACTGAGATATCATTCTGGAAATTCTGCTCAATGAAAGAGAGGGCTTCCTTAATATAGAAGTCCCGCATCCTGTTCCCCTGGGTCTGGATGGGGGAGGCGTTGGACTTTGCCAGATAGTCCAGAAAGAGGTACAGATGGCCGATCAGATGTAAGGGGGACTCCTGGGAATGGTTGGCGATGTAGAGCATCTCATCCGTCATCTGTTGTGCAATGTCTTTGTGCCGGGGCCGGTAGATGGGTGTGTTCATGGTGAGCCCGGCAGTCTCGATGAACTCCTTTACTTTCAGCCCGTCAAATTCAAGCCAGGTGTACTCCCAGGGGAGTTCGCTGTCAGCGATGTAAGTGCAGATCTGGTGCGGGAAGAGCATAAATCCCTGGCCGCTCTTGACGTTGTACGTGACGGACTCCCGTCGGGAGTTTTCCGCGGTCAGAGTGCCGGTCCCGGATATGACATAGTGGAACAGATAGTGGTTCCTGGCAGCAGGCCCGAAGGAGTGGGCCGGGTCACACTGTTCCCACCCATACTGGTAAAGCCCCAGGTCTATAAAGTTCTCGCTTGGAAAGATGGAGTACAGTACATTGCTCATACATTCACCTCCTGCAGCATTTTTTCGGTATCTTTCGTATCTGACATCATTATATACCAAAATGCTAGATGACATCAATATATAGGGCGAAAACAAGTATAAAGGCATAAAACAAAAAAAACAGCGGTATTTATAGACGCATATTGATATGTTAAAATGAAGCTACCGTAAAAAAGAAAGCATAAAGGAAGAAAGGAGATATGAAAATGAGAGGAAAAAGTGCAAGATATCTCAGTGCGGCGCTGGTCCTGGTCATGACCGGCGGGCTGATGCTGTCGGGCTGCTCGGGAAGCGGCGAGTCCAGCGGGAAGACCGAGATCGAGATCCTGCAGTACAAGCCGGAGGCGGCTACCTACTTTGACCAGGTGGAAGAACAGTTCAATGCCACCCACGACGATATCCATCTGACCATCGACTCCCCTAACGATGCGTCTACCATCATGAGGACAAGGTTTATCCGGGAAGACTACCCGGATATCATCGGTATCGGCGGTGATATCAACTATTCATACTATGTGGATGCGGAGATACTGGCTGACGTGTCCGACTACGCTGGGATGGCGGACATCAAGGACTCCTACATC
>DSTMC04003__coassemble_216_pt1 | contig 19589 bp, 15 predicted proteins | sample DSTMC04003__metabat2_high_PE_016 | metagenome-assembled genome bin DSTMC04003 | reverse complement strand
GATGATCTGAACCGTCTGTGCGCGGATATCGAGAATGCGGCAGAAGATACATCCATAGCTCTGGCCCAGATTTCAGACAACGGTGTTGTGTTTGAGGTGAAGAAAGACTATGCGAAAGACATGGTTACCGCTTTTATCCGCCTCAACGGCATGACTGTGGGAGCTGTTGCAAACCGCTCCAAAGTATACAACGAGAATGCAGAAGTGGTGGCAGAATTCGACGGTTCTTTGTCCACAGCGGGCGCGAGAAAAGCAGCGCAGTTTGTGAAATTCTGTGACTCCTTCAATATTCCGGTTCTTACCCTGACAAATGTGACAGGCTTTGATGCTTCCAAGTGTGCGGAGAGAAATCTGGCAAGGGAGACGGCAAAGCTGATCTATGCATTTGCAGACGCAACCGTTCCGAAAGTAAATGTCATTATCGGGAAAGCTTACGGCAGCGCTTATGTGGCTATGAACAGCAAATCCATCGGCGCGGACATGGTATATGCCTGGCCGGACGCTGAGATCGGCATGATGGATGCGGACCTGGCAGCCAGGATCATGTATCCTGACGCTGACAGGACAGCCCAGAGGGAGAAGGCGGCAGATTACCGCGCCCTGCAGTCCAGCCCGGCTTCTGCGGCAGGACGGGGATATGTGGACGCCGTCATCAGCCCGGCAGAGACGCGCAAGTATATTATCGGAGCATTCGAGATGCTCTTTACCAAGAGGGAGGATCGTCCTGCCAAGAAACATGGAACAGTTTAGTGAGGTGAGACAAATTGAAGAAGAAAATTAGCTTATTATTATGCACGCTCATGGCTGTGTTTGCCCTGGCCGGATGCAGTGGCAGCGACGCGGGAGTCGAGTATGATCAGGCGACCATAGAGGAGGCCACCGAGTTCCTCATTGCATACTGCTCCAGTGCGGATGACACAACCATTGAGCAGTGGAACAGCCTCTCTGATGAGCAGCTGGAGATCCAGATGGCGCAGTCAGGTTATCCTTTCACCGGGGACAGCTTCCTTGGCTCCATGGACGCCTGGCAGGCAGGCGTGGAGGAGTGCGGTGAGTACATCGGACACGGTGATTTTACCTACGATGCTTCCCAGACAGAGCTCTCCCTGACGACCACAGCAGAGTTTGCTGACCGCGATGCGAACCTGGAGATCATCTACAAGACAGATGTCCGCGGCAACCTGCATCTGGACAGCCTTACAGTCAGCGGTATCTACTCCATGAGCGAGATCCTGAGCAAGGCGGGATTGAACACCCTTCTTGGTATGGGAACCGTGTTTGTGGTACTGATCATCATCAGCGTGATCATCTCCCTGCTGAAATATATACCGAAACTGCAGGAGGCGTTCTCTAGAAAGAATACAAAAGCCCAGGCGGCGGAAGTTTCTGCGGCAGCAGCTCCGGAACCGGTTCAGACGGCAGTGCCGGAAGCGGCGCCCGAACCGGAGCCTGAGGATGTGACAGACGATGGCGAGCTTGTGGCAGTTATCGCAGCAGCGATAGCGGCATCGGAAGAAGTACCGGCAGACGGCTTTATCGTGAGAAGCATCAGACGTCGGAAATCAAATAAATGGATGTAAGTATAACCGGATCAGGAGGATATAAAAATGAAAAACTACACAATCACAGTAAATGGAAATGTATACGATGTAACGGTTGAGGAGAAAGCAGCAGGAGCAGCGCCGGCAGCGGCAGCAGCACCTGCAGCGGCACCGAAAGCAGCAGCGCCTGCACCGAAGGCACCTGCGGCAGCCCCCGCACCGAAAGCACCCGCGGCAGGCGCTGGTTCTATCCAGGTGAAGGCAGGAGCGGCCGGAAAAGTATTCAAGATCGAGGCCAATGTAGGTCAGGCTGTAAAGCGCGGTGACGCTGTTGTCATCATTGAGGCTATGAAAATGGAGATCCCCATCGTGGCACCCGAGGACGGAACAGTTGCCAGCGTTGATGTGGCTGTGGGCGATGCCGTTGAGGCAGGCGCGGTTCTGGCTACATTGAACTAGGCGGCAAGGATGCCGTTCTGACGGAAACTTTTGAAACACGACTGGAGGTTAAAAAATGGATTATATTATAACGACATTGGGAAACCTCGTGCAGCAGACAGCCTTCCTCAATCTTACGTGGGGAAACCTGATCATGATCGCTGTTGCATGCTTTTTCCTGTATCTTGCAATAAAACATGGATTTGAACCTCTGCTGCTCGTGCCTATCGCCTTCGGTATGCTGCTTGTCAATATCTATCCGGATATCATGCTGCATGCAGAGGACGCGGCCAACGGCACAGGGGGACTTCTCTATTATTTCTACGTGCTGGACGAGTGGTCCATCCTTCCGTCACTGATCTTCCTCGGCGTGGGAGCCATGACGGACTTCGGACCTCTGATAGCCAACCCCAAGAGCTTTCTTCTGGGAGCGGCAGCACAGTTCGGTATTTTTGCCGCCTACCTTGGCGCTATGGCCATGGGATTTTCGGACAAGGCAGCCGCAGCCATCGCCATCATCGGCGGTGCGGACGGACCGACGTCCATCTTCCTGGCCGGAAAGCTGCAGCAGACAGCAATCCTTGGCCCTATCGCCGTGGCGGCCTACTCCTACATGGCGCTGGTTCCCATCATCCAGCCGCCGGTCATGAAGCTGCTGACTACGGAGAAGGAGAGGAAGATCAAGATGGAGCAGCTCCGGCCTGTATCCAAGCTGGAGAGGATCCTCTTCCCCATCATTGTCACCATCGTGGTATGTATGATCCTTCCTACCACGGCACCCCTCGTAGGTATGCTCATGCTCGGTAACCTGTTCCGCGAGTGTGGTGTGGTAAGACAGCTTACAGAGACGGCTTCCAATGCGCTGATGTACATTGTAGTCATCCTTCTTGGTACATCCGTCGGCGCTACAACGAGCGCGGAGGCATTCCTCAATCTGGATACACTGAAGATCGTGGCCCTGGGATTGATCGCCTTTATCTTTGGCACAGCGGCAGGTGTACTGCTCGGAAAACTGATGTGCGTGCTTACCGGAGGAAAGGTCAATCCGCTGATCGGATCAGCCGGCGTGTCAGCCGTGCCTATGGCGGCCAGAGTATCCCAGAAGGTGGGTGCGGAGTACGATCCAACCAACTTCCTTCTGATGCATGCCATGGGACCGAACGTGGCCGGAGTCATCGGTACGGCGGTCGTGGCCGGAACCTTTATGGCAATCTTCGGAGTTATGTAAGACCGGATTTCCGGTCTGCATGACAGCCGGACCCGGCAATTTGAATAGAATATAATGGAGGAAGAAATAATGGCAGAAATTCAGAAAAAACCAGTGAAAATAACAGAAACCATTCTGCGTGACGCACATCAGTCTCTGATCGCCACCCGTATGACGACAGAGCAGATGCTGCCCATCATCGACAAGATGGACCAGGTGGGTTACCACTCCGTGGAGTGCTGGGGCGGCGCTACATTTGACGCGTCCCTCCGCTTCCTGAAGGAAGATCCCTGGGACAGACTTCGCAAGTTCAGGGATGGATTTAAAAACACAAAGCTCCAGATGCTCTTCAGAGGACAGAACATCCTGGGATACCGCCCCTACGCAGATGACGTGGTAGAGTACTTCGTACAGAAATCCGTGGCAAACGGCATTGATATCATCCGTATCTTTGACTGTATGAATGATCTGCGCAACCTGCAGACTGCGGTCAAGGCGGCAAACAAGGAGAAGGCGGACGCACAGGTGGCCCTTTCCTACACACTGGGAGATGCCTACACAATGGACTACTGGGTAGACATCGCCAAGAGAATTGAGGATATGGGCGCTAATTCCATCTGTATCAAGGACATGGCAGGTCTGCTCCTGCCCTATGAGGCTACAGAGCTGATCGGAGCACTGAAAGAGGCTGTGGATCTTCCGATCCAGCTTCACACACACTACACATCAGGCGTTGCTTCCATGACCTATCTGAAAGCAGTGGAGGCAGGTGTGGATGTCATCGACACAGCTATGTCTCCGTTCGCCCTGGGAACATCCCAGCCGGCCACAGAGGTTATGGTGGAGACTTTCCGCGGAACACCTTACGATACAGGACTGGACCAGAAGCTCCTGGCAGAGATCGCGGACTACTTCCGTCCTATCAGAGATGAGGCCCTGGACAGCGGACTTCTCAATCCGAAGAACCTTGGCGTCAACATCAAGACACTTCTGTACCAGGTACCCGGAGGTATGCTCTCCAACCTTACATCCCAGCTTAAAGAGCAGGGCGCTGAGGATAAGTACTACGAGGTCCTGGAAGAAGTGCCGAGAGTCCGCAAGGATCTGGGCGAGCCACCTCTTGTTACACCTTCCTCACAGATCGTGGGAACACAGGCTGTGTTCAATGTGCTGATGGGAGAGCGCTACAAGATGGCCACAAAAGAGACAAAGGACGTCCTGAGCGGAAAATACGGTGCTACTGTTAAACCGTTCAACCCGGATGTGGTTAAGAAGGTTCTCGGAGATAATCCGGAAGTTATCACATGCCGCCCGGCAGATCTGATCCCGGATGAGCTGGATACGCTTAGAAAAGAGTGTGAGCAGTGGATCCAGCAGGATGAGGACGTGCTGACATACGCCCTCTTCCCACAGGTGGCAGTGGACTTCTTCAAGTACAGGGAAGCGCAGCAGACAAAGATCGATCCTGTTGTTGCGGATACAGAAAGCGGAAGCTATCCTGTATAACAGGGCAGCGGAGGACCGTGTAAGAAAGAAATAGTGGGCAGACAGACTGTAGACAGATCATGGGATCTGCCGCGGCCTGTCTGCTTTTTTATACATGGCTATACATTGAAGACTGTTTCTCTTCAGGTGAGCTCCGCGATCCGGGATACGCCCACGTAGATTTCGGAAATTTTATACCAGGTGGAATAATCTGTAATCCCTGTCTGTGGCAGCCCGAAGACTCCCTGGAACTGCCGCACTGCCTCAGCCGTGGCAGGTCCGTAAATGCCGTCTGCGTTAAGTGTGGGGAGAGCTGGATAGGCTCCGGCAATAACATTCAGTTGCTCCTGGAGTTGACGGACTTTCGCTCCGGTGGAGCCGATTTCCAGATTGTAGCCGGGCCAGGAGGAGGGAATGCCGGAGATGGCCTCTGCGGTGTTAATGTACATGTCATCCCCGTAGTAGTAGCGGAGGATCTCAATGGGAGAGTAGCCCTGGTCTCCCAGAGATTTTGATCCCCACTGGGTCATCCAGTTTGGACACTGCACCTGGCGCCCGTCGCAGTACTGGGTCAGGATGGGCTGGCGCACATTGGGGCGTGAGAGGTAATCCGCAAAGAGCTCATCCACGATGACGGATATGGTGTCGTACACGTTTCGCTCGGGGATCCACTTGTGGTCAAAGGCTGTGGAAGAGGTGATGGTGAAATCAAATCCCTGATTCCTGTACCACTCTGTATAAACCCGATTCAGGGTGAAGGACATGATGGCCAGCACATTGGCCCGGATGGTGTTGGCGGGCCAGGTGGCGTAGATCTCGCTGGAGGCTACATTTTTAATGTAATCCTTGTATTTCACATAGTAATTCTGGGCGGTACTGTCTCTGGGGCTCCCGTTGTGCACCACAATATACTCCGGTACCACGACGCGGCTCAGTACGATCTCCCCGGTCTCATTTACCGGCTTGATCTCATCTTCCGGGATCTTGGGGGGATAGTTGCCATAGAGAGTATGTGCAGGGATCACGAAGCGTTCCTCCCGGCTGTCTGCAGAGTCGGAAGGGCGCATCCTTATGTTCTGGATGGCAGTGACATCCCCTAGGATTTCTGCCCCGGCGATACTGACTGTTTCAAAGCCCGGGGCGCTTGCAAGAATCGTATATTCAGAGTAGGGCTGCTGGTCAGAGGTGACATCCAGGCTGTATTCGACGGGCGGCGCGTCCAGCTCCAGCACCTCTGTCTGACCCGAGCTGTCCGTGGTAGTTTCCTCCAGTATGCTGTCAGGGATACCCGTGTAGGAGATGCGGATGTCAGCGCCGGCGATGGGATAGCCGTTTATTTCAGAAGTGACATTGATCTCAAGTTTTCCTGTGGAAGAAGGCATAGTAAACCTCGCAGAAGCAATCTTTTTTCACTGTCAGTATATGCAGGGAAAATCAGATTGTGAAAAAGAAGAAATTCTCATATACTATATCTATATACACGTTCACTGGATATGTGGCAGGAGTTCTGTTATATGAGTAGAAGAAAAAAGAAAAAAAGAGGATGCGGCCTGCCTTTCTGGATCCTGGCAGCTTTTGCCCTGGCAGCGGCCATTTACAGCAGAGACAGCATTGCAGAGCTGCTTTCTCTGCAGGACAATGAGGACCGGGAGGTTTCGGCAGGGCAGGTTCCTGCGGGGAAAGCTGCCGGGGAGGAGATGCCCTCTGCGGAGGGGACAGAAAAGTATTACTACCAGCAGCTGGATCAGGATGAAAGGGAGCTCTACAGCAGGATACGGGACGGTCTCTTTGCCTGTCAGGAGGAAATAGAGCTGGATGGGGTGTCCGCAGAGGAGACAGACCGCCTGTATGGCCTTGTCATGAAAGACTGTCCGGAGATTTTCTGGTGTGACGGTTCCGGCAGTCTGGTGACCAGCACCTCTGCTTTTGGGCTGGCAGGAAGCAGCGTGACACTCAGACCGGAATACAGCTGTACGGGAGAGGAAAAAGAAGCACGCCAGAGACAGATCCAGGAGGCGGCGGAAGAGTGCCTGGCCGGGATTGACAGTCAGGCATCGGACTATGAGAAGATCCTGTATGTGTATGAATATGTGGTCGGCAGTGTGGAGTACGATCTGGAGGCGGAGAACAACCAGAACATTTACAGTGTGTTTGTGGGAAAACGCTCGGTGTGTGCAGGCTATGCCAAGGCAGTGCAGTATCTTCTGGAGAGGCTGGGCGTGTTCTGCACCTATGTCAGCGGCACGGCTGTCTCCCAGGCGGGGGAGGGCGGCCACGCCTGGAACCTGGTCAGGTGCGAAGGGCAGTACTGTTATATGGACGCCACCTGGGGAGATCCGGTCTACCGGCAGGAGGAGAGTCGGGAGACAGCGGACAGTCCGGAGATTGCCTACGATTACATGTGCTGCGATGATACACGGCTTTTCCGAACCCATACGCCTGATAAAGATCAGGTCCTCCCGGTATGCAGCAGTATGGCGTACAATTATTATGTGGTAAACGGTATGTACTATGAGAGCTATGATGCCCAGACTGTTTTGCAGGCTATGAACCGTTCCATCGCAGCAGGAGAAGGGATGACTGTGCTGAAGTTTTCAGGGCCGGAGGTGTACCGGGAAGCCAGGGAGGAAGTGCTGACGGACCTGGCCGACAGGGCAGCCCGGAACCTGGCTCACCTGTACGGTATCGGCACGGTGAGATACTCCTACCGGGACGATGACAGCCTTGACAAGATAACCATGTACTGGGACTACGAATAAAATGTATTTTATCGGTTGAAAATTGTCCTGATCTGTAGTATAATCTTTACAATTTGTGGAGACATGATTTGTCGCTGGGGAGAAATGTAGAAAGGCAGTTGTGCTTGCACATACTGCCTTTTATTTCGCCCGGAAACATGCGGGCGCTTCAGCTGGCAGAACAATCTTCGCATATTACATGAAAACATTGTGAAGGGAAAAGGTGAATAAATGAAAGCGTTTCTTATTTTGGAAGACGGAACTGTCTTTACGGGAACCAGCATTGGATCTACGAGAGACATGATCAGTGAAATTGTATTTAATACCTCCATGACAGGCTATCTGGAGGTGCTGACTGACCCTTCTTACGCAGGACAGGCCGTAGTTATGACCTATCCATTGATTGGAAATTACGGAATTACACCGGACATGGAGTCAAAGAAAGCATGGCCGGACGGTTACATCGTAAGAGAATTATCGAGAATGCCAAGCAACTTCCGCTGCGAGGGAACCATCCAGGACTTCTTAAAGGAGCAGGATATCCCGGGCATCGCAGGAATTGATACCCGCGCCCTTACCAAGATCCTGAGGGAAAAGGGAACCATGAACGGTATGATCACTACCAATGAAAACTTTGATCTGGATGAGATCCTTCCGAAACTTCATGCGTACACAGTGGGAGATGTTGTGTCAAAGGTTACATGCCAGGAACCATATGTGCTGGAAGGAAATGGACCGAGGGTGGCGCTGATGGATTTCGGGGCAAAGAACAATATTGCAAAGTCCCTCAACAAGAGAGGCTGCCAGGTGACCATCTATCCGGCAGACACGACCGCTGAGGAGATCATCGCCTCCAGGCCGGACGGCATCATGCTCTCCAACGGTCCCGGGGACCCGGAGACCTGCACGGAGATCATCGGGCAGATCAAAAAGCTCTACGAGACAGATATCCCCATCTTTGCCATCTGTCTGGGACACCAGCTCATGGCTCTTGCCAATGGGGCAAAGACATACAAACTGAAATATGGTCACAGAGGCGGCAATCATCCGGTGAAGGATCTGACAAACAACCGGGTGTACATCTCCTCCCAGAACCACGGCTACGCGGTGGATGCCTCCACCATTGACCCGGCCATCGCAAAAGAGGCCTTTGTCAATGTCAACGACGGCACAAACGAGGGACTTTCCTATGTAGGAAAGAATATTTTCACTGTGCAGTTCCATCCGGAAGCATGTCCGGGACCACAGGACTCCGGGTATCTGTTTGACAGGTTTATGGATATGATGAAAGGAGCAAACTAATGCCTAGAAATAAAGATATTAAAAAAGTACTGGTTATCGGTTCCGGTCCGATCGTCATCGGGCAGGCGGCAGAATTTGACTACGCGGGAACACAGGCCTGCCGTTCTCTGAAAGAGGAAGGCCTGGAGGTTGTCCTTCTCAACTCAAACCCTGCCACCATCATGACAGACAAGGATATTGCGGACCGCGTCTACATCGAGCCTCTGACAGTGGAAGTGGTGGAGCAGCTCATCCTGAAGGAGAAGCCGGACAGCGTCCTTCCCACTCTGGGCGGACAGGCAGCTCTGAACCTGGCCATGGAGCTGGAGGAGAACGGCTTCCTCAGGAGAAACAATGTGCGCCTCATCGGTACCACATCCGAGACCATCAAGAAGGCGGAGGACCGTCTGGAGTTCAAGACCACCATGGAGAAGATCGGCGAGCCATGTGCGGCTTCCCTTGTGGTGGAGAACGTGGAGGATGGTATCAAGTTCGCAGAGAAGATAGGCTACCCGGTAGTCCTGCGCCCCGCCTACACGCTGGGCGGCAGCGGCGGCGGTATCGCCCACGACAGAGAGCAGCTTGTGGAGATCCTGGAGAACGGACTTCGCCTCTCCCGCGTGGGACAGGTCCTTGTGGAGCGCTGCATCGCGGGCTGGAAAGAGATTGAGTACGAAGTGATGCGGGATGGCAACGGCAACTGCATCACGGTATGTAATATGGAAAACATTGACCCGGTCGGCGTGCACACAGGCGACAGTATCGTAGTGGCTCCCTCCCAGACACTGGGGGACAAGGAGTACCAGATGCTCCGTACCTCAGCCCTTAATATCATCAGCGAGCTGAACATCACCGGCGGATGTAACGTGCAGTATGCCCTGCACCCGGATACATTTGAATACTGCGTTATCGAGGTAAATCCCCGTGTCAGCCGTTCTTCTGCCCTGGCTTCCAAGGCAACAGGCTATCCCATCGCCAAGGTGGCGGCCAAGATCGCTCTTGGATACACCCTGGATGAGATCAAGAATGCAGTTACACAGAAGACATACGCAAGCTTCGAGCCCATGCTGGACTACTGCGTGGTGAAGATGCCCCGTCTTCCGTTTGATAAATTCATCAGCGCAAAGCGTACGCTGACAACCCAGATGAAGGCCACAGGAGAGGTCATGAGTATCTGTGACAACTTCGAGGGCGCCCTCATGAAGGCCATCCGCTCCCTGGAGCAGCATGTGGACAGCCTTATGTCCTACGACTTCACGGCCCTCACAAAAGAGGAACTGCTGGAGAAGCTGGAGATCGTGGACGACCGCCGTATCTGGATGATCGCGGAGGCACTGAGAAAAGGCATCTCCTACGATGAGATCAACAGGATCACAAAGATCGACAAATGGTTCATCGACAAGATCGCCCGCCTGGTAGAGATGGAGCAGACACTGAAGACAACACCTCTGTCAGCAGACATCTTAAAAGAGGCAAAGAGAATGGAGTTCCCGGACAATGTGATCGCAGACCTGACCGGAAACACAGAGCGTCAGATCCATGACATGCGCCACGAGTACGGCATTACTGCTTCCTACAAGATGGTTGACACCTGCGCGGCTGAGTTTGCGGCTGCCACACCGTACTACTACTCTGTATACGGAAGCGAAAATGAGGTGGAGGAGACAAAGGGACGCAAGAAAGTCCTTGTCCTCGGTTCCGGCCCCATCCGTATCGGACAGGGGATCGAGTTCGACTTCTGCTCCGTGCACTGTACATGGGCCTTCTCCAAAGAAGGATATGAGACCATCATCGTCAACAACAACCCGGAGACAGTTAGTACAGACTTTGACATTGCAGACAAGCTGTATTTTGAGCCTCTCACACCGGAGGATGTGGAGAGCATCGTGGATCTGGAGAAACCGGACGGCGCCGTGGTACAGTTCGGCGGCCAGACAGCCATCAAGCTGACAGAAGCTCTCATGAAGATGGGCGTGCCCATCCTTGGTACATCCGCAGAGAACGTGGACGCGGCAGAGGACAGGGAGCTCTTTGACGAGATCCTGGAGAAATGCGGTATCCCGCGCCCGACAGGCGGCACGGTGTTTACTGCTGAGGAGGCAAAAGAGGTTGCCAACCGCCTTGGTTATCCTGTGCTGGTACGTCCTTCCTACGTACTTGGCGGACAGGGCATGCAGATCGCCATCAACGACCATGACATAGATGAGTTTATCGGTATCATCAACCGGATCGCTCAGGACCACCCCATCCTGGTAGACAAGTATCTCCAGGGCAAGGAGATCGAGGTGGACGCTGTCTGCGACGGAGAGGACATCCTCATACCGGGTATCATGGAGCATATTGAGAGAGCGGGTATCCACTCCGGAGACAGTATCTCCGTCTATCCGGCGCAGAGCATTTCTGAGAAGACAAAGAAGACCATCGAGGAGTACACCAGGAAGCTGGCCCAGTCCCTCCATGTCATCGGACTGATCAACATCCAGTTCATCGTGTGCGGGGAGGACGTGTACGTCATCGAGGTCAACCCCAGGTCCAGCCGTACCGTTCCCTACATCAGCAAGGTGACAGGCATCCCCATCGTGCCGCTGGCAACAAAGGTGATCATCGGACACAAGCTGAAGGACCTGGGTTACACCCCGGGACTGCAGAAGGAGGCAGACTACTTTGCCATCAAGATGCCGGTATTCTCCTTTGAGAAGATCCGGGGTGCGGACATCAGCCTCGGACCTGAGATGAAGTCCACAGGAGAGTGCCTGGGTATCGCAAAGACCTTTGACGAGGCCCTCTACAAGGCATTCCTGGGAGCCGGCATCAAGCTGCCGAAGCACAAGAACATGATCATCACTGTCCGGGATGAGGACAAGCCGGAGGCTGTGGAGATCGGACGCCGCTTTGAGAAGATCGGTTACAAGATCTTCGCCACAAGGAGCACAGCCGAGGCCCTGCAGGCCGGAGGCGTGAAGGCGGTTCCTGTAAATAAAATTGAGCAGGAGTCACCCAACCTTATGGACCTGATACTGGGACACAAGATCGACCTTGTCATCGACACGCCGCCTCAGGGGGCGGACAGGGCAAGGGATGGCTTTGTGATCCGCAGGAACGCCATCGAGACAGGCGTCAACGTGCTGACAGCCATCGACACGGCGGAGGCCCTCATCACCAGTCTGGAGAACACGGACATCAAGAAGCTGACCCTCATCGACATTGCGAAGATTTAGGAGAGGGCCAGATAAGAGAGGAAGAAATAAAAAAACGGGCAGGAATATCATTCCTGTCTGTTTTTTATGGTACAATGAAAAAGCGAAAAGGAGGATGACAGCATGTACCGTATTTTGATCGTGGAGGACGACAGCACCATCGCGGAGGCACTGAAGAGACATCTGGAGGGCTGGGATCATGAGACAGTGATAGCGGAGGATTTTAAGAATATCATGGCTGAGTTTACCAGGGTGGAGCCGGACCTTGTGCTCCTGGATATCGGCCTTCCCTTTTACAACGGATTTTACTGGTGCAGCCAGATACGGCAGGTTTCGGATGTGCCGATCATTTTTATCTCCTCTGCCAGCGACAATATGAACATTGTCATGGCCATGAACATGGGAGGGGATGAGTTTATCGAGAAGCCCTTTGACCTGCATGTGGTCACCGCCAAGGTGCAGGCGCTCCTGCGGCGGGCCTACTCCTACCGGGGCAGCGCAAGCCTCATGGAGTACAGGGGCTGCATCCTCAATCTGGCGGACGCTACAGTCACCTACCAGAACAGGAAGACGGACCTGACGAAAAATGAATTTAAGATTTTCCAGTGTCTCCTGGAAAATGCGGGAAAGATCGTGACGAGAGATGAGATCATCGCAAGGCTGTGGGAGAGCGACGCGTTCATCGACGAGAACACGCTGACGGTGAACGTGGCAAGGCTCAGAAAGAAGCTGGCCCAGATCGGCCTGGAGGAGGCTGTCGTGACGAAGAAAGGCATCGGGTACATGGTGGAGGCATGAAGACGTTTGGATACTATCTGAAGGAAATAAGAAGGCCCCTGGCTGTCTATGCCGGGACTGTGTTCATTTTTGCCCTTGTGGGCTATCTCTATGAGGTGACGCGGGACGCTGTGGGCTATGCCCTGCTCCTGTCGGCAGTCATCCTGCTGGTGTGCACGGCTCTGGACCTTGCCCGCTATCTGAAGAGAGAAAGGCGGATAGAGGAGATACGGAGAAATCTCCCCTATGCGGACCCCATGCTTCCGGGGGCGGACACTCTGGCGGAGAGGGAGTACCAGGAAATGCTGACAGAGCTTTTAAGAAAGAGGAGCGAGGAGAAAAATGACGCTGCGGAGAGGCGGCAGGAGAGCATGGATTATTACAGTCTGTGGGGGCACCAGATCAAGACGCCCATAGCGGCCATGCGCCTCCTTCTCCAGGAGGAGGAAAGAGAACGGCAGGGGAAGGACAGCTTTTTAAGGGAGATGGACAAGGAGCTGTTCCGGACAGAGCAGTATGTGGAGATGGTCATGACCTATCTGCGGATCGGGGACATTTCCCAGGATATGGTGCTCTCCTGGTATCCCCTGGACGACCTGATCCGCCAGGCGGTGAGAAAATATTCCAGGCTCTTTATCATTCAGAAGCTGAAGCTGGACTTTAAGGAGACGGACAGCCTGGTGCTGACGGATGAGAAGTGGCTTGTGTTTGTCATAGAACAGATTTTGTCCAACGCGCTGAAATACACAAAGGAGGGCGCTGTCTCCATCTATGCACAAAAAGACGGCCCCAGCCAGATCGCCCTTGTCATAGCGGACACAGGCATCGGCATTGCCCAGGAGGACCTGCCCCGGGTCTTTGAGCGGGGATTTACCGGATACAACGGGAGGGAGTACAAGAAGTCCACGGGCATTGGCCTCTATCTTTGCAGGAGAGTGATGGACCGGCTGGGACACGGGATGCGGATCCAGTCTGCGCCGGGAGAGGGGACGAAGGTCTTTCTGGACCTGGGGAGAAAGCCTGTGGAGGCAGAATAAAAGAAGAGAGAGGAGAACACCAATGAAGATACAGAGACTGACGACAAAGAGGGAAAAGGGCTATTCGGCTCCAGACATCCAGGAGGCCATAGACCGGCTGGGGCGCCTGGAAGACCTCTATGAGGCCCTCTATGCGGAGCAGGACAGGATCACTGCGGATATGGAGCGCCTCTCCCAGGCCGGGCGGACGAAGAGCGCCACCTACCGGCAGCTCTTTGCCAGCAAGATGAACGTGACCAATCTCATCTCCAGGATGGAGATCTACATGTGAAGGAGGCACTTCTAAAGGGGCGGCAGATACCCCAGGCGGATAGCCTTTGTGACCGCCTCCACGGAGGAGGAGACAGAGAGCTTCTCAAATATATGCTGCAGATGGTTGGATACCGTCCGCTCGCTTACCTGTAAGCGGCGGGCGATTTCTTTTCGCTTTATCCCCTGGGAGGAAGATCCTTACATTTTTGTAAGGAGGAGGCGGGCGCTGCGCGGCCATGGTATAATGATTGCGCAAAAGCGCAATCTGAAGCGAGAAACTCGCTTCACCCTGCTGCGCAGGGATTATACCGGCAATCCACGGCTTGAAAAGAAAATGCCGCTGACGCGTCGCTTTCTTTTCTGCGCACGTGGTATAATATAACCACTGACTACAGCAAAACAGGAGGCGGAGCAGAGCATGGACAGACTATTTCTTCTGGAGGACGACAGAAGCCTGATAGACGGACTTAGGTATTCCCTTGAGAAAAACGGATTTCGTCTCACCGTGGCCCGCACGGTGGGGGAGGCCATGGAAAGGCTGGAGCGGACGGAGGACTATGACCTTCTGCTCCTGGATGTATCCCTTCCCGACGGGACCGGGTTTGACGTGTGCCGGCAGGTGAGGGCGCAAGACGCGGGCATCCCCATTATCTTCCTCACGGCGGCTGACGAGGAGACCAACGTGATCCGGGGGCTGGACGGGGGCGGGGACGACTACATCACAAAGCCCTTCCGCTTAGGGGAGCTGTGCTCCCGCATCCGGGCACAGCTTCGGCGCAGCGGCCGGCCCCAGGAGAGGGAGAGAAAGGAGCTGCGCTCCGGCGGCCTTTTCATAGACCTTCTGGCAGGCCGGGCCTACATGGAGGACAGGATGCTGGAGCTGACAGCGGCAGAGTACCGCCTCCTCTGCCTTCTCGTGGAAAATGAGGGCCGGGTGCTGACAAGGACTCAGATCTTGGATGCCCTGTGGGATGGAAACGGGAGCTTTGTGGACGACAACACCCTGTCCGTCTATGTGCGCCGTCTGCGGGAAAAGCTGGAGGAGGACCCGTCGGCTCCGGCCCACCTTCTGACAGTGCGGGGCCGAGGCTATGAATGGAAGGGACAGAGGAGGGGATAAAAGATGAGAGGGATTTTGGAGGAAAGACAGACGAGGAGCTACCTGGCATTTATCCTCCTTCTGGCGGCGGCCATGGTGGCGGCAGCCTGTCTCCTTGGATGGAGGCAGACAGACCGGATGAGGGCCCTTTATTTCCAGTGGGAGGGCAGGGTCAGCTCCGGCCTCCTCGGGGAGGGGGTGGAGCCTGCGGTCATTGCCAGAGCCTTTGCCGGGACAGAGGTGACAGCGGAAGGAGAGAGGTTCCTTTTGCAGGCGGGCTACACGGAGGAGACCACGCCCCTCTGGCTTTTGCCGGACCTCTATGAGGCGGGGATGAGGCAGGTGGGAGGACAGGCCGCTGTCTTTGGCGGGCTGTCCCTTCTGCTGCTTATGGGGACCCTTCTCTTCCTGGGACGGAGACAGCGGCTCTATGAGAGGGCGGCGGAGGTGATGGGAGAGTACGCAGGGGGAAATTTCTCCCGTCATCTGCCGAGAAATGAGCGGGGGACTCTGTTCCGGATGTTCGCCTCCGCGGAGCAGCTTGCCACAGCGCTGCAGGCCAGGAGCCAGGCCAGGCAGGCGGAAAAGGAGATGATGAAGGAGACCCTGTCCGACATCTCCCACCAGCTGAAAACCCCGCTGTCCGCTCTTTTCATGTACATGGAGATCATGGAGGGAGAGCCGGAGGAGCCCTCCGTGGTGCGGGAGTTTTCCGGGAAGGCCCTGAAGGCACTGGAGCGGATACAGGAGCTCATCCAGACGCTCTTAAAGGTGGTCCGGCTGGACGCAGGGGCGGTGGCCTTTGAGAAGGAGGACTGGCCTGTGGGCCAGCTTGCCGGGGAGGCGGCGGAGCAGCTCCTTGACAGGGCCTGTAAGGAAGAAAAGCAGCTCCTCCTTCAGGGGGAGGAACGCTCCCATCTGGTCTGTGACAGGTCCTGGATGCGGGAGGCCCTCTCCAACCTCATAAAAAATGCCCTGGACCACACGGACCCGGGCGGCGTCATCCGGGTGCGGTGGGAGGAGTCCCCGGCCATGCTGCGGATCTTCGTGGAGGACAACGGCCACGGCATACCGCCGGAGGACATCCATTTTATCTTCCGGCGCTTCTACAGGAGCAGCCGCTCCTCTGACAGGGAGGGGTGCGGGCTTGGGCTTCCCCTGGCAAAGTCTGTCATAGAGGGGCAGGGAGGCGTGATACAGGTGGAGAGCCGGCCCGGCCGGGGGAGCCGGTTTATCATCTCCTTTCCGGGCTTTGGGACAGAGGCCGCATCCGGCGGGCAGGTGACGAAACTGTAAGCTCACATTCATCTGGCTGTAAGGCTAAGGGAGTAGGATATCTACTGTAAAAGGAAGGAGCCGGCCTGGCCGGCGCCGGATAAGGAGGACAAAGACAATGGAACTTTTACGTGTAGAAAATCTCAGCAAGACATACGGGAAGGGGGAAGCGGCGGTCCGTGCCCTGCGGGACGTCTCCTTTTCCATGGAACGAGGGGAGTTCGCCGCCGTGGTGGGAGAGTCCGGCTCCGGCAAGAGCACCCTTCTGAACTGCATCGGCGGGCTGGACGCTCCCACAGGGGGAAAGGTGTACCTGGACGGAGAGGACCTTTTCTCTATGACAGAAAACAAACGGACCATCTTCCGCAGACAGAACATCGGTTTTATCTTCCAGTCCTTCCATCTCATCGAGGAGCTGGACGTGGAGCAGAACATTATTTTCCCCCTGCTTTTGGACTATCGGAAGCCAAAGAAGGGGCAGGTGGAGGAGCTTTTGGAGCTGCTGGGGCTCACAGAGAGACGCCACCATCTGCCGGGGCAGCTCTCCGGCGGGCAGCAGCAGAGGGTGGCCATCGGCCGGGCCCTGGTCATGCGCCCCATGCTCGTGCTGGCGGATGAGCCCACGGGCAATCTGGACTCCAGGAGCAGCCGGGACGTGATGGACCTTCTCTGCAAGGCGTCCCGGCACTACCAGCAGACCGTCCTCATGATCACCCACAATATGAACCTGACCGCCTCTGTGGACCGGGTCATGAAGGTGTCGGACGGAGTCCTCACAGAGATGGGAGGTGTGAGGCGATGAAGAGCTATCTGGACCTGGTGAAAATTTCCGGGAAGGTACACAGGAAGCAGAGCCTCATGACAAGGATCTGCATTTTCCTGGCCGTGTTTCTCGTGGCCGCCATTTTCAGCATGGCGGATATGGAGATCCGGGCGCAGCGGATTTCCACAGTGAAGAGCGACGGGGCCTGGCATGCGGTCTTCAGGGGACTGACCCGGGAGCAGCAGGAGCTGATCGCGGCAAGGCCCGAGGTGGAGGAGAGCTCCTGGTATGGGGCTACCAACTACCGGGTGGACATGGGCTATCAGATACAGGGGACAGAGACCGTCATCTGCGGATTTGACAGGGAGTTCCTGGACCTTTACCCCTCCGTAGAGATAAAAGAGGGGAGCTTTCCTGAGGGGACGAAGGACGGTGTCGTGCTGACGGAGACTGCCGCTGACAGGCTGGGCATCGGCGTCGGGGACAAGGTCACTCTGGATACGCCGGAGGGAGAGCAGCTTGGCTTTACCGTGTCGGGCATTACGGGGGACACCTCCTCCATCCTGCAGCAGGGCGTCTACGGCATGTTCACGGACCGGGAGATTTACCAGGAGTATTTTATGAAGGACACCCAGGAGCTGGACGGGGAGTTCTACGTGTCCTTCACGCCCTGGTGCGATATCCAGGAGAAGATCAGGGAGATCAGGGACGCCTACTCCTTAAGTGACGAGCAGGTGGGGCAGAACGCGAAGCTCCTTGCCCTCATGCTGCAGAGCAGCGACCCCTACATCTTCCAGCTCTACGGGACAGCGGCAGTGCTGGCGCTCCTCGTTGTCCTGGCAGGCGTGCTGATGATATCGGGGAGCCTCAGCAGCAACATTGCCAGGAGGACCGGATTTTTCGGCATGCTCCGGTGCCTGGGTGCCCAGAAGAGGCAGGTTGTCCGCTTTGTGCGCCGGGAGGCCCTTGGCTGGTGCGTGACCGCCATTCCCCTGGGGGTGTTGGCAGGGGTTCTTGTCACCTGGGCTCTGTGTGCTCTGCTGCGGCTTGTGAGCGACAGATTTTTCGGCGATATGCCGGTCTTTGGCGTCAGCCTGCCGGGGATAGCGGCGGGCGCTGTCATTGGCCTTATCACGGTCCTGCTGGCCGCCAGGGCGCCGGCGAGAAAGGCCTCCAAGGCCTCTCCCCTCGCGGCAGTGTCGGGGAACACCGGGGAGATCACCAGGGTCAGGCGCGCGGCCAGGACGAGGTTTTTCCACGTGGACACGGTGCTTGGCATCCACCACGCAAAGGGAAAGAAGCGGAACTTCATCCTGCTGTCCGCCTCCTTTGCCTTCAGCATCCTGCTCTTTTTGTCCTTCAGCACGGCGGTGGATTTCATGCACCACGCCCTGGTGCCCCTGCGGCCCTACACACCGGACGTGTCCGTGGTGAGCGCAGACGAGACCTGCTCCATCCCGAAAGATCTGGCCCGGGAGCTTGAGGGGAAGGACTATGTAAAGCGGGTCTACGGCAGGAGCTTTGCCTATGAGCTGCCGGCGCAGACCGGCGAGAGGGCGGGCAGCATCAACCTCATCTCCCTGGAGGAGAACCAGATTGGCTGGGCCGGGGAGGGCATTATAAAGGGAGATATAGAGAGTGTGGAAAAGGGAGACGGCGTGATGGGCGTCTACGTCAGCGAGGACGAGGGCCTCAAGCTGGGGGATGTGATCACTCTGGAGACCTCCTACGGCGTGCAGAAGCTGCCTGTCACAGCCCTCACCTCCTTCTCCATCGTGGGAACCCAGCAGGGGGTGGAGAATGTCTACTGCAGCGAGGCTCTTTTTAGCCAGCTCACAGGTCAGGACGGCTACACCATCATCGACGTGCAGCTTGCGGGAAATGCAACGGAGGGGGACGTGGAGGAAATCCGCAGCCTGGGCGGAGAGGGGACGACCTTCTCGGACCGGCGCATGGACAACGGCGAGGTGAGAGGAGTCTGGTACTCCATGGTCATCTTTGTGTACGGGTTTCTGGCTGTCATCGCCCTCATCTCCATGTTCAACATCATCAACAGCATTGGCATGAGCGTGGAGGCCAGGATGAAGCAGTACGGGGCCATGCGGGCCATCGGCATGAGCAGCGGGCAGCTCATTAAGATGGTGGCGGCGGAGGCGCTCACCTATGTGCTCTCGGGCATGCTCCTTGGCTGTGTTGTGGGGCTGCCTCTCCACAGGCTGCTCTACCAGTCCATGATCACCTCCCGCTGGGGAGATGAGTGGCAGATACCGGGAACAGCCCTTGCCGTGATACTGGCGGTGATGGCCCTCTCCGCAGTGCTGGCGGTGTGGGGCCCTGTAAGGCGGATCAGGAACATGTCCGTGGTGGACACCATCAGCGCTCTTTAGAAAAGCGCGGGGACGGGATTTTGTAAAAAGAGGCGTTTGCAAGCTGCCGTACAGCCTTTGCGCTGTACTACAGGGGTAACTTGCGAACGCCTCTTTTTTGCCCGTTTTTTTA
>DSTMC04003__coassemble_400_pt1 | contig 23537 bp, 23 predicted proteins | sample DSTMC04003__metabat2_high_PE_016 | metagenome-assembled genome bin DSTMC04003 | reverse complement strand
TCTCCGCTTGTGCCGTAGATGGCTGTGGCATCCGGATTTTTCGCAAAGATATAGTCCATGGCCTCCTCATCGGAGATGTCCTCTGCAGCGACGCGGTTTCCCTCGTCCTCTATGGGCGCTGCCTCCTGCCCTTCCCTGGCGTAGGTTCCCCCGTTGATCTCGTCTGCGATGGTCTGTTTCAGCTCTTCCAGCTCATCCAGATAGTAGGTGTTTCCCACGGTGATCCCAGGATGATCTGTCTGCATCTTCTGGGCAAAGCCGTCCACTCTCTCCTGGGTGGTCAGGGACCTGGAGTCGTGGGCAAAGATCAGGACTTTCCCTTTATCTCCCATAGTCTCAGCCAGGTGGTCTGCCGCCTCCGCTCCGGCTGCGTCATTGTCCGTGCTGATCTTGGCCATCACGTTCTGGTAATTGCTCAGAGAGTCGTATGTCACCACAGAAATACCGTTCTCAGCAGCCAGATCAAACTGCACATCCCCGGACTGGGAGTCTATAATGGAGATGCCCACGGCCTGGGGATACCGGGCCAGCTCCTCGTCCAGAATATTCACCTGCTCATCCACATCGCCCGCCTCAGAGGGGCCGCTGTACACCATCCGCACCCGGTCCTCCCCTTTATATCCCAGGGCCTCATTGATATCAGAGACAGCCTTCTCAGCCCCCTCTTTCACCTTGTCCCAGAAATCGCCTCCGGAAGCTTTTCCAATGACAGATATATAGGTACCCGCCTCCAGATTCAGTCCTTCCACATTCCCGTAGGCCGAAGGGTCCAGAGCCTCCAGGCGTACCTTCTCCTCGTCCACCTTCTCCTCTGTCCTGTTGACGGTCGTCGTCTGTTCCTCCCCGTCATTGATCTTTGTCTGACCGCACCCTGCCAGCGCTACAGCCGCACTGGCCAGAAGTGCCGAAATTCTCCATAAGCTTCTCATTTTCTCAACACTCCACATCTTTGAAAAATTGACTACAAACACTATACACCAAAATATTGAAAAAATGTTGAAAAATTTCTTAAATTTAGCCCATGCCGGGAACTCGTGTATAATTTTTATCATTTTTGTATACTGTATACAAATAAATACAATCCATCTATTGACTAAATGATACCCGTTCTCATATAATAAGGACACAACGGATTACCACTGTTACTATTTCACTTTAGAGGAGGATCATACATGGAAAAAAATTGGATCGCAGAGAGCTGGGACGGTTTCCGTCCGGGCAGATGGAACCGCACTTCCGTAAATGTGCGCGATTTTATTCAGAATAACTACACACCCTACGAGGGAGATGACTCTTTCCTTACTGGCCCCACAGAGGCCACCAGAAAGCTCTGGGACCAGGTCATGGAACTCTCAAAGAAGGAGCGTGAGGCAGGCGGCGTCCTGGACATGGACACAAAGATCGTCTCCGGCATCACCTCCCACGGCCCCGGCTACCTGAACAAGGATCTGGAGCAGATCGTGGGCTTCCAGACAGACAAACCTTTCAAGCGCTCCCTGCAGCCTTTCGGCGGCATCCGCATGGCCCAGAACGCCTGCCACGAAAATGGCTACGAAGTGGACCCGGAAGTGGTGGAGATCTTCACAAAATACAGGAAGACCCACAACCAGGGTGTGTTTGACGTGTACACTCCCGAGATGCGTCTGGCGAGAAAATCAGCCATCATCACCGGTCTGCCGGACGCCTACGGCAGAGGCCGCATCATCGGCGACTACCGCCGGGTGGCTCTCTACGGTACAGACTGGCTCATCGAGGACAAAAAGCAGCAGCTGGCCACATCCCTTGTCCGCATGACCGGCGACAACATCCGCCTGCGGGAAGAGCTGGCTGAGCAGATCCGGGCCCTGGGCGAGCTAAAAGAACTGGGAGACATCTACGGATTTGACATCAGCAAGCCGGCAAAGAACGCAAAGGAGGCCATCCAGTGGCTCTACTTCGGCTACCTGGCCGCCGTCAAGGAGCAGAACGGCGCCGCCATGAGCCTTGGCCGCACTTCCACCTTCCTGGATATCTACATCCAGAGAGATCTGGACAGGGGCCTCATCACAGAGGAGCAGGCCCAGGAGTACATTGACCACTTCATCATGAAGCTGCGGCTTGTAAAGTTTGCCCGCACACCGGAGTACAACTCTCTCTTCTCCGGTGACCCAACCTGGGTGACAGAGTCCATCGGAGGCGTGGGCATCGACGGGCGCCCGCTGGTGACAAGGACCTCCTTCCGCTACCTCCACACACTGGACAACCTGGGGACAGCGCCGGAGCCCAACCTGACTGTCCTGTGGTCCACAAGACTCCCCAGGTCCTTCAAGGAGTACTGCGCAAAGATGTCCATCAAGACTTCCTCCATCCAGTACGAGAACGACGATCTGATGCGGGCTACCCACGGCGACGATTACGCCATCGCCTGCTGCGTTTCCTCCATGCGGGTGGGCAAGGAGATGCAGTTCTTCGGCGCCCGGGCCAATCTGGCCAAATGCCTCCTCTACGCCATCAACGGCGGTGTGGACGAGCGCATGAAAGTGCAGGTAGGCCCCAGATACCGCCCGGTGGACACCGAATATCTGGAGTACGACGATGTGATGCAGAAATTTGACGACATGATGGAGTGGCTGGCAGGTCTCTATGTGAACACCCTGAACGTCATCCACTACATGCACGACAAATACTGCTATGAGAAACTGCAGATGGCCCTCCACGACCGGGAGGTAAAACGGTACTTCGCCACCGGCATCGCAGGTCTTTCTGTGGTGGCCGACTCCCTGTCCGCCATCAAGTACGCCAAGGTAAAACCCATCCGGGACGAGGACGGCCTTGTAGTGGACTACGAGGTGGAGGGAGATTTCCCCAAATACGGAAACAACGACGACAGAGTAGATGAGATCGCTGTGGAGATCGTCCGCACATTCATGGACAAGATCCGCAAGCACCACACCTACCGCCACTCCATCCCCACCATGTCCATCCTGACCATCACCTCCAACGTAGTGTACGGCAAGAAGACAGGAAACACACCGGACGGAAGAAAGCAGGGCGAGCCTCTGGCTCCCGGCGCCAACCCCATGCACAGACGTGACACCCACGGCGCTCTCGCCTCCCTGGCATCTGTGGCAAAGATCCCCTTCCGCCACGCCCAGGACGGCATTTCCAACACCTTCTCCATCATTCCGGGGGCTCTTGGAAAAGACGACCGCATCTTCGCCGGCGACCTGGATATAGACAGGCTGGAAGACGAGTGCGCCAACATGGCATGCAACATCCCCAACATTGAGGAGAGCATTGACAGAGAATAACAGACAGTACAATTAAGAAAGGAGAGTATCATTATGGCAGTAAATCAGCAGCAGGTAGACAATCTTGTGACAATGTTAGACGGTTATGTGGAGCAGGGAGGACACCATCTGAACGTAAATGTGTTCACCCGCGAGACCCTTCTGGACGCCCAGAAGCACCCGGAGAAATATCCCCAGCTCACCGTGCGTGTGTCCGGGTACGCGGTCAACTTCAATAAGCTGACAAAGGAACAGCAGGACGATGTCATCTCACGTACCTTCCACGAGGGAATGTAAAGGATATATCCACTCCATCGAGAGCTGCGGCACGGTGGACGGCCCCGGCATACGCTATGTCGTATTTTTCCAGGGCTGTCCCATGCGGTGCCGGTACTGTCACAACCCGGACACCTGGGAGTACGGGAAGGGAACCCTCATGAGCGTCCATGAGGTCCTGGAGGGGTTTTATTCCAATCTCCCCTTCTACCGCAACGGCGGCGTGACAGTGACAGGAGGAGAACCCATGATGCAGATGGACTTTCTCATCGAACTGTTCCGGGATCTGAAACGAAATCATATCCATACCTGCATCGACTCCTCGGGGATCATGTTCAATCCCCACAGCGAGCGGTTTATGACACAGCTTGCAGAACTTTTAGCTCTGACAGACCTGGTACTGCTGGATATCAAGCACATATCCGACGTAAAGCACCAGAGCCTGACCGGCCATTCCAACCGCCAGATCCTGGCATTTGCCCGGCATCTGGACGAGCAGGGCATCCCCGTGTGGATCCGCCATGTGGTGGTCCCCGGCATCACGCTCTATCGGGAGTATCTGGAAGGTCTGGGCACCTTCATGGCCTCCCTGCACAATGTGCAGGCTCTGGACGTGCTCCCCTACCACACACTGGGTAAGGTAAAGTATGAAAAGCTGGGCCTTCCCTATCACCTGGAGGGAACCCGTGAAGCCACAAAGGAGGAGGCCGCCGCTGCCCGCCAGATCATCCTGGCGGCGTACAAAAAGGCAAAATTGTGCTAAATTTAGAACATCACTAAGTCTTGTATATTTGCAGCTTTTGTATTATTATATGTATAAATAACGACAATAGTCAAAGGAGGAATATATCATGGCACATGTAATTAGTGATGAGTGCGTAAGCTGTGGCGCTTGCGAAGCTGAATGTCCAGTAGGAGCTATCTCTCAGGGAGCAGATCACTATGAGATCGATGCAGACGCTTGTGTAGACTGCGGCGCTTGCGCAGCTCAGTGTCCTACAGGAGCTATCTCCCAGGGCTAATCCCAGACGAGAAGTTTTTCTCAGAGATTTATATGAACATAGCAAAAAGGCGGACTGTCTGCACCTGATGCGGGCGGTCCGTTTTTCATTTCAGGCAGGGAACTGCTTTGCGCAGGATTTTCTTGCAGGGTTTTCTTGTAGGATTTTCGTACACGATGCCGACCCCTTTTGACAATCTTGTCCCGGTGTACATGTTATACTCATCTATGTATAAAGGGGGTATGAATATGGGAAATGCACTGAACACACTAAGCAGCGCCACAAAAGAAGACACAAAGCTGTATAACTGCATCAAAGAACTGTACGAGCAGGGTGTTCCCTTTGACGAGCTGAAGGCTCTCATTCCCGACATGAAGCGGACAAGGGAACAGCTCCGCATCAAGCGCATGCTGGAAAACAACAACGAAGTTCTTGCGGCCATGATCACAAAAGAAATGTCCTTCCTCCTGGACGCCAAGGAGCGGCAGGAGGAAGAACAATTTAAAAAGCTGGACCAGCTCATCCGGCAGCAGCAGTCCTTTCGAAAAGAAACTGCCGGAAGCCAGGGAGCGGCCCAGCGGTTAAAACGCCTATTCCTTCCAGGTTAGGTTTGCAAACTTCGTGTAATCCGGCAGCCATGCCAGGTGAACGGTCCCTATGGGGCCGTTTCTTTGTTTTGCGATAATGATCTCCGCCTGGTTGGGGGTCTCTGTATCTTTGTTGTAATAATCGTCCCGGTAAATGAACATGACCACGTCCGCGTCCTGCTCGATGGCACCGGACTCACGCAGGTCCGAGAGCATGGGCCTGTGATCCGGCCGCTGCTCTACTGCTCGGCTCAGCTGGGAGAGGGAGATGACAGGCACATTCAGCTCTCTGGCCACCCCTTTCAGGGACCGGGAGATATCTGAGATCTCCTGCTGTCTCGACTCGGACCGGCCTCCTACCCGCCCGCTCATAAGCTGCAGGTAGTCGATGATGATCAGATCCAGCCCCTGCTCCAGTTTGAACTTACGGCACTTGGACCGCAGCTCTGAGATGGAGATACCCGGCGTATCATCTATGATCAGCTTGGATTTTCCAATGATCCCGGCACTCTCGATGAGCTTCTCCCAGTCGTCGTCCTTCAGATTACCTGTACGCAGGGACTGGGAGTCCACCTGGGACTCCAGGGAGAAAAGACGGTTCACCAGCTGCTCCTTGGACATCTCCAGACTGAAGATAGCCACCGTCTTTCCGCTCTTGAAAGCCGCGTGCTGGGCGATATTCAGGACGAAGGCCGTCTTTCCCATGGAGGGGCGGGCCGCCACCAGGATAAAGTCCGAGGGCTGCAGACCGGACAGCTTGTAGTCCAGGTCCAGGAATCCGGTGGGGATACCGGTCACGGTCCCCTTGGTCTTGGACGCCTTCTCGATCTTCTCCAGCGCATTCAGGACCACTTCCTTGATGGGCACATAGTCCCCTGTCCCCCGCTTCTGAGCCAGCTCGAATATGCTTTTCTCCGCTGTCTCGAGGACCGCCTCCATAGGCTCACTGCCCGCATAGCAGGCACCCGAGATCTCATCATTCACCTTGATGAGCTTCCGGAGCATGGATTTCTCAAAGACGATCTCCGCGTAGTATTTCACATTGGCGGATGTTGGCACAGCGGCTACCAGCTCGCGGACAAACTCCAGGCTGGAGATCTCCTCCGGCACATTCTTCTCCTTGAGCCGCTCCTGCAGGGTAATGAGGTCCACCGGCTTGCCTTCGTTAAAAAGCTCTGTCATGGAGTCAAAGATGACCCCGTATGAGGTCTGGTAGAAGTCACTGCCGCTGATGATCTCGGAAGCGGTCATGATGGCGTCCTTGTCCATCAGCATGGCGCCGACTACCGACTGCTCCGCCTCGATACTGTGGGGCGGCACACGCTTGATGAGGGCTTCCTCCATATCCGGCATCTTCCTATGCCTCCTCCGTAACGTTTACTGTCAGCTCTGCTGTTACCTTTGGGTGAAGTTTCACAGGAACATGGAAGGTTCCCAGGGATTTCAGCTGCTCCTTCAGCTGGACTTTCTTCTTGTCGATATCCAGGCCAAGCTGCTCCTGAGCCGCCGCCGCGATCTCCTTGGAGGACACAGAGCCAAAGGCTCTCCCGCCCTCTCCCGTCTTGATGGAGACAGTCACCTTGCTCTCCTCCAGCTTCCTGCCCAGCTCCCGGGCAGCCTCCAGCTGCTCCTGGGCGATCTTGTCCTGGTTTGCCTTGTGGAGCTTCAGGTCGTTCATATTCTTATTGTTCGCCTCCACGCCCTTCTTTGTCTTGAGAAGGAAGTTTCTTGCGTATCCGTCGTTCACTTCCACGATGTCTCCCTTTTTCCCAAGGGATTTTACGTCCTGCAGTAAAATAACTTTCATCTATAAATCTCCTTTTTCTATCATTTCGTCGATGACTCTCTTGAGGGATGTCACTGCCTCATTCATGTTGGTGTGGTCGAACTGGGCGCCGGAGGCATTCATGTGGCCGCCTCCGCCCAGCTTCTCCATGATCACCTGCACGTTCACCTCGTCGATGGATCTTGCGCTGACATAGATCCTTCCATTGTAGGCAGTGAGCACGAAGGTAGCCTTGATGCCGTCGATGTCCAGCAGCTCGTTGGCTGCCTGTGCGCCGATGATGGTGGGGCTCTCGATATGGAGATCCTCCCCCCGGGCGATGGCAAATATATCGCGGTATACCTCTGCGCTGCTGATGATGCCGGCCTTGGCCTGATAGGACTTCATATCGTCCCGCAGCATCTTCCGTACAAAGGGGATATCTGCCCCGCAGCGGCGCAGGAAGGCGGCCGCCTCAAAGGTGCGCACGCCGGTCTTGTTCATAAAGTTGTTGGTGTCAATGACAATGCCCGCATACAGGCTGTTGGCCTCCACGGCCGGTATCTTCACGTCGTCCGTGATATACTGGAGCACCTCGGAAACCATCTCGCAGGACGAGGAGGCATAGGGCTCGATGTAGGACAAAAGGGCGTTGTCGATATTGTCGCTTCCCTGCCTGTGGTGGTCGAAGACCACGATAGTGCGGGTCATGTTCAGGAGCTCCGGGCACTCCGTCATACCCGGCCGGTTGGTGTCCACCACGATGACCATGGAGCTGTCACCTGTCATCTCCTTGGCTTCCCCGGATGTGACGAACATGTCATCCGGGTAGGAGGGATGTCCCTGGAATTCCTCATACAACGGCCGGATGGTAGCCGACACGTCGTTGATGACAATGTGGGCCTTCTTCTCCAGCGCGGCTGCAGCCCGGTAAATGCCGATGGCAGCGCCAAAAGAATCCATGTCTGTCATCTTGTGCCCCATGACGAGAATGGTGTCATTCACTGTGATGAACTCCCGCAGAGCCTCCGCCTTCACTCTGGCTTTCACCCGGGTGTTCCTGGAGGTCTGCTCCCTCTTGCCTCCGTAGTAGGTAATGCCATTGCAGTCCTTGATGACCGCCTGGTCGCCGCCCCTGGCAAGGGCCAGGTCGATGGCCGCTCTGGCGTAGGTGTAGCTCTGCACGTAGGCGTTCTTGCTCAGACCCAGGCCGATACTTAAGGTGGCCGGGATGCTGTTCCCGATGTTGATGGCCTTCACGTCCTCAAGGAGAGAAAAGCGGTCCGCCTCCAGTTCCTTGAAGCAGGACTTCTTCATGACAATAAAATACTTGTCCGTCTCCATCTTCTTGACAATGCCGTCCAGACGCGCGATATACTGGTTGATCTTCCTGTCGATGAGAGCCACCAGAAGACTCTGGCGCACCTCCTCCACACTGTCGATCATCTCATCGTAGTTGTCAATGTAAATAAGGCCTGCCACAAGCCGCTGCTCTTCATTCTGGCGCAGCGCCGTGTTCAGCTCTGTCACATCGGACAGGTAGACAGCGATAAAGTACTCCTTCTCCTCCGGCATGTCCAGAAGGCGCTCGGAGTCGCTGAAGCCCTCCACGGACACCTTCCGCAGCTCAGCCCGGTACTCCTTGTCGTGGTAGTAGACCTCCATCTCCACGATCTGATCCTCTTCCCTGGGGAAAATGCTCCGGTTCAGCTCGGGTATATACCGGCTCAGCACCGCCTCCCCCTTCAGCTTGCTGCCCAGGATCTCTCTGAACTGGTCGTTCATCCACATGAGCCTGCCGTCCTCCAGCAGGAGGGCATAGGGCACTGCCAGCTTTTTCAGAAGCGTGTTCTGTATGATTCCATACTGCGCCGCAAAGTCCACCAGGTCCTTCATGACAAGGGATTTGTTGTAGACATACATGATCCCCACGATCGCGATATAGATCAGGACGAAGAACAGCATCAGCACACCGGCCCGCTTATCCAGGCGGTAGATCCATATATTCATGGCGATCAGGAGGATGGTCATAAACGCCGGCCACTGCATATAGAGCTTCAGCTGTCCCTTCAGGCGCACATTTTGTTTTGCTTTCTTTTTCATATCCGTTCCCTCGAAAAAACTAAAAAGCTGCTCACCGTATTATAGCACTTTTCTGCGGAAAAGAAAAGAGAAAAGGCAGGGGGCGGCCTTCTGCCGGCCTGCGCCCCTGCCTGTATATCTGTCTTTTGTTTTTCCCGGATCTATTTCTCGTATCCGCCCGGGTTCTGTGACTGCCATCTCCATGTGTCCTCGCACATCTCGTCCAGTCCTCTCTCGGCCTTCCAGCCAAGCACCTTAGCTGCCTTGGAGGGGTCTGCGTAGCACATGGCAATGTCTCCCTCACGGCGGGGTTTGATCTCGTAGGGGATCTCCTTACCGCATGCCTTGGAGAAAGCCTTCACCATATCCAGGACAGAGTAACCCTGGCCGGTTCCCAGGTTGATGACATCCAGTCCCGGGTTTGTGAAGATATAGTTGATGGCCTTCACATGCCCGATGGCCAGGTCCACCACATGGATGTAGTCGCGGACGCCGGTCCCGTCCGGTGTGTCGTAGTCATTTCCAAACACGCCAAGCTTCTCCAGCTTTCCGACAGCAACCTGTGAGATGTAGGGCATCAGGTTGTTGGGGATACCCTTCGGGTCCTCTCCGATGCGTCCGCTCTTGTGGGCTCCAACCGGGTTGAAGTAGCGCAGGAGGATCACGTTCCAGGACGGATCAGCCTTCTGCACATCTGACATGATCTGCTCCATCATGGATTTTGTCCAGCCGTATGGATTGGTGCACTGTCCCTTTGGGCAGGCCTCAGTGATGGGCATCTCCTCCGGGCTTCCGTACACAGTGGCGGAAGAGCTGAACACGATGTTCTTCACGCCCACTTCCCGCATAACTTTCAGAAGTGTCAGGGTTCCGGAAATGTTGTTCTGGTAGTACTCGAGAGGCTTCTGCACAGACTCGCCCACTGCCTTCAGAGCCGCACAGTGGATGACTGCATCGATCTTCTGCTCCTTGAACATGGCGCGGAGCGCATCCTCGTCCTGCACATCTCCCTCATAGAAGCATACCTGCTTCCCTGTCAGCTCCTCCACACGTCTTAAGGACTCCTGGGAAGAATTGCTCAGATTGTCAAATACAACTACATCGTATCCCTCGTTCAGCAGTTCCAGAGCCGTATGGCTTCCGATGTATCCGGCTCCTCCTGTGATCAAAATCGTCATGATGGTCTCCTCCTTTTTGGATCTGTTTTCCTGTATCTACTGTAATTATAATTTGGCCGCTCTGCGATTTCTATAATAATAGTGGCTGAAACTATAAATATATTGCGGATCTTCTCCCTGTTCTATTTCTGCTCCCACAGGTGCTGCGGGTATACGCCGTCGTCCTTCAGCTTCTGGATGGCAGCCATGACCACCGGCTTGTCCTCCTTGTATGTGACGCCGTACCACTTGTCCGCAGAGTGGAGCACTGCCACGGAGGCCTTGTCCTGCCCGATCAGGTCGCTGACCACGGAGGGAAGGAAGTACTCGCACTTCATGGGATTCGTCTTAAGCCCCTCCTCCAGGAAGGCCGGAAAGCCCTTCTGGATCTCGTCCAGGATACTCCTTGTAAAGCCCCACATGTTCATGGAGACTGTCGTGTCTGCCGGCACGGATACCCAGGTCTCCCCGTCGTCCTCGGAGTAGGCGATGCCGCCGTCCCTCTTCTCGATGCGGGTGCGCTCGTGGATGCCTGTCAGCTCTCCGGCCGCGTTCATGTCGCACAGTCCTCTGGCCACATGTCCGTTGTCCGTCACTGTGTTTCCAAGCTGGTATCCCACCATGGTATAGCGGTATTTCTCATCATCCTCGTGAGTGGACAGGTAATCGTAGATCACCTGGAAGGCCTCTTTTCCATAGTAGTCATCCGCGTTGATGACCGCAAAAGGCCCGTCGATCAGATCGATGGCTGAGAGGACAGCGTGAGCGGTTCCCCAGGGTTTTACCCTTCCCTCCGGCACGTCAAATCCTTCCGGGATATTGTGGAGATCCTGGTAGGCGTACTCTACCTCCATGATCTCGCTCATGCGGTTTCCGACTGTGTTCTTAAAGTCTTCCTCGATCTCTTTCTTGATAATAAAGATCACTTTCTCAAATCCGGCTCTCTTTGCATCGTACATGGAAAAATCCATGATGATGTGTCCCTCTTTGTCCACCGGATCGATCTGCTTCAGTCCGCCGTAGCGGCTCCCCATTCCTGCTGCCATGATCACTAATACTGGTTTTTTCATCTTTTTCATATCCTTTCTGAATATTTCTGATGTTCTCAACTGCTACGCTTATTGTAGTATAAATACCACGAAAAATCTTTATCTGATTTTATGATTGATTTGTACAATCTGCATTTTGTTTTTGCTTTTTCTGCAAAATTAGAGTATGATAAGCATAAGTAAAAAATCAAGAGAAAGGCGGCGCTGCCCATGCCCTACATCGGTATTGACCTGAAAGACTCCATCACAGTGGGAAAGCTGTTCAGCATCCACTATTTTGAATACATGAGCGACTTTAAATTTCCCGGCGAGTCCCATGATTTCTGGGAGTTCATCTGCGTGGACAAGGGGGACGTGGCCGTCACCGGAGGGGATCGGAAGATCATCTTAAACCGGGGGGAAGTGGCCTTCCACCAGCCGGGTGAGTTCCACGATGTACAGGCTACCGGCAAAAGCGCTCCCAACCTGGTGGTCATCTCCTTCCAGTGTGACAGCCCGGCCATGGACTTTTTCCGTGGAAAGGTCCTCCAGATCGACGAGACCGAGCGCAACCTTCTGGCGGACATTGTCATCGAAGCACGCCACTGCTTTGACTGTCGGCTGGACGACCCCTACCTCCAGAACATGCCCCAGAAAGAGGCCGAACAGTTCGGCGCCCAGCAGCTCATCCGCCTCTATCTGGAGCATTTCCTGATCCATCTGCTGCGCCGCTGCTCCCAGCCCATCCCGCTGGTGAAGTCAGCCATCCGGCCCCAGCCTCAGAAAGCCACCAAAAAGAAGAGCGACATCGAGCTGTTCAATCGGGTGGTGGATTACTTAGAGGCCCACCTGGGCGGCCACGTTACCATCGAGCAGGTGTGCCGGGAAAATCTCATCGGCCGTTCCCAGCTCCAGAAGATCTTCCGGGAGCAGAGCGGACTTGGGATCATCGAGTATTTTTCCCTGATGAAAGTCAACGCGGCCAAGCAGCTGATCCGGACCAACAAAATGAACTTCACTCAGATCTCTGAGCAGCTGGGTTACACCTCTATCCACTACTTCTCACGCCAGTTCAAGAAAGTCACCGGCATGACTCCATCGGAGTATGCCTCTTCCATAAAAGCAATGGCAGACGGGGATTTCAAGCCATAAGGCCGGACATCCCTGTCTGCCATTTTTTACGTACAGGAGCCGCCTTACCGGCTGTCCTGCCCGAAAATATATTGTTTGAAATACGCGCCGCGCTCTTCGAAATTCTTAAAGATCCCATAGCTGGCAGCCGCAGGCGACAGCACGCAGGCGCCTCCCTCTTCTCCCAGCTCTCTTGCCAGATCTATGGCCTCATCCAGATGTTCCACAAGCTCCAGCCGTCCGCTGGAAAAAAGTGTGGGATATTTCTCCTGGATCTCCTGGTAGATCCTCTTTCCTGTTGCCTCCATCAAAATGATATGCCGCACGCTGCTGCCGGTCAGGTACTCTTCCAGCTGACTGTAATCCACGCCACGGTCCATGCCGCCGATGAGAATGCTGTCCACGTTCTTGACACTCTCCAACGCCTGGATAGTGGTCTCACCGATGGTGGAGATGGAATCATCGTAAAAGCGTATCCCGCCTTTTACCCCCAGGTACTGGAGCCTGTGGGGGAGGGTCTGGAAAGTGCGCAGCGCCTTCAGGAATTTCTCGTCTGTCACCGAAAACTCTTTGCAGATCCCGTACACCACGCCGATGTCAAAGTAGTTGTGTCTTCCGAACAGGGACAATCCTTCCTCCGGAAGGCGCAGGCCGCTTCCTCTGTACCGCACGGCGTTGTCTGCCACCTCGATGTCCCCTCTGCCCTGGGCCTTCTCTCCCTCCGGCACCATGACAGCGGAGATGATCTCGCCCCGGCAGGGCACGCAGGCACTCTCCCTGCCCGCTCCTTCGATCTCCTTCCCTGGCAGCACATCCACGTTGCAGAAGAGGATGTCTCCCTCCTTCTGCCAGGCGTAGATGTTCTGCTTGGCCCGGACGTACTTCGCCATGGTTCCGTAGTGGTCCAGATGCTCCTCGTACAGATTGAGAAGGACGGCGATGCGGGGGGACACCCGGATATGCTCCAGCTGATGGCAGGAGAGCTCCAGCACGATGACCTCACCGGGCATGATATCCTCCGCAATGTCAAACACCGGAATACCGATATTTCCTGCCAGCACCGTGTCCTCCCCTGTCTCCTTCAGGATATGGTACAGAAGGGAGGACGTGGTGCTCTTTCCCTTGGTCCCTGTGATCCCCACGATCTGTTCCCGGAACCGCTCGATAAAGAGCTCTGTCTGGGAGACAAACCGGCACTGGTAAGCCCCCGGATCTTCCGGCAGGACGATCCCCGGCGTCTTGAACACAATGTCAAAGGAGTCCAGAAGCTCCTTGTCCATGTAGTGCTCCCCGGTGTAGAGGTCGATCCGGTTCCCGCCAGCCTCCTTTGACGGGTCCACCTCTCTTAAGTCCGACACGGCCAGGGTCTCCCAGCCGCCGGCCTTGCAGACCAGCCGCAGGCTGGAGCGGCCCTCCCGTCCAAATCCAAGGATCAGCACTTTCTTACCTTCTATCGTCTGACGTATCTTTTCCAGCATCCTTTGTCTCCCCCTTTATAAACACTTTTCCTTTATCAGAGCAAGACAGGACGGCGGCAGAAGATTTTCCCCGTCAAAGTAAGTAAAGAAACGTCTGTTTTCCGGGTCCTCTTTCCTGTAGAGGCCGGAATTTTTGTAGTATGCAAAAAGCTCCGGCAGAGCCTGTCCTTCTTCTTCCATTTTATCGATCGTAAGGGATACGGCCGCGTTCACCTCATCCCTGCTGCCCACGCACTCAAAGGGCTTCTCCTTCTCCATCCCGGTGAGCTTGCGGAAATCCTCCAGCATATCCGGGTCATCCAGCATGTCCCGCCCGAAGATGGCGATGACCTCCTCCCGTGAGAGGAAGGGGGACAGGATGAGGCAGACAAAGAGGCACTTGGGACAGTGGCCGCACCACTTGTCCTCCTTGCTGCCGGCGTTGCAGCTGCGGAAAATGTCGTGGAACTGGCGGCACTTCGCAAAGTACCGGGCAATCTGGAATTCGCTTAAAGGACGCAGCATACTGAAATAGTAAGTCCCGCTTCCTATATGCGCCGCCTCGTAGTCGTGGAAGGCCTTCTCAAAGCGGAAGCTCTTGGAGTACTGGTGGTTCACCGTGCTCCCCTCCACCGTGCTCTCATTGGCGCTGGACTCATTGGACAGGGCGATGTACCTCAGCCCACTCATGTAGGCTGCTATTGTAGAAGAAAAAGCCACGATGGCGGAGTAGGGCGTATGCCCGTTTAAGTATCCCTGGCGGTTCAGCTCCAGCATGTTCTTGTCCAGGGTCCGCTTTACAGTCACCAGCTGGTCTTCACCGTAGCCGGCTCTCTCCACGGTCTTCAGGGTGGCTCCCCGGGGATTGATGATATAGCAGCAGTTCTTTTCCTTCTCCCCCTCCAGAAGAGACAGGGTCACAGCCGAGTCTTTGCCGCCTCCCACAGGGATCAGGAAGCCTTCCGCCTCCCGGCTCAGAGGCTGCTCAGCCCCCTCGACATCTCCGCCCAGAGACCGGATCTCCATAAAGTCCTCCTGGTTCTCCTGGATGCCGTTTGTATAGTAGAATTCTCCAAGCCCGTTAAAATACAGATCCTTCCACCATTCACACTGCTCCTCTGTCAGGCTTCCCGCCTCCACCTTGACCACAGGGGGGCAGGCTGTCTTCCAGTAGCTGATCAGCTCCACCATGCCCAGGGAGAAGACCAGCTTCTGAAATGTGCCGTTCTCCTTAAAGCACCTCTGCTCTCCCCGCTTCTTCGGGAACTCCCAGGTGGGGTGAAAGGAGGCAAGCCCGGGGATCTCAAAATCATAGACGATCCCCACCTTGTCTGCACTCTCTTCTATCTCATATCCGCGATAAATAAATTCCGGATGTTCTTTTCTCAGTTCTGTATATGAATACATACATGCACCTTCCTCGTCATTTTTTCTTTGTATATCTTATCTCATTTTGCCCCTTTTCTCAAGTCATTCCGGGCAGTTGACAGGAGGTTTTGCGCGCATCCGTTCTCTATTTTCTGCGAACCAGGCTGTCCGGCTCCAGGCCAGTGTTGTAGTCAAGCTGCGGCACTTCGTAGTCCAGCTCTTCCCTCTGCCTGGTAAAACCTGTGTAGTCCCAAGAAGGTGCGGCAGCGTGAGTGTACCAGGGCCGCTGCTCCCACCAGTATCCTCGGAAGGGATCTCTTATCTCATTCATGTGTTCCAGCAGTCTCTTCATCATGTCGTCGCGGATGCCGGCAGTCTCTTCGTCACAGATACCGTTGTGCATTTCACCCGGATCTTTCTCCAGATCATAAAATTCATCTTCGGACAGCAGGTTGATCACCAGCTTGTACCGCCCGTCGAAAATGCACCGGAGCGGCTGCCAGCCCCCAAAGCCGTCATGGTCGATCTCATAGCGGCCGAATTCCACAAATACATCCCGGCGGTCCGGACATTTCCCGTTCCGCACAAGAGGAAGAAGACTCTCACCCTGGAGCATCATCGGCTTCTGGAAGCCGAAGAAATCCCACACAGTGGCAGCCACATCGATGTGAGACACCGGCGTGTCTATCTCCCCGGATCCCTGCCCCCACAGGATAAAGGGGATGTGGGCGATCTCCTCGTAGGCTGCAGGCCCTTTTGCGTAGAGACAGTGGGACTGGGCCATATCTCCGTGGTCGCTTGTATAGAGAAGCGTAAAGTCATCCCCCAGGATCTCCCTGGCAGCCCCGGCCACCCGGCCGATCTCACTGTCCACAAAACTGTTGCACCCGAAAAGCTCCTTCATGCGGATGGTGAGGGCGTCTCTGTCCTGGTGTCTGCGGGGTCCGCTCCAGGCCTGCTGGTGGGGCGGTTTCTCTTCCAGCGTATCCCACACGTTTTCTTTTTTGGGCAGGCAGAAATCCTCATACATACTGGCAAAAGGTTCCGGGCACAGGGACGGGTCATGGGGCTCATCGTAGCTGAGAACCAAGAAAAAGTCCTCGTCTTTGTGCTTCCTGATATAGTCGATGGCCCGCTGGGAACAGCGGTAGGCATAGGTCTTCTCAAGAGGCCATGACTCTCTGTACATCGTCTGGCTGTCCCTGGACTTTCTGCGATCCTCCTCCGACAGTTCATCCAGATAATTGCGCATGTCGTACCAGTAATCCGGGTCCCACCCCTCGGGACACACGCCAAGTCCAAAGTAATCGCCTCCGTCCAGATGCCATTTTCCCACATACCCTGTGGCGATCCCCTTGTCGGACAGGCGCTGGCCGATGGTCTTTACATTGTCCCCAAGTGCTAGGGAATTGGCGTAGGAACCATTGACACAGGGATACTGGCCGGTGAACAGGGCGCTCCTGGCCGGGCCGCACACAGGCTGCACGGTGTACGCCTTGTTAAACTTTACTCCCTCCCTGGCCAGCGCATCCAGACAGGGGGTTGAGATCCCCGCATTCTCATAGCAGCTGACCATATCCAGCCGCTGCGTGTCTGTCATAATCATAATAAATTGTTTCCGCATATCCTTACTCCTCTTTTGTCGCTTCATAGAATTCTTCCAGAAGGGCTGTCCGGAGCTTTTCTAGAAGTTCCCGGTTCTTCCCTCCCACCGGCCTGCCGTCAATCTCATCCGCATGCAGGCAGAGATTGCTGGAGCTGGTCACAATGACTTCCTGGGCGCTGAACAGGTCTTCCAGCGTGTAGGGTGTCTCGCTGACCGGGATTCCCAGTCTCTCGCACATCCTGATCAGATGAGCTCTCGCGATCCCCGGAAGGATCAGGTTGTCTGCCGGCGCTGTCACCAACTTCCCATCCCTGATAATGTGCACATTGCTGTGGGCACACTCTGTCACTCGTCCGCCCGGCCTGTAGAAGACCGCCTCCTGGCATCCTGCTTTTCGCGCCTTCTCTGATGCCATGCAGGAAGGGATCAGGTTCAGCGTCTTGATATTGCAGTGTAAAAAGCGGGTGTCCTCTGTGGTGATCAGCTTGATGGGCTTCTCCCCGTCTGAGATCTCCGCAGGCCGCAGCGTGATCCACAGATTTCCGGGGCCCTCGGTAAATACATGATTGCGTATCCCTGTTCCCCGTGTCACCTGATAGTAGACAAACAGGTTGCCCGTGTCCATCTTGTTCACCATCTCCTGGAGGATCTCTTTCAGCTCCTCTTTTGTCACCGGTACCTGGATATCCAGCAGCCCTGCGCTGTTGAAAAACCGGTCCACGTGCTCGTCAATAGCAAAGATCTTATAGTTCCTGGCCGGCCCCGCATCGTAGACGCCATCCCCGAACCAGCACACCCTGTCGTTCATAGGAACCGTCATCTCCTCCAGCTCGCCATATTTTCCGTTATAGTAGCCTAATGTTTTCATGGTCTCTTCTCCTCTGCTTTTTTCACATATTCTGCCCTCACATCCGCAGGAACAAGGGAGCCGCCTGTGGCCCAGACAAGGTGCGCCGCCTGTTCCATCCTCTCCTCAAGTCCCTGCTCCTTGAGATAAGCCCGACAGACCTCCTCTTTTTCTATCCTGGCCGGCCCCGCAAAAGCCGCGCAGGAGCTGGGCTCTATAAAGATCCCTTCCCGGTCCAGCAGTTCTTTCATATACACATAGAGCCGGTCATCCTGTACCGTCACCTCACCGCTCAGCAGGTGTTCCACTGTCTTGCCCACAAACTTTGACGGTCTTCCCACAGCCAGCCCGTCCGCCTCTGTCATGCCGGAAAGGCCGATATCTTGGACGCAGATCTCATTGTGAAGGCCTGTAGTCATGCCAAGGATCATGCAGCAGGCCTGGACAGGCTCCGCATAAAAGACATGCACGTGATCCCCGTAGATCAGCTTCAGGCCAAAAGTGATCCCTCCCGGCGCGCCGCCCACCCCGCAGGGAATGTAAACAAAGAGCGGATGCTCCCCGTCCACTTTGACACCTGCCGTCTCCAGCTGTCTCTGCAGCCGCAGCGCAGACACCGCGTAGCCCAGAAACAGGCTGACAGAATTTTCATCGTCCACAAAATAGCTGGCAGGATCTCTCATGGCCTCCTCCCGGCCCTTTTTCACCGCCGCTCCGTAGTCCCCGGCATACTCGATGACCTGTACGCCCTTGGAGCGGAGCAGGTCTTTTTTCCACTGCTTCGCATCCTGGGACATGTGGACGTACACCCTGAATCCCAAGGCTGCGCTGATGACCCCAATGGACAGGCCCAGATTACCGGTGGATCCTACATGCACGGCATACTGAGAAAAAAATTCCCGGAAGGGCTCCCGGGCAAAGACTTCATAACTCTGCCCTTCCTCCAGCATGCCTTCCCTGATGGCCAGCTCCTCTGCATGTTTCAGGATCTCATAGATCCCGCCCCGGGCTTTCACCGAGCCGGCCACTGCCAGATCCGAGTCCATCTTCAAAAGGAGCCTCCCTCGAAGCCCTGCCGCCTGCCGGCTGTTCATCTCCTCCTTCATGCCGCTGATCTCCCGGACCGGCGACTCGATCAGTCCCCCGTCCTTCTCCGTCTCCGGGAAGGCCCGGCGGATAAAGGGCGCAAACCTCTCCAGCCGCGCCTCGGCGTCCCGCACATCCTCCATAGTCAGATCGATCTTTCTCATAGCCTCCTCTGTACTCTCAAGCAGCGGGTTGATCCAGGTCACTTCCTCTGCTTTCCGCAAGCTCCCCACAATGGGGGCCTTCTCTTCCAAAACATCTGTGCTTATCATGTTCTCCCCTCCTTTTACGTTTTCTTTCATTATAGATGCTGGAGCCTCTGCGCACAACCAGCTCCACGAAATTCTATAGGAATAAAAGAGCGGCAGATGGAATTTCCATCTGCCGCCCGGCATTTCACCCTACAGATTAGTCCTGAACATATGGCATTAAAGCGATATGTCTTGCTCTCTTGATAGCTACTGTCAGAGCTCTCTGATGTTTTGCACAGTTTCCTGTAATTCTTCTGGGAAGGATCTTTCCTCTCTCAGAGATATATTTTCTTAACTTTGCTACATCCTTGTAATCGATCTCATTGTTCTCTTTTCCACAGAACACGCAAACTTTTTTTCTTCTGCGTCCGCCGCCTCTTCTCTTGAAGCCGCCTTCAGGACGATTTCCTTTCTCGAAAGCCATGATGGTCTCTCCTTTCTATACACAATATGTCCTTAATTAAACGGTAATTCTTCGTCTATTCCATCTGGAATATTCATGAAGCCGTCACCGGCCGGTGCGGCTGGTGCCGGTTGGGGAGCTGACTGGAAACCGCCTGCATGTGCATCGCTTGCAGCTTTGCTCTCGGCAAATTCCTGTTCTTCCACTACAACCTCTGTTGTGTATACCTTCACGCCGTCCCTGTTGGTGTAGCTGCCCGTCTGGATCCGTCCGCAGACAACGATCTTCAGTCCCTGTCTGTAGTATCTCTCCGCATGCTCAGCCTGTTTTCCGAAAGCAACGCAGGAAATAAAATCTGCGCTCTGCTCTCCGTCACGCTTGAACCGGCGGTCTACAGCCAGTGTAAATCTGGCGATGGCCAGCGGATTCTCTCCCTGTGAATATCTCACTTCCGGGTCTCTCGTCAAACGTCCCATCAAAATTACTTTATTCATTCTTCTACCTCTCTTATACTATGCCTCTTGTTTTACGCATAAATATCTGAGTACGTTATCCATGATGCGAATTCTCTGCTCGATCTCGCCTGGAACTGTAGCATCAGCTTCGAAGTGGACGAAATAGTAATAAGCTTCTTTCATCTTCTGAATTTCGTAAGCGAGTCTTCTCTTACCCCATTCATCAACGTCTGTCACATTGCCGCCGAAACGAGTGATCATCTCTTTCACCTTCTCGATGACCTGTGCTCTCTCTTCGTCTTCGATCTTTGCATTGACTACAACAGCTAACTCATACTTATTCATGTAGTTTGCACCTCCTTCTGGTCTTTTGGCCCCTGGCTTTCTGCCGGGAGCAAGGATACCCTTCCGGACGATTTCCGGTCGGATACTGATATATCACGAGTTAATATGATATCATATGGTCTTGCTTATTTCAAGCTTTTTTCCTTAAATCTTTTGTATTTTTCTCCACAAGTTTTCTCGCGATCATGATCTGGTGCCCGCATCCTGTACACTTCAGGCGGAAATCCGCCCCTACCCGGAGGATCTCCCACTCAAAGCTCCCGCAGGGATGCTTTTTTTTCATCCTGACAATATCTCCCACTTCGTATGTGTACGGTGTCATCTTTCTTCCTCCCTCATGCTCCTGTCTTTTTATTTAATTAATCTGCTTTTCACTTTCTTTCACTCCCACAACTACCATCCTGTGCTCGTCGCTGGCCCGGGTACAGGTGGACAGCGTCACCACGGTGTCCTGGGTAGTCACCTCCACGCCTGTGTCGTAGGCGGATGCCTCCTTCGTATAGTCCAGGAAAGCCTGGTAGGCGGCATCATCGGCAAAGTCCGTCAGGTACGTGTCCGATGTCTCCGTCACCTGCCCTGCCGCATAGATGTGGTAGGTGATCTCACGCCCGTCCGGCGTATAAATATAGAAGTAGGGATTGGCCTCCCAGAAAGACTGCTCCTCATACTTGGCCAGGTCGTGGAACATGGAGCTGTCGTTCATACGGTGTCCGTATATGATGGTATTTCTGTCATTAAAGTCCGGGTTATTGTACGTATTTACAAAAATAGCCCCCACCGTGTTGTCACTGGCAGAAAAAGTCTTATTCAGATAGGTGCTGTTGTCCGCCGTCTGGACCAGGGGATAATTGATCTGGGCCGGTTCCGGGTCAAAGCGGATCCATCCCACCGTGTCCGGATTGATCCCCATCAGTGTGTCAAAATCCACCGTGAACTGGTTCTCTCCGTCCTCAGACTCCTCCTCCGTGATAGCAAGCTCTTTCACTTCGTCGTACTCCTTGCGTCCCTCGTAATACCCCGAGATAATGTGAAAAAGCTGAAAGGCAGACACGCAGAAGACGATGACAGCCACCACAAGGATGATGTTGCTGATCATGCGCCCCTTCCGTCCATTCTTTTTCTCGCCCTTTCCGGGAGTTTTCCCTTTCTTTTTCCCGGCGCCCGCTTTGCCTCCGGAAGCAGCTCTTCTCTTCCCTGTAGCCTTCACCTGGTCCGGTGTTCGCAGATCCTCATCTTCCTCCAGATCGATCCACTCGTTCTCCCAATCTTCTTCCGGCCGTCTCTTCACCTGACGCGCAGCCCTTTCCCGGCTGCTGCCGCGGCTCCCGGCCGGGCTGGAAGAGCGCCTTCTCCCTCTATGGTAATGCTTCTTTTCGCTCAATGTCTTAACTCCTTTTCTTCATAAACACACGTCTCATTGCACGATGCCTGTTCTTTCCCAGTATAACACATCAAAAGATGCGCTTCTATTATTTTATATATTTTTAATTTCCAGTTTATTGACTTTGCAGGCGGTGCGAGTATGATTGCAGATAGGAGGATGAGAAAATGAAAGAAAAACTGATACGATTTATGGCCGGACGCTACGGCTTTGACTCTTTGGGAAAGGCAACCCTGATCGTTGCTCTTATCGTGATGATCCTGTCCGGTTTCTTTGAGAGCGCCATCCTGTCGCTCCTTTCCTGGGCTCTGATCATCTACACATACTTCCGGCTGTTTTCCAGGAACATTTACAGGCGCTCTGCCGAGAACCAGGCCTACCTGGCAAAGACACGCCGGATCCGCACCTGGTTCGCCACCCAGAAGAACCTGATGGCACAGCGCAAGACCCACCACATCTACAAATGTCCCACCTGCCGGCAGAAGATCCGGGTTCCGAAAGGCAAGGGCAAGATCGAGATCCGCTGTCCCAAATGCCAGACCCGGTTCATCAAGAAGAGCTGATAAAGATATCATGAAAGAAGGTACGTGCATATGTTGGATTATTTAGTTTTATACAACAGCCAGTCCGGAAACACAAAGAGCGTAGCCGCCGCCATCTTCTCCGCCCTGCCGGAGGGCTCCAGAGATCTGATCGACATAGACAGCGGCAAGCCCATCCCCGAGGCTTCCACTTATTTTATCGGCTTCTGCGTTCACAGAGGCTCCTGCTGCATAGAGGTGAGCGATCTGCTCAGCTCCCTGGAGAATAAGAACATTGCCCTCTTCGGCACCTGCGGCATGGGAAGATCCGCGGAATACTACAGCCTTATTGAGAAAAATGTCAGCGCATGGATCAACAGCAGCTGCCGCTACCTGGGCTGTTACATCTGCCAGGGAAAGATGCCCATGCAGGTCCGCCAGAAATACGAGAACATGCGCACCAGCGAAAACGCCCCGCAGGTAGACGGGTTTATCCGAAACTTTGACTGCGCCATGACTCACCCGGACCGGGAGGATCTGAAAAAGGCACAGGAATTCGCATTATCCTGCATTTCCCATGCCTCCTGTGTTTAAACAGATCTGCTGATTCCTTTTATCAATCTGGCATGATCTTTTACCCCTTGATAGATCCCCCTGTCATTCCTCTAACGAGAAGTTTCCGGAAGACAAGCGCTGCAATGGCCGGCGGCAGAATGATCAGCATCCCCGCAGCAGCAGTAATTCCGTAAAGCACTGTGTCTTTTGTCATAAACTCCGAGGCCACAATGGCCGCCGGCTTTGTGTCAATATTCGACGCCAGGATCAGGGGAATCTGAAACTGACTCCAGGCGCTCAGGAACATAATGAGCATACTGGCACATATGATAGGATAGGACACCGGAAGTATGATCCGGAAAAATGTCCTTAGCCGTCCGCAGCCGTCCACAAGGGCGGCTTCTTCTAATTCCCTGGGTATCGTCGAAAAGTAATTGCTCATCAGCCAGATGCTCATAGGCAGAAAGGAGCTGGCATATACCATGCTCAGCCAAAAAGTGCTGTTGAGCAGTTCCATAGCCGAGAACATCCTGTATAGAGGAATGATAGTCGCAAACACCGGAATGACCATAGTAATCAAGATCGCGTTCTTGATGATCTTCTTCCCCCTGAACTCCATCCTGCTCAAAGTGTAGGCTGTGACTGCAGCCACAGGAATCCCGATGACAAGTGTACACGCCACTGCCTTCAGAGAGTTCTCAAGCCCTCGGAAAAGCCGGATATGCTGCTGACTGATAGAATCAAACAGCGTAAGATAGTTATCCCAGGTAATCTCGCTGGGGAACATGTTCATAGTGTTTTTAAACATCTCATACTCCGGTGTGACAGAAATCGAGAAGGCCCACACAAAAGGTCCCACTGTCAAAACAAGAAAGATAACCACCGCCACCCAGTAGAGAGGAGAAACTTTTTTCTTCAAAATTCCACCTCCCTGTTCAGACTTCTAAGATAAAAGAACCCAAGCAC
>DSTMC04003__coassemble_284_pt1 | contig 23966 bp, 17 predicted proteins | sample DSTMC04003__metabat2_high_PE_016 | metagenome-assembled genome bin DSTMC04003 | reverse complement strand
GGCCTGCCATGATGTGCGCCATCATTTTCATAGGCGGTATCCAGCTTCTGTGCATGGGCATCATGGGCCAGTATCTGGCGCGGGCTTACACGGAGATCAAAGACAGACCAATCTATATCTTAAGGAGTTCCAGTGATGAAGAAGATGAAAAGCAGCAGGAAAATTTTGTTTCCATTGATACTTACAGTTATACCGATCCTTCTCACTCTGATGAAGATAAGCGGAGGGTATCTGGCGGGATCTGAGACCGACTGGCTCTCCCAGCACATTGTATTTCCGGAGTATTTCCGGCAGAAATTTTATGAGACCGGCAATCTCTGGCTGGACTTTGCCATGGAGCTGGGCGGCGGGCAGAATATATGGAATTTTGCCTACTACGGGCTCTATAATCCCCTGTACCTGCTGTCCTTTCTCCTGCCCTTTGTAAAAATGTCCGACTACGTGCAGGCGGTCATGGTGCTGACCTGGATCGCAGACGGCCTGCTGTGCTACATCTGGCTGAAGAACGGCCACTTCCGTCGGGAGGACAGTTTTTTTGCAGCCCTTCTCCTCGTGCTTTCGAGTCCTGTGGTATTCCATACTTCCATGCAGATCATGTTTGTCAGCTATATGCCCTTCCTGCTTCTGACGCTCCTAGGCTATGACAGGTACGTAAGCACAGGAAAATACAGCCTTCTGACCGCGGGTGTGCTTCTCATGGCTCTCACCAGCTTTTACTTTGCGGTGGGAGGGGTGGCGGCGCTTCTGATCTATGGACTGTGCGGCTGGAAGAAGGAGTGGGCTTCCTCCCCTGGGGTCCTTGTCCGGTCTTTGTGGAAACAGTTCTATCCTGCCTTCTTCGGGGGACTTCTGTCATTTTTCTACCTGGTGCCGGTGTGTTTTGCCATGCTGGGTGGAAGGAGCGATGACAGCAGCTATGCGTTGTCGGATCTTATTACGCCGGAAGTAAGTCTCTTTAAAGTTCTCTACTCACCTTACGGCATGGGGCTGACGGCCATGGCGGTGGTGGTCCTGTGCGTCAGCCTGTTTTACTGCCGGTGCAGGGAAAAATACATGGCCATGTGCCTGGGACTTCTTCTCCTCTTCCCGCTGGCGTCTTACATTCTGAACGGCGGGCTGTATATGAGAGCCAAGGCTTTCATCCCCTTCCTGCCGCTGCTCTGCTATCTGGCGGCTGCCTTCTTCGGGTATTTCCGCCGGGGCATTATCGCCAGGTGGAAGCTGCTCTCTGGCTATGCGCTGGCTGTCTGCATTCTGGTATGGGGAAGCATGGGAAATGGTGTCGCAGACGGGGCAAGGGCAGTGCTCTACGTGGATCTTCTGGTATGTGGCCTTTTGTTCCTGGCAGGCGTAAAACTCTGGCGCAGAGCTGTGTGTACAGGCCTTGCGGCGGTTATGCTCTGCGCCTCCTGCGTACAGATTGCCTTCTCAAAGGACAGTCTGGTAAAGGCGGACTGGATGAAGGAATTTTCAAGCGGAGACATGGCGGAGGCGGCACAGAAGATCCGCAGTGAGGACAGCGGACTCTACCGGATGGAGGTCCGGGGCACGAGGGAGCAGGAGAAGGCGGCAGACAACCAGGTGATGGCCGAAGGGCAGAACCTGACGACCCTGTATTCCTCCGTGGGCAACACTGCCTATGAGACATTCCGGGAGGAAATCCTGCATCTGGCCCGCCCGGCCAGAAACGGGCTGATGCAGGAGTCCACGGAAAATCCGGTCTTTCTGCGGCTTATGGGGGTGAAGTATCTCCTGGTGCGGGAGGGAAATGAAACAGAGATCCCGGAGGGCTACGAGAAGACAGGCCAGGTGGGGACGGTGGAAATCTATCAAAATGAAAGCACGGCTCCTGTGGGCTATGTGACAGACCAGGTGATCTCCAAAGAAACCTTTGCGGAACTGTCCTGGCCGGAGCAGTCCCTGGCCCTTCTGACCCTGGCGGCGGCCGGGGAGGAGGATACGGCAGACTTTCAGCCGCAGGTCCGGGAGGCGGATTTTGGTTCTCTGGAAGGAGAATATGAGGTGGATTCCGGCGGGGAGACAAAAGACTTTGCGCTGGAGGACAGACAGGAGACAGACCAGTATCTTTTTCTCAGTTTTAAAGTAAAGAATAACAGGTCCCGCCGGGACGTGAGCATTTCGGTGAACGGGGAGACGAACAAGCAGAGTGCTTCGCAGGGCTATGCCTATGACAATGAAAACCAGGTTTTCTATTATATGTGTCCCCTGGAGGAGGGGCAGACATCTGTGGAAATTGCATTTGGCGAAGGAAGTTATGAGATATCGGATGCCCAGGCCTGGTACGGAAGCGCTGACGACGCCGGGAGCGGCCAGGCAGAGTATGTGGATGCGGGCCTGGAACTGACGGCGGACGGGGACGGGCTGACAGGAAGCTTTACGACAAAAAACGGCGGCTGGCTGATCACGTCCATCCCGTATGACCAGCATTTCACTGTATATATAGATGGGAAGGAGGTTCCGGCCAGCCAGGTCAACGGTGGATTCCTGGGAGCGGAAACAGAGGCGGGAAGCCACCAGGTGGAGATACGATATGACGCGCCGGGAAAGGCGGCGGGACTGGCGGTGTCCCTGGCGGCGGCGCTCTTTCTGGGGGCGGATGCACTGCGGAAGAAATATGGGGTGTCACGGAAGTGACGCCCCTTTTTGTCACCCTCCGGGGAAATTTGGCACACGGAAACAGTTGACGGGATCATTCGGCTGTGTGACAATTATAAATAAGGCCTATATCACAGGAGGCAGATATGGAACTAAGCCAGCTGCTCTCACAGGTGAGATACGAGGTGATACAAGGTACGGTCCACACCCGGGTTGCGGGTGTGACAAATGACACGAGAGATCTGAAGAGAAGGGATGTCTATGTCTGTATCGAGGGGTACGATACAGATGGACACAGGTTTGTCCCGGAGGCTGTGAAAAAGGGAGCGTCGGCCATTGTGACGGCAAAGGAGATCCCCTGCCCGGAGGGGGTGACGGTGATCCGGGTGTCAGATACCCGGTGGGCTCTGGCAGCCATGTCCGCAGCCGCGCTGGGGTATCCGGCGGAGCACCTGCGGGTCATCGGCATAACCGGAACAAAGGGGAAGACCACCACCGCCTGGATGCTCCGGGATATCCTGCGGCGGGCGGAAGGGGCATGCGGGCTGATCGGGACTGTAGAGACAGATACGGGGCTGCGCCGCTTTCCCAGCGCCCGCACAACGCCCGAGTCCTGCCAGCTCATGGCATATTTTCAGGAGATGAGGGAGGCGGGGCTTCAAAGCGCGGTGATGGAAGTGTCCTCCCAGGCCCTGAAGCTGGAGAGGACAGCCTGCATCCCTTTCCACATGGGGATCTTTACCAACCTGGGTGAGGATCATATTGGTCCAGGAGAGCATGCGGACCTGCAGGAGTACCGGTGGTGCAAGCACCTTTTGTTCCTTCAGTGTGAGACCGGGCTTGGGAACAGAGATGATCCCTGCTGGGGGGAGATCTTTGACAGGACCGGGTGCAGGAAGATCACCTTCGGGACCGGGGAAGGGGCAGACTACCGGGCTGTGGAGATCCGCCGGGAGACCCGGGGAGACTGCCCGGGCATGTGCTTTGCGATGGAGGGGAGAGAGGGCACCTTTTTTATCCCTCTTCCTGGGAGATACAATGTGTATAATGCCCTTGCCGCGGCCGCGGCAGCTTTTGAGCTGGGAGTCGGGGAGGAGGCTGTGCGGGAGGCGCTGTGCCGGGTTTCCATACCGGGCCGGATGGAGCGGATCCCCTCCGGGGACGGGCGCTGCATTTTCCTTGATTATGCCCACAATGCCCTGAGCCTTGCCAACGCCCTCGGCACGCTGCGGGGCCTGGCTAAGGGCCGTCTGATCGTTCTTTTCGGATGCGGGGGGAACAGGTCCAGGCAGAGGCGCTTCGAGATGGGAGAGACAGCCGGGAGGATGGCGGATGAGACGGTTATCACCAGCGACAATCCCAGAGAGGAAAAGCCGGAGGACATCCTGGCAGATATTGTGGAGGGCATGAGGCGGACAGAAGGGACGTACACAGTCATACCGGACCGGAGGGAAGCGATCCGTTACGCGCTGGACTGCAGCGGGAGCGGAGACGTGGTCCTGATCGCGGGAAAGGGACACGAGACATATCAGGAAATACAGGGAGTGCGCTATCCTATGGACGACAGGGAGATCATACTTGGCGTGCTCCGGGGAGAAAAGGACAGGTAAGGATGCCGGAGAAAAAGATTTACGCAGATATCATTATTGACATTACAAACGAAAAACTGGATAAAATATTTCAGTACACCATTCCGCAGCGGCTGAAGGGAAAGCTGGAGGTGGGGACAGAGGTGCTGGTCCCCTTTGGAAAGGGAAATAAGGAGATCCGGGGATATGTGGTGGGATTTTCCGAGACTCCCGGCTATGACCCGGCCAGGATCAAGGAGATCCTGGAAGTGCCAAAGGAGAGCGTGGGGATCGAGACCAGGCTGGTGGCTCTGGCGGCCTGGATGAAGGAGTCCTACGGAGGAACGATGATCCAGGCGCTGAAGACTGTCCTTCCCATCAAGAAGAAGGAGAGGGAGAGAGAGAAGAAGGCGCTGGTCCTCCTTGTCTCCCGGGAAGAGGGAGAGGAGAAACTGCTCTGGTATCAGAAGAAGAACCAGAAGGCCAGAGCCAGACTCCTTGAGGCGCTCCTTTTGAGCCCCAGGCTGGACTATGATCTGGCCCGGGAGAAGCTGAATATCACCCGCCCGGTGGTGCGGGCTCTGGAGGAGGCCGGCCTTATCCGCATCGAGTCCGTCCGGGTGTATCGGAATCCGCTGCAGGCAGGGGGAGAAGAGGAGAGAAAGATCGCGTATACAGAAGAACAGGAGGCTGCCATCCGCAGGTTTTCGCAGGACTATGACCGGGGACTGCGGCGGACCTACCTGGTCTACGGCGTTACCGGCAGCGGCAAGACGGAGGTCTATATGGCTATGATCCGGAAAGTGGTGGAGTCGGGCAGGCAGGCCATTGTGCTTATTCCCGAGATTGCCCTCACCTGGCAGACCGTGCTCCGCTTTCAAAGGCTGTTCGGCGACCGGGTGTCCATCCTCAATTCCCGGATGTCGGCGGGGGAGCGGTACGACCAGATGCAGCGGGCAAAAAAGGGGGAGATCGATGTTATGATCGGCCCCAGGTCTGCCCTGTTTACCCCCTTTCCCAAACTGGGACTGATTGTCATAGACGAGGAGCATGAGGGAAGCTACAAGAGTGAGCAGGTGCCCCGGTATCACGCCCGGGAGACTGCTGTGGAGAGGGCCCGCCTGGAGGGGGCCGGTGTGGTGCTGGGCTCAGCCACACCCTCCCTGGAGGCTTTCTACCGGTGTGGAACAGGAGAGTATGTGCTGCTCCGGCTGCCATCCAGAGCCGGCAGCGCAGCCCTGCCCCATGTCTATGTGTCAGATATGAGGGAGGAACTGAAGAAAGGCAACCGCTCCATCTTCAGCGACAGGCTGAGAGAGCTGATGGAGGACCGGCTGAGAAAGGGACAGCAGGCCATGCTCTTTATCAACCGGAGAGGGTACGCCGGCTTTGTCTCCTGCCGGTCCTGCGGCCATGTCATCAAGTGCCCGCACTGTGATGTCTCCTTGTCCTCTCACCGGGGCGGAAGGCTTGTGTGCCACTACTGCGGCTATGAGAGGCCTGAGGCGAGGACCTGTCCGGAATGCGGGTCCCCTCATATCGGTGGGTTTAAGGCGGGTACCCAGCAGATCGAGGAGATGGTGAAAAGGGAATTCCCGGGGGCCAGAGTGCTCCGGATGGATGCGGACACCACCCGGAGAAAAGACGGCCACGAGAAGATTCTCTCCGCCTTTGGCGACGGGGAGGCGGACATCCTTGTGGGTACACAGATGATCGTCAAGGGCCACGACTTTCCCAATGTAACCCTGGTGGGAGTGCTGGCTGCCGACATGTCCCTCTACAGCGACGATTACCGGTCCGCAGAGCGCACCTTTCAGCTCCTGACCCAGGCTGCCGGCCGGGCGGGAAGAGGGGGCGGGGGAGGCGAAGTGGTGATCCAGACTTACAGTCCGGACCACTACAGCATTGAGACCGCTGCCCGGCAGGATTACGAAGCATTTTACGAGGAGGAGATCCGGTACCGGGAACTGATGGGCTACCCTCCGGCGGCCCACCTCCTGGCTGTGCTCCTGGCGGGGGAGGACGAGGAGAAGCTGGCAGCTGCCTCCTCCTACCTGAAGGAATTTGCGGCCAGGCTGGGATCCTCGGGGCAGTTTGCGGTGATTGGTCCGGCCAGCCCCTACGTGGGGAAGGTGAGTGATGTTTACCGAAAGATCCTCTATCTAAAATGTGAAAAATATGGTATGCTTGTTAAGGCGAAAGACAGGATGGAACAGTATATTGAGCTGAACCGGGGATTCCGTGATATACGGATCCAGTTTGACTTTGACCCGGTACATTCTTTCTGACAGAACGCCGGTTTGACAGATCAATGATTTTTTTATAGAAGGAGCTAAAGACATATGGCAACCAGAAAGATAAGAGAACTTGGAGATGAAGTGCTGACAAAGCAGTGTAAAGAAGTGACAAAGATGACTCTGCGGACCAAGGTCCTGATCCAGGATATGCTGGACACCATGTACGAGGCACTGGGCGTGGGCCTGGCGGCTCCCCAGGTGGGCGTGCTCAAAAGGATCGTGGTCATCGATGTGGGGGAGGGTCCCCTCATCCTTATCAACCCGGAGATCCTGGAGACTTCCGGTGAGCAGACCGGGGAGGAAGGATGTCTCAGTGTGCCGGGCAAATCCGGCCAGGTGACAAGACCGGACTATGTGAAAGTAAAGGCTCTGAATGAGGATATGGAAGAGATAGAGCTGGAGGGAACCGGACTTCTGGCAAGGGCATTCTGCCATGAGATCGACCACCTGGACGGAAAGATGTATGTGGATCTTGTGGAAGGAGAACTCCACGATGTGAGCTACGACGAGGAGGATGAGTAGATGAGAGTGATCTTTATGGGGACGCCGGACTTCTCCGTGGGAACACTGGAGGCCCTGGTTCAGGCGGGACATGAGGTTGTGCTGGCAGTGACCCAGCCTGACAAGCCAAAGGGAAGAGGCGGAAAAATGCAGTATACACCGGTGAAGGAGAAGGCCCTGGAATATGATATTCCGGTCTTTCAGCCTGTGAAAGTCCGGGAGAAAAGCTGTGTGGAGAAGCTGGACAGTTATAAGGCGGATGTGATAGTGGTTGTGGCTTTCGGCCAGATCCTTCCAAGGGAGATCCTGGAGCTTACCCCCTACGGCTGCATTAACGTCCATGCCTCCCTTCTGCCGAAATACAGAGGGGCAGCGCCGATCCAGTGGTCCATCATTGACGGGGAGACGGTGACCGGGGTGACTACCATGCAGATGGACGAGGGGCTGGATACGGGTGATATGCTCCTTAAAACAGAAGTACCCCTGGAGCCGGATGAGACAGGCGGCAGTCTTCACGATAAATTGTCGGCGGCCGGGGCAAAGCTCTGCGTGGAGACGCTGAAGGCTCTGGAAGAGAAGACTGTGACTCCCGAAAAGCAGGGAGAGACGCCTACAAAATATGCCCGTATGCTGGACAAAGAGCTTGGAAAGATAGACTGGACAAAGGACGCTGCCTCCATTGAGCGGCTTGTGCGAGGATTAAATCCCTGGCCCAGCGCCTACACGTCCTGGGAGGGAAAGATCATGAAGATCTGGTCCGCGGAAGTGGTGGACAGGGAAAGTAAAGCGCCCTGCGGCACGGTAGCTGAAGTGACGAAGACAGATTTCTCCGTGCAGACGGGAAAAGGCCTTCTGAAGGTCACAGAACTGCAGATCCCCGGAAAGAAGCGGATGGCTGCGGACGCTTTCCTCAGAGGGTACAAAATGGAGACAGGGACGCTGCTTGCTGAATAATAAATGAAAAAGTGTTAAAATTATATGAAAAACAGGTTTGCCGCCTGTTTTTCGTATATAATACTTCCCTGGAGGTTGATGATTATGATGTATCCTATGTATTACTGGTTTGATCCCACATATATACTTGTCATTGCAGGTGTGATCATCTGTCTGGCGGCATCCGCAAAAATGCGCTCTACCTTTAACCGATATTCCAGGGTGAGGAGCCACAGCGGCCTGACCGGAAGAGAGGCGGCCCAGGAGGTGCTTCGCCGGGCCGGCATCTACGATGTCCGTGTGGAGCGGGTGTCGGGAAATCTGACAGATCACTATGATCCCCGCACAAAAGTGCTGCGGCTCTCGGATGCTACGTACAATTCTACATCACTGGCAGCGGTGGGTGTGGCGGCTCACGAGTGCGGGCATGCCATGCAGCACGCACAGGGGTATGCACCGCTGAAGATCAGGGGATCCCTTGTCCCCCTGGCCAATCTGGGAAGCACCCTGGCCTGGCCGCTGATCCTGATCGGGCTTGTCTTTACGGGACGGTCCTCGGAGATGTTTCTGAACCTTGGAATTCTGGCATTTTCACTGGCTGTTCTCTTTCAGCTTGTGACGCTGCCTGTGGAGTTCAATGCATCCAGGCGGGCAGTCAGGATCCTGGGAAGCTCGGGGATCATGTATCCCGATGAGATAGAGGGGACGAAGAAAGTGCTGGGAGCGGCGGCGCTCACCTACGTGGCAGGGGCGGCGTCATCCATTCTGCAGCTTCTTCGTATTATTCTTCTGACGGGGAACCGCAGGGATTAAAGGAGGAACCGATGGCAAAAGTCAATACAAGAGACCTGGTGGTGGAGATCCTTCTCCTTGTCACCAGGGACGGACAGTACAGCCATATCGCGCTGAACCAGGTGCTGGAAAAATACCAGTACCTGGATAAAAGCGACAGGGCTTTCATCACAAGAGTGACAGAAGGGACCCTGGAGCGGATGATCGAACTGGACTATATCACGGACCAGTTTTCCAAAGTGAAAGTAAAAAAGATGAAGCCTGTCATCCGGGCTATTGTCAGGAGCGCCGTCTACCAGCTCAAGTATATGGACAGCGTTCCTGATTCTGCTGTCTGCAATGAGGCGGTGAAGCTGGCTGTATCCAGAGGATTTGGCGGGCTGAGGGGATTCGTCAACGGCGTGCTGAGATCCATTGCCAGAAACCTGGACAGCGTGCAGTATCCGCCGGAGGGGACGAAGGAGTACTTGAGCGTCAGATACTCCATGCCGCCCTGGATCCTGGAACAGTGGCTTGCCTGGTACACGCCGGAGCAGGTGGAACAGATGCTGCGGAATTTCCTGGAGGAAAAGCCTACCTCCATCCGCTGCAACCTTCATCAGATATCCCGGGAGGATCTGAAGAGAAAGCTGGCAGGCGAGGGTGTGAAGGCGGAGGAAGTGCCGGAGCTTCCCTGCGCTCTTCTGATCTCCGGATACGACTATCTGGGAGCCCTTCCCAGCTTTCAGGAGGGGGACTTCCAGGTGCAGGATATCAGCTCCATGCTGGTGGCAGAGAGGGCGAACCCCAGGGAGGGGGACTATATTATCGACGTGTGCGCAGCCCCGGGAGGCAAGGCGCTTCATCTGGCGGATAAGCTGAGAGGAACAGGCATGGTGCAGGCCAGGGACATCAGTGACTACAAGGTGGGACTGATCTGGGACAATATCCGCAGGGCAGGCATGGAAAATATCGAGGCAGTCCGGTGGGACGCCACGGTCCTGGATGAGGAATCTGTGGAGAAGGCAGACATTGTGATCGCGGATCTTCCATGCTCAGGACTTGGAGTCCTGGGGAGAAAGAGCGATCTGAAATACCGGATGACCCGGGAGGGAGAGAAGGAGCTGGCTGCTCTTCAGAGGCAGATCCTCTCACAGGTCTGGAGATATGTAAAGCCCGGCGGGAAGCTGGTCTACAGCACCTGTACCATCAACCGGGAAGAGAATGAGGAAAATGCGGCCTGGTTCCAGGCGGAGTATCCAGAGTTCCGGCTTGTGAGCGAGGAGCAGCTCCTCCCCGGTCAGCAGGCGGGAGATGGATTTTACATTGCTGTTTTCGTCAGAAAGGATTAAACATATGGGGGAAACTATGGGGAAAAAGAAAGATATCTGTTCTTATACATACGAAGAGCTGGCAGAGGAGATGCGGGCGGCCGGCGAGAAGGCCTTCCGGGCAAAGCAGATCTACCAGTGGCTCCACGTGAAGCTGGCGGACAGTTTTGATGAGATGACGAACCTGTCCAAAGTGCTGCGTGAGAAGCTGGACCGGGAGTATGAGATTGCCCGGATGGAGCTGGTGGAGAGGCAGATTTCCAAGGCGGACCCTACGGAGAAATTCCTCTTTGAGCTGGAGGACGGCAACATGGTGGAGAGCGTTCTTATGAAATACGATTACGGGAATTCCGTCTGTATCTCCTCCCAGGCCGGGTGCCGGATGGGGTGCCGCTTCTGCGCATCCACCATCGGCGGGCTCAAAAGGAATCTGAAAGCGTCGGAGATGCTCAGACAGATTTATAAGATCCAGAAGACCACCGGGGAGAGGGTGTCCAACATTGTGGTTATGGGCACCGGGGAGCCTCTGGACAACTATGACAATTTCGTCCGCTTTATCCGCATGATCAGCGCCCCGGAAGGGCTGAACATCAGCCAGAGAAACATCACCGCCTCCACCTGCGGTATCGTGCCCGGGATCCTTCGGCTGGCGGAGGAGGGCTTTCAGATCACCCTGGCGCTCTCACTCCACGCGGGCACCCAGGAAAAGAGAAAGAGCCTCATGCCTGTGGCCAACAGATATGAGCTCTCAGAGGTGCTGGCGGCCTGCGATACATATTTTGAGAAGACCGGCAGAAGGATCACCTTTGAGTACAGCCTGGTGAAGGACGTCAACGATACGGACCAGGACGCGGCGGATCTGATCCGCATAGCCGGACACAGGAACTGTCATATCAACCTCATTCCGGTGAACCCGGTGAGGGAGAGGAGCTACGTGCGGCCCAGCCGCCAAAATGCCCTCAAATTCCAAAATAAACTTGAAAAAAACGGAATAAATGTTACTATAAGAAGGGAAAGAGGCTCCGATATTGACGGGGCCTGCGGACAATTACGGAGACGCTACGCGGCTGCGGGAAAGGAAAGGGCAGATGAAATTTTACGCGCTGACTGATGTGGGGAGAAGACGGGAGGTAAATCAGGACTATGTATTTGCGACAGACAGTCCCATCGGACCGTTCCCGAATCTCCTGGTAGTTGCGGATGGGATGGGCGGCCACAAGGCCGGCGATTTCGCATCCAAATTTACCGTTGAGACGCTGAAAAAAGAACTGGAAAAGAGCGCGCCGGGCAGACCGGATGAGATTTTCAAAGCTGCCATTGACACCGCCAACCGCAGACTGATCGAGGAGGCGCAAAGAGACGTAAAGCTGGAAGGCATGGGCACCACCCTGGTGGCTGCCACGGTCATTGACAATACGCTGCACTTTGCGAATATCGGCGACAGCCGGCTCTATCTGATCAGCGACAACATCCGGCAGTTGTCCAAGGACCACTCTCTGGTAGAGGAGATGGTGCGGCTGGGAGGCATCAAGGCGGAGGAGGCCAGAAACCACCCGGACAAGAACATCATCACCAGGGCTATGGGAGTCAAGGACGAGGCAGAGGCAGATTTCTATGAGTTCCGCATCAGCAGGGGAGATAAGATACTGATGTGTACGGACGGCCTGAGTAACATGGTGGAAGATGAAGTCATGTTCGGCATTGTGAAAGGCTCCAGAGATATCATAGAGGCTGTGCATATGCTGATCGACAGGGCAAATGCAAACGGAGGCAGAGATAATATAGGGGTAGTGATGGCGGAGCCCATCGCTGATGAGGTAGGCAAATGGTAAAAGATGGTATTTTTTTAGGAAACAGATATGAGGTAATAGAGAAGATAGGCGCAGGCGGCATGGCGGATGTCTACAAAGGCAGGGATACAATGCTGAACCGCTATGTCGCGATCAAAGTTTTGAAAAAAGAGTTCCGGGAGGACCAGACGTTTGTAAAGAAGTTCCGCTCCGAGGCCCAGGCTGCTGCTGGTCTTCTGAATCCCAATATCGTCAACGTCTACGATGTAGGGGAGGACAGGGGTCTTTACTATATGGTTATGGAACTTGTGGAAGGCATTACGCTGAAAGAATATATAGATCGTAAGAAGCGGCTTTCTGCCAGGGAAGTGATCAGCATTGCGATCCAGATGTGCTCAGGTATTGAGGAGGCACACAAACATCACATCATACACAGGGATATCAAGCCCCAGAACATCATTATATCCAACGACGGCAAAGTGAAGGTGACGGATTTCGGCATCGCCAGGATGGTGACATCCACGACCACGACCACAGTGGCTATGGGGTCGGTTCACTATACATCACCTGAGCAGGCGAGGGGCGGCTACAGCGACGAGAAGAGCGACATCTATTCCATCGGTATCACACTGTACGAGATGGTCACAGGCCAGGTTCCCTTCAACGGTGACACCACGGTGGAGGTGGCCATGAAGCACCTGCAGGAGGAGATCACGCCTCCCTCTGAGCTGGTACCGGACATCCCTTACAGTCTTGAACAGATCATTCTGAAATGTACCCAGAAAAACGCAGAGAGAAGATACAGCGATGTGGACGAGCTGATCCAGGATCTGAAGCATTCCCTTGTGGATCCGGACGGAGATTTTGTCCAGATCGTTCCTGTGGGAAATGCAGATACCGTGATCATCACAGAGGATGAGCTGGATGATATACGCAGCTCTTATGGAGACGATGATGACGACAGCTACGGCGAAGAATACGATGAGGACAATGAGGATGATGACGAGGACGACGAGGATCATGACAGCGATGAAGTCAATCCCCGCATGAACAAAGTCATCAAGATCATGACCATTGTTGTGGCGGTTATTATCATATTAGTGCTTGCCCTTGTGATAGGCCGGGCAGCCGGGCTGTTCCGCTTCGGCGGCACAGGGACCCAGCAGGAGCAGGAGAGTGACCAGGTGAAAGTGCCTGATGTAGTGGGAATGACCCTGGAGGATGCCAAGCAGGAGCTCAACGATGCAGGGCTTGGCTGGAAGATTGGCAAGCAGGAAGAGTCCGCTCAGTATGATAAGGGCTATGTCATGGGACAGGATCCGGAGGACGGTGAAAAAGTAAAGAAGAACACGCAGATCACGCTGGATGTGAGCACCGGCAAGGCAGAGGAGCAGGTGGAAGTGCCTGACGTAGTAGGCCAGGATGAAGCCGATGCCCAGAAGACGCTGGAGGACGCAGGCTTCAAGGTGGAGTCCACTGCGGTCTACAGCAGCCAGCCTCAGGGAGAAGTCGTGGCCACCACCCCGGAAGCGGGAACGCAGGCCGCGAAAGGCTCTACTGTGACGATACAAGTCAGCAAGGGAGAAGAGAAGATCAGTGTTCCGGATGTGCGGGGCACAGATGAAAATACAGCCAAGAACACCCTCTCAGGCGCCGGGCTGAATGTGACAGTTACTACGGATTACAGTGACAGCGTAGCCCAGGGCAATGTCATCTCCCAGGATCCCTCAGCGGGAACCAAGGTGGATGCGGGGACCAATGTGAACATTGTGGTGAGCCTTGGATCCAGACCTGTCAGCGTGCCTTCTGTTGTGGGCGTCTCAGAGAGCAATGCCCGCCAGATGATCGCAAGCGCCGGGCTGACTGTGGGAACTGTGACCTACAGGGAGGACTCTGCGCCGGCCGGCCAGGTGATCTCCTGCGACCCGGGAGTGGGATCCAGCGTGTCCAGAGGATCCACGGTCAACCTTGTGGTGAGTCAGGGACAGTCTTCATCCGGCGGAGATACGGATGAGCCGGATGACTCGGACACAGGAGAAGGACAGTAATACATGCAGGGAAAAATCATAAAAGGTATTGCCGGATTCTACTACGTTCACGTGGCGGGATCCGGTATTTACGAATGTAAGGCAAAAGGGATTTTCAGGAAAGAGAACAAAAAGCCCCTTGTGGGGGACAATGTGGAGATAGACGTGCTGGACGAGAGGGACAGGGAGGGAAACCTGGTCCGCATCCTGCCGAGAAAAAACGAGCTGGTCCGGCCGGCGGTGGCCAACGTGGACCAGGCCCTCGTCGTTTTTGCGGCGGCAAAGCCGGACCCCCATCTGAACCTGCTGGACCGCTTCCTGGTCATGATGGAGAGAAAAGAGATCCCGGCCGTGCTCTGTTTTAACAAAAAGGACATCGCCGATGACCCGAGGCTGGCGCAGCTGGAAGAGATTTACCGGGACTGTGGCTGCCAGATCCTCTTTACAAGCGCGGAGAAAAGGGAAAATATCCGGCAGCTGAAGGAAATCCTGGAGGGGAAGACGACCACAGTGGCAGGCCCCTCCGGCGTGGGAAAATCCTCCCTCATCAATCTGCTCCAGAGCGAGATCCGGATGGAGACCGGCTCTATCAGCGAGAAGATCGAGAGAGGGCGGCACACCACCCGCCACAGCGAGCTCATTGCCATAGACGGAGATTCCTATATCATGGATACGCCGGGATTCAGCTCCCTCTACACAAACGATTTCGAGAAGGAGGAGCTGAAGCATTATTTCCCGGAATTTTTCCCCTATGAGGGACAGTGCAGATACAATGGATGCGACCATGTGCACGAGCCGGACTGCGCCGTGAAGGAGGCGGTGGATGCCGGAAGGATACACAGGACCCGGTACGACAGCTATCTGGATATGTATGAAGAGCTGAAGGCAAAGAGGAGGTATTGAGGTTATGGACTACATTTTAGCGCCGTCCATACTGGCGGCGGACTTTACAAAGCTGGGAGAGGAGATCCGGCTGACAGAGGAAAACGGAGCTGCCTGGCTCCATTTTGACGTTATGGACGGCATGTTTGTCCCCAGTATTTCTTTTGGCATGCCTGTGCTGAAATCCATCCGTCACGCTACGGGACAGTTCATGGACGCCCACCTCATGGTGCAGGACCCGGTCCGCTATGTGGAGGCCTTCAAGGAGGCGGGAGCGGACGGTGTGACTGTCCACCTGGAGGCCTGCCCGGACGTGAAGGCCGCCCTGGACAAGATCCATGCGTGCGGCATGAAGGCGGGGCTCTCTATCTGTCCGGAGACGCCGGCGGCGGAGGTGGAGAAGTACCTGGACGATGTGGAGATGATCCTCATCATGTGCGTCCACCCCGGCTTCGGGGGACAGAAATTCATCCCTGGATCTTTGGAAAAGATACGGGCTGTGCGGGCGATGGCACGGGAAAAGGGAAAGGACCTGAACATCCAGGTGGACGGGGGCGTGTACCTGACCAATGTGAGGGAGGTGCTGGACGCGGGAGCCAACGTGATCGTCGCGGGCTCCGCTGTCTTTAACGGCAGCCCGGCAGAAAATACAAAGAATTTCATGGAGATACTGAAGAGCTATGAGTAGGAGAGCAGTGATCATCAGCGGGGGGACTCTGTACGAGGAGCTGATAGAAAAGACCATCGGGGAGTGCGAGGAGCCCTGCATTATCGGGGTGGACAAAGGGGTGGAGTTCCTGTATCGTCACAGGATCCAGCCCAGTTATATCGTGGGAGATTTTGACAGTCTGTCCCAGGAGATCGTGGACTATTATAAAAACGAGACCCACGTCTCCGTGCGTGAGTTCAATCCGGTCAAGGACGCCTCTGACACGGAGATCGCAGTGCGGCTTGCCATCACCCTGGGATGCCACGAGATGGTGATCCTGGGCGCTACCGGAAGCCGGGTGGACCATCTGTGGGCGAATATACAGACTCTGACGATTCCGTTCAAGGCCGGGATTGATGCTGTCATTCTGGATCCGATGAACAGGATACGGCTTATTGGCGGAGAGACACACCTGAAAAAAGAGGATGCCTTCGGGGACTACTTTTCCGTGTTCCCGCTGGGGGAGACAATTTACGGATTTAATATCTGCGGGGCAAAGTACCCGTTGGAGGATCATACGCTGACGCCTTACGACAGTCTCTGCGTGAGCAATGAGTTCCAGGAGGATGAAGTGGTCATTGATTTTATCGGCGGGATCGTCATCCTGATGGAGACCCGGGACGGCAGATAATGAAACATAAGAAAGAAAGGAAAAAATAGATATGAAACTTGGTATCGTGGGCCTGCCCAATGTAGGCAAAAGTACACTGTTTAATTCACTGACAAAGGCGGGGGCAGAGTCGGCAAACTATCCCTTCTGCACCATCGATCCCAACGTGGGCGTGGTGACTGTGCCGGATGAGCGCCTGAATGTGCTGGGAGAGATGTATCATACAAAGAAGATCATACCTGCAGCCATCGAGTTCGTGGATATTGCCGGACTTGTAAAGGGAGCGTCAAAAGGAGAGGGCCTCGGGAACCAGTTCCTGGCCAACATCCGGGAGGTGGACGCTATCGTGCATGTGGTGCGCTGCTTTGAGGACAGCAATATTGTCCACGTGGATGGAAGCATTGATCCGCTCCGCGACATCGAGACCATCAATCTGGAACTTGTATTCTCAGATCTGGAGATCCTGGAGCGCCGTATCGCCAAGACCACGAAAGTGGCCAGAAACGACAAGACGGCTGCCAAGGAGCTGAAGCTTCTGGAGAAAATAAAGGAGCACCTGGAAGATGGAAAGCTGGCAAAGAGCTTTGACGGCGCTGAGGACGAGGAGGAACAGGCGTGGCTGGAAAGCTACAACCTTCTCACCTACAAGCCGGTAATTTTTGCCGCCAATGTGGCTGAGGACGACCTGGCTGACGATGGCGCCGCCAATGCCGGCGTGCAGGCGGTGAGGGAGTACGCGGACAAAGAAGGCTGCGAGGTGTTCGTTGTGTGCGCGCAGATCGAGCAGGAGATCGCAGAGCTGGACGATGACGAGAAGAAGATGTTCCTGGAGGACCTGGGGCTCTCCGAGTCCGGCCTTGAGAAGCTCATCAAGGCAAGCTACCGCCTCCTTGGGCTCATCAGCTACCTGACGGCAGGCGAGCCGGAAGTGCGGGCATGGACGATCAAGAACGGTACAAAAGCGCCCCAGGCTGCCGGCAAGATCCACTCTGACTTTGAGAGAGGATTTATCCGGGCCGAAGTGGTGGCCTACGACGATCTGATCGCCTGCGGCTCCCACAATGCAGCAAAAGAAAAAGGCCTGGTCCGCCTGGAAGGAAAGGACTACGTTGTGAAAGACGGAGATATTATGCTGTTCCGGTTCAACGTATAGAAAGACTGGCGGGAAAGGACAAGATATATCATGCACACTTCAATTGAATTCCCAAACATTGGCATTCATCTGGACAATGTGGGAAAGACCGTCACGGTTTTCGGATTCGATATTGCCTACTACGGCATTGTCATCGGCATCGGTATGCTGGCGGGCATTGCCATGGCCATGATGGAGGCGAAGCGCACAAACCAGAACCAGGAAGATTACATTGATATCGCTATTTTCGGCATCATCTTCGGTATTATCGGCGCGCGGATCTACTATGTCGTGTTCGCCTGGGATATGTATAAGGACAATTTGCTGGAGATATTCAATACCCGCCACGGCGGGTTGGCTATCTACGGCGGCGTCATAGCCGCGGTCATCACCGTGTTTATGGTGGCCAGGGTGAAAAAACTCCCGGTTGCCCTTCTGCTGGACACAGGGTGCTTCGGTCTGATCACCGGACAGATGATCGGCAGATGGGGAAATTTCTTTAACAGGGAGGCCTTCGGGGATTACACGGACAATCTCCTGGCTATGCGGATCCCCCTGGATGCGGTGCGCTCCTCGGATGTGTCTGAGAACATCCGGGAGCATATAGATGTGATAGACGGCGTGTCCTATATCCAGGTACATCCGACTTTCCTCTATGAGTCGCTCTGGTGCCTTATGGTGCTGGTGATCCTTCTGCTGTACCGGACCCACAAAAAGTTCAACGGAGAGCTTTTCCTGATGTACCTTGCAGGCTACGGCGCGGGGCGTGTCTGGATCGAGGGCCTCAGGACGGATCAGTTATGGTTCCCGGGCACGGAGATCCCGGTGTCCCAGGTGCTGGCAGGTGTACTGGTGGTGGTGGCTGTCGTGCTGATCGTGTGCGGACGACGGGGGCTTGTACCGAAAAAGAAACAAAAGAAAACAGAGTAAAATCTGGACTTTTAAAATGGCACGGTCTATAATAAAGATATATGTGAAAAATTAAATTATTATTTTTCAAAAATCTAAGGAGGAACAAGAAAATGGCAAGAAAAATGAAGACCATGGATGGTAATCATGCGGCAGCTCATGCGTCATACGCATATACAGACGTTGCAGCTATTTACCCGATCACGCCTTCATCCGTTATGGCAGAGGCCACAGACGAGTGGGCGACACAGGGAAGAAAGAACATCTTTGGACAGGAAGTGCAGGTTACAGAGATGCAGTCAGAGGCCGGCGCAGCAGGTGCTGTTCACGGATCACTGGCAGCAGGTGCCCTGACTACTACTTATACAGCTTCCCAGGGTCTGCTTCTTATGATCCCCAACCTTTACAAGATCGCCGGCGAGCAGCTCCCGGGCGTGTTCAACGTATCTGCCCGTGCACTTGCAAGCCACGCGCTTTCTATCTTCGGTGATCACTCAGACGTTTATGCCTGTCGTCAGACCGGATGCGCAATGCTCTGCGAGTCCAGCGTACAGGAAGTTATGGACCTGACACCGGTTGCACACTGCGCAGCTATCAAGGGACGCATTCCTTTCATCAACTTCTTTGACGGCTTCCGTACATCTCACGAGATCCAGAAGATCGAGACATGGGATTACGAGGACCTGAAGGACCTGGTAGATATGGATGCCATCGATGCGTTCAGAAAACACGCTCTGAATCCGAACCATCCGTGCCAGAGAGGTTCCGCTCAGAACCCGGATATCTTCTTCCAGGCAAGAGAGGCAAGCAACCCGTACTACACAGCTATGCCGGCTATCGTTCAGGAGTACATGGACAAGGTTAACGCCAAGATCGGCACAGACTACAAGCTGTTCAACTACTACGGAGCAGAGGATGCAGAGAAAGTCATCATCGCTATGGGCTCTGTATGCGACACGATCGAGGAGACAGTTGACTACCTGCTCGCGGCAGGACAGAAAGTGGGCCTTGTAAAAGTACGTCTGTACAGACCGTTCAGCGCACAGGCACTGATCGATGCGATCCCGGATACAGTTAAGACAATCTCTGTATTAGACAGGACAAAAGAGCCGGGAGCTCTCGGCGAGCCTCTGTGGCTGGATGTTGTCGCTGCATTAAAGGGAACAAAATTCGACGCAGTTCCGGTACTTTCCGGACGTTACGGATTAGGATCCAAGGATACAACACCGGCACAGATTGTTGCTGTATACAATAACACAGAAAAAGAGAAATTCACGATCGGTATCGTGGACGACGTGACAGGACTTTCCCTGGAAGAGGGCGAGCAGCTTGTTACAACTCCGGAAGGAACCATCAACTGTAAGTTCTGGGGACTTGGAGCCGACGGTACTGTAGGAGCGAACAAGAACTCCATCAAGATCATTGGTGACAACACAGATATGTACGCACAGGCTTACTTTGACTATGACTCCAAGAAGTCCGGCGGTGTGACAATGTCTCACCTTCGTTTTGGTAAGAAGCCGATCAAATCCACATATCTGATCAAGAAGGCTAACTTTGTTGCATGCCACAACCCGTCCTACATCAACAAGTACAACATGGTACAGGAGCTGGTAGACGGAGGAACATTCCTTCTGAACTGCCCGTGGGATATGGAAGGACTGGAGAAACACCTTCCGGGACAGGTGAAAGCATTCATCGCTAACCACAACATCAAATTCTACACGATCGACGGTATCAAGATCGGTAAGGAGATCGGACTTGGCGGACGTATCAACACAGTCCTTCAGTCTGCATTCTTCAAACTGGCTGCCATCATTCCGGAAGAGGAAGCCATCGACCTGATGAAGGCCGCTGCAAAGGCTACCTACGGAAGAAAAGGTGACAAGATCGTACAGATGAACTACGATGCCATCGATGCAGGTGCAAAACAGGTGCACGAAGTGACAGTTCCCGAGAGCTGGAAAGACTGTGCAGATGAAGGATTATTCACACCTGAGGTTAAGGGCGGAAGAACAGAGGTTGTAGACTTCGTTAAGAATATCCAGTCCAAGGTAAATGCTCAGGAAGGAAATACACTGCCTGTATCTGCCTTCAAGGATTACGTAGACGGTTCCACACCGTCCGGTACATCTGCATACGAGAAGCGCGGTATCGCAGTAGACATCCCGGTATGGAAGTCAGAGAACTGTATCCAGTGTAACCGCTGTGCGTATGTATGTCCGCACGCAGTTATCCGCCCGGTAGCCCTGACAGAGGAAGAGGCAGCCAAGGCTCCGGAAGGATTTGACACGATCGATATGATCGGCATGCCTGGCATGAAGTTCGCCATCACTGTATCAGCTTACGACTGTACAGGATGCGGCTCCTGTGCAAATGTCTGCCCGGGCAAGAAGGGCGAGAAGGCTCTCGTTATGGCAAACATGGAAGAGAACGCAGGATGCCAGACAGGATTCGACTTCGGAAGAGAGATTCCTGTAAAACCGGAAGTAGTAGCAAAATTCAAAGAAAATACAGTAAAAGGTTCTCAGTTCAAACAGCCGCTGCTTGAGTTCTCAGGCGCATGTGCGGGATGTGGCGAGACACCTTACGCAAAACTGATCACACAGCTCTTTGGTGACAGAATGTACATTGCCAACGCTACAGGATGCTCCTCCATCTGGGGTAACTCCTCACCGTCCACACCTTACACGGTAACACCGGAAGGCAAAGGACCGGCATGGGACAACTCCCTGTTTGAGGACAACGCAGAGTTCGGCTATGGTATGCTGCTGGCTCAGAACACGATCAGAGCAGGTCTGAAGACAAAAGTTGAGTCTGTTATGGAGTCCGACAAAGCTTCTGAGGAAGTGAAAGCTGCATGCAAAGAGTGGCTTGACACATACGGATGCGGCGCTACAAACGGAACTGCTACAGACAACCTTGTAAAAGCTCTGGAAGGATGCGACTGCGAAGTATGCAGGGAAATCGTGAACAACAAAGACTTCCTGGCCAAGAAATCCCAGTGGATCTTCGGTGGTGACGGATGGGCTTACGATATCGGATTCGGCGGTGTTGACCATGTACTTGCAAGCGGCAAGGATATCAACATCATGGTATTCGATACAGAGGTTTACTCCAACACAGGCGGACAGTCCTCCAAGGCTACAAAGACAGGTGCGGTTGCACAGTTCGCAGCAGGCGGAAAAGAGACAAAGAAGAAAGACCTGGCCGGCATCGCCATGAGCTACGGATACGTATATGTTGCACAGATCGCCATGGGAGCTGACTTCAACCAGACTGTAAAGGCCATCTCCGAGGCTGAGGCATATCCGGGACCGTCTCTTATCATCGCATACGCTCCGTGTATCAACCACGGTATCAAGAAGGGCATGAGCAAGGCCCAGACAGAGGAGCAGCTGGCTGTAGAGTGCGGATACTGGAACAACTTCCGGTTCAACCCGGCAGCAGAGGGTGCGAAGTTCACTCTGGACAGCAAAGAGCCTAAGATGGAAGGATACCAGGAGTTCCTGAACGGCGAGGTTCGTTACAATTCACTTGTAAGATCCAACCCGGAGAAGGCAAAGGTCCTGTTTGCAAAGAACGAGCAGGAGGCAAAAGAGAGATACGACTACCTGAAGAAGCTCGTTACCCTGTACGGAACAGAGGAATAAGATGGTTCTGTAAAACAGATCAGACAGAGATAAAGCTGCGGCCAGCAGGCGGACAACCGTCTGCTGGCCGCTTTTGTGATGGCGGAAAGCCAGAGTCCGGGCCTGTCCGGTACCCTGGCGAGTGCCTGCCATCCCGGAATGCGCCCTGAGGCACCTGTGGTGATCCATGCAGGACGGGTTTTTGTCAGATTTACAGTGTGGATGTGGAAATAACGGTTGACTTTCCCGGCCAAAGATGATAGAAATGTATATATGGATAAGTAAGACTGGATAGAGGCGCAGTGTCCATCAGTACCGCGCGGCCATGGTCCCGGGAGGACTGCCGCACAGGGAAAGGGGACTCTGCCGAAGGGAACAGCTGCCCGGAGTGGGTTCCCTGGGCCGTACGGAGAAGATCCTGCGGACTGTCACAACTGTGGAGCGCTATCATAGTATCAATGGATGAGGAACATACACTGTCCTGCCGGCGGGAAGGCAGTATATCTGACCTTGGTTTGACATGCCATGAATGAGTGCACGCAGCGCTTATTCATGGTATTTTTGTTTTTGCGGGGAAGCCCTTTGGGTCCCCTCGAGAAGTCTTTGTATGAGAGAGGAAGGTACTTATGAGAAATGTAAAGAGAAAGATTTTGTGGACGCTCTCCTTGGTCATGCTCTTCGTGGCCTGCAGTCCGCTCCTGGCTTTTGCGGCTGAGGAGGGAGAAGAGTATGTCCCGCAGCTGTTTGCCACGCCGTGGTCCCTGCTTCCGCCCCTCGTGGCCATTGTGCTGGCGCTGATCACAAAGGAAGTGTACAGCTCCCTGTTTATCGGGATCCTGATCGGCGGTATTTTTTATTCGGGATTCACATTTGAGGGGACCATCACACATGTATTCCAGGGAGGCATCATCTCGGTGCTCTCGGACAGCTACAATGTGGGGATCATCGTGTTCCTTGTCATCCTCGGTATCATGGTGTGCATGATGAACAAGGTGGGCGGTTCAGCCGCCTTCGGAGAGTGGGCCAAGGACCATATCAAAACAAGGACAGGCGCTCAGCTCTCCACGATCCTCCTCGGTGTGCTCATTTTTATCGATGACTACTTTAACTGCCTCACAGTAGGAAGTGTCATGCGGCCGGTGACGGACAAGCATCAGATATCCAGGGCAAAGCTGGCCTATCTGATAGATGCCACTGCGGCTCCGGTGTGCATCATAGCGCCGATTTCTTCCTGGGCTGCAGCTGTGACGGGATTTGTGGAGGGAGAGGATGGATTTTCCATTTTTATCCGGGCTATCCCATACAACTTCTACGCACTGCTCACTATTGTCATGATGATCGGTCTGGCTGTTCTTAAGGTGGACTACGGTTCCATGAGGCTTCATGAGGATAACGCGATCAAGGGAGATATCTATACTACGCCGGACCGGCCCTACGCAGATGCGGAAAAGGAAATCGTGGAGGGCAAGGGAAGGGTCATCGACCTTGTATTTCCGATCGTTGTGCTGATCATCTGCTGTGTTATAGGAATGATATACACAGGAGGCTTCTTCTCCGGAACGGACTTTGTCACCTCCTTCTCTCAGAGCGATGCCTCTGTGGGTCTTGTGCTGGGAAGCTTTTTTGCCTACGTGATCACGATCGTTTTTTACATGGTGCGCAGGGTGATACGGTTTGGAGAGTGCATGTCCTGTGTGCCTGACGGATTTAAGGCCATGGTTCCGGCCATACTGATCCTGACCTTTGCGTGGTCGCTGAAGGCGATGACAGACAGTCTGGGAGCGGACGTATTTGTGTCCGAGCTTGTGAGGTCCAGTGCGGACGGGCTGGTGAATTTCCTGCCCGCCATCGTATTCCTGGTAGGATGCGGACTCGCCTTTGCCACAGGAACATCCTGGGGAACATTCGGTATCCTGATCCCCATTGTTGTGGCTGTCTTCCAGGGACAGAACGAGACCATGATGATCATCTCCATCTCCGCCTGCATGGCAGGTGCTGTGTGCGGCGACCACTGCTCGCCCATCTCGGACACCACGATCATGTCGTCAGCGGGAGCCCAGTGCAACCATGTGAACCATGTCACGACGCAGCTTCCCTACGCGATCACAGTGGCGGCCATCTCGTTTGTGACCTACATCATTGCCGGGTTTGTGCAGACAGCCTGGATCGCTCTTCCGGCAGGTATCGTACTTACACTGGGAGTGCTGCTTGTGCTGAGACATATTTACGGAAAAGAGGAAGGATAGGCTTCTGCTGAT
>DSTMC04003__coassemble_71_pt1 | contig 24107 bp, 21 predicted proteins | sample DSTMC04003__metabat2_high_PE_016 | metagenome-assembled genome bin DSTMC04003 | reverse complement strand
ACAGTCTCTTTTGCAGCAGCTGTCGCAGCAGTTCCAACATTGGTTGATGTCTTCTTTACTGCTTTCTTTTCATCAACTTTTGTTTCTGCTGTCTTTCTTGTAGCCATTTCAATTCCTCCTAGATCTTACTGCTCACAATATTTTTTCTTTATGCCGTTCCTGTTTTAAGTCGTCAATATTATATCACACTCTCCAGAAAATGCAATCTCTCCTGACTACTGCTGTGAAAACTGCCCAATATTCAGATTATTCCCTCTTTGCTCTTAGTATTTCTGCCTATAAAAATCCTGCGGTTTTTTCCTATTTGGCCGTTGTTATGTAATTGCGGAGCACTGCCGCCACATTGCTGATCGGCATGGTCTGAAGCCAGATCCTGCCCGGTCCGGTGACGACTGTATTGAAGAAGCCCTCTCCTCCAAAGATCATATTTTTCACACCCGGGACAGTCCTGATCTCCATCTTGCAGCTGGCCGTCATGCCGGCCAGATGTCCCGTATCAACCACGATCTGCTGTCCTGCCTGGAGCTCGTACTCCACCACATGTCCGTCAAATTCCGCAAAGACCGTACCGTTCCCGCTGAATTTCTGCATGATAAAGCCCTCTCCGCCGAATAATCCGGCACCGACCTTCTTGTTAAAGAAAATGGACACATCCACTCCCGCCTCGCCTGCCAGGAACGCACTCTTCTGGAAGACCATCTCATTGCCCGGACTGATCTCGAAAGCACGGATAGACCCGGGAAAGCTGGAAGCAAAAGCGATCATTCCAGCTCCTCCTACAGCCGTATAGTTGTTCTGGAACATTGCCTCTCCGGAAAACATCCGGCCAAAAGCTTTTCCTACGCCGCCATTGGTGGACGTCTCCATCTTCATATTGGGAGACATCCATGCCATGCCGCCGCCCTCCGTGATCATCGTCTCGCCGCCTTCCAGTTCACAGATAACTACCGGAAGCGTCTCACCCTGAATTTGATATCTCATAATTTTTCCTCCTCACTGAATAAAGTATTCTGATTTCAGGATACTATCCGGCACTTCGTTCTGTCAATATCAACCTTTCTTTTGTGAAGTGCCCGCTCCTGTCCGGAGGATACACTCAGAGTTCCACCTCAAAAGGAAGGCGGTCCAGGATATCTCTCTGCACGTCTACCCCCGGGTAGGTCTCAATAAGCTTCAGCCCCTTGGGCGTCAGCCGGAACACGCATCTCTCCGTCACGTACAGGACCTTCTGTCCGTTTGCAATGGCCCGTTCCGCCGAGAAGCTGACACTCTTCACCTTTTCCACGAATTTGGGGACAGTCCCCTCTCTTTCAATGGTCACGGTCCCCTTTTTCTGAGAGACCTCCAGTCCTTTGGTATCAAAGGTCAGGCAGAACACCACCGTGGGCGTTTTGGCTGTGATGTTGGCAAATCCGCCAATTCCCGCAAAGGCTCCCGGTCCACGGTGGGCATTGACATTCCCCTGGCGGTCCACCTCCAGGGCTCCCATAAAGCATATGTCCAGCCCTCCGTTGTCGTACAGATCGAACTGGTTTGCCATGTCGTACACGGAGGCCGCCCCTATCATGGCTCCGAACGCCTCCCCCGAGACAGGAAAGCCTCCGATGCCTCCGGACTCAACTGTAAGAGTCACCATATCCAGCATGCCGTTTTTTCGAGCGTGTCTGGACACCATCTCCGGGATCCCGATCCCGATATTGACGATATCGTCCACCCGCAGCTCCTTGGCCGCCCTTCTGCCGATGATATTGCCGGCTGCGCTGTTGCCCCGCGTCTTTGCGGATACTGTGTCTATCTTCTCATTCCACGCGCTCCACTGCGCATAGGGAATCTCAAAGCTTCCTGTCAGCGCAGTGTAAGCCTCGTTCCTCTCCTCCGGCTCCACTACCACGATGGCGTCAACCAGGCAGCCCGGGATAATGGCATTCCTCGGCCTTGAGGGTGTGTCCACCAGCCGGTCCACCTGGACGATCACCCTGCCGTGGTTTGCCTTCACCGCCTGACAGATGGACAGGGCGTCGCCGGACATGAACATATCGTCAAAGGAAATATTTCCCTTCCTGTCCGCGGCAGTGCCCTTTATGAGAGCCACCGTGATCTTCGGCAGCTTGTAGTAGAGGAACTCCTCCCCGTCCACCTCCACGTATTTCACAAGAGAGTCGTCGATCGAGAGCCGGTTGATACCAGGTCCTTCCTTTCTCGGGTCTACAAAAATATCAAGCCCCACCTTGGAGAGCGCCCCCGGCAGTCCCCCCGCCTGCGCGCGGATGGCGTGGGAGATACATCCAAGGGGCAGGTTATATGCCTCAAAGCGGTCCTCAAGCACCAGCTTCTTTGTGCTTAACATAGCTCCGAAATGTCCGCAGATCAGGCGGTCCACCGCGCCCTCCCGTATGTACCCCTCCGCATTCCTGTTTTCGTCCCAGACGCCAAAGCCTGCGCTGGAGATCATCGTCAGATGGCTGGGAGACTGCATCCTCTGGTATCTTCTGTACAGCGCCTCGTGGAGCTCTACCGGGTTCTCTATCCCCACAAACGAATTGACGCATATACAGTCTCCATCCCGGATCAGGCGGATCGCCTCGTCAGCACTCATCACTTCATACATAACTACCATCCTCCTTACAGCAGGCCCGCAGGATTCTCTCGGGTCCTGCATATGCAGTCCATTTTATCAAAACAGGCCGGCAAAGTCCAGCCGCAGCCCCAAAGCTCCGTCTTCTCTCTTCTTTTATTCCGAGTACCGTATGCGGTCGATCAGGCTCATCTTCCGGAAGCTGCGGGAGACAGCACAGGTGAGGAGCACCTGGGTGAGCGCCACGACCAGAGCCAGGAGCACAGCCGGAAGAGCCGGGTAATGATAGCTGGTCACATTCATGATATTTTCCGCCTTCATGTACCGGAAAACGCCGTAGCCCGCAAGGCTGCCGATACCCAGCGCCACCGCCAGGGTCCCCGCCGTGTAGAACAGGCCCTCCATCTGCATCATGCCGAGGAGCTGCCTTTCTGACAGACCGATGGCCTGCATCATGCCCAGCTCCTTCTTCCTTGTGTAGATGCTGTTGATCATAGTGTTCACAAGGTTCATGATACCGATAGCTCCCAGGACGATGAGGAAGGCATATCCGAGGAGGGCGATGATGCCCATGCCGCTCTCCCATGTCTGAAGATGGGTGTCGTAGGTGTCTGTGGCCAGGTAAGGGCTGATCTGTGCCATAGCATCCAACGCCTGGAAAGCCTCTTCTTTTTGTTCTTTGTCCACCGTGATGACCAAAGTCTGGCTCAGGTTGGCCGAAGTGAACCGGGCAAGAGACTCTGCAGGCAGAAGGAAGTTACCTCCGCAGATCCCCGATGGATATGCTCCCACCGCAGCGATCTCAAAGGTTCTCTCCACCGGTCCCTGCTCTGTCTCAAGGAGGAGCTTCACCTGGCTTCCCGCCGTCAGCTCCGGAAACCAGTGCTGAAGGCGCTGGTTCATGATGATCTTCTCCCCCTTTTTCAGCTCATCCCAATCTGCTGTCCCCTCTGTAATGCCGGACAGAATGACTTCTTTATAAGAGTCCTCATAGCCCTCCAGATTGGCCGTTGTGATCTGCCTCTCCGGGTCCAGATCCGAGAGGCTGCCCTGCAGCCAGGAGCGGACCTTCACCCCCTCCACGCCCGGGACAGAGCGCACCTCCTCTATAAAAGCAGAAGAAAGAGGATTGTCCTGCATAATGCTTGCCCAGGCCCGGTCCGGGTTCATCTTGTCCCCCTCCCAGCTGTCCACGTAGATCTGATAGTCCCCCTCAAACTCCTGCCTGGCGATCTCCTTCGGCGATGCGCAGGAGAGGACTGTAGCCACAGCCATAAAAAGAATGCCGATGGAGCCCAGGGTGAGGACTGTGAGAACGGTCCGCCTCTTGTTTCTCCCCAGGTTGGTCCTTGTGAGCCTGGAGATATTCAGGCTCTCATATCCCCTCCTGTCCTTTTTCCGGCTGCTGCCGCCCTGATAGCGCATGGCCTCCACAGGGGAAACCCTGGCTGCCAGGCGCATGGGCTTTACGAGGGACAGCCAGACGGTGGCAAGGACCGCCAGGATGGTCAGCAGGTAAATCCACCAGCGAAGGATGGGGACCTGTCCCTTTTCCAGCAGCTCGACGCAGAGCTGGTGCATGCCCGGCTCCGTGTAGGCGGTCTCGACATTGTCCGCCATTTTATAGATAGTGAGCAGCACCGGCCTGGCCAGGATACTGCCAAGAAGAAGACCGGCGGGAAGGGCTGCAAAGGCCACTGCCAGCCCTTCCCGGAACACGACCTGCCGCACCTGCCTCCTGGTGGCTCCCATGGCCCTGAGCCGCCCGTACTCCTGTATCTTGGGCACCATGGACACATAGTAGATGCTGTAGATACAGAGGACGCCGGCCGCGACCACCACCAGGATGATGGCCCCGATCCCGATGTAAAGCCCCGGGTCCGTATAGTTGGCAAGAAGATAGGTGGTGTTGACAACTACATTGTCCCGGTCAACGCCAAAGTCCTCTCCCATCTCGCAGGCCTTCTCCTCCAGGGCGTCCACAGTCTCGATCCCATCCCCCTTCTCTTGGGTGTCCTTCAGCCGGAGCAGGACACGGTACGCCCTGTCTTCCGCAGGGACAGAGGCGCGCATATAGTCCAGGGAGCAGATGACGCCGTAGGCTTTGTTCTCCGGGTCTGTGTCCGTCTCAAGGAAACCGGTGATCCGGAAGGTGTCCTCCTGCTGCCACCCCAGACCTCCATCCTCCACCAGCTGAAAGGGCAAAGTCACCTGGTCTCCGATGCCGGCCTCCAGGCCGTACTCCGCAAGGAGCCCCCTGGAGAGGGCAATCTCCTTCCCCTCCCTGGGGAAATGTCCCTCCTCCAGCTCGATCTTGCTGAGACGAATCCCCTCCTCGTCCATGGCATAAAACCCAATGTCTGCGTCATCGTCCACGCCGTAGGCAAAATCCTCCCTCAGTCCCATGGTCTCAATCTCATTCTGGCTTTCCAGCCTCTGTACATTCTCCTCCGTCACACCCCGAAACATGGCGTGGTAGGTGGGATAGTAGACATTGACGGCAGCCAGCTCCACAGATCCGGCAGCCATCCCTATGGTGATCGTAAAAAAAATAAGAAGAGTTGTCAGTAAAATAGCGGCCCCGCTGATAAGGTTTCTCCCCCGGTTCAGCTTCAGATTGGCAAGGGCGGTCTTTGTCACTGTCTTCATGCGCTCACCACCCTCCCGTCCTCGATGAGTACCATCCGGTCCGCCATCTGGGCGATGGTCTCATCGTGGGTGATCATCACAAGGGTCTGCCCGTACTCGCTGACGCAGCTCTTTAAAAGGCTGATCACGTCCAGCTCGTTTTTGGAGTCCAGGTTGCCTGTGGGCTCATCGGCCAGGATAATGGCCGGCCGCGCCGCCAGAGCCCTGGCGATGGCCGCCCGCTGCTGCTGTCCTCCGGACAGGGTGGAGGGCAGGGCGTGGAGCCTGTCCTCCATGCCGATCCGCCGGATGATGCCCATGACAAAGTCCCTGTCCACCCGCCGGCCGTCCAGACCGATGGGGAGGACAATATTCTCCCACACATTCAGGGACGGGACCAGATTGTAGCTCTGGAAGACAAACCCTATTTTCCTCCTGCGGAACACGGCCAGCCGCTCTTCCTTCAGTTTAAATATGTCTTTTCCCTCTATGAGGACTTTCCCGCTGTCGGGCCGGTCCAGTCCTCCCAGCATGTGGAGCAGGGTGCTCTTTCCGGAACCGCTCCTGCCCACGATGGCGGTAAACTCGCCCCGCCGGATCGCAAGGTCCGTGTGGTCGATGGCTTTCACCACGCTGCTGCCGGACCCGTAATACTTTACCAGGTCGATGGTCTCTAATATTGGTTTCATATCTGTTCAGCCTCCTTTTCTCGACTCTGGTATCAGTATAGTATGCCCGGCTTACAGGACGCTTACAGGCTCCATAACAGAATTGTAAGGAAGGGTCACGATAAAATCGCTGCCTCCCCTCCTGCCCCGCTTTACACAGATGGTGCCTCCCTGGGCCTCCAGGATGCGTCGGGCCAGATAGAGCCCCACACCGGCTCCTTCCCCCTCCTGGACCTGCCGGGCATTTCCTCTGTAAAATCTCTGAAAGATCCGGTGGGCCTCCTCCTGGGGCACGCCTATGCCCTGGTCTTCAAATTCGATCATCACAGCGGAGGCCAGCCAGGAAACCCGCACTGTGACAGAGGTGTTCTCCGGGGAGTATTTCACCGCATTGTCCAGAATATTGGCAAAAGCCTCCCGCGTCCATTTTGGATCATGGGGGATCCTGCGGTCCTCAGATTCTTCCAGAGACAGGTCTATTCCCCGGCGAAAGGCCTTCATATAGACAGCCCCCACCGCTCCGGCCAGCGTCCCGCGGATCTCCTCCATCCGGGGACGGATCTGTATCATATCCGCCTCCAGCCTGGAAAGCTGGGTAAAACTGTTCAGAAGCTCTTCCAGTTTTCCCACCTCCTCCAGCTCTCTGCCGGACCATTCCTTTTTCTCCTCCTCTGTCAGCTCTGTAGTCTCTTTGATCTCCAGGCTCATCCGCAGGGCAGCAATAGGTGTCTTGAGCTGGTGGGAAATATCTGTCACCAGGGATTTTGTCTCCTGTTCTTCCCGGACAAGTCGCTCCCTTGCGCCCTCCTCCCTGAGTCTCAGCTCCTCTATGCTCTCCCTCAGACGCTCCCTTTCTTCCTCCGCCTTCTTCTGGGCCCGCAGGGCCAGCAGCACCGCCAGGGAAGCAGCCGCCACCCCACCTGCCAGAATGCCTCCGGCAAGGAAAAGATACTGGCGGACTGCCCTGTAGGCTCCGCCGTCCCGGGCGTTATAGCCGTATTTCTCCATGATCTGTGCCCCCAGATCTGCCGTCTCATTCGGGGCATCCCCGCCCATGATCCGGGCATAGCTGTCCTCGTACTCCGGGTGCTCCCTGACAAGAGCCCCCAGCTTCTGCTGATCCTCCGCCTTCACCGCTTCCCCCGCCGCGTGAAGAAGCGCGCCAATAGCCAGCAGTATAAGAAAGAGCAGCCCTGCAAGCAGGGCTACTCTCTGAAACTTTCTTCTGTCCATATATAGCCAATCCCCCTTACATTCTGAATGTAGCTGCCTCCGATCTTTCCTTTGAGGCGGCTGATATTGACAGGTACTGTGTTGTCATCCACAAACTGGCCCTCCATGCCCCACACCTGCTCCAGAATCTGTTCCCTGGTAAGGATCTGGCAGGCGTTTTCCATCAGGCACAGGAGAAGCTGCAGCTCTTTTTTGCTCAGAGGGATAGGCTCCGGTCCCCCCTCCTGCCTCTGCCGAAAAGCCTTCATCTCCCGGAGGGAAAAGAGGATGTCACCGGAGAGGATCCTGACCGCAGGAGCCTCTTTTGCCCGCCGCATGAAAGCGTGGACCTTGGAGACAAGTACCATGAGGCTGAAGGGCTTTGTCATATAGTCGTCCGCCCCCAGGTCGTAGGCTGTCACCATGTCGATCTCCGAGTCCAGGGCTGTCAGGAACAGGATGAACACATCGCTGACCTGGCGCACCTTCCGGCAGAAATCCAGGCCGCTGCCGTCCGGCAGGCCCACGTCGCAGATGATAAGGTCCCATGCCGCAGAGTCAAAAAGTTCTTCTGCCTCCCCCAGGGAGAAGGCAGAAGAAACGCGGTATCCTTCTTTTTTCAGTTTCAGTGCAATGCCCTGGTTCAGGCTTTTGTCGTCCTCCACAAGCAGTATACTTTTCATGGGATATCCTCTCCTAAAATGTCCAGTCTTTTTCCTTAAATCCCACAAGGATCCGGTCCCCGTCTATGAGAAGGGGCCGCTTTACCAGCATGCCGTCACTGGCCAGAAGACGGATCTGTTCCTCCTGGCTCATATCCGGAAGCCGATCCTTAAGTCCCAGCTCCTTGTACTTCATGCCGCTTGTGTTGAAAAATTTTTTCACTGGCAGGCCGCTCATCCCGATCCACTTTGTCAGTTCCTCCTCCGTGGGATTTTCCTCCACAATGTGCCGGTCCTGGAACGCGATCCCTCTGTCCACCAGATATTTCTTTGCCCGCTTGCAGGTGCTGCATTTTGGATATTCAATAAAAAGCATGATGTTCTGTCTCCTTTTGTCGTTTTATGTGTTACTTCTGCCTGGACCGATAGATCGCCTCCAGCGCATCCACGATCCCATCCACTCCCAGAAGGCTGGCGTTAAAGAGGATCTGGTGGGACTCAATGCTTCCCCAGGGCCTTCCGGCGTGGGTCTCATAGTACATCCTTCTCTCCCGGTCCGTCCGTTTGATCTTATCCCAGGCCTGCTTTTCGTTCAGCTTATAGATCCGGGAAATCCGGCGGACCCGATCCTCCTTGAAGGCATGGATAAACACGTGAATGCAGTTGCTGTAATCTCCCAGAATGTAGTCCGCACATCTCCCCACGATCACACAGGAACTGCGGGCCGCCAGCTTCTTGACAAGCTCTGTCTGCACCCGGTACATCTGGTCACTGAGAGGTTCTACACTCTCCCCGCTCATAAAAGCGGTGTAGTCTCCCAGACTCGTCACATAGGAGGACAGGAATTTTCCAAGAGATGTCTCGTTGATATTTTCCGCAGCCTCGTTGCTGATACCGAGCTCCTGGGCCGCCATATGGATCAGATTTTTGTCGTAGAGGGGGATATCCAGCCTCTGGGCCAGCTTGTTCCCAATCTCATGGCCGCCGCTCCCAAACTGACGTCCGATGGTTATGATGGTATGGTCTGTCATATGGATCAGCTCCTTTCTTTATCTTCTGTCTTTATTATACTTCACACGGAGAGGATAAGCAAAAGATTTTAGTGCTTCCAACGCACATGACTGCCCTTTTTTGTCTTGGTGACTACAAGCTGCCTGTCAATGCTCTCCTTCAGCTCTGTCACGTGGGAGATAATGCCGATCATCCGGTCTGAGCCTGCCAGCTCACTGAGCACGCCTATAGCCTGCTCCCTGGAATAATCATCCAGAGAGCCAAAGCCCTCGTCCACGAACATGGCCTTCATCTGGATGCCCCCGGCGCTGCGTGATATGACGTCCGCCATGCCAAGCGCCATGGCCAGCGCGGCCATAAACGACTCCCCTCCGGAGAGGGTGCGCACATCCCGGATCTTCCCTGTGTCCAGACTGTACACGTCCAGATCCAGCCCCACGCTGCCACGGTTGCCAAGCTGCTCCATGGAGCGGCACCGCAGGATAAAGTTCCCGCCTGTCATGGCTTCCAGCCTCCGGTTGGCAAAGGTAATGATCTGCTGGAAATAGCGGCGCTGTACATACGATTCGAAATCGATCTTGGGCCGTCCGGGGAGGGAGCCCCCTGCGGTCTGGTCCAGGAGGCGCAGCCTTGCGCAGCGCTCTTTGAGCTTTCTGTTCTTTTCGTAGATTTTTTTCAGATGCTCCCGCACATCCTTGTTGTTCTCATTTTTGCTGTACCATCTTCTCTGCTCCTGCTCTGCGGCCTGCCTTCTCTCATCCAGGCCAGCTTTTTGCTCTGTCAGTCCCTGGGTCTCCACAGGCTGTTTCCCCTCCAGCTGTTCTTCCAGGGTCTTGACCCGGGCATCGGCCTCTATGCATTTCTGCCGGTACGCCTCCTGACTTTTCTCCAGCTCTTCCTTTTCTTCCTCCGCAAGAAGACTGCCCCTGCACTGGTCTTCTGTCTCAAAGGAGGAGGCTGCCAGAGCCTTCTGCGCCTCCAGGGCAAGCGCTTCCTCCTGTGCTTCCTCCTGTTCCTTCTGCGCCTGCCGGGCTTTCTTTTCTCCTTCCGCCTGGCTGACCGTCTGTTCCAGCAGGCGCAGCCTGTCACCGGCAAGGGCCGCTTTCTTTTGCTGCTCCTCCTGTCGGGCGTAGCAGGCGGCCTGCTCTTCAGTGAGGGACTGCCTCTTCTTTTCCAGCTCCTCCCACTGTCTGACCTGCTCCCTGGCCTCCTCCTTTTTTCTCCGGCATTCCTGCAGCTCCCTCTCTCTTATGGTTTCTTCTCTGTCCAGGATGGGCTCCGGCCCCTCTCTCTCAAATGAAAACGCCTCCCCCACCACATTTTTCCCTTCTGTGAGGAGCCCCTGCAGGCAGGCGGCGCAGCGCTGTCCCGCCTCCAGAAGTAGCTGCTGTCTTCTGTCTTTCTCCTTTTCCGCCTCGTCCCTTCGCTTCCTGGCCGCCTTCACCTCCGCCTGGTCCGGTGCACGGTCCGGCAGAGGAGCGGGGGCAGGATGGTTGAAAGAGCCGCACACAGGGCAGGCAACTCCCTCCCGCAGGTCCTTTGCCAGAATACCTGCCTGGGCCTGAAGGAACGCGTCGTTGCAGGCCAGGTAGGCGTCGGCAGCCTGCTGGTAGTCCCTCCTGCTCTTCTCAAAAGCCTGTGCGCAGATATCCCTTTTTGTCTCCTCCTTCCGAAGGAGCGGCAGCCTTTTCCTCAGCTCCTCCAGACTCTTCTTTCTGTCTTTTGCCGCTTCTTCCTGGCTCTCCCACTTCTGGAGTGCAGCGCGGCTTCCGGCAAGCCGGGCCGCCTGGTCTGTCACCTGAGTGATCTGCCCGGTCAGGACCTGGTACTCCTTCCGGCAGCGCTGCTCTTCCAAAAGGGCTGTCTCCTGGCTCTTTACCAGCTCTTTTTTCTGCTGGCCTGCCTGGCGGATCTTCTCCGCCGTCTCCCGGATCTCTTTTTCCAGCAGTGCTTTCTGCCGGCCTGCCTCTTCCCGCTTTTTGAAAGTCTCGCAGACCAGGCGGGCCTCCCGGCTGCGCTCCAGCCGACGCTGCCGCTCCTCCACGGCAGAGGCATTTTCCAAAAGAGCGGCGCGCCCTTTTCTTGCTTCCTCCAGATAGTCAAACCGTCTGTTCAGCTCCTGAGCCACCGCCAGGTCCCGGTTCACCTTCTCCAGCTCCTTGTCAAGTTCCCCGATCTGCCTCTTGGCAGCCTCCTCCCGGGATTTCCCGTATTGCAGGATCAGCCGGACCGCCTCCAGTCTCTCCTCCGGCAGGGCCGCGCTCTCCAGCCTGCCAAGCAGGCTCTCTTCTTCCGGGCAGAAGAGGCGGGCCATCTCCTGATCCTCCTGCCTCTCCATATCCTTCATCTGTCCCCCGAGAGCGCCGGCCTCCTCACGGAGCCTTTGCTGCATCCGGGCGTAAAGATCTGTCTGAAAGATCCTGGAGAAGATCTCCTTCCTCTCATCGGAGCGGGCAGACAGAAGTTTCAGGAACTCTCCCTGGGCGATCATAACTGTCTGGGTGAACTGTCCCGCGTCCAGGCCGATGATCTCCACGATCTTCCGGTTGGTCTCCGCCTTTTTCCCCGGATATTCCGTGCCGTCAGGCAGAAAAAGGGTGACCGCTGACCGCTCCAGAGTCCGTTTTCTCTCTCCATCTTTCCCCCTTCTTTTGCTTGCCCTCTCGTATTCCGGACTCCGCATGATCCTATAGTCCTGCCCCTTGTACTGAAAGGAAAATTCCACAAAAGTGGGGGTGTCCTCCGCCGCATACTGGCTGCGCATCATCCGTCCATCCCTTCGCCCTCCGCTTGTCTGGTCGTAGAGCGCGTAGGTGATGGCATCAAAAATGGTGGTCTTCCCGGCTCCCGTGTCCCCGGTCACAAGAAAGATACCTGGCCCTGCCTGTGAAAAGTCAATCTCTTCTCTCCCCGCATAGGAGCCGAAGGCCGACATAACCAGCCGCTGTGGAATCATTCTATCCCCTCCTTAAACATCTCTCTCATAATCGCTTCTTCCTCCCTGTCCATAGGGCGGCCCTGCATCTCCTCAAAGAACTGTCCAAACACTTCCAGAGGATCCGCAAGGTCTAAATCCGGCTCCTGTGTCCCTTCCTCCCCATTCAGCCGGGCCCGGAGACTTTCCAGCCGCACCTGGAGCAGCCTTGGAAAAATGCGCTCCAGCTGGTCTGCCGGCTCATAGAGAGCCTTCTCATCTGTCAGCGTGACGCTCACATAGTCCTGACGGATCTCCTCCCCGGCGCCGGCAAGGACCTCCTCAAGCGTCCCCTTAATCTCCCGCACCTCATGCAGGGGCTCGAGTGGGATCTCTGTGCGCACAGGGGGCGTGCCCTTCTCTTTCAGCTCCACTATGGTCAGCGTCTTCTGATCTCTACTCTCAGACACAGAGTATTTCAGAGGCGTCCCGCAGTACCAGGCAGGCCCTTCCCCCACCTGCTGCCTTCTGTGGATATGCCCCAGGGCGCAGTAGTCAAAGTCCGCCAGAGCCGAGATATCCACATTGTCCAATCCTCCCACACGGACACTCTCCGACCCGGCAGCCAGAGGAGGAACCCCTGCCGCTGTATAGAACTGGTGGGTGACAATGACATTTCTCACCGAAGTGTCGATCTGCTCCCTCTCCACAAGTCCCCGGACCGCCCCGTCGTAGTCCTCCGGCGCCTGGCCCTGGGGAAAGGCAGGGCGCACATAACCGGGCTTTACGAAGGGGAGAAGGTAGAAGCACACTTCTCCGTAGGCATCCTGCAGCGTCACCTTTTTCATCCGTTCTTCCTCCCTGGCAGGAGGCATGCCGGCCACGTGGATGTGCTGCCTTCCAAGGATGGCACTGGCATAGTCCAGGCGCTCCGCCGAGTCATGGTTCCCGGCAATGGCCAGCACCGGGATGGCTGGCCGGATGTCCGCCAGTCTGGTGAGGAACCAGTCAAAGAGGGAGACTGCCTCAGCGGAGGGAACAGACCGGTCATAGATGTCCCCGGCAATGACAATGGCATCCGGCCTCTGTTCTTCCGCCGCGTCAGCGATCCGTGAGAGGATGTATCTCTGGTCTTCTTTCAGATCATAATAATGCAGGTGTTTCCCGATATGAAGATCGGATATATGAAAAAAACGCATACTGTACGTTCCTCCTTCCTGTCTTGGCGGCCATCTGTAAGGGCCGCGATGTGGTTATTGTACCATATTCTGCCCGTCATGCCCAAAAGATCCGCAAAAATATCTGCCACAAAATATCTCTTTTTCTCCGCCCTTGCGGCCTGCGCAGCTTTCCTGTATAATGAAAAAACTGATCAACTACGAAAGAAGGGATTCTATGAAAATTATCAAACAGGTGGGGATCATTTTTCTGATCTGCTGGCTGGGCCTGGTCATTGAGGCGGCTCTTCCTTTTTCTTTTCCTGCCAGCATCATCGGAATGATCCTCCTTTTTGTCTGTCTGCTCTTTGGTATCTTAAAGATTGAGCATATACAGGAAAAATCAGATTTTCTCCTGTCCAACATGGCCTTTTTCTTTGTGCCTGCCGGAGTCAGTATCATCAACTATCTGGATCTGTTAAAGAGCAGCCTGCTGCCCATCCTTGTCATCTGCGTGGCGTCCACCTTTATCACGTTCGCTGTGACAGCCTGGAGCATCCGGCTGACCATGCGGCTGATGAACAGGAGGAAAGGATCATGAAAGAAATATTTTCCTCCCCGTTTTTTGGCATTTCCTTAAGCATCCTGGCCTTCTGGGCCGGAGAAAAATTGCAGAAGAAGACAAAGCTGACTGCCTGCAGCCCGCTGCTTGTAGCCATTGTGCTGATCATCGGTGTTCTCCTTCTCTTTGACATACCCTATGAGGCCTACAATGAGGGCGGGCAGATCATCAACATGTTTCTGGCGCCGGCCACAGCCTGCCTGGCTGTGTCCATTTACACAAGGATCAAGCTGCTAAAGAAGCACTGGCTCCCTATCCTGGTAGGCTGCACCTGCGGCTCCCTGGCTTCCATGGGAAGCATTTACCTGATGTGCACACTCTTCCACCTGGACGAGAAGATCACGCTGTCACTGCTGTCCAAGTCAGTTACCACCCCCATTGCCGTCAGCATCACAGAGCGGTTCTCCGGCGTGGTCCCTGTTACAGTGGTGGCCGTTCTCATCACCGGCACACTGGGAAGCATACTGGCACCCTTCTTTGTCCGTCTCTTCCGGGTGAAGGATCCCCTGGAAGCAGGGCTTGCCATCGGGGCCTGCAGCCACGCAGTGGGTACATCAAAGGCTCTGGAGATAGGGGAGACGGAAGGAGCCATGAGCGGACTTGCCATCGGAATCTGCGGCATCATCACCGTCATTTTCTCACTTTTTATATGAGAATCTTCTTTTATATTAAAAAAGGACACAGCCGGCTTCTGCCAGGATATGGCAGCGCCGGCTGTGTCCTTTTTTCAGTTCTTTTCCAGATGTGACATCTGCAGATGCGTTTAGACGTGGTGTCGACATAAGAAATATTAACATAAGGCTTTATGTCGCACAAGTAGGTTCCGTGAAATGCGTCATTTTGTGTCGATTAGGCACTTTTTTCAAACTGTGAATTGTACAGCTCCGCATAGAAACCGTTCTTGGCAAGGAGTTCTTCATGACTTCCCTGCTCAATGATATCCCCGTCTTTCATAACAAGGATCAGGTCAGCGTCCCGGATCGTAGACAGTCTGTGAGCTATGATAAAGCTGGTCCTTCCCTGCATGAGATTGTCCATGGCTTTCTGGATCCGCACTTCTGTCCTGGTATCCACCGAACTCGTGGCCTCATCCAGGATGAGGATCTTCGGATCAGCCAGGATGGCTCTGGCAATGGTGAGGAGCTGCTTCTGTCCCTGGGACACATTGCTCGCCTCCTCGTTGAGCACCATGTCATAACCTCCCGGAAGTGTCTGCACAAAACGGTGCACATAGGCTGCTTTCGCCGCCTCCACCACATCCTCGTGGGTAGCGTCCAGTTTGCCGTAACGGATGTTCTCCTCGATGGAGCCGTTGAAAAGCCAGGTATCCTGGAGCACCATGCCAAACATACTGCGAAGATCCGCCCGGTTGAACTCCCGGAGGTCGTGTCCGTCTATCTTGATGGATCCGCTGTTCACATCATAGAAGCGCATAAGCAGCTTCACCATAGTTGTCTTCCCGGCGCCAGTGGGTCCCACGATGGCGATCTTCTGTCCCGGCTCTACCTTTGCGTTGAAGTCATTGATGATAATGTGATCCGGGTTGTAGCCGAAGTGGACATGGTCAAATTCCACCCGCCCCTCCAGATTGTCTGTGGGCACTGGATCCGCCACGGTCTGCTCTTCTTCCTCTTCATCCAGGAACTCAAAGACCCGCTCTGAGGCTGCCGCTGTGGACTGGAGCATGTTGGCCACCTGAGCCACCTGCTGGATGGGCTGTGTAAACTGGCGCACATACTGGATAAAGGACTGGATATCTCCTACCTGGATAGCATTTCTGATCACCAGATATCCGCCCAGGATGGACACTGCCACATACCCCAGGTTGCCCACGAACTGCATGATGGGCATCATCATGCCGGAGAAAAACTGGGATTTCCAGGCTGACTGGTAGAGGACTGCATTTGTATCATTGAATGTCTTGATAATGTCCTCTTCTTTATTAAATGCCTTGACAATATTGTGTCCGCTGTACACTTCCTCCACCTGGCCGTTGATATGGCCCAGATACTCCTGCTGATCTTTGAAGTACCGCTGTGAATGCTTCACGATCACAGAGATCAGGCACATGGACAGAGGAAGGATCAAAAGGGCAATGACCGTCATCAGAGGGCTGATGCTGAGCATCATCACAAGGACGCCTATGATGGTGGTCACAGAGGTGATCACCTGGGTGGCGCTCTGGTTCAGGCTCTGTCCCAGTGTGTCCACATCGTTGGTGATGCGGGAGAGGATCTCGCCGTGGGTCATTGTGTCAAAATATTTCACAGGCATGCGGTTTATCTTCTCGGAAATTTCTTTCCGCAGCCGGTACGTCATTTTCTGGGAGATCCCTGTCATAATGTACCCCTGTATGAAGGAGAGCGCTGCGCTGACTACATAGAGAGACAGCGCGCTTAAAAGGATCCGTCCCACCTTTCCAAAATCAATGCCGTCTCCGCCGGACACGCGGCTCACAAGGCCATTGAAGATCTCTGTAGTGGCATTTCCCAGTATCTTTGGTCCGATAATGTTGAAGGCTGTTCCTCCCACCGCAAAGAGCATGACAAAGAGGATCGCGATCTTGTAGCTTCCCATATACGCCATCAGCTTCTTCATAGTGCCTTTAAAGTCTTTTGCCTTCTCTCCCGGCATCATGTGTCTTCCGCCGCCCATATGTCCGTGTCTTTTTGTCTGTCTTGTCTCTGCCATATTAGACCGCCTCCTTCATGTCTCGTTCCAGTTCTTCCTCCGAAAGCTGGGAGGACGCGATCTGGTAGTACGCCTCACAGTTTTTCAGAAGCTCCCTGTGTGTTCCTATGCCCGCGATCTTTCCGTCATCCAGGACAATGATCTGCTCCGCATGGAGGATCGTGCTGATCCTCTGCGCTACGATAATGACCGCCGCATCTTTTGTTTTCCTGGCAAGGGCCGCCCGGACAGCCGCGTCGGTCTTGTAGTCCAGCGCGGAGAAGCTGTCGTCAAAAATGAAGACTCTGGGATGTTTTGCGATGGCTCTCGCAATGGAAAGCCTCTGCTTCTGTCCGCCGGACACATTGGATCCGCCCTGGGAGATGGGACTTTCATATCTCTTTTTCTTATTGTCAATAAATTCTGTAGCCTGGGCGATCTGAGCCGCCTCTTCCATTTCCTCCCTGGATCCTTCCGGATTGCCGTAGAGGATGTTGGAGGCTATATCGCCGGAGAACAGCACGCCCTTCTGGGGCACGTAGCCGAGCTGGGCCCGGAGGTCATGCTGGGTAAGACTGCGGATGTCATGGCCGTCCAGGGTGATCTTGCCCTCCGTCACGTCATAGAACCTGGGGATCAGGTTCACCAGGGTGGATTTTCCGCTTCCTGTGCTTCCTATGATCGCTGTGGTCTGACCCGGCTTTGCGGTAAAGTTCAGATCCTGGAGCACATCCTCCTCTGCTCCCGGGTACCGGAAGGAAACGTGATCAAAGCAGATCTCGCCTCTGCAGTCTTCCAGCTTCTCCGGCTGTTCCGGGTCATTGATCGCTGTGGAGCTGCGCAGCACTTCATCTACACGCTCTGCAGAGACAGCCGCTCTTGGCAGCATGACAGAGATCATACAGATCATAAGGAAGGCCATGATGATCTGCATCGTGTACTGGATAAAGGCCATCATGTCTCCAACCTGCATGGCACCATCATTGACGCTGTGGGCACCTGTCCAGACGATCAGCACGGAGATACCGTTCATCACAAGCATCATGACAGGCATCATAAAGGTCATGGCCCGGTTGACAAACAAGTTCAGCCTGGTCAGGTCCTTGTTGGCCTTGTCAAACCGTTCCTCCTCGTATTTCTCGGTGCCGAAAGCCCGGATAACCTGCAGGCCTGTCAGGATCTCTCTGGACACAAGGTTCAGACGGTCCACCATTTTCTGAACGATCTTGAATTTCGGCATAACGACAAGGAAGAGCACGATCACTACCATGAGGATCAGCGCCACTCCAAGAGCAATGATCCAGGTCATGGACACATTTGTATGCAGCACTTTCCAAATTCCTCCCACTGCCATGATGGGGGCGTACAGCACCATTCTGAGGATCATAACTGTCAGCATCTGGATCTGCTGGATATCGTTGGTACTCCTGGTAATGAGAGAGGCTGTAGAAAATTTATCGAATTCCCCATTGGAAAATCCCACCACTTTCTGGAATACTTTTCCTCTGGCTTCCCGGCCCACACTGGCCGCCACGCGGGATGCCATAAGGCCTACCGTGATGCTGGCCAGCATACCGAGGGCTGCCAGCGCCAGCATTTTTCCTCCTGTGACAAGGATATAATTCGTCTGCATGGCATCCATATCCATGCCCAGCTCTTCATAGGCAGACTGGATGTACAGAGTGGCCGCCTGCTCCACCATGGTGTCGGGCATGCTGTCCATGCCCTCGTCCATCTGGGCGATCACCTGGTCCCTTGCACTGTTGTCCATCATTCCCAGCATATCAAACACAGTCATGTCTGAAACACCCGGCATCTGCGGCATCTGCTGCCGCATGGTTTCCTCCAGGGCTGCCGTGGTGTCGCTGCCGCTCTCAAAGCCGGCTGCCAGGAGCATCGGTTTTCCCATGATCCCTGACAGCTCCTCCATATCCTCATCACTGTCCATGACACTCTCCTTCAATTCATAGACAGTCCCGTCGTAGTCATAGCTGCCATCCGCGACCTCGCTGTAAGCGTTCTGTACTGTATCCTGATCCTCTGATGGGATAAAAAGGAGCAGTTTTTCAAGCTCGTCACCGGAGATCTGTTCCGGCACGCTCTCATCCACGCCTCCCTGCTGGATCCCCACATTTACGATATCCGACGTGTAGGTCGGAAGGGACAGGTCACACCAGGCCTGCACGATCAGCACACACAGGATAGCCAGCACGGCGCCTGCGTGGGGCTTCAGAAATTTTATTAGCTTTCCCATAAATATTTGTCACTCCTTTTCTGCTCTGGGCTAAAAATTCTTTTCCGGATGTAACCGGCGCAGGACCTCACTCAAGTCCATATCCTTCAATTCTTTTGACTCCATGACGTTCTCCTCGATCTGCATGAGGAACCGACGGAGGAGAAGCTTCTCCTCCTCCCGGAAGTCCTGGAGCATGATCTCCTCGGTCTTGCGGAAGAGCTGCTTCAGGTCTTCTATGCGGCTCCTTCCTGTGTCCGTCAGATGGATACGGGTCTTTCTCTGGTCGTTCGGATCAGGTTCCTTTTTGACCAGCCCCTTCTCCTCCATCTTCCGGAGGGCCACATTCATAGAGGGCGGCGTGATGCCGGCCCGTCCCGAGAGCTGACGCTGGGTCAGATTGCCGTACCGGCTCAGGATAAACAGGATCGCCGCCTGGCCCATGTTCATGTCAAATCGTTCCAGAAGAGAAATCGTCTGGTATTTCAGCAAATGCGCACTCCTCATCATAAGCATCTGAAGAGGCATGTTTCTGCCATCCAAATATCAACACCTCACTTTTCGTTAGTTGTCTAACGGATATTTTAGAGATATGCCTATATAAAGTCAACATACAATAGTAATTCTTTATGATTTTTTAAGAATTTCTCACAAAAAATCATTTTATCACCTAACGAAAAAACGCAATTTGGGACGTAATACTTTTAAAAAGTATTACGTCCCAAATTAAACAACCGGCGGATCCTCTCTTCGATGCCGTGTTCTGTTATGTACTGGTACACATACTTGGGGACCAGATGTTCCCACTCCTGGCCCGTGGCAATGCAGCTGCGGATCCAGGTTCCCGTGACACCGCACTCTTCTTTGCTGCGGCGCCACAGCACTTCCGTCTTCAGGTCGAGCCCCTTCAGGATCTTCAGCTTCTCCTCATCCCAGCCATCGCAGATCCCCAGGTAGTAGACCCCGTCCACAGGCGTATACTGGGTGATAAACTCCGGCCGGTGAATGGGGAAGGGTACGATCTCGTAGGCAGACAAAGGCACGTTAAACTCTTCCATGACTCCCTTAAGCATCTCATAGCGCTCCAGATAGGTCAGGGGATTGGCTGCCGGTGTGGACCGCACCTCATCGTTGACCGACTCCCGGACACAGGAGGGGTCCGGGTTGGTGATCCCGATATACAGTTTCTGGCAGCGCATCTTCGCGGCCAGGATATACTCAATATGCTTCAGATGCGGGATCTGGAATCTCGCGTTTACAACTCCTTTTTCAACCATAACAAACCTCTTTCGTAAAATATAATGCAAACACAAAGTCAGTGACTGTAAACTTGTTCTTTCTCTGCAGATGTACTAAAATGATACCAGCATTGATCACAGGAGGTATCATTGATATGTCAAATCAGACGGACCAGGCATTCCTTGAAAGTGCCCTCTCGTTTTTCCCCCATCTTTCTTCTGCAGAGAAAAATCTGCTCCTGCAGAATACGGCAGCTGTCTCCTATAAAAAAGGATCATCCATCCACCGGGCTGACTACAAATGCCTGGGGCTGCTCCTTGTAAAGAGCGGCTCTCTCCGGGTCTACATCATGTCCGAGGACGGCCGGGAGATCACGCTTTACCGGATCTATCCCGGCGAGCTGTGCATCCTGTCCGCCTCCTGCGTTCTCTCCTCCATCACTTTTGACGTGTATATTGACGCAGTGGAGGACAGCCAGGTGCTCCAGGTCAGCTCCTCTGTCATCTCCCTGCTGATGCACGACAACATCTATGTGGAAGCCTTTGCCAACAGAGCGGCCGCCGAACGGTTCTCCGATGTCATGTGGGCCATGCAGCAGATCCTGTTCATGAGTTTTGACAGAAGGCTCGCCATCTTCCTCCTGGATGAGTCCGCCTCCCTTGGCACGGACAGGCTCCCTCTCACCCATGAGCAGATCGCGAAACTGATGGGGAGCGCCCGCGAGGTGGTGACCCGGATGCTGAAATATTTCTCTCAGGAGGGCTATGTGGCTCTCTCAAGGGGATGCGTCACTCTTCTCGACAAAAAAGCGCTCCGAAAACTGGCAGATACGCAGCCATAACAGGCATTTTGCTTCCGGGAAATCTTCCTATCCTCTTCTATTCATAAGTCTTCATAGCGGCCTCCACAGCCTGGATGATCGCTGTGCGGAAGCCCGCCTTCTCAAGAGCTGCCACACCCCGGATAGTGGTGCCGCCCGGGGAGCACACATCGTCTTTCATCTGACCCGGATGTTTGCCCTGATGGAGCATCAGTTTCCCGGTCCCTGCGATCATGCCTGCAGCCAGCTCATAGGCCTGGGGCCTGGTAAGCCCGTACATAACTCCTGCATCTCCCAGCGCTTCGATAAACATGCTGGCAAAGGCAGGGCCGCATCCGCTTATGGTGTTGGCGATATTGACTTTCTGCGTCTCCACCTCCGCCACAATTCCGATGGCCGATAAAAGAGAATGGAAAAGGGCATATTCCTCCTCTGTGAGAGAATGCTTTTTCTCACATGTGTAGATGCCTTCCCCCACGGCTGCCGGCGTGCTGGGGATAGCGCTGATATGGTGGGTGCCCGGCGCCAGCATTGCCTCATAGTCGTCAAACATCACTCCTGCTGCCACAGACCAGAGGATCTTCCCTGCAAGGAGATCCTTCAGGGGAGCCAGCACAGCTCCTGCCATCCAGGGCTTCACTGCCACTACTACAATATCTGACTGCTCTACCGTCTCTTTGCTGTCCCGGCAGGCTTTCATGCCTCGTTTTTCTGTGTTCTTTTTCAATTTTTCATAGTTCACCGCGCAGGCACACATCTGGGACGGCTTCAATGTATGGGTATACAAAAACCCGTCCGCAATGGCCTGGCCCATATTTCCAAATCCAATAAATCCGATCTTTACCTCTTCTCTTGCCATGTCAGACCTCCTGTACATATAGCTTTTCCCTCAATAGGACGCTTCTATTTTTTTGATCTTCTCATATAAAAATGTATTGGCAGGCACAGGTATCCCGTGCCTGGCAGCCATGGGGATCACAGTCCCTGCAAACATCTCCACCTCCGAGGGACGCCTGGAGACACCGTCCTGGCGCATGGAGGGCATTCCCTCCGGAGAGAGCGTGCGAAGAATGGCTATGTACTCGTCAAGGTCTGTCTCAGTCAGATGGATCCCCTCCGCGTTTGCAAGGGCGATCACCTCTCTCATGGCAGCCAGCATGGTCTCATTTGCCTCGCTTCCCTCTCTAAGAGCGCCCCCATAGTTGGTCTCATAGGCCATACAGGTCTGGTTCACGCCCACGTTCAGCATGAATTTTCCCCACAGACGGTGCAGGATATCCTCCTCCAGCGTATATGGCATCTGTATCTCATCAAAATAAGCTGCCACACGAGCCAGATTTTCCTGCTGGCAGGCGTCCTCCGCCCCGATGCGCAGTTCACCCTTCTTTGTATAGGTCAGCTTATTTCCAAACTTCATGGCATCCATGCCCTGCGCCACTGTGTCGATGAGGCGGTCATGTCCGTACCTTTCTCCAATGATCTTCTCGCTGCTGATGCCGTTCATCACAGAGAGGATCACCGTGTCCTTTCCCACACAGTTTTTCATGGTGTCCAGAGCGCCTGCAAGTCCATTGTACTTGACTGCCACAATGACAAGATCTGCCGGTGAAACATCCTGGCAGCACTCCATCCGAAACGTCTTCTCCTGCCCGTTGCAGACAAACACGGTGCCCTCATATTTTTCGTATCTCTCCCGGTCCATGACAAAGGAGACACTCTCCGGTCCTTTTGCGGATGCGATCTGATCCGCGTAGAGAAGGCCCAGCGCCCCCATTCCTATGATCGCTGTTTTCTCTATCATCCCTGCATTCCTCCTGCGCTGTCTGTAAAATTCCTTCAGGATCATTCCTGTAAAACAGGATACCACGGACAGGAAAACATGTAAAGAAAAGCCGCTCTGCCGGGGAGGATCTTTCATCCTCTTTTGGCAGAACAGCTTTTTACTGTTGTTTTTATCTGTCTTTTTTACTGGTCCCTTTTCTTTTTTCCACAAGGTCTGCTGCCAGTACCACCAGATATCCCCCTGCCAGCACTGCCAGGATCACTCCATTGACCAGCTCCTGCGGAGGTGCCTGTCTGTGAAGGGCAAGCTGCAGGATAAAAGCCGGCCTTGTCAGAAGATCCTTGTTGTAGATCAGCCGAAAGGCCGCAGTAATGGCCAGCCCGCAGACTGCCAGGTTGAGAATGCTGAAAAGAGCGCCGATCTTCCATTTTTTAAGAAATGAAATGATCCACAGCAGGGCAGCTGTTCCCACAAATGATATAAGAAACAGCGTCCCCATGTTGATCCGCATACATATTACAACGGAATTGACACAGAGCAGCGTGATCACACCGGCCCAGATCAGTCCGTTATAGACAGCTCCAATGATCCGTGCCATTATTCTGCAACCGTAAATGTGGCGATGATATGCGTTCCCTTGGCAGGCATTTTGTCAGAAGGTCCGAATGTGATCTCCTCCTGGTACTGGTAAGCTGCGTTGCTTGTGATACCGGCCGGGCAGCTCTCCAGACACATAATGCAGCCTGTAGCGTACTCCTGGTTCACCTCCAGGTTGCCGCCGAAGCGCATAGCCATCTCTCTCTCCTCGGAAGCTGTAAACAGATCTGCAAAAGAGCAGGTCTCTGTACCGATTTCTACATTTACATCCAGATCCGTTCCTTCTATAATGCCATCCGGATCATCCAGTGCAATATTGTTTCCGTCCTGTGCTCCAAGCTGTTTCAGCGCATCATAGAAATCCTTTGTGGCTGCTGTGGTAGTAAATAAAGTCTTGTCCGCGTTGGATCCTTCCTCGTTTACGATGGCATGGATCGTAGACTCGTCATATCCTGTGGACAGAATATTCATGGAAATAGTCTTTGCCTCCTCGTTCACTACCATGGCTGTGTCATCCACTGTGATCGTAAAAGTTACCTCCGTTCCTTCCTCCGGCATATTATCTGAAGGTGTGAACTCGATGGGCTCATTATACTGGTAAGCCGCATCGCTGGCGATACCTACTGAGCAGCTCTCCATACAGAGCAGACACCCTGTAGCGTACTCCTGATTGAGGGCCACATTGCCGCCAAAACGCATGTCCATCTCCCTCTCCTCAGAGGCTGTGATCAGGTCATATGTGTCGTAGTCTGTCCCGTCTACCTGGATGGACACATCCAGGCCGCTTCCAAGGATTGTCCCGCTCTCGGCATCTACTGGTATATTATTTCCCGGAATACCGCCCAGCTCCACGATCGCATCATAGAAGTCCATTGTAGATGCCTCTGTGGTAAAGAAAGCGCTCTCGGCGTTGCTTCCGGAGTCATTCACAAGCAGGTGGATGGAAGACTCAGTATTTCCCGTTGCTGTAGCCTGCACTGTGATGGTTTTCGACTCAGCATCCACTGTAAGGGCTTCTGTTTCCTCCTGTGTCTCCTGGGCTGTCTCCCCGGCGCTGTCGCTGCCGGTCTCCTCTTCCTGCGCGCCGCATCCTGCCATTCCCATGGTCAGAAGCAGTGCAAGGAATAATGCTGTCTTTTTCATAAAAACTCTCCTCCTTTGTTCAGACATAGCTTTTTATTCCGTTTTATCTTACTCTCTATGTCTTCGAAAAGCCAATCGGAATTTTTTATATTTCTTTGTACTTATTGTTTTTTTCCATAAACCATTCCCGGTACCAGGCCGGACAGATTTCTGTGCAAAAAAGCAGGGACAAA
>DSTMC04003__coassemble_351_pt1 | contig 27658 bp, 24 predicted proteins | sample DSTMC04003__metabat2_high_PE_016 | metagenome-assembled genome bin DSTMC04003 | reverse complement strand
AACTATGTTTATACCACATGGGAAAAGATAGGCAAGCGGTGGGTGAGAATGCGGAATGGGTGATCATGCTGGATAGAGATGATTACAACGTGGATCTGCAGTACCGTTATCAGGAGGAAAACACGGACCCGCAGGTAGAAAAACTCCTGAAGCTTATGACACAGCTGACAGAATCCCAGATCAATCTCATCTATGACCATTTCGGTGCTGGAAAGCAGCTTGAGGAAATCTGTGATGAAGAGAATGCTGCAAATGGTACCAACAAGAAGCTCCTTTTATCTGTCTACAGGTATCTTCCTGTCACGCTTTGTGCATTCGCCTTAATCTCTTCCGGCGTTCCGGCTGCCACAATCTGCCCGCCGCTCTCCCCGCCGCCGGGGCCCATGTCGATGACGTAGTCTGCGCTGCGGATCACGTCCAGGTCGTGCTCAATGACGATGACAGTGGCGCCCTGGCTGATGAGTGTCTGGAAGACGAGAAGGAGCGTCTGCACATCCAGAGGGTGGAGGCCGATGGTGGGCTCGTCAAAGACAAAGACCGCATCCCCCTGGGGGCGGCCCATCTCGCTGGCCAGTTTCAGCCGCTGGGCCTCTCCGCCGGAGAGGCCGGGTGTCTCCTCGCCCAGAGTCAGGTAGCCAAGTCCCAGGTCTTTTAAGATCTGCAGACGCTGACTGACGTTTTTCAGATGACAGCAGACATCCAGCGCGGTGTTCACATCCATGGCCATCAGCTCCGGCAGAGAGAAGGACTTCCCCTCTTTGTTCGCATATCGGATCTGTACGGCCTCCTTGCTGTACCGGGAACCCCGGCATCCGGGGCAGGTGACTTCCACATCCGGCAGGAACTGCACGTCCAGACTGATGACGCCGGTGCCGTCGCAGACCGGACAGCGCAGCTTCCCTGTGTTGTAGGAAAAGTCCCCTGCCTTGTAGCCGGCTTCTTTTGCGCCCGGTGTCCTGGCAAATGTCTTCCGCAGCTCATCGTGGACATTGGCGTAGGTGGCTACGGTGGAGCGGATGTTGATGCCGATGGGGGTGGCGTCGATGAGTTTTACCTGTCCGATCCCATCCGCCTCCAGGGAACGCACGTGTTCCGGCAGTTTTCTGCCCTTGATCTGTGCCTCCAGGGCGGGGATCAGGCTCTCCAGGATGAGGGTGGTCTTGCCGGAGCCGGATACGCCGGTGACAGCAGTGAGCCGTCCTTTTGGGATGTCTGCCTCCAGCGGCTTTACGGTGTGGATGGAACCGGTGGAGAGGTGGATGCGGCCGTGGGAGAACATGTCAGAGGCCGGAGCCTGCTCCCGCCGGAAGCCGTCTGCCCTGCCGGCCAGGAAGGGGCCGATCATGGAGCCGGGATCTGCCATGATCTGGGGAATACTGCCCTGAGCGATGACATGGCCGCCCTTCAGGCCGGCCTCCGGCCCCATCTCCACGATCCAGTCAGCCTCCGACAGGATCTGTGTGTCGTGGTCCACCAGTACGACGGAATTGCCGTCTGCTATGAGGTCGTGCATGACTCCTTTCAGCCCTTCGATGTTGGCGGGATGCAGGCCGATAGAGGGCTCGTCCAGCACGTAGAGCACCCCGGTGGTGCGGTTGCGGACAGCCCGGGCCAGCTGCATCCGCTGGCGCTCCCCGGTGGAGAGGGTGGAGGAAGCGCGGTCCAGGGAAAGGTAGCCAAGGCCCAGGTCCATGAGCCGCCGGGCAGGGGTGTGGAAGGACTCGCAGATACTCTCTGCCATGGGGCGCATCTCCTCCGGCAGGGAGGCGGGGACACCGGACACCCAGCCAGCCAGATCCGCAAGCGGCATCCGGCACACCTCATCCAGGGAGCAGCCCCGCAGCCGGGGCGCTCTTGCTTTTTGGGAGAGTCGGGTCCCGCCGCAGTCCGGGCAGACCTCCTCCTTTAAGAATTTTTCCACCCGCTTCATGCCTTTTTCGTCCTTCACCTTGGAGAGGGCGTTCTCCACGGTGTACACAGCATTAAAATAAGTAAAATCAAGCTCCGCCGCCTGGTTGGAGCTTTTTGCCTTGTAGAGGATATGCTTTTTCTCGGCGGGCCCGTTGTAGACAATGTCCTTCTCCCTGTCTGTCAGCTGGCAGAAGGGCACGTCCGTGCGCACTCCCATCTCCCGGCAGACGTCGGTCATAAGCGACCACATGAGGGAGTTCCAGGGAGCCACGGCGCCCTGGTCGATGGTGAGGGTCTCGTCCGGTACAAGGGTAGAGCGGTCCACTGTCCGGACGGTCCCGGTCCCGTCACAGGAAGGGCAGGCCCCCTGGCTGTTGAAGGCCAGTTCTTCTGCGGAGGGAGCGTAGAAGGAGGTGCCGCAGTCCGGGCAGACCAGCTCCTGCTCGGCGGCCACTTTCAGGGTAGGCTGCAGGCAGCAGCCGCAGGACGGACAGCGGTGGCTGGCCAGCCTGGAGAACATGAGCCGGAGGCTGTTCAGAAGCTCGCTGCCGGTCCCGAAGGTGCTGCGGATGCCGGGGACAGCCGGGCGCTGGTGGAGGGCCAGAGCCGCCGGCACGTAGAGCACATCATCCACATCGGCTTTGGCCGCCTGGGTCATCCTGCGCCTTGTGTAGGTGGAGAGGGCGTCCAGATACCGCCTGGACCCTTCCGCGTAGAGGACGCCCAGGGCCAGGGAGGATTTGCCGGAGCCGGACACGCCGGCGATTCCCACGATCTTGTTCAGAGGGATATCTACATCTATATTTTTCAAATTGTGAACCCGGGCGCCCCGGATCTTCATCTTATCGATCATCTGTCATCATTTCCTTTCTGAGGTGGTTCTGTATTATAGTATAATCCAATCTGAGACAGGAAAAAAGTGTTATTAAAATAACATAAAAATCTATTGTAAATAAAAAACATTCATTATAAAATGTATTTAACAGACAATAATAAGAAAATCATATAAAAATCAGACGAGGAGGAATGTGTATGCTCAAAAATAAAGTGGCAATTGTGACAGGAGGAACCCGCGGAATTGGATATGCAACGGTTGAGAAGTTCCTGGAAAACGGAGCAAAGGTTGTCTTGTTCGGTTCCCGCCAGGAGACCGTTGACAAAGCCCTGGCATCTCTGAAAGCGGAAAACCCGGCATGGGAAGTGTACGGCGCCTGGCCGGATCTGGCGGATGCCGAGGCGGTGGCCGGGGAGATCGGAAAGGTCAAAGAGACATTGGGAAAAATCGATATCCTGGTAAACAATGCCGGCATGTCGGACAGCACACCTATTGACAACTACACGGCACAGCAGTTTGCAAAAGTGATGCAGTTAAATGTAAGCGCCATGATGAACTGCATCATGCCCACAGTGAAGATCATGAAAGAGCAGGGAGGCGGATGCATCCTGAATACCAGCTCCATGGTCAGCATCTGTGGACAGCCCTCGGGCGTGGCTTACCCCACAAGCAAATCTGCCGTGAACGGACTTACCTGGTCCCTGGCAAGGGAGCTTGGCCCAAGCCGCATCCGGGTCAACGCTGTGGCGCCGGGTATTACAAAGACAGACATGGTGGCGGCGCTCCCCAAGGAGATGATAGATCCTCTGATCAACGCCATCCCGCTCCGCCGGGTAGGCGAGCCGGAAGACATTGCCAATGCTTTCCTTTTCCTGGCCAGCGATATGGCCTCCTATGTGACAGGAGAGATCTTATCTGTGGACGGGGCGATGAGGACGTAGAAGAGACAATTGAGAGAACATAAAAGGGAGGCTTGATTTTTCAAGCCTCCCTGCTCTTGTCTATGATCACCAGTTTTGTAGATCACTCCCGGCAGTTCCTTCCTGCCGGAAAGTGTGCTATAGTAAAGACAATGATGAAAAACAGGAGATGCGTGGAAATGACAAAAAAACTGACTTTCAGAGAGACCATATTTGTAGCCAGCATGCTGTTTGGCATGTTTTTCGGGGCGGGGAATCTGATCTTTCCCGTGTCCATGGGGCAGATGGCGGGCAGCCATATCTGGCAGGCCGCGGCAGGCTTCCTCATTACTGGTGTGGGCCTGCCCCTTCTGGGTGTGGCCGCCCTGGGCATCAGCCGGGAAACAGGACTTCTGGGGCTGGGGAGCCGGGTGGGAAGAGGATACGGTATGTTCTTCACCTGTGCGCTCTACCTGACGATAGGGCCATTTTTTGCCATACCCAGATGCGCCAGTGTCTCCTATACTGTGGGGATGGAAGGCATACTTGCGGGGGAGGGGAGCTTCCTTTTTCAGGCAGCGTTTTCCTTTATTTTCTTTGCGGCGGTCCTGTTTTTTGCCCTCAGGCCGGGGCAGATCATGACATGGATCGGGAAAGTGCTGAACCCTCTCTTTCTTGCATTTCTTGCCGTCCTTGTGGTGCGGGCACTGACTGCGCCCATGGGTGGTGTCCGTGAGGCGATCCCCTCCGGAGACTATGTGGAGAGCGCCTTTTCTACAGGACTACTGGAGGGCTACAATACCATGGATGCTCTGGCGGGGCTGGCGTTTGGCATTGTGGTCATTGATGTCATCAGAGGACTGGGAGTGACAGAGCCGGAAGAGGTGGCGAAAAGCACGGTGAAAGCAGGGATATTCAGCTCCGTCCTGATGGCAGTCATCTATCTCCTTGTCTCTGTCATGGGAACCCAGAGTACCGGACAGCTGGAAGTGAGCAGCAACGGCGGGGAAGCCCTGGCCCGGATCGCGGACAGCTACTTTGGCGGCGGCGGCGCCTTTATCCTGGCGGTGATCGTCACGGTGGCCTGCCTGAAGACGGCAGTGGGGCTTATCACGAGCTGTGGGGAAACCTTTGCGGAGATGTTCCCGGGAGGGCCGTCCTATCACGTCTGGGCGGTAGTCTTCTGCGTGGGCTCCTTCCTGGTAGCCAACCTGGGGCTGGATGCCATTATTGCCTACTCCCTTCCGGTCCTGATGTTCCTCTATCCCCTTGCCATCGTGCTGGTCCTGCTGACTCTGACGGGCAGATGGTTTGGGAACGACCCGGTTGTCCTAAGGTGGGCGCTGGGCCTTACGGGCGTGGCCGCCCTGTTTGACGGTCTGGGAGCGCTCCCGGAGGGGACAAGGGCGCTGCTCCATCTGGACGGTCTGACTGCCTCTGCCCTGGAGCTCCTGCCCCTCTCCGGGCAGGGGTTTGGCTGGGTGTGCCCCGCACTTCTTGGAACGGCGATCGGCCTTGCCGTACATGCATATGCGGCAGGCGGAAGGGCCGGGAAGCGTGAAAAGACCGGAGGAGAGCGATGACAAAGATCTGGTACGTGGAAGATGATGCGCAGATATCCTGCATGGTAAAAGAATATCTGGAAGAGAGAGACTGCCAGGTAATGGTGTACGACAGGCCAGAGGCAGTCAGAGAGGTTTTTGAGGCGGAGAAGATCCCGGACCTGCTTATTCTGGACTGGAACATACCGGGCGGCAGCGGGATGGAGCTGTGCCGCTGGATACGGGCCAGATGGCGGGAACTTCCTGTTATCTTTCTTACGGTCCGCGGTGATACACGGGATATTGTGAACGGACTGGGAGGCGGCGCCGATGATTATATGACCAAACCGTTTGAGCTGGAAGTCCTCTATTCCCGTATACTGGCACTGTTAAGAAGAACAGGAGGCAGCCCGGGCCAAATCCTTGTCTGCGGAGAGATCCGGCTGGACAGAAGCCGGATGGAAGTCTGGAGCGGCGGCAGAAAGGTACCTGTCAGTCAGACAGAATACCAGATCCTTCTGCTTCTGATGGAAAATATAGGAAGGACAGTTACAAGGCAGAGCCTGCTGGAGCAGGTCTGGGACAGTAACGGCAGCTATGTTAATGACAATACGCTGACTGTGGCTGTGAAACGTTTGCGGGAAAAACTGGGACACCCGGCATGTTTCAGGACGGTCCGCAGCTTTGGATACAGGATGGAAATGTGAGTGGATAAGGGAGGAACAGGATGCGGGTAAAAAAAGAAAAGGCAGGCGTATTTCTGTCTGCTGTGGCCGCTTTTCTGGCAGCAGCTGCACTGCTGACAGTACTGATGGGCAGTTATTTTGCGGAAAGGCAGTTTGACCTTCTGGGAGAGGTATGCCGGGAAGTGGTGCAGCAGTCGCCGCAGTCCGGCAGTGCTGTGATCAATGCGCTGAAGAGTGCAGGTGAGGCCGGTGAAAGGACAGGGGCAGAGTACCTGCAGGGTTACGGCTACAGTGCGGATGATTTTGACAAGGGGTACAGCAGGATGTATGCAGCGGCAGGGACGGGCTTCCTGGCTGCGTGCCTGCTGTTTCTTTCTGCCTTTTTTCTGGAGAGAAGGAGGACGGCCCGGCAGGTGGAAGAGCTGATCCGGTATCTGGAGCAGGCCGGTACCGGGCAGCAGGGGCTGCTGGGGCGGCGCCGGGAAGATGCATTTTCCGGGCTGAGAGATGAGATGTACAAGACAGTGACAGCCCTGCAGCAGACAAGGGACAGGGCCCGGGAGACAAAAAATATGTTTGCCGCGAACCTGGCAAATATAGCTCATCAGATGAAGACGCCGGTAACGGCCATCTCTCTGTGCATACAGAGGATGAAGGAGAAGAACACGCTGGAGTATCTGGCCTCCGTGGAGCGGCAGATTGACCGCCTCACCCGTCTGGAGGAGGCGCTGCTTCTGATGTCCCGCATGGATGCAGGGGCGCTGGAGTTTCAGAAAAAAGAGGTGGATGTGTTCACTGTCCTTGAAATGGCGGCGGAAAATCTGGAGGATCTGAGCTTGAGGAAAAAGGTGGCTGTCCATGTGCCGGAGCAGCCGCCGGTCTGCGCCTGGCTGGATCCGGACTGGACTGTGGAGGCGGTTATGAATCTGATGAAAAACTGTCTGGAACACAGCCCGGAAGGAGGCGCTGTTTGCTGTGACTGGGAGGACAATCCTCTCTATGTCCGGATCCGTATATGGGATGAGGGAAAAGGGTTTTCCGGGAAAGATCTGCCCCATCTGTTTGAACGGTTTTACAGGGGAGAAGAGGCCGGGAGGGATGGCATCGGCATCGGTCTTTACCTGGCAAAGGAGATCCTGGAAGCACAGAACGGAGCCCTGGAGGCATACAACAGGCCCGGCGGGGGAGCCTGCTTTGAGATCCGGCTGTACCATCGTTAGATAACTTTTTCCATAAAATGCTGTCACCGGAATGTCACTTTGTTCTGTTATGATAAAGAAAAATGGCGATGGACCATCAGAGAGAAAAAACAGGGAGGCGGCTATGGAGATTGTAAAATGTGTCGGAGTAAAAAAGGTATACGGAGAGGGAGAGGCTCAGGTGGAAGCCCTGCGGGGCATTGATCTGACTGTGGAGAGCGGGGAGTTCCTGGCAGTGGCAGGCGCGTCGGGCTCGGGCAAATCCACGCTCCTTCACATTCTGGGGAGTGTGGATAAAGCCACGGAGGGAGAAGTCCTTGTGGGCGGAACGGACATTGGCAGGCTTTCTCCCAGGGAAGCAGCCCTGTACCGGAGAAGGAAAGCAGGGCTTATCTATCAGTTCTATAATCTGATCCCTTCCATGACAGTAGAAAGAAATATACAGATGCCCCTTCTTCTTGACAAAAGAAAGCCGGATCCCGAGTATTTCCGTCAGATCGTGGAGATGCTCGGGCTTGAGGAAAAGCTGAAAGCGCTGCCCTGGCAGCTCTCCGGCGGGCAGCAGCAGAGAGCGGCCATCGGGAGAGCTCTCATGGCCAGGCCGCTGCTCCTTCTTGCCGACGAGCCTACGGGAAATCTGGACCGGAGAAATGCCAGGGAGATCATGGATCTTTTCCATCTCTTTCACAGAAACTTTCACCAGACTATTCTTCTTGTCACCCATGATGAAAAGCTGGCCCTTGAGGCGGAGCGCATCATCACGCTGGAAGACGGGCAGATCGTCAGTGACAGAAAGGTAAGGTGAGAACCATGTGGAAGGAGTATTCAAAAGGATATCTGAAACAGAACAGATCAGCCGGGGTTTCTGTCATGGCGGCGGCCCTGCTGGCCGCTTTTTTTCTGTCCCTGCTCTGCAGTCTCTTTTATAATTTCTGGGCCTATGATGTGGAGAGGATCCTTTTGGAAGAGGGGGACTGGCATGTGCGCATCGAGGGATCCTTTGACCGGGAGGATCTGGAGCTGATCCGGGGATTTTCCGGGGTTGACCGGGCTGAGATAAATGAAGGACTTTCGGAAGACAAGACTGTGGTGGAGCTGCGCTTTGAGGATATGGGGGACGTATACAAGGAGACTGCTCTGATCTGCGGGAAGCTGGGGATTGATATGGCGGATGTATCCTGGCACGAGACACTTCTGTCCAGGTATTTTATCACAGATCCCCGGGACAGCGAGCCGCCTCTGCTTCTGCCTTTCTTTGCTGCGGTGCTGCTGGTCCTGTGTGTGTCTCTTGTTCTGGTGATCCGCACGGCCTTTGAGATCTCCATGCAGGCCAGGGTGCGCCAGTTCGGCATCTTCTCCAGCATTGGAGCCACACCGGGACAGATCCGGCTGTGCCTTGTGCAGGAGGCGGCCGCCCTCTGCGCGCTGCCTGTACTCGCAGGGATCCTGCTTGGAACTGCGGGCTGTGCCGGTATTCTGGAGGCTGTCAACAGATTTGCGGCAGATTTGCCGGGCAGGCACGAAGCTGTTTTCCAGTACCACCCCGCTGTATTGCTGGTTACAGCCATATCTGCCGTGCTGACGGTACTTTGTTCTGCCTGGGCGCCGGCGCGGAAACTTTCCAGGATGACGCCCCTCCAGGCGCTGCGTGAGCCGACGGGGCTGCAACTGAAGAAAAAAAGCCGCCAGAGGATCCTGGGAAGTCTGTTCGGGATCGAGGGGGAGCTGGCGGGGAATGCCCTGAAGATGCAGAAGAAAGCCCTGCGTATCTCCAATCTGTCTCTCACGCTGTCTTTCCTCGGATTTACGGCTATGCTGTGCTTTTTTACCCTCTCCGGGATCAGTACCAGATACACCTATTTTGAAAGGTACCAGGACGCCTGGGATGTGATGGTGACAGTGAAAGACACAGATCTGGCAGATTTTTCCCTGTCGGAGCAGGTCAGGGAAATTCCGGGAGTCCGAGGCAGCATTTCTTATCAGAAGGCGGACGGTACGGTGCTGCCGGGGGAGGACTGGTTCAGTGACAGGCTGGTGGAGGCCGGCGGATACGAGGCTCTTGCCGGGACAGAAGGTACCGGGCAGATCCCCTCCCAGGTGGTGGTCATGGACGATGCAAGCTTTCTGGAATACTGCCAGCAGATCGGAGCGGAGCCGGGCGTCTGGGGAACGGTTGTGCTGAACCGGATCTGGGACAGCACCAGCAGCAGTTTCCGGGAGCGTGCGTATATTCCCTTTGTAAATGAAGAAAAAGAAACGCTTGCCATGGGCGGGGAGGACGGAGCCACGCTGGATATACCGGTCCTTTCCTACACAGAGGAAGCGCCGCTCCTCAGGGAGGAGTATGAAGATTATGCCCTGGTGCAGTTTATGCCCCTCTCTTTGTGGGAAACGCTTCCCGGGCAGGCGCTGGACAAAGACAGAGATACCTTTATACGCATACTGGGGCCGGAGGGGGCGGATCTGCAAGCTCTGGATGAGATAGAAAAACAAGTGACAGAGCTGCTGACCCCTTCCCTGGAGGTGGAGAGCGAGAATCGGATCCAGGAGAGGCTGACCAATGACCAGATGCTCCAGGGGGCGCAGATGATAGGCGGAGCTTTCTGTGTGCTTCTGGGAGTTATCGGTCTTGCAGGCATTTTCACAAATACATTCGGCTTTCTGCGGCAGAGAAAAAGAGAATTTGCCCGGTATCTGGCTGTGGGGATGGACAGCGGGGAGATGAGAAAAATCTTCTGCATTGAAGCGGCGGTCATTGCCGGTCGGCCCATTCTGCTGGGACTTGGCATCACAGTGCCTGTAACTGTCTTTATGACCAGCGCCAGCCACCTGGAGCTCTCTGTCTTTCTTGAGGAAGCGCCGCTTGTGCCAGTGGCGGTCTACGGGGCATGTATCATCCTTGCCGTAGCCCTGGCCTACTGGCTGGGGGTGAGGAGGCTGGCTGGCAGTGACCTGAGCGGATGCTTAAGAGACGACGCTCTGAACTGACAGGAAGAAATATTATATAAGTTGAAGGCGCCTCTTCCTGCGTGTTATACTTGAAAAAACAGACGGGAAGGGAGTCTTTTCATATGCCCAGAGGACAGAACCAGAAACTGAAGCTTTACTATCTTGCGAAGATCATGCTGGAAAAGACGGACGACGACCACTACCTGACCATGCCCGAAATCCTGGAAGCGCTGCGCTCCTATGAGGTGACGGCGGACCGGAAGAGCATCTACACGGACCTGAAGGACCTGGAGCATCTGGGGATAGAGGTGGAGGGGGAGCCCTGGGGCAGATCCTACCGCTACCACGTGGTGGGCCGGCAGTTCGAGATGCCGGAGCTGAAGCTGCTGGTGGACGCCATCCAGTCCTCCCGGTTCATCACGGCAAAGAAATCTAACGAGCTCATACGGAAGCTGGAGAGCCTGGTCAGCGAGTACGAGGCCAGGGAGCTGCAGCGTCAGGTCTACGTGTCCGGCCGCATCAAGACCATGAACGAGAGCATCTACTACACGGTGGACGCTATCTACAGCGCCATTGCCAGCAACAGGAAGATCCTCTTCCAGTATTTTCAGTGGAATGCAAAAAAGGAGATGGAGCTGCGCCACGGCGGCGCCGTTTATAAGATAAGCCCCTGGGGACTTGCCTGGGACAATGAGAACTACTACCTGGTAGGATATGACTCGGAAGCGGACATGATCAAGCACTACCGGGTGGACAAGATGCTGCGCATCCGCATGTCCGACGAGGAGAGAGAGGGGCGGGAGCGCTTCAGGGGGCTGGACATGGCGGCCTACACGAAGAAAAGCTTCGGCATGTTCGGCGGCCGGGAGGAGCAGGTAAAGCTGCTGGTGCACAACCGCCTGGCCGGAGTGATCATTGACCGGTTCGGGAAGGATATCATGATGATACCGGCGGATGAAGAGCATTTCACGGTCCATGTGGACGTGGCAGTGAGCGGCCAGTTCATCAGCTGGGTCTTCTCCCTGGGAGACGAGGTGAAGATCCTGGGACCGGAGCCTGTGGTGGAGCAGGTACACCGGGAGATACGCCGGCTCACGGAACAGTACGGAGTGTGAGGTGGCATTTTTATAGGACAGCTTTCGGATTACACTGAGTTTAAAGATAAGAAAACTTGGTTGTAGAAGGGAGCTGTTCTTTTATGAAGGGTTACAATACAGACAAAGGCTATATGGGATATGTGGAGGGCAGGTACATGCTGTTCGCAAGCGAGGAAGAGTACTACGATTACATGGAGGACTAAAAAGAATAAAAATAAGAAGGAATAAAAATTTCGCAGGAGGTCAGTCTATTTTGTAAAAATAGATTGACTTCTTTTTTTTGTCGTTGTATACTACCTTTCGTAGACGACTTTCGCACAGTGAAGTGAGAAATTTTTAAAGTATAAAAGCAACAGGGAGGAATAAGAGATGAAGCTGAAAAAAGCAGCGGCAATCCTGATGGTGATGACAATGACTGCCGGTCTTGCGGCCTGCGGGAGCGAGTCATCGTCAGACGGAAGCGGGAGCGGTGATGATCCGGGAAAATATGTGATCGGTATCTGTCAGCAGATGGAGCATCCATCTCTGGATGACGCGACGGCAGGCTTCCAGGATGCATGTAAGGAACTGTTCGGTGAGGACAATGTAGAGTTTGATGTGCAGAATGCGCAGGGGGAGCAGACCATGTGCTCCACCATCATGAATAATTTTGTTTCTTCTGACGTGGACCTGATCCTGGCCAATGCCACCCTGCCTCTCCAGACAGCGGCCCAGGCCACAGCGGACATTCCTATTCTTGGAACCTCTGTGACAGACTACGGCAGCGCCCTTGGCATAGATGACTGGACAGGGACCACAGGGGTAAATATTTCAGGTACCAGCGACCTGGCCCCCATCTCTGAGCAGGAGGACGTGATGATGGAGCTCCTGCCGGATGTAAAGACCGTTGGCATCCTCTACTGCTCCGCGGAGTCCAACTCCAAGTACCAGGCGGAGATGTTTGAGAAGGAGCTGGAGGAGGACGGCGTGGACTACAAGGAGTACACGGCGGCGGACTCCAATGAGATACAGTCTGTTGTGACCAGCGCGGTCCAGGAGGTGGACGCCATCTACATCCCGACAGACAACACCATGGCAGCCAACCCGGGCATCATCGACAATATCTGCCGGCCGGCAAAAGTCCCGGTAGTGGCCAGCGAGCAGGGCACATGCAGCGTGGCGGGGATAGCCACTCTGTGCATCAGCTACTATGAGCTGGGGTACACCACAGGCGAGATGGCCTATGACATCCTTGCAAACGGCGAGGACATCACGTCCATGGAAGTGCAGACAGCACCGGAGCCGACCAGGATGTACAATCCGGAGATATGCGAGGAGCTGGGCATCACGGTCCCGGAAGGATACGAGCCCATTGAGTCCGCATCTGCGGCAGAATAAGAGAAGAAAGGCAGAGGCAGAAAAATGATAGCAGAATATTTTCTTTCCCTGGATCCCCTGGCGCTGCTGCGGGCAATGCCGGGAACAGCGGCACAGGGGATCATATGGGGCATTATGGCACTGGGAGTTTATATAACCTACCGCATTCTTGATTTCCCGGACCTTACAGTGGACGGGTCTTTAGCTACAGGAGCGGCGACGGCGGTCATGCTGATCCAGGGAGGGATGAGCCCGGCGCTCTCCCTCGTGTTTGCACTGCTGGCAGGCATGGCGGCGGGGATGGTCACGGGCCTTCTCCACACGGGCCTTGGCATACCGGGGATCCTGGCCAGTATCCTGACCCAGGTATCCCTGTATTCCGTGAATCTGGGGATCATGGGGAAATCCAACCAGGGTATCAGTCTGACCCAGCAGGGACTGGTGGCCTCCTCCAGATATGTGACAGGAGATGACAGAGTCTTTTTCTTCCTGAAGCTGATCCTGGGATGTCTGATCCTGGTGGCCATCGTCTACTGGTTTTTCGGGACCGAGATGGGCGCTGCCATCAGGGCCACGGGCTGCAATCCGCAGATGGCCCGGGCCCAGGGCATCAACACCAACTATACAAAGGTGCTGGCTCTGACCATATCCAACGGCCTGGTGGGCCTGTGCGGCGGCATCCTGGCCCAGTATCAGGGAGCGGCAGATGTAAATATGGGGCGTGGAGCCATCGTCATCGGGCTGGCAGCCGTGATCATCAGCGAAGTGATATTTGGCAGGCTCTGTGCGGGCAAAAAGATCGCCTTTGCCTACACGCTGGCCGCGGTGTTCGTGGGAGCCATCCTCTACTACGTGGCGTACGCGCTGGTACTCTGGCTGAAGATGCCTTCAGACTATATGAAACTGTTCTCCGCACTTGTTGTTGCGGTGTTCCTGGCTGTGCCCTACTTAAAAGGCCGCTGGGCAGTGAGAAGGAGGGCCTAGGAAATGGGATACATGCTTGAGATAAAAAACATCCACAAGACATTCAACAAGGGGACGATCAACGAAAAGAAAGCCCTCGACGGAGTGGACCTGAACCTGAACCCGGGAGATTTTGTCACCATCATCGGCGGGAACGGAGCCGGGAAATCGACGACACTGAACGCCATAGCCGGAAGCTGGCTGGTGGACGAGGGGAATATCATCATAGACGGAGTGGACATTACCCGGCTGCCGGAGCACAAGAGAGCCGTCTATCTGGGGCGGGTGTTCCAGGATCCCATGACCGGCACCGCCTCCACCATGTCCATTGAGGAGAACATGGCCATCGCTGCCAGGAGAGGACACAGAAGAGGACTCAGATGGGGGATTTCCAGAAAAGAGAGAGAAGAGTTCAAGAAAAAGCTGGCGGCTCTGGGACTGGGGCTGGAGGAGCGCATCTCCACCAAGGTGGGGCTCCTGTCCGGCGGGCAGAGGCAGGCCGTGACCCTTCTCATGGCGGCCATCAAGAAGCCCAAGCTTTTGCTCCTGGACGAGCACACGGCTGCCCTGGACCCGAAGACGGCGAAGAAGGTGCTGGAGATTTCCGACAAGATTATCGAGGAGAACCAGCTCACGGCCATGATGGTCACCCACAATATGAAGGACGCCATCGCCCACGGCAACCGCCTCATCATGATGCACGAGGGACGCGTCATCTACGATGTGTCCGGCGAGGAGAAGCGGCAGCTCCATGTGTCTGACCTGCTGAAGAAATTCGAGGAGGTCAGCGGCGGAGAGCTGGACAATGACAGGATGATGCTGGGGTAGAGCGGATACAGGATATGAAAAAAGAAGCCCGACAGATGACGGACTTCTTTTTTATGCCTTTTTAAATGATATCGTTTCTTCTGATGTATCCCGGTTCATTGGGGGCAGCCACAACCTCTTTCACGTGAGTAATTTTTGCGTGCTTGTCCGCCACAATGTTCTCCAGGTGGACATCCGTGTCCACGATGACATGGGGAAGGATCACGCAGTTTTTCACGACAGCCCCCTTCTTGATGACGCATCCGCGGCCAATGACAGAGTTCTCGATGGTCCCCTCGATGAGGCAGCCGTTTGACACGATAGAGTTCTTTACATTGGAGCCCTCGAAATACTGGGTCGGACAGGAGTCATTGGTCCTCGTGTAGATGGGCCACTCATCCTCGAAGAGGCTGAGAGCCATCTTGAAGTCAATGAGGGAGATGTTCGCGTCATAATAGCTCTTGAAGTCGGTGATGGAGGCAAAGTATCCCCGGTGGGAGACGCCCCGCACATCCAGTTCCTCGCAGGCCACGTTCACGATGTCCGCCAGGCTGTACATGGAGGAGGTCTTGTGAGCCTTGCTCACCAGGTCGATGAAGAGCTCCTTTGACATCACATATGTGTCCATGAAGATGTGACGGTTCTTTGCGGTGCCCCGGTTCATCTCCAGAGACAGGACGCCCTTCTGCTTGTTCAGATTGACTGTGTTGCAGTTCAGGAAGTGCTCCTTTGCGTCGTCTGTGGAGTGATAGAGGAGAGTGATGTCCGCCTCGGAGTCGATGTGGGTCTGGAGCAGCTCGCTGAAATCCTGTGAGTAGATCATGTAGCTGGGCGCAATGACCACATAGTCGCAGTTTACATTGCGGAGGCACTCCATATTTTCCTGGAAGGCGGCGATATCGTTGTTGTAGATATCGTGCTCCAGACCTGTCTCCGAGAACAGGATGTGGAGTCTTCCGCGCTTGGAGTTAATGTTATAGTGACGCCCGGTTCCCAGGTGCTCTGCCAGAGAACGGGGTTTTCTGCGGATATATACCTGGATCTGGTCAATGCCGCTGTTGCTCATATTTGAGATCGGGAAATCGATGACGCGGTACCGTCCCAGGAAGGAGAAGGCGCCGATAGGGCGGTAAGCCTGCATCCCCTCTACCCAGATGTGGTTTCCGGAAAAGTTTACAATACCTAATGCTTTCGCCATATTACTCAACCCCCTTTACGCGTTTGGAGACCAGCTCGATATGCTCACTGTCAGCGCTGCCGACCTGTGCCTCTTTTCCAATCTTTACGTTGTCAGCTACGAGAGCGCGCTGGACAACAGCACCTTCCGCAACCTCCGCGCCCGGCATGAGCACGCTGTCGATGATCTTCGCGCCTGCGCCCACTCTTGCCCCGGTAAACAGAACGGAGTTCTTGACGGAACCCTCGATGACACAGCCCTGCGTGATGAAGGCTCTGTCGATCTCGGCATCAGGACCTATGTACTGTGGGAGCGCCACCGCGTCCTCCGTGTATATCTTCCAGGTGGAGTCATTCAGGTCCAGCTCATTGTTCTTGTCCAGCAGGTCCATGTTTGCCTCCCACAGGGAGTCGATGGTCCCCACATCCTTCCAGTAGCCCTTGAACTTGTAGGCCACCAGCTTTTTGCCGTCGTTCAGCATGGCGGGTATGATGTCCTTGCCGAAGTCATGGCTGGAGTCCGGATCTTTCATGTCGGCCGTCAGCATCTTGCGGAGCAGCTTCCAGTTGAAGATGTAGATGCCCATGGAAGCCAGATTGCTCTTGGGCTCGGCCGGCTTCTCCTGGAATTCCACGATGCGGCCCTCCTCGTCCGTGTTCATGATGCCGAAGCGGCTCGCCTCTCTCATGGGAACCTCGATGACGGCGATGGTGGCATCTGCGTCATGCTCCTTGTGGTAGGCCAGCATCTTTGCGTAGTTCATCTTGTAGATGTGGTCGCCGGAGAGGATGAGAAGGTACTCCGGAGAGTAGGAGTCTATAAAATCAATATTCTGTGAGATGGCGTCTGCGGTTCCCCTGTAGACGTTCAGATCCACGTCCGCTTTCTCACGGGGCGGGAGTACGTACACACCGCTGTCCCTCGCGTCCAGTCCCCAGCGGCGTCCCGCTGCCACATAGCTGTTCAGCTGAATGGACTCATACTGTGTGAGGACTCCGACTACATCAATGCCGCTGTTGGCACAATTGCTGATGGGGAAATCGATGATCTTGTATTTACCGCCATATGAAACGGCAGGCTTGGCAACCTTATTGGTCAGCTCGTGCAGCCTTGAACCACGGCCGCCGGCTAAAATCATGGCTAACATATTGTTCTGTTTCATAATATGCGCCCTCCTCCTTTACTGTGATATACAATATTATATAATTCTTGGGCGGCGCTTTCCATAATAATTTGCAAAAAAATTAAGAAAATTTGTAAAAAATGATGCGAAAACAGGGGTATAAGTTTTTTTATCTGTGGAAAATTAAAAAAAATCAACTGAGAGTAGAAAAAAAGTTGCAGTTGGAGTGAATTTAATGTATGGTATTGGGAAAGAGCTGATTGTCTTTGAATTAACAAAGAGACAAAGAAATGGGGAAAAGTATGCAGAAACAATTTAAAAAAGCAGTAAGTCTGGAAGCGTTTGTCTTCCTGGCGGTCTTTATTGCCATTTTCGGAGGACTGGCGGCCGTGATGGGCGGAGCCAACATGATGCAGACACTTATGAACACAGCCTATCAGCTTCTGATCGACACGGTATTCAATATCATGGCCATTGCGGTCATCGCCGGCGCGGTTTCGGGAGCCCTCTCGGAGTTTGGTGTCATCGCGCTTGTAAACAAGGCGATCACACCGCTGATGAAGCCGCTGTACGACCTGCCCGGCGCGGCTTCTCTGGGGATCATGACCACGTATCTGTCAGATAACCCGGCGATCCTGGGCCTGGCGGAGGACACCAATTTCCGGAAGTATTTCAAAAAGTATCAGCTTCCGGCGCTGACTAACCTGGGGACGGCGTTTGGAATGGGACTCATCGTTACCACCTTCATGCTGGGCATCAGCCTTCCGGGAGAGAATGTGGGAATGGCGGCCCTCATCGGAAATGTGGGCGCTATCATCGGAAGTATCATCAGCGTGCGGATCATGATGCTCTTTACAAAAAAGGAATTCGGTGTGACAGAGTACTGCATGCCGGAGGCGGAGGGGGAGTCCATTGACGACCTCCTCAACAAGCGTCAGGTACGAGGCGGCAGTGTGGGAGGAAGACTCCTGGAGTCCCTGCTGGACGGCGGAAAGAACGGTGTGGATGTGGGTATGGCCATCATCCCCGGCGTCCTGGTCATCTGCACGATCGTGATGATGCTTACCAACGGCCCTTCTGCCGACGGTACATATACAGGAGCGGCCTACGAGGGAGTGGCACTCCTTCCCTGGCTGGGAGAAAAGATCGACTTCATCCTGACTCCGCTGTTCGGGTTCTCCTCCGCCTCTGCCGTGGCAGTGCCGGTTACGGCCCTGGGAGCGGCGGGAGCAGCCATCGGCCTTGTGCCGGACATGGTGTCCGCAGGGTCTGTCCATGCAAATGACATCGCAGTGTTTACAGCTATGTGTATGTGCTGGAGCGGCTACCTGAGCACACATGTGGGAATGATGTCAGCCCTGAAGTGCCCGCACATGACGGGAAAGGCGATCATCAGCCATACCATCGGCGGCCTGTGCGCCGGTGTGGCGGCAAACTTCCTGTTCAAACTGGTAACTATGATATAATGGCCACGGCGTGGTTATTATACATGCGGCGGAAAGACATACAGCTCAGCAAAAAAGGACTATGCACCTGCACAGTCCTTTTTGTTTTGCTTTTTTTATTTTGTCAGGACCTCCACGCCGGTCTCGGTGACAAGCACCATGTACTCTACCTGGGCGGACAGGCCGTCGTCGATGGTGTAGACAGTCCAGCCGTTCTCCTCGTCGATGAAAAAGTCCGGACTCCCCTCGTTGATCATGGGCTCGATGGTGAACATCATGCCGGGCACCAGGACCATCTCGCTTCCCTTGGGCGTGACGTAGCTGACGAAGGGTTCCTCGTGGAACTCCAGGCCGATGCCGTGGCCGCCGATGTCCTCCACCACAGAGTAGCCGTTGGCCTGTGCGTGGGAATTGATGGCCCAGGCGATATCGCCTAAGTGACCCCAGGGCTTAGCGGCGGCAAGTCCCAGCTCCACGCACTCTCTTGTGACCCGGACAAGCTTCTCTGCCCGGGGAGTGATCTCCCCGATGGTGAACATGCGGGAGGCATCGGAGAAATAGCCATTTAATATAGTAGAGACATCCACGTTGATGATGTCCCCCTCCCGGAGGATCTCGTTTTCATCCGGTATGCCGTGGCAGACCACATTGTTGATGGAGGTGCACACGCTCTTCGGGAAGCCCTCGTAGTCCAGCGGGGCGGGGATGCCTCCGTGAGAGACGGTGTAGTCGTACACCAGCCTGTCTATCTCGGCGGTGCTCATGCCCGCCTTTATGTGGGCGGCCACATGGTCCAGAACCGCCGTGTTCAGGTCGGCGCTCCTTCTGATCTCCCTTATCTGTTCCGGGGTCTTCAGAAGGGACCTGTCCGGGACGATCTCGCCTTTGGCGGCCAGGGACCAGAGTTTGATGTCCAGTTTATCCATAAGTTCGTTACCAGCTTTCTGTTTGATTTCCGGAAACGCAGGGCGTTCCCTTTAACAGTATACTCGTTTTTGGGCGTCAGGTAAAGGGAGGGAAGGGGCGGAAGCCTGTTTTTTCCTTGTACCCCCTTTGAAAATAGGGTATAATATGTTAGGTATAAAAAGGAAGGAGTGATCAGACTATGTTGCGGATAGGAATGCTTACCAGCGGCGGCGACTGTCAGGCGCTGAATGCTGCCATGCGTGGAGTTGTAAAAGGAGTGTGTTCAAAGAGAAATGATGTGGAGATCTATGGGTTCCAGGATGGCTATAAGGGCCTTATTTACTCAAATTTCCAGATGCTCACTTCCAGAGATTTCTCGGGAATACTGACAAGGGGAGGAACCATTCTGGGGACTTCCAGGCAGCCTTTCAAATTAATGAGGGTACCCGACGAAAACGGGCTTGACAAAGTGGAGGCTATGAAGCACACCTATCACAAGCTGAATCTGGATTGCCTTGTGATTTTAGGCGGAAATGGGACGCACAAGACAGCAAACCTTCTCCGAGAGGAGGGGCTGAATGTGATCACGCTTCCGAAGACCATTGACAACGACCTCTGGGGAACCGACATGACATTCGGATTTCAGAGTGCCGTAGACATAGCGACAGATACCATCGACAGGATCCACACCACAGCCACATCCCATAGCCGTGTCTTTATCGTGGAGGTCATGGGACATAAGGTTGGCTGGGTGACTCTTCATGCAGGTATCGCCGGCGGGGCGGATATCATTCTTCTTCCGGAGATTCCCTATGATATCAAGGTGGTCGTGGATGCCATCAAGAAGAGAGCGGCCGAGGGCAAACATTTTACAATCATCGCTGTAGCTGAAGGCGCTATTTCCAAGGATGACGCAAAGCTCTCCAAAAAGGAGCTGAAGGCCAAGAAGGCGAAGGAGAATTATCCGTCTGTGGCCTATGAGATCGCAGAGCGGATCCAGAAGAAGATGGATCAGGAAGTCAGGATCACTGTGCCGGGCCACACCCAGAGAGGCGGTTCGCCTTGCCCTTACGACAGAGTGCTGGCCACCAGACTGGGAGCTGCGGCCGCGGAGCGGATCCTGGAGGGAGATTTCGGCTATATGATGGCGATAAAGAGCGGCGAGATCACGAAAGTGCCTCTTGCGGAAGTGGCAGGAAAGCTGAAGTGTGTGGACCCGGAGGCCGGCATCATCCAGGAAGCCAGGATGACAGGTATCAGCTTCGGGGATAGATAATATGAAAGAGACTGATAAGAAGGAGTGCAGCAGATGAGCTACACAGCGTTATACCGGAAATTCCGTCCCGGTGAGTTTGAGGATGTCAAAGGGCAGGATGCGATCGTAACTACATTAAAGAACCAGATACAGACAGACAGGATCGGACATGCCTATCTCTTCTGCGGGACAAGGGGAACAGGTAAAACTACGGTGGCGAAGATATTTGCAAAAGCTGTCAACTGCCAGCACCCGGTGGAGGGAAGCCCCTGCGGTCAGTGTGACATGTGCCGGTCCATAGCGGCCGGCACTTCTATGAATGTGATAGAGATCGACGCGGCTTCCAACAACGGTGTGGACAACATCCGGGAAATCCGGGAGGAGGTGGCCTACCGCCCCACGGAAGGGCGGTATAAGGTCTACATCATCGACGAGGTTCATATGCTGTCTATAGGAGCTTTTAACGCGCTTTTGAAAACGCTGGAGGAGCCGCCGGAGTACGTCATTTTTATCCTGGCAACGACAGAGGCACACAAGATACCGGTGACCATCCTGAGCAGGTGCCAGCGGTATGACTTCAAGAGGATTTCCATAGAGACTATTTCCGAAAGGCTTCGTGAGCTGATCGGAAAAGAGGACCTGGATGTAGAGGACAAGGCGGTGCGCTATATCGCCAGGATGGCTGACGGATCCATGAGAGATGCCCTGAGCCTTCTTGACCAGTGCACAGCCTTTTATATCGGTCAGCGTCTCACCTACGACAATGTCCTGGAAGTGCTGGGCGCGGTGGATGCGGACGTGTTCAGCCGTCTGCTGCGTGAGCTGCTGGAGCGGGACGTGAAAAAAGTCATCGAGACCGTGGATGAGCTGGTCATGCAGGGGCGGGAGCTGTCCCAGATGGCGGCGGACTTTACCTGGTATCTGCGGAACCTTCTCCTGGTGAAAAGTTCGGAGGAGATGGAAGATGTGCTGGATGTGTCCACGGAGAACCTGGCCAGGATCAAGGAAGAATCCCAGATGATCGAGACGGATGAGCTGATCCGGTATATCCGCATCTTTTCTGAGCTGACAGGCAAGCTGAAATATGCGGCCCAGAAGAGGGTGCTGCTGGAAGTCACCTTTATCCGCCTGTGCCGTCCCCAGATGGAGACAAGCCAGGACGCCCTTCTGTCCAGGATACGGGCCCTGGAGGCGGATGTGCAGAAGCTGGGCGAGGAAGGGGTGGCCGCTGCGCCGGGACAGGCGGTCCGGGTGGTCAGAGAGGAAGCCAGGGAACCTGCGCCGGCGCCGAAGCTTCCCAAAGCGCTCAGCGAAGACGTGAAGGCAGTGGCGGCAGATTTCAGGTCCGTGGCCCAGGAGGCTTCCCCCATGCTTCGGAGCTATCTGAAGAAGGCCCGCCTGACCGCAGGGGAAAATGACCGGCTCATGATCGTCCTGGAGGACGAGGTGAGCGCTGCCTTTGTGGCGAAACCGGAGCACCGGGAAGAGATCGAGAGGCTGATCGCCGAGAAGACAGGCAAGCAGATGGAGGTGGATGTCCGCCAGGTGGAAGAGGGCAGACGCTTCGAGGACAGCTTTGTGGATATTGAGAAGCTGATCCATATGGATATTACGATAGAAGATTAAGGAGGAATATTATGGCAAGACGCGGAGGATTTCCGGGAGGCATGCCCGGAAACATGGCAAATCTTATGAAGCAGGCGCAGAAGATGCAGCGCCAGATGGAAGAGCAGGCAAAGGAGATGGAGACAAAAGAGTTCACTGCCACAGCCGGTGGCGGGGCAGTGGAAGTGACTGTGTCCGGTACCAAGAAAGTGCTGAAGGTAAAACTGGACGAAGAGGCAGTGGATCCGGATGATGTGGAGATGCTGGAAGATATGATCGTGGCAGCTGTGAACGAGGCCCTTGAGAAAGTGGATCAGGAGTCAGCGGCCGGCATGTCCAAATTTACAGGAGGAATGGGCGGCGGGATGCCGGGCCTGTTCTAGGACAGAAGCGGCGGTGAAACAGAATGGATTACTACAGCAGTCAGATAAGCCGTCTCGTTGAGCAGTTTTCCAGGCTGCCGGGGATCGGTCCCAAGTCGGCCCAGCGGCTGGCTTTCCATCTCATCAGCATGCCAAAAGAACAGGTCCATGAGCTGGCCCAGTCCATTGTGGAGGCCAGGGACAATGTGCGCTACTGCGCCAAGTGCTGCACGCTGACTGACCAGGAAGTCTGCCCGATCTGCGCCAATCCGGACAGGGATCACAGGACCATCATGGTGGTGGAGACGCCCAGGGACCTGGCTGCCTATGAAAAGACAGGTAAGTACAGTGGGGTCTACCATGTGCTCCACGGGGCCATCTCCCCCATGCTGGGGATCGGTCCCGGAGATATCCGCCTCAAAGAGCTGATGGAGCGACTGCGGGATGATGTGGATGAGGTGATCATAGCGACCAACTCCAGCCTGGAAGGAGAGACCACAGCCATGTATATCAGCAAGCTTATCAAGCCGGTGGGGATCAAGGTGAGTCGGATCGCAAGCGGCGTGCCTGTGGGAGGAGATCTGGAGTATATAGATGAAGTGACGCTCCTTCGGGCGCTGGAAGGAAGAACGGAGATATAGAGGATGGCAGGAAAGAAAAAAGTGACTTCGACAGATATTGCCCGGGCGGCAGGCGTGTCACAGTCTACTGTCTCCATGGTGCTGAACCGGAAGTACAATGTGTCTTTCTCGAAAGAGACGGTCAAAAAGGTGGAGGAGGCAGCGGAAGAGCTGGGCTATGTCCTGCCGAGACGGAAAACACGGAAAGAAAGCCGCCGGGAGAAACTCCTGGTGGTCTTTTGCTCTAACCTCACCAACCCCTACTATGTCATGCTCCTGCAGGGGATCGAACTGCGGGCAAAAGAGCAGGGATACGGACTCTTTGTCTGCAACACCCAGAGAGATCTGCGGATGGAAGAGCGCTATCTGAAAATGATGAATGAGCTGCACCCGGTGGGGATCATCTACACCTGCAATCCCAGCCACTGTTTTATGGACAGGGTGGAAAAGCTGGCGGATGAGATCCCGGTGGTGATCGTCAACAACCAGAATGAGCATCTGAACGTGGATGCGGTGGAGCTGGACAACTCCAAACTTGGCAGGATCATGGCCCGCCATCTACTGGAGTTGGGACACAGAAAAGTTGCTTATATAGCACCTCCGTTGACTGTGCGGCAGAAGCAGAGGTCAAAGCGGGTGGAAGGATTTTTAAAAGAATTCGAGAGAGCCGGGCTTAAGGATCAGGTGATCATCAAGGCTGCAGACGAGGAGATCGATCTGGATATTGCTCACATCGACTCTGAGTACAAGATCGGCTACGAACTCACCAGGGAGCTTCTGGAGGAACAGAGGGATGTGACAGCCATTGTGGGGCTGAACGACATGATCGCCTTTGGGATTCTGGACGCTCTCCAGGAGGCCAAGCTGAAAGTCCCCGGAGATGTGTCTGTCATGGGGTGCGACAACACGCTGTTCGCCAGCATGCACAAAATGTCCCTCACCACCATTGAGCACTTTGTCATCTTTAAAGGCCGGGATGCCTGCGATATTATTATGAAGAAGATTGACAGCAGGAGGGAAAAATACACGGAGGTAGAGCCTATCAGCACCTACCATGTGGAGTATGAACCGAAGCTGATCATCCGGGGGACTACGTCCTATCCGAAGAGCAGAAAAAAGAAAAATTAATGTATTTTGAAAAAATATTAATAATAAAATGTAATTCCGTTTCCTTACAGTAATGGAGAAAACTCCGAAAAAGGATGTTTCCGTCCATGTTAACAAGGATTTAACATGAGATATAGAAAAATAGAATTAATAATTACGCATTATTAATTAAGCGAATTATTAATAAAAAAGAACTCCTATTGACCACCTCCTTTCCTATAGGATATAATTTAGACAAATGGGCTTAGGCCAGACGTTCAACGAATCAAGGAGGAAGAAAAATGAAGTTTTTTATCGACACAGCCAAGGTGGAAGACATTAAAAAAGCAAATGACATGGGTGTTATCTGCGGTGTAACGACCAACCCGTCACTGATCGCAAAAGAGGGCCGGGTGTTCGAGGAAGTGATCGCTGAGATCGCATCTATCGTGGACGGACCGATCAGCGGAGAGGTGAAGGCTACTACCACAGATGCTGAGGGTATGATCAAAGAGGGACGCGAGATCGCAAAGATCCATCCGAACATGGTTGTAAAGATCCCCATGACTGTGGAGGGACTTAAAGCCTGCAAGCAGCTTACAGCTGAGGGCATCAAGACAAATGTGACCCTGATCTTTACTGCAAACCAGGCGCTTCTGGCAGCAAGAGCAGGCGCTACCTATGTATCTCCTTTCCTGGGACGTCTCGATGACATCTCTGTGAGAGGTGTGGACCTGATCCGTGAGATCGCTGAGATCTTTGCAGTTGCCGGAGACATCGACACACAGATCATCGCAGCCAGCGTCCGCAATCCGATGCATGTGACAGACTGTGCACTGGCAGGCGCAGACATTGCCACAGTTCCCTACGCAGTGATCGAGAAGATGACCAAACATCCTCTGACAGATGCGGGAATTCTTAAATTCCAGGAAGACTACAAGGCAGTTTTCGGAGAATAATACACAAGTAAGGAAACGATAAACACCAGGAGGCATTTTTCATGAACAAATTAGAACTTATGAAGACTGCAAACGAGGTCCGCAAGGGTGTCATCACAGCCACCCACAGTGCAAAGTCCGGTCATCCGGGCGGATCTCTGTCAGCAGCAGACATTTTTACCTATCTTTATTTTGAAGAACTGAACATCGACCCCAAAGATCCCAAAAAGGCCGACAGAGACCGCTTTGTTCTCTCCAAGGGCCACACAGCGCCGGGATACTACGCTGCTCTTGCCAACAGGGGATTCTTCCCGGTGGAGGACCTGACTACCCTGCGCCACACAGGCTCCTACCTGCAGGGCCATCCGGATATGAAGCACATCCCCGGCGTGGACATGTCCTCCGGCTCTCTTGGACAGGGCATCTCTGCGGCAGTTGGAATGGCTATCTCCGCTAAACTGTCCGGCGATGATTACCGGGTATACACGCTGCTCGGAGACGGCGAGATACAGGAGGGACAGGTGTGGGAGGCATCCATGCTGGCAGCCCACAGAAAACTGGACAACCTTGTGGTGATCGTGGACAACAACAATCTCCAGATCGACGGGGCTATCACAGAGGTAAACTCACCTTATCCTATCGACAAGAAGTTTGAGGCGTTTAACTTCCATGTGATCAACATAGACGGACATGACTTTGACGCCATCGATGCTGCCTTCAAGGAGGCAAAGACAGTGAAGGGACAGCCCACAGCCATCATCGCGAAGACGGTGAAGGGCAAAGGCGTATCCTTCATGGAGAACCAGGCATCCTGGCACGGGACCGCTCCCAACGACGAGCAGTACAAGACAGCTATGGAAGAATTAGAAAAGGCAGGTGAAGCATTATGTCAGATGTAAAGAAGATCGCAACAAGAGAAAGCTACGGTAATGCTTTAGTAGAATTAGGAAAGAAACATGCGGATGTCGTTGTTCTGGACGCTGACCTGGCAAACGCCACAAAGACAGGCACATTCAAGAAAGAATTTCCGGAGCGCCACATCGACTGCGGTATCGCTGAGAGCAACATGATGGGCGTGGCGGCAGGTATCGCCACCACAGGCAAGCTTCCCTTTGCCAGCTCTTTCGCCATGTTTGCGGCTGGCCGTGCTTTTGAGCAGGTCCGCAACTCCATCGGCTATCCCAAGCTGAACGTAAAGATCGGAGCTACACATGCAGGTATCTCTGTAGGTGAGGACGGTGCTACCCACCAGTGCAACGAGGACATCGCCCTTATGAGAACGATCCCGGGTATGGTAGTCATCAACCCCTCCGACGACGTGGAAGCGAAAGCAGCTGTTGAGGCAGCTTACGAGCATCAGGGACCAGTATACCTGCGCTTCGGCAGACTGGCTGTGCCGGTGATCAACGACAACCCGGATTATAAATTTGAGCTTGGAAAAGCTGTGACACTGCGGGAAGGAACAGATGTGACCATCATCGCTACAGGTCTTCCTGTATCCGAGTCCCTGGCGGCAGCTGAGAAGCTGGCGGCAGACGGCATCAGCGCGGAGGTCATCAATATCCACACCATCAAACCCCTTGACGAGGAGGCTGTGATCAAGGCAGCAGCCAAGACAGGAAAGATCGTGACAGTGGAGGAGCACTCCATCATCGGCGGTCTGGGAAGCGCTGTCTGCGACGTAGTGGCTGAGAAAGCACCTGCAAAAGTGATGAAGATCGGTATCAACGATACGTTCGGAGAGTCCGGTCCGGCTGTCGAGCTGGTCAAGAAATACGGCCTGGACAGCGAAAGCATTTACACAAAAGTAAAAGAGTTCCTGAAATAAGAGGACAGGATATACAGAAGAGGAGCTGGCTTTTTGGCCGGCTCTTTTTCTATATATAGACACAGAGAAAAAGAGAAACAGTCCGAAAACGTCGAAGGCGGAGGGAAAATAACGTAAATTTCCATGGACAGGCTCCACTAAATGCTAAAATGCGCAAAAACCGTGTGCTATGATAAGCAAAAATATCCAGTGAGGTGAGAGTATATGGAAAGAAAATTTCCCAAAAATGTCAGGCAGGTAGGAAATGTTTCGGATATTCCAAAGATTTATTTGGAAGACTACGTGGATACCTACCTTGATCAGTTGAGGTCGCGGGCCAAGGAAGAGCCCACAGGCGCGCTGCTGCTGGGGGAGAATGCAGTGGTGGAAGGACTGGAATGTGTCTATATAACCGGAGCGGTTCGGATCGAAGAGGTGTCGGAGGAAAATGGCGAAATCTGTATCAGCGACCCGGCCAGGGAGGCGGCTCTCAGAGAGTGTGCAGAGTATTTCCCCGGCAGGGATGTAGTTGGGTGGGCTCTGGCCGCGCCCGGCAGACCCCTTGTGCTCAGCGGCAGTATGGCGCAGATCCACGAGCAGCTGGGCCTGAAGAAAAACAGTATTTTTATTATGAAGCATCCCGAGGAGGATGAGGAGATTTATTTTGCATATAAATTTCACGAGCTGATGCAGATGGGCGGATATTACATATTTTATGAAAAAAATCCGGATATGCAGAATTATATGATCAATACACGCAAACAGATCGGCGTTACACCCAGTGAAGTGGTTGAGGATCGAGCTGCAAAGAATTTTCGTTCTGCAGTAAAGGAAAAACTCGAGGCGCAGGAGCAGAGGAGCAATTCCCACCTTGTATACCTGACGAGTGTTCTGCTGGTAGTCGTTGTGCTGGCCATCGGTATCTCAGCCATGAATAATTATGACAAAATGAACTCCGTACAGTCCTCCATAGAGACCCTCTCGAAATCTGTACAGGGAAGCAGTGAAAACACAGTGACTGCCGAGGAGGATGTAACTACAGATCAGCAGGAGGAACAGCCGGACGACGCAGACGCCTCAGATGCCGCCGC
>DSTMC04003__coassemble_415_pt1 | contig 31133 bp, 29 predicted proteins | sample DSTMC04003__metabat2_high_PE_016 | metagenome-assembled genome bin DSTMC04003 | reverse complement strand
TCCTGCGCTCCGCATCCGGCGAAGCATACCGCCAAAGTCAGGACAATGCCTGTAAATACTGTTTTTCTCCGCACATTAAAATCCTCACTTTCCGATCTCTATTATACAACCGGAAACGTGAGGATTTTTTGTTCAGTCTGTGTAAATTTTATGATTTTTCTATGTCTTCCACCTGCTCTGGCGGCTCTTTCCGTTCTTCTTCTATCGCTTCCTCCTCTATGGCCTTCTCAAGATAATCGCATTCTGCCTTCTTGGGCCTTGGGATCAGCCTGGAGGCAAACTTCCCCTGCCCTCTCTTCTTTACGTAGAAATAGCCTATGAAAGAGAAGACCACAGCGCCGACAAAATTGACAAACAGGTCCTCCATGGTGTCGTTGAGGCCGATATCCAGATACCCGCCAAGGCCCAGGCTTTCCCCGTTCACCGCCGCATCCGTGATATCCCGGATAATGACCGTGTGATTGCCTCCTGTGGGGTCCAGCATGACCGTACTGATGGTGTGCAGCACGGTGTCCTTCTGCATATCCAGCAGAAAGAACTTATCCATGGCAAACTCAAAGAACTCCCACACCACGCCGATGGTCATGGAAAAACAGAAGGCCACAATGGACACAAAGACCGGCGAGAGCTGGATGGAAAATCTCTTATTCCGGTTCAGTATGTCCACAAGGGAAAATCCAATGGCTGCCATCAGAAACCCGTTCATAGTGTGAAGGATGGTATCCCACTGGGGAATACGTATGTAATAGGCCTGGATCTCACCTAAGATCTCCGCCGCAAATATAAATAGCAGCAGGATGATCTCCAGTCCGGTGGGCAGCTCGATCTTCAGATTGACCTGTATGAAGCTTGGCACAATGAGAAGCGCCAGCGTCAGCGCACACAGGAACACATTCTCAAAATTTCGGTTAAATATCTGCAGGATCATCATGACAATGACCAATGCTCTCAGGATCACATAGACTATAAAAGAACTCTTATGCTCCCGTATCTCCATGTGAAGAGCCTTTCCCATGACTCTCCAGCGTTTCTTCCACCGTTTTTCCTTTTTCATATCTATCTTCTCTTTCTGCCGCTTTTAAAGCTTTATCTTCGGTATGGCCCAGCCGTGATCCATAGGGCCGCTTCCTTTTCCCAGGTCCAGCCCTGCCCGCAGAGCGCCGGAAATATAGGCCTTGGCCCTGCGGATACTCTCCTCCATGGAGTACCCTTTTGCCAGGTTGCTGGCAATGGCTGAGGACAGGGTGCATCCTGTCCCGTGTGTATTGGGATTGTCAATCCTCTCCCCCCGAAACCAGGTTGTTTCTCCTTTATAATACAGAAGATCATTGGCATCGCTGATCTGGTGGCCGCCTTTGATCAGCACCCCGCCCTGGTACAGTTCTCCAAGACGCCTGGCCGCATCTTCCATCTTCTTCTCCCCGCTGATCTGCTGATCTGTCAGAGCCTCCGCCTCCGGAATGTTGGGCGTGATCACCGATGCAAGGGGAAGAAGCCGTTCCTTGAGGGCCTCCTGGGCCTCTTCCTCAAGGAGCCTGCTGCCGCTTGTGGAAACCATCACCGGGTCCACCACAATGTTGCGGGCCTTCCACTTCACAAGGCTGTCCGCGATCACCTCAATGAGCCGTGCCGAGGACACCATGCCGATCTTCACCGCATCCGGAAAAATATCCTCAAATATACAGTTCAGCTGATTTTCCAGAAATTCCGGCGAGGCCTCCATGATCCCGTAGACGCCTGTGGTATTCTGGGCTGTCAGAGCTGTGACAGCGCTCATGGCGTAGACGCCGTTGGCCTGCATTGTCTTCATGTCCGCCTGGATGCCCGCGCCGCCGCTACAGTCACTCCCGGCTATGGTGAGTACACATTTCATTTTTCGATCTCCTTCATCTCTCTATAATCTGTGATATACACATCTGCCGCTGCCCGGATCTGCTCCATCTCCTCCGCGGCGGACGCATCTTCCATGGCAACAGTGTAAAATCCCGCCTCCCTGGCATTCTGTATCCCCTTCAGGATATCCTCAAATACAATGCTGCTGCCTGGCTTCGTTCCCAGCCTATCTGCCGCCAGACAGTACACCTCCGGCGTGTCTTTGCCGTGGGGCGTCTCCGAGGACAGGGCAAAGGCGTGAAAATAATCATAAATGCCGTTATTTTTCAAGGCCGCCTCAAAGAGAACCGGCTCCGAGGATGTTGCGGCGGCAATCTTCACCCCCGCTCTGTGGAGATATTCCAGGTACTCCGCCGCGTGAGGCTTAAGCCCGATCTCCCGCTCGTACATTCCTTTTGCCAGGGCAAACCACTCCTCCATGATGGCCGCCTCGCTCTCCTCCATGGCATACCGCTTCTTTGTGTAGGCAGCTGCCTGGGGGAAATTCATATTGGTCAGTGCCTTCAGATAACTCTCCTCAATGGGAAGCCCGTGCCGGGTCAGGAACCTGCCATCCACGCTCTCCCAGATCCACATGGAGTCCAGGATGGTTCCGTCCAGGTCAAACACCGCGCCCTCCCACATTTTCCCGTTGTATTTTATCATCTTCCGGTTCCTCTCCTGTCCTTCTCTTTTCAGCTGCGGAAACCTTCCGACAGCTCCCGGGCTGCCGCCTCTATGTCCTTCGCCGCGATCACAGCGGACACCACGGCCAGGCCGTCGATGCCGATGCCTTTAAAGTTCTGATAGGTCTGCTGGTTGATGCCGCCGATAACCACAATAGGAAGGTCAACACTCTCCCGTATCTTAAGGAGCTCCTCCCGGGAAGTCACATCTGCGTCCTCCTTCGTGCTGGTGGCGTACATGGCTCCCACGCCCAGGTAGTCCGCCCCGTCCGCAGACGCCCGGACAGCCTCCTCCACGCAGCCGGCGGAGACGCCTACGATCTTGTCCGGCCCCAGTATCCTTCTGACTTCCTTTGCCGGCAGATCGTCCTGCCCCACATGGACGCCGTCCGCGTCCACCGCCAGGGCAATATCCACCCGGTCGTTGATGATAAGGGGCACCCGGTACTTGTCCGTGATCTCCTTGATCCTCTTTGCCGTCTCATAAAACTCCAGGGATGTACAGTCCTTCTCCCGCAACTGCACCACCGTGCAGCCGCCTCTGACTGCCTGTTCCACCGCTTCCTCCAGGGTGTCTGTGCTCATAAGCCCCCGGTCCGTGCACAGATACAATGTATAGTCAATCTTATCTTTCTTCAATCTTCGCTCTCTCCCTTATGATTTTTTCACTCAGATTTCCCACAGCGTCAAGAAGCGCCATGTGAAAGCTGCCGCAGCCTATGTGTCCCGCTTTCTCAAAAGCCAGCTCCCCGGCAATACCCATGGCAGCCAGGGCCGCGCTGACTGCTGTGAGCGGATCTTTTCCTGCACCGGCAAAGGCGCCGGAAAGGGCGCTGGTCATGCAGCCGGTCCCGGTGACTCTGGCCATCAGAGGGGTGCCTCCATGGATCCGGATCACCCGGCTTCCGTCTGTCACCACATCCACCGAGCCTGTGACAGCCACTGTGCAGCCCAGTCTCTCCGCCGCGGCCAGAGCCGCCTCTGTCCTGTCCCTTCCCTGGTCCGCCTCGGACACGTCTACTCCCTTTTCGCAAAAGTCCAGCCCTGCCGCAAAAGAGATCTCCGACACATTGCCCCGCAGGATGTCCACCTTGACTTCTCTGATGATCTGCGCCGCCATCTCTCTTCGGAGGCAGGATGCGCCGGCTCCCACCGGGTCCAGGATCACAGGAATCCCCGCTTCATTGGCGCTCTTCCCGGCCCGGACCATGGCCTCCAGCTTTCTCCTGGAAGGCGTACCCATATTAAGGACAAGGGCAGATGCGGACGCAGCGATCTCCCCTGTCTCCTCCGGGTCATCGGCCATGATGGGGGACGCTCCGATGGCAAGGAGGATATTGGCACAGTCATTAGCTGTCACATAGTTGGTGATGCAGTGGACAAGGGGCCGTTTCCTCTGCAGCTCTTCCACCAGAAGAGCCGCACGGACGGCCATGGTCTCTGCCTTATTTTCCCGTTTCTTGTCCTTCTCTGTCATAGTCCCGCGCATCCTGCTCTCCTCTCCGCTTTCATCCTGCTTTTCCTTTTTTACACTAATTCAGGAAGGCCTCCACGATCACGCCTTCGGCCTCCTCCTCCGTCATACCAAAGGTCCTGAGCTTGATGAGCTGCTCGTTGTTGATCCTTCCGATGGCCGCCTCATGGATGATGGCTGCGTCCAGATGGCGGGCATCGATCTCCGGAATGGAGCGCACCTGCGCTTCGTCCATAATGATGGAATCGCACTGGATGTGGGCGTGGCATTTGGCCTCCCCCACAGCCCTGGGATGGAAGACCTGTGTGGAATTTCCCTTTGCCACAGATCTGGAAATGATCTGCGCAGAGCTGTCCTCCCCTCTCATGTACACGGCCATATTGGACTCTGCCTTCTGCCTGTCATGGGTCATCAGCTTCTCCACCACATAGAGCTTTGCGCCTGCCCCCATGGTCACCTCGGTCTCCCGGACTGTGGAGTCCACGCCTCTGATCTGAGCTGTGTCCAGTGTAAATACGGATTCATCCTCCATATAGATCCTGGTCACCGGGTTCAGAACGCGGGCTCCTGTTCCTTCGCCCTCCCCGTAGTGTTTTTCTTCGTAGCGCACATTGGCGCCTTTCCCTACATGGAAGGCATGGATGCCGTCATGCCGGCTCTCATTGCAACCGCTGTTATGGATACCGCATCCTGCCACGATGGTGACATCCGCGCCATCCGCAATGTAAAAATCATTGTAGACAATGTCCGTCATTCCGGAAGTACTCACTACCACAGGAATGTGTACCTGCTCTCCTTTTGTATTTCCGTCAATGTACACATCGATTCCCGGCTTGTCTTCCTTTTTCTTGATCTTGATGTGCTCCGTGCTTCCATGGCACAGGGAAACTCCGTTCTGCCTGAGATTGAAGGCGCCTTCCTGCTTGAAACCGGAGCCGCTGTCTATCTGTCTTAACACCTGTTCTGTGATCTTGTCCAATAATGCTGGCATCTGTCATCTTCTCCTCTCTTTATGCTTCTCGCTCTGCTGCCGGCTTACTGCCGGTCCATGCATGTGCAGGACGGCTCTTCCCTCAGAAGTGAGGGGAGCACTTCCTCCCTGGGGCCGATATTCTTGATCCGGCCGTCGTCGATGACCATGATCCTGTCCGCCATGCGGATGATCCGCTCCTGGTGGGAGATCAGGATCAGCATCTGGTCTTTCTTTTCATGGATCCGCTCAAACTGCTGTATGAGCATGGAAAAGCTCCACAGGTCGATCCCCGCCTCAGGCTCGTCAAAAATGCACAGCTTGTGGCTCTTGGCAAGTACTGTGGCGATCTCGATCCTCTTCATCTCGCCCCCGGACAGGGTACCATCGATCTCCCGTTTCAGGTACTCTTTGGCACACAGTCCCACGGCGCTCAGCATCCGGCAGGCCACCTGCTCCGGAAGCTGCTCTCCCGCTGCCAGGCAGAGCAGACGCTCCACAGTCATGCCCTTGAACCGTGGCGGCTGCTGAAAGGCAAAACCGATCCCTGCCTTGGCCCGGTGATCTATGTCATAATCGGATATGTCCTCTCCGTCCAGGATGATCTGTCCCGCATCCGCCTTCTCGATTCCCATAAGTACCTTTGCCAGAGTGGATTTCCCTCCCCCGTTGGGCCCTGTGATGACCAGCATTTCTCCGTTCTCCACGGTAAAGCTGATATCTTTTACGATACTTCTCTCCACCCCGTTTTCGTTCACTTTAAAAGTCAGGTTCTTCACTTCAAGCATGTTCCTGATCTCCTTTCTTTTGCTGCATATTCAAGTACAGTCCTTCCGCTTCCCCTGCCTCGCGCACCAGTTCCCGGTATTTTCCCGGCGAAACGCCGGCGCTCTCCCGAAACCGCTTCACAAAGTAGCTCATATTGTTGAACCCACAGGAAAAACAGATCGCTGTGATACTGTCATCCGTTGTTTCCAGCTGCCGCATGGCCTGTCTGATCCGATAGCTGTTCAGATAACTCTTCGGGCTCTGCCCTGTGATCTTCTGAAAGCACCTGAAACACTCTGTCCTGCTGATATGCACCTGTGCTGCTACATCCTCCACCGTGATATCTTCGCTGTAGTGTTCCTGTATAAACTGCAGAATCTTCCGGGCTCTCTCCTCATAGACGATCTCGCGGGATGTCTTTTCCTCTGCATCCTGCTCTCTGGCACAGTTTCTGATGAAAATCTCCCACGCCTGGGAAAGCTGGTTTCTGAGAGTCATCTCTGTCAGCCATCCGTCCTCCCTGCTCAGGCAGTAGATCCTGCGCAGACAGACCAGCAGCTCCTCCTGCCAACCGCCGGTGCGGCGCAGCGGCTCCCCGCGCATCCTGGCATCTTCCATGACCGGTTCAATGAATTTGCGGAAGATCAAGTTCTCCGTCCCCCCGGAAAGGAACTGGGGAAGAAAGACAATGGATATGCTCTCACTGTCCTCACATTTTCCCAGAACCCGGTACATGTGGAGCACACCAGAGTTGATAAAAATCCCCTCCCCTGCTCCGATCCTGTACCTCTTTTCATTCAGCCCGCACTCCAAAGATCCCTTGAGGGCCACCGTAAACTCCATCTCAGCGTGGCAGTGCCAGTCCTCAAGATGATCCCGAAAATGAGAGAAATCATTATAATATACCTGAAAAGGGAACTCTCTGGTCCCGTGCTCCTGTATCTCACACATCTTCTGATCCACCAGGATCTGGCCCTGGCTGCGCAGATAGCTCACGTACGTCCCCTCCTTCATCAGTTTTGGTACAAATGTTATATGAAATACTCTGATTCTGACAAACACTGGATAATTCCGGCACTATAATTATATAGGATGTGTCCGGCATGTCAAGTGACCCCGGGGAATTGCACAGTACTGTACCAAAAAAGCAGCGCCGCTACAGCGCTGCCTTTCTGTAAGTCTCTCCTGTCTCCACATCTTTCCAGAAAAAGACACCATCCTCAAGCACCATGTAACTGTGAGCACTGTTCTCCTTCGGGATCGACACAGAGCCCGGATTGATATAGTATTTCCCGTCAAACTCCTCCAGTACCGGCACGTGGGTGTGACCGTGCAGGAGCACATCTCCCTGTTTCAGCATCGGCGGATTGGCTGTGTTGTGCTGGTGCCCGTGAGTCGCAAAGATCATCCGATTCCCTGCGTACAAAATGCAGTAATCTGCCAGGATCGGAAATTCCAGTACCATCTGGTCCACTTCCGTGTCACAATTGCCGCGGACACACAGGATCTCCTCCTTCATCTCATTGAGCATGGCCAGCACCTCTTTCGGCGCGTACTCACGGGGCAGGTCGTTCCTTGGGCCGTGATAGAGGATGTCTCCCAAAAGCAGCAGCTTATCCGGCTTCTCCTCCCTGTATCTCTCCAGGAGGCTCCGACAGTAATAGGCGCTCCCGTGTATGTCTGATGCGATCAGTATCTTCATTTCCTGTTCTCTCCTTCTTTCAGCTTGTCATATATTTTGTCTACGTCATAATCCGGGGCATAGTCCGCGGCGGCTTCGCAGATGAGACGTATCTTTTCCTCCGGCTCTTCCAGTGCCTCAGAAATCTCAGACACCCCTTTGTTTTTTCCCAGCTTCTTGCACACAACAGAAATAATCTGCTTCTCCGCCCCGGCTGCAAGTCCTTTTTCTTCCGACTCCCGGAGTTCATCTGCAAACAACTCTCTCAGCGCTTCGCACATATTTTTCTCCTCCTTTACGTTCTCCCAGTTGGCCCTGATAATGAGGTCCATGGCAGCCTGATACCACCTGGAATGGCTGTGCTCTTCATAGCGTTTCATCAGTTCCTCAATCTCGTTTCCCCTTTTCAGATTTCCTCTTAAATGCTGCATCCAGTAGTTATTCTCCGGTGACAATCGGGGCGGGATCAGAAGCTGCATGGGAACGGGATCCCCCTCCAAATAGTAGATCCCCTCCTCTATCCTTCTTACCTTGATTTTCCGGACCTCTTCCAGCTCGATACGCAGGGCAGCGGCAAATGCCGGAGAGTAACCGGCGTTCTTCTTTGACACGGCAGACGCCGCATGAGAATATGAGAAAAATAATGCCTGCAAACAGAATAGCATACTTCCCCTGCCGCCGCAAGAATATGTGACATAAAATTTTCTCATTAAAAAGAGCAGGGCGCTGTCCGCGCCCCGCCCGCATGTCTTATATCTTATGTCTTAGTCAACCGGCTTTGTCTCGTCCGCGATATACTCGAAGAAATCAAAGTCCGCACAGTGCTGATGTTTCACTCTGTCCGCGCAGGTCAGGCCCACCATAGTGCCTGTGAACTCCCCGTACTGACAGTACTCATCAGAGAATTTTGCCGTGTCAAAGATCCGGCCGATCTTTGTGTACGTCTCCCCGTCATAGCTCCACTCGAACCAGGATTTTCTTCCCTGGATCCAGAGACGCAGGTAGATGGGACGGTCCTCCACCGGGATCCTTGTGTTCAGAAACTCTGTCTTCACGCCGTTTTCCAGGTGGATGATAGACAGGGCGCTGCCTCCCAGAGTCTCGCTGTAATATTTGCGCAGGTTAATGTAGTTCATATTGTCGTAGTAGAGGATAAGTCCCGCGCTGTGCTGGTGCACTTCCGGCTGGAATTCCATCTTTGTGGTGATCCGTGCGTAGACGCTGGTCAGCTTTCTGGCAAGGATGCTGACCTTGTTAAGAGATGTCCTGGACTCCTGGCCGCGGAGACGCACCCAGCCCGGACGGGCCTTCACATCTGCAAAGCGCCAGGGCATGATCCGGGGCGCATAGTACCAGTTGCCCAGCTCGCCGCTGTCGAAATCGTCAAAGTCGGGCACTTTTGGAAGCGGGCACTGCGGCAGAGAGCTCTCCTGTGTCTCCTCCTGGGCCAGGTTGCTGCCACTGTCCGTCCTAAGCCATCCATCATCGGTCCACTTCATCTTCTGGATAGCTGTCTCACGCCCCAGCGTGCAGCACAGTTCCGGCACAAAGGGCCTGGAAGTATGGTACACCATGTACACCTCTCCGTCCGGTGTCTCCACGTAGCTGCCATGTCCGGCTTTCTGCAGGACAGAGCCGGGATTGTAGTATTTAGGCTTCAGATGATCCGGGTTGTGCCTCTCATAGGACTCTCCCGGCACGGAGGTGAGAATGGGATTTGTGGGATCCTTCACATAGGGGCCCCACACGTTTTCTGACCGTCCCATGGTGACACAGTGATTGTAGCCCGTACCGCCCTCCGCGCACATAATATAGTAATAACCGTTCCGCTTCGTCAGATGAGGCGCCTCGATGCAGCCTCTGTCCGTGCCGCCGTTCCAGATCCGCTTCGGATAGCCTATGATCTCTTTCTTCTGCGGATCATATTCCACCATACAGATGGCGCCCGGCTTTTCGTATCCTTCCCTTGTCTCCCACTCCAGGGCCACCACATATTTGCGGCCGTCATCATCATGGAAAAGGGATGCGTCAAATCCCGAAGAATGGAGGTACACAGGCTCGCTCCACGGACCTCTGATATCCTTTGCTGTGATGAGGAAATTATCCACATCAAAGTATCTGGCGTTCATGGAGTTCATGACGCCGTACACCACATAGAAAAGATCTTCCTCCTCACAGTAGGTCAGACAGGGTGCCCACAGGCCTTTTGCGGAGGGGAGTTTCTTCAGATCCACCTTCTCGTCGTCGGTGATCACATGAGTGTAAAGCTCCCAGTGTTTCAGATCGCGGGAATGATAGACGGGAAGCCCCGGCATCCACTCGAACGTGGATACTACGAGATAGTAGTCCTCCCCTTTTCTGCATATACACGGATCCGGATTAAATCCGGGAATGATTGGATTTGTTATCATGTCTTTCTTCTCCTTCTACGCTTCTTTTTCCTTTTTTCCGCTGTTTTTTATCACACAGCTTGCGATGGCTCTGGGCTCCAGGGAAATGCGGCAGAGTTCTCCCTCCATGCGGATCACTGCCGGCAGCTTTTCGTCCGACTTATTCATAAAAATGCAGACGATATCACCGGAAGGATTTCTCCAGGCTGTCACATCCAGCTTCTCTGTGTATCTGGTGTGGGTGATGCGGACGGCCCCGGCCTCGATAAAGTGGGCGAAATGCCAGTAGTAACGGCAGATCCTCCGCTCCTCCAGCCGTTTCTCATCCTCGTGGTAAAGGTAGGGTGAGTCGCAGAAATTATTCTGGTGGTTGGGGCCGCCTTCCCCGTCCAGCAGGATATTCCAGTCATAGAAAGCCTGCATGCCGTGATTCAGATTTCCGATCATATCGTGGGAGAGGCGAATGGCGTTCTCTGTCTCCATGTCCTTGTCGTACTTGCCAAACTCCAGGCAGCTCTCAGACAGGATCAGCTTCTTGTCCGGGTACATCTGGCGCACCAGATCCAGGGCCTCAAAGTGGTCCCCGCTGTACCAGTGGAATGCAAGGCCTGTGATCATGTCATCTGTCTCCTTATCGATCAGTCCGCTGGCACGCTCAAAGAGCCTCTCTTTGTTGTGGTCCCAGCCGAAAATCTCCACATGTTCCAGCCCTCTTTTTTTCATCTCCGGATAGAGGTGGTCCCTCAGGAATTCCTTTTCCTCCTCCACTGTGTAGACGCAGGAGTCCCAGGTCTGCACAGCGGCGGGCTCATTCTGGAGGGACATGCGCTCCACCTCATAGCCTCTCTTTTCAAACTCTTCTATATACCGGCAGAGATACCGGGCCCATCTTTCGTAGTACTCCTTTTTCAGGGAGCCGCCCCCGATGCGGCTTCCGTTTGTCTTCATGAATTCCGGCGGGGACCAGGCGGAGAGCATCACCTTCAGCTTCTTTCCCGCTCTCTGCTGCGCCGCCCCAAGAAGAGGGATCATATATTTTTCCGTGTGGGCAAAGGAAAATGTATCCAGGTTCTCGTCCTCTTCATCCTCCACAGCCGAGTAGAGCCGGGTGGAGAAATCACAGCTGTCCATGTGGAGGCGAACCCGGTCATAGTGCATGCCCTCCTCCCCGAAATACATATCCAGCATCTCTTTCTGCTGTTCTTTGTCCATCAGGGAAAAGACATAGCCGGCGGCATCTGTGACGGCTCCGCCAAAGCCTTCCATGGTCTGGTATGTGAGGCCGGGATACAGGTTCACCACTTCATTTTCCGTCCCGTCCTCCGGGACAAAATCATATACTTCCATCTTTTTGTCCGGATAGATCTTCTCCGGGCTTTCTGTCATATATAAACGCACGTTTGTCTCCTCCGCTATTTTTCTCTCAGGATCAGTACATCCCAGTCTTTCAGATGTATGCGGTCATCCCGCCGGTAGCTCTTTCCTGTCAGAACATCCTCTGCCAGATCCCAGGGGCATGTAATGTCCCGCTCCTCCTGGCTGTAGTGCAGTACGTAATGCAGGTCTGCTCCTTCTTTTGTCCTGCCGCTTCTTATGGCCACAGGCCACGTGTACGCCGGAAGGGGGATTTTTGCATCTTTTGCCGCCTTCTGGTACACCTCTTTGAGAAGCTCTTTTTCTGTAAAGCATCCCACATACCAGGCTGCTCCGTTTCCGTAAGCATTTCTTGTGATCCCTGCGTACTCTCCCCAGTACGGGTGCTCATAGCCGGCTTCCCGGCCTGCGCTTTCCGGCTTCATAAGCTCCATAAAGTACTGGATCTTCTCTCCTTTGATCATGGCCCTGCCGGGTTCCGTGAACTGGTTGTAGGTCATGCCGAAGCAGTCTGTCAGACCGTGGGGCTGGGCATCCGGGTACACGCTGGCCTGCTCATCTGACACGAAGGAACGAAAAGAGCTGACAAGAACGCCGCCCCGTTTTACAAAGGCGTCCAGACGCCGGATGAGGTCCTCTCCGGCGCAGTAGAGAGCCGGGGTAACGATCATATCGTACCGGTCTTCCTTCAGCGCGTGCACATCCACTACGTCGCACTCCAGGTTCATCTCGTAAAGGCTGTCGTACATCCACCGCACCACATCGTTGTAGCTTAAGTCCCTGTCAATGGGGAACCACTTGAGGGCTGTGAGGGAGCGGTTGTCCACCAGCAGGGCGATCCTGTTTTTCTTTGTGAAGCCTGCCAGTTCTTCCGCGTGCTCCTTCCACTCCCGGCCAATGACGCAGGCTTCCCGGTAGGTGGGATTGGACTGAAGGTCGTGGCTTAAAAGTCCCCGCCAGTATGTCTCATAGCCGTTGTGGATGGAGTGCCAGTTCCAGTACATCTCCCCTGCCGCCCCGCTGGCCAGATGGCTGTAGGCGTGGAGGCGGAGCTGTCCCGGGTAGGGCGTCCAGTATTTAAAGGCCTGGGCCTGGCATTCCAGCACCAGGTAATTTCCATCCTTCAGACTGCGGATGGAGTCCCCGCCAAAAGCGATCTCTGCTCCAGTCAGATCGTCCTGGGTGGGGTGGTAGATGTCCGTCCCCGCAATGTCCAGGCACCGGGATGCCTCCTGGTGGTTCAGATCCGGCTGCACCCCGTAGGAGTAGCCGTCCTGGGCAATGTCCGCCCCGAACTTCTTCCACTCAAAATCCAGATTGTGGGTGATGAACTGGTCCTCTCTTTTATACTCCCGCACAAGGTCCGCCTGCCAGGCGAGGAAGCGGGCCGCCACGGTCCTCTTGAAGGCCTCGTACTCTCCCACCAAACCGCCGTTGACGCAGCCTCTCATATCCGGCAGATCGTCCCAGCTGTGGATGGAATTGCTCCAGTAGGACAGATAGAAGGTTCTGTTAAATGTATCTGTATCTTTGTATTTCTCTTGCAGATGTTCCCGGAAAAGACGCTGCATCTCCTCCCCGTCATTTCCGTAGTGCTTTGTCTCATTGTCGATCTGAAATCCGATCACAGAAGGATGAAAAGCTGTGTGCTCCAGAAGCCTCCGGATCACTCTCTCCCCGTAATGCAGGTATGTGGGATTGAGTATATCGAAGATCTGCCGGTGCCCGTAGGCGGCTTTTCCCTCTTTTGTGGTGACCATGATATCCGGGTCTTTTTTTACAAGCCAGGAGGGGACCGCGTAGGTGGGGGTGCCGATGATCACCTTCATGCCTGTCTCCTCTGCCTTCTTTAAGACCTTATCAATATAAGAGAAATCGAAGACGCCGTCTTCCTTCTCCAGAGTGCTCCAGGTAGACTCCGCAATGCGCACCACGTTCATCCCGGCCTTTTCCATCATGTCAAAATCTTCATCTATTCTGTCCCAGGGCATATACTCCGGGTAATACGCTGTCCCAAAAAGCAGTTCTTTCCTCTCCATAATCCCTCCATATTGCAGACAAAGGATGCCGCGTGAACGCCATCCTTTGCCAAATTGCCAGATTTATTTTCTGCCGCCTGTCAGAGGCCGCTTTATATTTTTTAGTTGTCTCCTCTGTGCTTTCCTGCTTCCAGATCTGCCACAACCTGCCCGTAATACTTGTCCAGGTTGAACATAGCCATGCAGATGACACAGATCACGGATGTGATAACCGGTACCCATGCAAATGCCACAGTGATGGATGAAAGTGCAGATGCACTCTGTACTTCCAGGGCGGCGTCAAATCCGCCTGCATCCAGGATCCATCCAAGAGCAGCCGTACCGATACCAGATCCCACCTTCATACAGAAGGAAGAAGCAGCATTTCCCATGCCGGCTGTGCCGTATCCATTATACCACTCGCCGTAGGTAATTGCATCCTGCAGGCATCCGAACATGGTCGCTCCGCCGCATCCGAAGCCGATACCTTTGATGACAGATGATGCACAGATGATGCTGTAGTCTGTGGAGATACCGGAGATGACAAATCCAACTGTTGCGATGGCCATACCTGCCATGAACAGGTTTCTCTTGCTCACCTTCTTCATAAGGAACGGTGTAATGAACAGAGTAATGATCTGCGCGATGGAGAGCAGGTTGGATACCATTGCGTAGTATCCGTCGTTGCCCATGTTGTACATAGTAAAGTAAACGGCTGATCCGAAGAATGTGGACATCATAAAGTACATGGCAAACACGCTGATGACCATTAAGATCCAGTATTTATTTTTCACAAGTCCCTTCAGACCTTTGATAAAGGAGACTGTCTCACCTTTTCCGTCTGCTCCGCCTTCTACGACTCTCTCTTTACAGGTAAAGAACATAAACATATTGAGGATGACAAAGACGATCATCAGAACCACAAAAGTCAGTGTCCAGCCTCTCTGTGTGTAGGCATCCCCGCCGCCGAAGAAACCTGTCATCTTCAGAACCACTGTGTTGATGGTCATGGTTCCGGCTGTGGCCAGAAGGTTACGGAAGTTTCCGAGAAGACCTCTCTCGTACTGGTCTCTTGTCATCAGTCCCTGCATGGTAGCGTAGGGAACATTGATTCCTGTATAGAAAATGGTGGAAACAAGGTTGTATGTAAGGAACATGTATGCGATCTGTACAGGGCCTGCAAAGCTGGAGGGCACGCTGAACATCAGCACGGTACATACAGCAAGAGGGATGCACAGTCTTGCGATCCAGGGACGGGCCTTGCCCCATTTACTGTGGGTATGGTCAACGATATATCCCATAGCAAGGTCTGAAAGACCATCCAGGATCTTGGAGACAGCGATGATGGAGGCTGCCGCCGCTGCACTGGCTCCCACTACATTTGTATAATATACAAGGAGAAATGCACTGATGGCAGAATATACCAGGTTTCCCGCATAGTCTCCGATACCGTAGGCAAACCTCTCAAGGAATGAAAGCTTTGCGTTGGGGTTCATATCTGTTGTCTTATTCATTGTTCTCTCTTCCTTTCACTTTACTCTCTTATGCTTCCTCAACCGGGAACCATCCAAAGTCCACGCAGCGTCCCAGGTCCCAGCTGTCCCAGCCTACCCAGCCGGGTGTGTTCACTGTGTCTGTGAGAAGCTTCCAGCTCCAGTAGAAGTAACCGTTTCCGGCCTTCCATGCCTCAAGCTGCGCCTTTGCGACTGCATTGTAGATTTCTTTCTTCTGCCCGTCGCTGACCACCTCCTGGTCCAGCCCCTCTACACCGTTTAAGACAGTCTGTCCCCCCTTTGTGTCCTGTCCCACTGCAAGAGAGTTGAAGAGGCACCACTCGCCGCAGATCACCGGGAAATACTCCTTCATCTCCTCGATGTCCTTCTGCAGGTTCTCCACATAGCCGACGTAGCCTTCCACAGTCTGCTCACAGCCGTACAGCTCTGCCATCATGAGGTACTGGTGGGTATCCAGGACCACGCCCCTGTATTTATCCTCACGCATGAAATCCTTCCATGCCTTCAGGCGGAACGCGTCGTGGAACACCACGTACTTGTCCTCCGGCATGTGTTTGCGGATCCTGTCATAGGCGTCCAGATAGAACTGGCGGATGAACTCGATGGTGTTGGGCTTTGACCTTGCGCCCCTCTCTGCGTCCACTGCCGGATAGCGCTCCTGCACGTGCATGCCTTCCCACATGTCCTCGAGCACCGGCTCGTTGATGATCTCAATGCCCCACAGTCCTTTTCTCTGGCCGTACCGCTCTGCCAGTCTCTCCAGCACGCTGAGCTCAAACTCCACCTCGTCCGGCTGCTGTGACCAGATGCACACGCCGCTCTCGCCGCCGTTGTCAAAGCCGTTCTGGCTGCCCGGCGCCGTATGGAGGTCGATGAGGATCTGAAGTCCGTACCGCTCTGCCCAGTTGAAGGCATTGTCCAGCTCTCCGATGCAGCCGATGAAGGGCTCTCTGTCCCCGAAGATAAAATAGGGAACCGGGATGCGGACCGTGTCCAGTCCCAGGCTCTTGATCCTTGTAAAGTCTCTCTCTGTAATGTACTCAGATCTGTGCATCTTCATGCGGGCCTCGTACACCTCCTTCGGCAGCTGGAGCGGGAGATTGTGCTCGTCCTCAGCTGTTGTTCCCTCGAATAATCCGGGGCTCATCCATTTCTCCAGGACAAGCCAGTTTCCAAGATTCACGCCTTTTACCTGCATGTCTTTCACTTTCCTTTCTTTCATGTTTTCTGAGCAAGCCTTTATCTGTCTCTTTCTGTTGGTTATTTTAGTCTCACGCGGAGTCATTTTATATTATCATTCTCAGTTTTTTGTCACTTTTCACGGAAAAACTTTTGTGATATGATCATACTGTCACAAAGTGCGTAAACACCGCGCAGAAAGGAACTTACAGATGAATACAGAATATCTGATGCAGTATATATCTTACGGCCTACACACCATGGTAAAAATGTGGAACCGCTCCCCGGGGGCCGGCCCTTCCCCGAAAGTCTTTTGCGCAAGAAAAGATCTCCAGGACATCTATCTGACGGAAGACGCGCTTTTCCGTTTCCTGGACAGCCACGAGCAGGGCGGCTCCTACCGCTCCCTGCCTGTGCTTTTCTCTGTAAACAGGGAAATATACTACGCTTTTTCCCCCTCCTGGGACCTGGATTTTCTCATAGGCCCGGTCCGCTTCTCCTCCCCGGTCCGAATGAACCGGGACCTGGAGGCTCTGCCCCTGTCTGAGGAGGATGTGGCCGCCGCGCCGGAGTGTGAGTTCTCTGATTTCGCCTCCCATGTCCTCCTTGTCTACAATCTTCTGCACACCAGCTTCCTCTCCCTGGACGACCTGGTGACCGCCAACTGCATGGACAGTTCCATGGACGACGCCATCATGGAGGACTTTTCCTCCCTGGTCTTTGACCGGAGGGAGCAGGAGCAGCCCCACAATCCTTACGACCAGGAGCTGCGGGAATTTTCCAGCATCGAGCACGGGGATATAGAAATGCTGCGAAGGAGCCTGCAGGAGGACTACACAGGCAAGATCGGGACACTGGCCAAAGACGAGGTCCGCCACATGCGCAACCGGGGCATTGTGGTGGTCACGCTGGCAAGCCGTGCGGCCATCAGAGGCGGCCTGCTGCCGGAGGTGTCCTTCTCCATGAGCGACGTCTTCATCCAGCGCCTGGAGGAGGAGTCAGACACGGCTGTCCTGCTGAACATGATGCACCAGTTCGAGTTCAAATATACGGAGATGGTGGCGGACTTAAATTCCCAGAAGGCGGGCCGGCCAAGGAAAGACCAGAACCCCAGGGTGGACCAGTGCAAGGACTATATATTCAAGCATCTCCATGAAAAAATCCGCATCCAGGACATTGCCGACGAGCTGTACCTGAACGCGAATTATCTGTCCGAGATCTTCCGTCAGTATGAGGGCCTCACCATCACGGAGTTCATCCTCCAGGAAAAGGTAGGGCTGACAAAAAACCTGCTCTCCTACTCTCCCTACTCCTACAGTGAGATCGCCGCCTACCTGGGCTTTTCTTCCCAGAGCCACCTGGGAAAGACCTTCAAGAAGCACACCGGCATGACGCTGAAGCAGTACAGGGATCAGTACGGCGTGCGGGAATTCTGAGTTCCCCTCACGGCCATGGAAAAGGCAGGCTTAAGAAAGCCTGCCTTTAAAATCCTCATAGCCGAACCGGCGCACCAGCTCCCTGCTCCCGTCCTCCCTCTCAAGGACAATGTCCGGAAGGGCCATGCCGTTGAATGTATTGTTTTTTACCATGGAGTAGATGGCCATGTCCTGGAACTCCAGCACGTCCCCGGTCTCCAAGGGCCGGTCAAAGGAGTAGTCTCCGATCACATCCCCCGCCAGACAGGTGGGGCCTGCCAGACGGTATGTAAAAGGCTTTTCGCCCGGAAGGCCTGCCCCGGAAAGGGGCGGGCGGTAGGGCATCTCCAGCACGTCCGGCATATGGCAGGCGGCGGAGGCGTCCAGGATGGCTGTCTGCACGCCGTTTTCCGTGATCTCCAGCACACTGGTCCGAAGCGTCCCGGCCTGCAGCGCCACCGCCTCCCCGGGCTCCAGATAGACTGTCCCTCCGCAGAGCTTCTGCACCCGGCGGATGCACTGCTTCAGCGTCTCCATGTGGTACCCCGGGCGGGTGATGTGATGTCCTCCGCCCATGTTCACCCACTTCATCTTCGCCATGTACACGCCGAACTTTTCCACCACTGCATCCAGGGTCACTGCCAGGGCGTCCGCGTCCTGCTCGCACAGAGTGTGGAAATGCAGCCCCTCTATCCCCTCCAGCAGGTCCGGCGTCTCCGCAAGGGCCCTCTCAAGCTGGGAGAGGGTAGTCCCCAGCCGGGAGCCGGGGGCACAGGGATCGTAGATGGCGTGGTCCTCCTGGGTGGAGCACTCCGGATTGACACGAAGTCCCGGGCTCCTCCCCGCCGCCAGGATCTGCCTCTTGTATCTCCGTATCTGCTGGGGGGAGTTGAGGACTACGTGTCCGCAAAGGGAGAGGATTTCGCCCATCTCCTCCTCCCGGTAGGCGGGGGAGAAGATGTGGTTCTCCTTCCCCATGCACTCCGCCCCCAGCCTGGCCTCGTAGAGGCCGCTGGCTGTGGTCCCTGCCAGATAGTTTCCTATGAGGGGGTAGACCCGGAACATGGAGAAGGCCTTCTGAGCCAGCAGGATCCGGCATCCCGTCTCCCGGGCCAGGCCGGCAAGCTGCTCCAGATTTTCCTTGAGCGCCCGCTCCTGCACGATGTAGCAGGGCGTATGTATCTTGCTTTGTCTCATCTTTCTCTCCTAGTCCACCAGCTCCGGGTCCTCGCTGACCTTCCAGGGAAGTCCCCACTTGTTCAGCGCTTCCATGAACGGATCCGGGTCAAACTCTTCCATATTATACACGCCCGGCTTCTTCCATGTGCCGTTTAAGATCATCATGGCGCCGATCATGGCCGGCACGCCTGTGGTGTAAGCCACTGCCTGGGAGCCCACCTCTTTGTAGCACTCCTGGTGGTCACAGGTATTGTAGATGTAGATCTTCTTCTCTTTTCCGTCCTTCTTTCCCACAAAGATGCAGCCGATGTTTGTCTTTCCCTTTGTCCGCGGTCCCAGGGAGGAGGGATCCGGCAGCACGGCTTTTAAGAACTGCAGGGGCACGATCTCTTTCCCCTCAAACATAATGGGTTCAATGGAGGTCATCCCCACATTCTCCAGGCACCGCAGGTGAGTGAGATAGCTCTCCCCGAATGTCATAAAGAAGCGGATCCTCTTGATGCCAGGGATATTGAGAGCCAGCGACTCGATCTCCTCGTGGTGGAGAAGATACATATCCTTCGGGCCGATCTCCGGGAAGTTGTAGACCCGCTTGATCTCCATGGGCTCTGTCTCCACCCAGTGTCCGTCCTCCCAGTAGGAACCTTTGGCGGACACCTCCCGGATGTTGATCTCCGGGTTGAAGTTGGTGGCAAAGGGATAGCCGTGGTCTCCCGCATTGCAGTCCAGGATGTCGATATAGTTGATCTCGTCAAAATAGTGCTTCAGCGCATAGGCGGAGAACACACTGGTCACTCCCGGGTCAAAACCGCTTCCAAGAAGGGCTGTAAGGCCTGCCTTCTCGTAGGCGTCCCGGTAGGCCCACTGCCATTTGTACTCAAATTTTGCCGTGTCCTCGGGCTCGTAGTTGGCCGTGTCCACATAGTGTACGCCGCAGGCCAGGCAGGCGTCCATGATGTGAAGGTCCTGGTAGGGAAGAGCCAGGTTCAGCACCACCTCCGGCTCCACTTTTCTGATGAGCGCCTTCAGCTCCTCCACATTGTCCGCATCCACCTGGGCGGTGGTGATCTTTGTCTTTGTAGTGCCCTCCAGCTTCTCCTTCAGCGCGTCACACTTGGACACGGTGCGGCTGGCGATGCAGATCTCTGAAAACACCTCGCTGTTCTGGCAGCATTTCTGGATAGCCACGCTGGCCACTCCTCCGCATCCGATGATCAGTACTTTTCCCATTTCTAATATCCTCCTTTTCTTCTCTCTTTTCTATTTTGTTCCAAGGGCGATGAGCATCTCCCTTATGATCTTGCATGCCGCGGCCGTGGAAGCCCCTGTGGGGTCAAAAGGCGGGCTCAGCTCTGTCACGTCGCACCCGATGACCTCTGCCTTCCGGCACACTTCCGTCACGGCTCTCTGCAGCTCCATATAACTTACGCCTCCCGGCTCCGGCGTCCCTGTCCCGGGAAAGACGGACGGGTCCATCACATCCAGGTCCACCGTGAAGTACACCGGGACGCCCTTCAGCTCCTCCAGCGTCTCCCCCAGCCCCTCCAGGGTGAAAGGATGAAGATCCGTGTGTCCCTCCCGGGCCCAGCCAAACTCCGCCCTCTCCCCGGAGCGGATGCCGAACTGGTGGATGCGGCCATCCCCCAGCAGCTCCCAGCACCGCCGAAGGACGCAGGCGTGGGACAGCTCCACCCCCAGGTAATCCTCCCGCAGGTCCGTGTGGGCGTCAAAGTGCAGGATGTGAAGATCCGGATATTTCCGGGCCGCCGCCCGGACACTTCCCAGGGTCACCAGGTGCTCTCCCCCGATGAGGAAGGGCAGCTTCCCGTCCCGGAAGATCTCCCCGGCCGTCTCCTCGATCTGATCCAGCACCTTCTCCGAACTTCCGATGGCCAGCTCCAGATCTCCCATGTCAAAGACCCGGCACTCCTCCAGGCTTCTGTCCTGGTAAGGGCTGTAAGTCTCCAGCCCGTAGGAGTCCGTCCGGATGGCGCCACCGGCAAAGCGGGTCCCCGGCCGGAAGGAGGTGGTGGAGTCAAAGGGCGCCCCGTAAAGGACAATGTCCGCCTCCTCGTATGTACAGTCACATCCCATGTAATCTACAATATTTTTATTCAACATCTTCCAGCAGCTCCTCCACATAGACAGGCAGGGCAAACACCCCTGCGTGCAGTCTTGGTTCATAGTATCTTGTGCGGATGCCTTTCAGCTTCCAGGCCACAGCGTTTAAATCCTCCAGGGGGTGGTACTTCTTCGACGCAAAGCCAAAGAGCCAGTGCCCCGACGGGTAGGAGGGCAGGTGGGCCTGGTACACCCGGCAGATGGGAAAGGTCTCCACGATCCGCTTGTGCATCCGCTGGCACTGGAAAGCCTCCTCCGTGTAAAAAGGACTCTCATTCTGGTTGACCATGATGCCGTCCTCCCGGAGGGCATTGTAGCAGTTCCCGTAAAACTCTTTTGTGAACAGTCCCTCCCCGGGTCCGAAGGGGTTGGGAGAGTCGATGATGATGAGGTCGTACCGGTCCGTCTGGGAACGGATGAACCGCAGGCCGTCCTCGTGGAAGATCTCCACCCTCTCATCGTTGAGACTGCAGGCGATCTCCGGGATATATTTCCGGCAGACCTCCACAAGAAGGGGATCCATCTCCACCACATCGATGTGGCGGATCTCCTCGTACTTGATCAGCTCCCGGACCACACCGCCGTCGCCCCCGCCGATGACAAGCACATCCTCCACATGGGGATGCACCGCCATGGGCACGTGGGTGATCATCTCGTGGTAAATGAATTCATCCTTCTCTGTCAGCATCAGATCCCCGTCCGCCACAAGGATCCGGCCGAACTCCCGGGAGTCCAGCACATCGATCCGCTGGAACTCGCTCTGGGCGCTGAAAAGCTGTTCCTTGATCCGGATGGACAGCTTCACGTCCTCTGTGTGTTCATCTGAAAACCACATTTCCATGGTCTACACGCCTCCCTTCTTCTCTGTGACAACATTGAGCTTCTCGATCTTCTCATCCTCCGGCCCGGTCATGGAGCAGCCTTTCTCCTTGGCGTAGAGGATGTACTCGATGATCTCGTCCGTGATCTCCTCCCCCGGCGCCAGGATGGGAATCCCCGGCGGATAGCACATGACGAACTCACTGCAGATCCGCCCCTCCGCCTCCTGGATGGGGAGCTGTTCCTTGGGCGCGTAGAAGGACTCCTGGGGCGTCATCACCACCCGGGGCGGTATGTACTCCTGGGAGAGCATGCCTGTCTTGTCCTTCTGGTAACGCCGCTTGATGTCCGCCAGGGCGCTGACCAGGCGCTCCACCTCCTGCTTCCTGTCGCCGATGGACAGGTAAGCCAGCATGTTTCCCAGATCCCCGAACTCGATCTGGATGTCGTACTCATCCCGCAGGATGTCGTACACCTCAATGCCGGCCAGACCAATGTCCAGGGTGTGTACAGACAGCTTCGTGGGGTCGAAGGCATAGACGCTGTCCCGGTTCACCAGCTCATCGCCAAAGGCATAGTAGCCGCCGATGCGGTTGATCTCCTCCCGCGCGTACTCTGCCAGCTCCGCCACCCTGGCAAAGGCCTCCCGCCCCCGCAGGGCCAGATTTCTCCTGGAGATATCCAGGCTGGCAAGCAGCAGGTAGGAGGCGCTGGTCGTCTGGGTCAGATTGATGATCTGCCGCACATAGCCGGGGTGCATGTCCTTCCCCACAAGGAGGAGGGAGCTCTGGGTCAGGCTCCCGCCGGACTTGTGCATGCTCACCGACGCCATATCCGCCCCTGCGGCCATGGCTGTCACAGGGAAGTTTTCCCCGAAGTAAAAGTGGGTGCCGTGGGCCTCGTCCACCAGCACCTTCATGCCGTGGCTGTGGGCCGCCTCCACAATGGTCCGAAGATCGGAGCAGATGCCGTAGTATGTGGGGTTGTTCACAAACACGGCCACCGCGTCCGGGTTGTCGCGGATGGCCTGCTCCACCTGCTCCACTTTCATGCCAAGGGAGATCCCCAGATGCCGGTCCACATCCGGGTTCACATACACCGGCCTTGCGCCGCACAGGACAAGGGCATTGATAATGCTCCTGTGGACATTCCTCGGCATGATGATCTTATCCCCCTTTTTACAGCAGGCCAGGGCCATGCTCTGGACCGCCGATGTGGTGCCGCCCACCATGAGAAAGGCGTGGGCCGCCCCGAAGGCCTCCGCCGCCAGCTCCTCCGCCGCCTTGATCACAGAGACCGGATGGCACAGATTGTCCAGCGGCTTCATGGAGTTTACATCGATATTGACGCACCTGTCCCCCAGAAGCTCTGAGAGCTCCGGGTTCCCTCTTCCCCTCTTGTGCCCCGGCACGTCAAAGGGCACGATCCGCATCCTCCGGAACTGCTCCAGCGCCTCGTAGATGGGGGCATCCTCCTGTACATATTTTTTCATGCTTCACTCACTCCTTCCTGCAGCGCCTGCGGTCCCGCCGGAGGACTCTTATCCTGCCCGGGCGTCCCAGGGACTTTCCGGCAGAACAAAAAAACGCAGGCAGAAGGGCACCTTCCACTTGCGTTTCATCACTCTATCACAAATATACATACAGACACACCCGCAGAAAAATCCTTTCGCGTTTCCTGGTGTCATGTTATGGACAGATATGGGACCTTTTAGAGTCTATATAGCAAATATTTTTACTTTTACTACTCTTATTGACCGTTTCACAAGTTTTGTATGCCTTTTTGCACACTGGTTATAAAGTAACCAACTTATAAAATTTGAGCTTCTAACTCAATCAATAAGGCAGCCTGTCTCTCTGCTGCCGAAAAAATATTTGCATGGAAGCCATATCTGTTTTCCATACGTGTTTACTTATATCACATTTTTTGTAAACATGCAAGAAATATTTTCGAAAAAAACCGGTCTAGGAATTTTTCATCACAACCTCTTCCACCACGTCCGCCACGTGCTCGCAGGCGTCCGCGCACTTCTCCAGGTAGGTGTAGATCTCTCTCCAGGCCAGGATCTCCAGCACATCTCCTCCCTCCGTATGGAGCGCCCTCATGCTGGCAAAATAGATCCTGTCCGCCTGCTCCTCCAGGGAGTTGATGCGGATGATACTCTCATTCAGCTTTTTGGAGCGGCGGAAATCCGGGAACTCCTTCACAAGGGCGCACACCTCCTCCGTGCAGGCGATGACGATGTCCAGCATCCTGAGGGCGTCCGGACGGATGGTCTGCACATTGTTCATGTAGATGCGGATGAAGACCTCCTCCGCCTTGTCAGTCAGCTCATCGATATTGTAGCTTAAGGATATGATGTCCTCCCTCTCAATGGGGGTGATGAAGGCCTTGGCCAGCCGGTCTGTGAGCTGATGCTTCTTTTCATCCGCCTCGTGCTCGATCCGGTGGATCTCCTCCATATTCTCCTCCATTTTCGCCGGGTCAAAGGCCGTCAGCTTCTCCTTCAGAAAATGGGTCGCTTTTCTTGCAAGCTCCGCACACGCGGCAAAATTATCATAATAAAACGCGTCCTGTTTTTTTGACATTGTTCTTTTCTCCTTTTCTCCTGTATTTTACCTAAAAGACAGCCATGAATATCTTGGCCATCACAAAGCTGATAATGCCGCACCCCGGGAATGTGAAGATCCAGGTGAGCATCATGTCCTTCACCACATTAAAATTAATGGCGGACAGCCGCTTCACCGCACCCACGCCCATGATGGCGCTGGTCTTTGTGTGGGTGGTGGATACAGGGATGCCGAACACGCTGGAGAGGAGCAGACAGAAGGCACCTGCCAGGTCGGCAGAAAAGCCCTGGTAGCGCTCCAGCTTCACCATGTCCATGCCCACGGACTTGATGATCTTCTCTCCTCCCACGCTCGTCCCAAGCCCCATGACGATACTGCACAGGAGCATGAGCCACACCGGGATCTCCATGCCGCTGACCGAATTCTGTCCGTTGCAGAAGGCGATGCCAAGGAACAGCACGCCGATAAATTTCTGGCCGTCCTGAGCCCCGTGCATGAAGCTCATGGCGGCGGCGCCCACGATCTGGGCTCCCCCGAAGAACCGGTCCGCCCTGCGCCTCTCCATGTTCTGACAAAGGACCGTGATGGCCCGGCAGATGACCCAGCCGGTGATAAATCCGAGAGCCAGGCTCAGCACAAGGCCGTAGATGACCTTGACCCACTCCGCCCCGTTGATGCCGCCCACGCCGCCCTGGATGGCGATGGCGGCGCCGGATATGCCCGCAATGAGACTGTGGCTCTCACTGGTCGGAATGCCAAAGACCGAAGCGGCCACACTGTACACCACGATGGAGATGAGGGCCGCGCACAGGGCCACCAGAGCCTCCTGGGTATTGCTGCCGAAGTCCACCATGTTGCTTATGGTGGATGCCACGGAGCTGTTGATCTGGGTCATGACAAACACACCCAGAAAATTGAAGGCCGCACTCATCATGATAGCCGTGCGGGCCGGCAGACATCTCGTCGTCACGCAGGTGGCGATGGCGTTGGGCGCGTCCGTCCATCCGTTGACGAAGATCACGCCCAGCGTCAGGAGCAGCGTGATGACAAGGACCGGGCTGCCGGACATGGCATCCAGGAAATAACTTAACGAAACATCCATAAACCTTTTCCCTCCCGCCTGCTGTTTACAGGCTTTCCTCAAATGTATTGATATTGTCAGCCTTTCCGATGACTACGATGATGTCGCCGTCCTTAAGCTGGTAATCAGGCTGCACCTCTATGGTAGTCTCGCTGCCGCTCTCTATGGCAATGATGTTCAGGCCGTATTTCCGCCGGAGCTGGATCTGCTCCACGGTTTTTCCCACCATCCTCTCCGGGATGCGGATCTGTGTGATCTGCACGCTGTGGTCCAGGGGGATATAGTCCAGGAAATTCCCGGACAGAAGCCGGCGTCCCAGACGCAGTGCCATATCCCGCTCCGGGTAGACCACCTCGGCGCCCAGCTTTTTCAGCACAGCGCCCTGCTCCGGCGACAGCGCCTTGGCGATGACCCTGGGAACTCCCATCTCTATCACGCTCATGGTAGTCAGGACGCTGACATCCACCTTCTCGCCAATGCAGACGATGACCACGTCGCAGTTGTGGATACCCGCCTCCCTCAGCGCCTCCATGCTCAGGTCATTTGTCACAAAGGCATAGTCTGTATAATTTCGCATTTCCCGTATGGAGCTCTTCTCCCGGTCCATGACGATGACGTCATTGTCGGACTCTGCCAGCGTCACGGCAAGTGCCATGCCGAAGCGTCCCAGACCAATGACTCCGTATGTTAATTTCGATTTTTTCCTCATGATTTTTTCTCCTCTATCAGCCGATGGCAATATTCTCCTCTGAGTAGCGTATCTTCGGTTCCGGATGGCTGATCCAGATAGTGAGGAGCGTAAACGCTCCCAGCCTTCCGATAAACATGACAAAGATAATGACGATCTTGGCCGCCACACTTAAGCCAGGCGTGATGCCCGTGGAAAGTCCTACCGTTCCAAAAGCGGACACCACCTCAAAGAACACCTGGATAAACGTGCGGTCCGGCTCCAGCACACACAGAAGGAAGGTGGCCACGCACACCACCATCATGGACAGCACAGTGATCATGCTGGCTTTTGAAATATTCTGCCGGGAAATACTTCTCCGGAACGCGCAGACATTTTTCTTCACACATGCGCTCCTGGCCGCCTGGAACAGCACAAAGAAGGTGCTGGTCTTGATACCGCCTCCGGTGGATCCCGGCGAAGCGCCGATGAACATGAGCACGCACAGGACGAAAAGTCCGGCGTTCGTGAAATCTCCGATGGCATAGGTGGAAAATCCCGCCGTCCTGGCCGACACGCTCTGGAAAAACGCTCCCAGCCAGGAAATATCCTCCGTGGCCTTTAAAAGCAGCGTGCCTGCGATGATCAGCACAATGCTGGTGGAGATGACCACCTTGGAGTGGAAGGACAGCTTTTTAAAGCACCTTTTCTTTGCAATGTCCAGAATGACCAGAAAGCCCAGGCCGCCGAATATGATCAGCCCGGCCGTGGTCAGGTTCAGAAGGACGCTGTCCTGGTAAATGGTCAGGTTCCGAAGTCCTCCCAGGATGTCAAATCCCGAGTTGTTGAAGGCCGCAATGGAGTGGAAAATGCTGATCCCCACCGCGTGGAGCGGCTCATGGTCCCGGCTGAACACAGGGTAGCTTAAGATAGCCCCGGCCGCCTCAAAGAGAAGCGTCATCAGGAGGACAGACCGTATGAGGCGCACCATCCCCTTGTAACTGTCCACGTTCAGGGCTTCCTTCACGAGAAGCCTTGTCTTGATACTCACCCGCTTTCCTGCCGCCAGCATCAGTCCCACGCCCACCGAGGTCACTCCCAGGCCGCCGACCTGTATCAGCAGAGCCACCAGTCCCTGCCCGAAGGCCGTAAAATGGTCCGCCGTGTCGATGGCGATCAGCCCCGTCACACAGACAGCGCTTGTGGATGTAAACAGCGCGTCGATGAAGGACACATGCGCTCCGTCCTTCACAGATACAGGCAGACACAAAAGCACGGCCCCCAGAAGGATCACTGAGGCAAAGCCTATCGCTATCAGCCGCCCGGCAGGCTGTCTCTTAAAAAATCCGATAAGTGTTATTCTGCTTTTCATTTTTTACTCCTGTTTTCTGCAAGTGATGTCACATTGTCAGCAAAACAGCTTCTCTCTTTTTTCCATCTTTCTGATACAGGATAAATAGATCGCACAGAAACCGTGCAGGAAGATATGGGTCCGGTTTCAGGAGCACCGCCTTTTTCCTCATGCGGGCGCACAGGAACAAAGCTGCCAGAGCAGGACAGCACAGCCATGTCAGCCACTGCCCTCTGCCAGCGCCATGCTTTGTCCGCCCTGCCGCCGCGCTCACCAGGGTCCCCCTTGTCTTATGGCGGGCGCTGTCGTCCAGACACACGTCATACAGGCTCATCCCGCAGGAGTTGTCTATATGACAGATACCGGCGTGTGTGCCGGTGGGCGGTACATCTGAAGCCTCTCCTCTTAGAAAAAGGCTGGAAGGCGCGGCCACACAGATGATGGCCATTGCTATGATCAACATGACTGTTCTGAATTTGCGGTGCATCTTTTACAGCCCTCTCTTACAAGAAATTTTACATTCATTTTACAGTAGCAAACAATACTTCTTATATCATTAATTTTCCCGGCTGTCAAGCACCAGAACAGAAGAACGGCCGGGCACCGCGTTCCGCAGCGTCCGACCGCTCAAAAAATAAATGCGGATGACAGGAATCGAACCTGCACACCGAAGTACCAGATCCTAAGTCTGGCGCGTCTGCCAGTTCCGCCACATCCGCAGGATGAATAAAAAAACGCAGCCATCCGGCTGCGTGTCAGTGAGCGTGCGGGGATTCGAACCCCGGACAACTTGATTAAAAGTCAAGTGCTCTACCACCTGAGCTACACGCCCGCACATATAAACTGGGCTAGTTGGATTCGAACCAACGAATGCAGGAGTCAAAGTCCTGTGCCTTACCGCTTGGCGATAGCCCAATAGCTCTTTCGGGTAAAGGTGGATACAGGGATTCGAACCCTGGGCCTCCAGAGCCACAATCTGGCGCGCTAACCAACTGCGCTATACCCACCATTTTCTATTCTTTCCATACACCAGGCCTCTTATCAAGGCATTATGGACTGACCCGCCACAATAATGACACATTGTCTTTTCTGTGAACGTGCCAACGAGCCTGGGGGGATTCGAACCCTCGACCTACGGCTTAGAAGGCCGTTGCTCTATCCAGCTGAGCTACAGACTCAAAGATAAATCCTGAGGCATGTCCATATGATCGCCTCAAGAAAGCGGGTGATGGGAATCGAACCCACGTATCCAGCTTGGAAGGCTGGTGTTCTACCATTGAACTACACCCGCATACATGATCGGGGTGACAGGATTTGAACCTGCGACCTCCTGGTCCCAAACCAGGCGCTCTAGCCAAGCTGAGCCACACCCCGAGGTCTATTCGTACATGCGCACTCACGTGGCACGATAATAATTATATCTGAACAAGCTGCCGATGTCAACAACTTTTTTTATTTTTTCAGATTGGGCTCCCACACAGCTGTCACCCGCGGTTCCCGTCCACAGCTTTCTTCCCCGGTTCTCACCCCAGGTAGCGTATCTCACAGGAGACCTTCCCATCCTGGTCCACCTCCATCAGGATGTAGCTGGGCTTTCTCCCCTTCTGCCTGGGGTAGGAGATGCTCCCCGGGTTCAGGGTGATCAGATCCGGCTCCACCGTGAGGGCGGGCATATGGGTGTGGCCGTACATGACAATGTCAGCCCCCCGGCCCCTGGCCTCGGCCTTCAGCCGGTCCTCGTTCATACCTACAAAGTAGCCGTGTCCATGGGTGATGAAGACATGGTGGTCCCCAATAAAGAACTCCTCCTCCCAGGGCAGGTCGGAAAAGAAATCATTGTTCCCGCTCACCATATGTACCGGGCAGCCGGCCACCGCCTCGATGTAATCTGCCTTTCCCTCCACATCGCCCAGATGGATCAGCATATCCAGGGGGCCTTCCTTCTCCAGCGCCCTCTCCAGATTGCCGTGGGCCTTGTGCGTATCACTTACGATCAGTATCCTCATTTGACAGCCTCTCTTCCATGATCTTCCTCATCTTCCTCAGTCCCTCGCCTCTGTGGCTGAGAGCGTTCTTCTCCTCCGGCGGAAGCTGTGCGCTGGTGCAGCCGTACTGGGGCAGAAAGAAGATGGGATCATAGCCGAAGCCGTTTTCCCCGATGATCTCATGACCGATGCGGCCTTCCATGGTGCCCCGCACTACTTCCTCCGTCCCGTCCGGGAACTCCGCCGCGATGGCGCACACAAACCTGGCGGTCCGCTGCTCATCGGGGACTCCCTCCAGCCGCTCCAGAAGAGCGCTGTTCTTGATGTCATAGGATGTGTCCGTCCCCATGTAGCGGGCTGAGTAGATGCCCGGCTCCTTGTTCAGGTAATCGATCTCCAGGCCGGAGTCGTCGGCCAGGACGATCGCGTCCCGGTTCTCCTCCATCCCGGCGGCGATCCTGCGCACCGCCCTGGCCTTGATGAGGGCGTTCTCCTCAAAGGTGGATCCGTTCTCCTCCGGGTCCGCCTCGATCCCGGCTTCCCTCTGGGAGAGGATCTCCATGCCAAGATCCGAGAGGATCTGGCGGATCTCCACCATTTTATTTGCATTGCCTGTGGCAAATATGATTTTTTTCATTGCTGCTGTGCCTCGCTTTCCTGTGCTGCGCCGCGCTTCCTTTCGCGCCGCGCCTTCTCGTTACAGATTTTTCCTGGGCGGCTTCGGCCCCGGAAACTGATAGAAGTAGGTCTTCAGCATCCCGTTGTAGATCTTTCGATTTTTCTGGGCTTTCCTGCCAAAGTACCGCTCCGCGTCCTCATAGCTTGTGATCATATAGGCGGACCAGCTGTCCAGCCTCCGGAAGCTCTCCCCAAAGGCCCGGTACAGATCCGGGAGATCCCTCTTGTCCTCCAGCCTCTCCCCGTAGGGCGGATTGGTGATGATGAAGCCGTACTTCTTCGGGTGGCTTAAGTCCCTCACGTCCCGCTCCTGGAAATGGATCAGATGGTCCACTCCCGCCTCCCGGGCGTTCCGCCTGGCCACCTTTATGACAGAGCCGTCAATGTCGTAGCCCTGGATGTCCGTCTCCACATCGTCCCGTATGCGTGAGGAGGCCTCATCCACCGCCTCATACCATGCCTTCCGAGGGATCAGGTTGGTCCACTCCTCCGCCGTGAAGGAGCGGTTCATGCCCGGCGCGATGTCCGCCGCCATCATGGCCGCCTCTATGGGAAATGTGCCGCTGCCGCAGAAGGGATCCACCAAAATCCGGTCTCCCCTCCAGGGCGTCAGCATAATCAGCGCCGCCGCCAGCGTCTCCGTGATGGGTGCCTTTCCCGACACCTCCCTGTACCCGCGCTTGTGGAGAGACACGCCGGAGGTGTCGATACCCACTGTGACCACGTCCTTCTTCAGGAACACCCGCAGGGGGTAGGCCGCTCCGTCCTCCTGAAACCAGTCCGTGTGGTAGTGCTCCTGGAGCCTGCGGACCATGGCCTTCTTCATGATGGACTGAATGTCCGAGGGGCTGAACAGCCGGCTCTTCACAGAGGCCGCCTTGGCCACCCAGAATTTCCCGTCAGCGGGTATGTAGCGCTCCCAGGGAATCTCCCTGGTCCTCTCAAACAGCTCGTCAAATGTCTCCGCCCTGAATTCCCCTGCCTTGAGGAGCACTCTCTCCGCTGTCCGCAGGAAAATGTTGGCCCGGCAGATGCCGGCCGTGTCCGCGTAAAATGTCACTCTGCCGTCCTCTGTCCCGGAGATCTCGTATCCAAGATCCTGTATCTCTCTTTTCAGCACCGCCTCCAGGCCGAAATGGCAGGGCGCGATCAGTTCTATCCTCTCCATGATCCTCTCCATCCGCTTATCTTTAACTAACATCTTATGGTCAAAAAGGGGATTTGTCAATGAAAAAGCGGGGATCCCGCCTGAGATCCCCGCCCTGGTTCCTGCTGACAGCCCTCTAGTAGTTGTCTGTCGTGTCGCTGTAATTGTAGCTGTCCGTTGTCTTGTTTTTGGAT
>DSTMC04003__coassemble_398_pt1 | contig 38445 bp, 34 predicted proteins | sample DSTMC04003__metabat2_high_PE_016 | metagenome-assembled genome bin DSTMC04003 | reverse complement strand
ACATATTGGCAATTATTCTAGCATTTCATGGTATATTTCGTATTGGTGAGATCAAGGCTTTGGAATGGGATGAAAAAGACGAAAATCAAGTCTTGATACGGCATCAGCTGATAGAACAGCGTGTATTGAAGGACGACATGACTTTAAGCCATCCGCACAGGATACTAAAAGACCCAAAGGGAAATCCATGCTATAGTATACGAACAGAATACCTCTCCTCAAAGGGTCTGGCAATTTTGAGAAAGATGAAAGCACTAAATCCAAATGGAGAATTTCTTTTTATGTACAAGGGCAGACCTTTGACAACAGCCACATTTAACCGCCGCCTAAAGAAATATTGCAAGGAAGTAGGTATTCCTTACCTGTCCAGCCATAAAATACGCTTTACAGGGGCTTCTATGCTCTATAACAGCGGGGTAAAGCCAATTGATATTCAGCCTTTATTAGGGCACTCTACCCTTAGCATGACAGAGCATTATATCGGTCAACGGGTAACTGACAGAGATACCTCTCAAATGGCTCACATCTTAAAATGAGCAACGGATTGATACATTGTACAAATTTGTACAACTTATTCAAAAAAGAGAAAAGTGCTTCAATCCCTTATAAACCAAAGGATTGAAGCACCTTAAACCAAGAGGCGCAGACCGGATTTGAACCGGTGAATCGAGGTGTTGCAGACCTGTGCCTTACCACTTGGCTACTGCGCCTGATACATGACTCCGACGGGAATCGAACCCGTGTTACCGCCGTGAAAGGGCGATGTCTTAACCTCTTGACCACGGAGCCAGATACGATATAGACAGTCAGCTCTCTCAAGCTGACCGTGAGATATCGTATCACACTCCGCTGTAAATTGCAAGGCATTTTTTTATTTTTATCCCTTTTCCTCCCACTTGCGCATTTTCAGTTTTAAAAGCGCAAGCGCTTTTCTGGCGTCCGTCTCTGTCACAGTATTTTCTGCCAGCATTTTCGTCTCATCTCCCGGCTGATCCATCCTGTCCAGCGCTTTGTAATAGCAGATCACGCCGTCCAGGTGGTCGTTTTGGACTACAAAGTCCTTTGCAGGGCACTGGCTTAAGACTGCCGTGGGGACGCCCCGCTTTTCCGTCTCCTCAATAGCATGCGCAAAATCCACATGATTATTCCCGATCCCATTGCAGGAGAAAATGGCGCCGTCCACCCGCATACATTCCAGTGAGACACCCACTCTCTCCGCCGAAAGATATTTGTCTTCGTTCTTATCCGGGGATCCTACAATCACGATCCCCCTCAGGTTGACGTCCCTGTCCTCCGACAGCACCTCCACCAGAGGATCTCTGTAATAGTGGAGCGTGGTCTCTTTCATGCTTGTACCTATACCCATAGTCTCCTCTCCTTTCCGCCAGGGTCTCCCGCCTAGTCCATTGCGTGCATAATGCCGTCACGGAATTCGTTGGGCGTCACCACCACCGGCATCCATCCCATATCAATGACAGAGCGTCCGCCCTCGTAGCCGCAGGGCTCATTTCCAAACAACCTCGTGTCGTACACAGCCCCCTGCCCGGAGACTTCCTTGACGATCACCACATCCTTGCGGCCCGGCTAATAGGTCTCCTGGAACACGTGCTTTTCCGTGCACTTGTACCCGTTGAATTTCTTCATCTGTTCCCGGAAGATCTGGCAGAACACATCGCAGGCTCTGTGGATCGCCTCCGGACCGGGCCGGTCCGCCCAGGTCCCCTCCCGCAGCACCACGTCAAAGGAGATCAAAAGGTCACTCTCCAGGGGAGTCCCGGGCCTGCCCCACGCGATCTTGTCCCGCAGGATCCCATCGCTGGCGCCAAAATTGCACACCTGCCGGCCGGCCTCATCCACCCCTGTCAGGATCACATACACCCCCGTCAACGTGTGGGTAATCCCCTCTCCCACCTTTCCAAGCACTTTCGCGGAGAGAGGGATAACGTCCATCACCGTGTTGGTGTGCTGGTCATGCTCGTCGGGCCGGATGATCCGGATCGAAATGTCCTTGATCAGCGGTTCCTTCTCCCGGATCTTTTCCGCCACAGACGGACACACTGTCATATGCCCGTCCAGTGTGACCCGGTTTTCTTCCCCGTATTCCAACGAGGATATGTGGTAGGCCCTCACGGTAAGTCTTGTTCCTGTCTCCATCTGTCATCCCTCCTGTATTTTTTATAAATGTCCTTCTTCTCTGTAATATGTAAGGATCATCTCCACCATCCGGTCATAGCTGGCTACTCCGTCCTCCTGCCCGTTGGCCTTCAGATAACTGTCGTTGATCTGGTCCGACACCTCGGCCACCGGCGTGTCATACTTCGCCCAGAACCTGCTGTTGGCTTCCAGGTCCGCCTCCGCTTCCTCCGACAGCTCACTTCGCACTTCCTCGTAGGCATCCGGATCCACATCATAGAGCGCATTTGTACAGTAGATCCACCCCAGCATATAGCCGCTGTAGTTAAACTCCAGGCTGTCTGCCCGGGTGCTGGCCAGATATCCTATAAAATTCGCTTCCTGCTCCTGCATGAATCCCCGCAGGTGAGCCAGCTCATGGCAGGCTGTAAAAGGAATGTTATAGGCAACCATATCCGTATTGTAATTTGCCTCTATCGTAAAGGGCGAGTAAATCCCTGTCAGCTGCTGGACGGACAGGATCCAGGAAAATTCCAGGCCATTGGGCTGCGGATAGCAGCCCTCCAGGCAGGGGTATTTCAGTGCCAGCTTTTCCATTGCCCGCACAGCGTGGACAGACACATCCTCTGTCAGCACCATGATCCCGTTTTCATCCCTCTTTACCTGCTGCCCTGTCCGGTTCACCGCCGATGTCAGCTCCTCACAGACTGCCTCCAGTTCCTCCACCGTGGCCCCCTCCCACGTAAGCCCCGTCTCCTGCGCGAAGGAGCTCCTGTGATAGTTCACGCCGCAGAAGGCGGCATAGAGAAAGAATAAGATCCCGGCCGCCAGAAAGATCCCTGAGAAAAAGGCTGCCAGGGGCTCTCTCACATTCTTTCCCCGCCGGCATCTGTACACAGTCTTTATGATCTGCCACACAAGAAAGGCGATCAGCACATACAGCATAAACTCAGACGCAGAGAAGGCGAATATGCCAAAAAAACGACCCAGTGTAGCCACAAAAAAGGAGTAGACGTGAAGCGTGTACCACTGGGCAAACTCTCCGGATACTGAGGCGGCAAACAGAAGAAGAAACGCCGCAGCGAAAAGGACAATGCCCGCCACAGCCCGTCTCACAGCTGTCCCGTAAACATTGTTTCTCTTCTCATCCCGTATTTCTCTCACCTTTCTCTCCTCTGTCCCCATGCCCGTCTCCTCTTTTGTCGCTTCATTTCCTGGTTGTAATCACATTATACACCCTCCTGTTACCACATAGTATAAAAAAAGCGGATAGCCCTCAAAAATATACAGAAAATTTTTGCCATTCCGCATCCCAGAGAGTATAATAACATGCATAGCCTATTAATACATTTTAAGAAAGGACATAACATACTATGAAACAGCCAAACATTCTGTTCCTGCTGGCCGATGACATGGGGCACTGGGCCATGAAGAACGCCGGGAACACAGACATCCACACCCCCAATCTGGACAGACTTGCCCAGAGGGGTGTAAAATTTGACAACTTTTTCTGTGCCTCACCGGTCTGCTCACCGGCCCGCGCTTCCATCCTTACCGGAACTATGCCCTCCTGCCACGGCATTCTTGACTGGCTGGACGGCGGCAGCATGGACAGAGCCTCCCTATCCAGGGAAAGTTTAGAATATATGCCCCACGAGACTATTCCCATCCAGTACACGGATCACCTCACCGCCTACACAGACATCCTGGCGTCAGGCGGCTACCGCTGCGCCCTCTCAGGCAAATGGCATATGGGAGACAGCATGACGCCCCAGCACGGTTTTTCCCACTGGTACACCATCGGCGGGGGCGGCGTCAGATACTTCAACCCTGAGACCATCGAGGACGGGGTCCTCTCCGAAAAGGAAGGATACATCACAGACCTCATCGGCGAAAACGCGCTGGAGTGCCTGGACAGGTTCTCAAAGGAAGACGCGCCTTTTTATCTGAGCGTCCACTTCACTGCTCCCCACAGCCCGTGGGAGGAGACGGATCACAAGAAGGAATATCTGGATCTGTACAGGGACTGTGATTTCACTGCCACTCCTGACCTTCCCTACCACCCCTGGCAGGTCTTCACCTGCCCCCACGGCCAGGGTGAGCGCCGCAAGGAATTACTGCGGGGCTACTACGCCGCCATCACAGCCATGGACCACCAGATCGGGCGTCTGATGGACCGCCTGGATGAGCTGGGGATCGCAGACGACACCATCGTTATCTTCACCTCCGACAACGGCATGAACCTGGGACAGCACGGCATCTGGGGCAAGGGAAACGGGACTTTCCCGCAAAATATGTACGACAGTTCTGTAAAGGTGCCTTTCATCGCCTCCTGGCCGGGGCATTTCGCGAAAGGGGCTGTGTGCAGTGAGCTGTTCAGCCACTACGACATCCTGCCCACTCTGTGCCATCTGGCCGGCTGCCCTGTGAACACAAAACAGGAAATCCCGGGCCACAGTTTTGCCCGATGGCTGGAGGATCCAGAGCTGGAAAGCAGCCGCCCTGTAGTCGTATTTGACGAATACGGCCCTGTCCGGATGATCCGGGACAAAGAGTGGAAGCTGGTTCTTCGTTACCCCTACGGCCCCAATGAGTTCTACCACCTGACCGAGGACCCGGATGAGACTGAGAACCTGTTCCATGATCCGGCCCAGGAAGAGCGCATTGTAGCCATGCGCCGCCAGATGGAAGAGTGGTTCCTTCGCTATTCAGACCCGGACCTGGATGCCAGAAAAGAGGGCGTCACCGGCACCGGACAGTACTGCCGGGCCGGAAGCCGGGCCCATCTCCTGGAGAAATACGGGCCAATGCCCAGACCTGTAAAAAATGAATAAAACAGGGGGGTACCTCCGTGACGCTGTCGCCACAGAGGTACCCCCTCTTTTGTTCTGCCTGCTTTTCTGTTTTTATTTCCGCACCTGCTCCATCCGGATCACAGCGCCCCCGTTCCGTCTGGACTCCTCCGCCGCCAGCGCAATGTAGTGGCTCTCCAGAGAGCGCTCTACAGAAGAAATTGTGTCATCCTCTGACTGCTCGCCGGTGACAAAATCCAGGAACGCGCTCACCAGGCCCCTGTCTCCTCCTCCATGTCCTGAGAAGTCCTCTGCCATCCTGGAGACATCGATCAGCTCCGCGTCCTTCCCAAACGGAGTCACTTCTATTGTGTTAGCCCCCATGTCGGCAATGATCTGCCCTTTTGTGCCCATAAGCTTTGCATATCTGGAGCAGTCTGCCGTAAATCCGCACATTGTAAAGCTGACGGTCGATCCGTCCGTCATATTCATGTTTACCACCTGATGGTCCACAACATTATTGTCACAGCTTAAGTGTTGAGAAAAAAAGAGGCGCTGCCCCCCTATCGGATAACGATAACGAGGCAGCGCTCCTGTTTTTTTATCTGGCCTCAGGCCGGATACACTCTTAACCTTTGATACCGCCGCCGGTAACACCGGAGATGATCTTCTCTGACAGGAAGACATACAGCAGCAGCGTGGGCAGGAAGACGATGACAACGGCTGCGAACAGGCCGCCCCAGTCTCCTGTGTACTGCATGGACGAAAGTACACTCTTAAGTCCGGGTCCTACAGGCATGATATCCGAGGACGATGCAAAGATCAGTGAGATAAAGTACTCATTCCAGATATTCATGAAGATGAAAATGCTGACCGTAACAATACCCGGCTGAGCCAGCGGGAACATGATCCTCCAGAATGTCATCATGGGCGTACATCCGTCGATGGCTGCCGCCTCCTCGTATGTCCTGGACAGGTTCTGGAAGAAGGTCATCAGGAATGTGGTCGTGTACGGGATCTGCATTCCTATGTACAGGAAGATAAGCAGTCCTCTGGAGCCGTTGATGCCAAGCTGAATGGAGATGGACATCAGCGGAAGTACGATCATGATGTTCGGGATACTCATGGCAATGAGGAAACCGGACCGGATCGGCTTATTTCCGAGGAATGTGAATCTTGAAAGTACATAGGCTGCCGGCGCACTGATAACAACCGCGCCTACCATGGTTGCAACAGCATACAGCAGTGAGTTCATGAAGAACGTGGAAATACTGTTTGCATTCCATGCATTGATATAGTTTTCAAAATGAAAGCCGCTCTCAAACTTGAAGACCTTGCCCTGCATGATCTCCGGAGCTGTGGAAAAGCTGGCTGCCAGGATCCACACCAGAAGGAAGATCGTGAAGAACACCCAGATGCCTACAATAAGATAACCGGGAATCAGTTTCACTTCTTTGCGAGGATTAAACGGCTCTCTGACCTTTTTTTCTTTTTCTTTCTTTTTTCCAAACATAAAAGCCATCCTCCTCTCTTAGAATTCCAGGTCGTCGTCTTTGACAAGCACGTTGACAAGTCCGAATACGACAAGCACGATCAGCGCCATCAGGATACCTACCGCAGCGCCCACGCCGGCATCACGGGCTGTACTTCCTGTTGTGCCGAACACAGCGTTGTACATGTACACAACCGGAGTGATCGTTGCGTTGTCGGACGGCATCGGTGATGCCCACATCTGTGACCACACGAAGAAGCCGACAATGCTGATGGTCCAGAATGTCATACATGTCTTGAACACGCCCTTGATCAGCGGCATAGTGATGAAGCCGAACTGTTTCAGCTTGTTCGCTCCGTCGATAGTGGCAGCCTCGTAGTAGTCCGCCGGGATCCTCTCAATACCACTGATGAATATCAGCATGAAATAGCCCACCGAGCCGAAGCAGAAGGCAATCAGCAACGACCAGAACTTCCACGATCCGTTCATGTAGTCGATCTTTGCCAGTTCTTCCAGTCCCAGAGCCTCAAAGAAGCTGTGAAGAAGACCGAATCGTTTGTTGAACACGTACTGGATCCACATAGTGGAGATAGCAACCGCGTTGATAATGTTGGGTACATAGATGACCGCACGCCAGAATGCTTTCGCCCTCACACCGCTTGTCAGGATGACAGCGAAGAGAAGTGCGATGACCATGACAGCGATGCCGCCAATGACGTAAATCTTGATCATGTTGACCATGGATGTCTGGAAAAGCTTTGTCCCCAACAGCTTCTCATAATTCCCCAGACCGTTAAAGGTCCACTCGCTCATCGGGTCGCTGACGCCTTCCACATTAAAGAAGCTCATGATGACTGTACGGATAATAGGATACAGGAACATGACGAGGAAGAAGAGCAGCGCCGGAGTCAGAAAGCAGACGATCATTTTCTTATTCTGTTTCAAGAAGATGTCCCCCTTTCTCTCAGATTGTTTTCTGTAGTGCTATCAAAAAGCGGTATGGCAGACAGCATCTGCCTGCCATACCGGTGTAATTCCAGATTAATTACTGAGCATCAGCTAATGCCTGAACGAAATCATCCGGAGTGGTGTTGCCCTGGATCAGTTTTACTACGTTCTCAGTAATAACAGGTGTAAAGTCAGCGTTTGACTCAAGACCAACTGCCCAGTCGTAAGCCTTTGTCATTTCCTTGAAGTAAGGCTCTGCCGCGGAGATTGCATCCGGCCACTCTGTGTTCTCTGTATCAGCAGGGATAGAATTTACGGAAGAAGCCATCTCAAGGTCATAGTCGCCTGTAGCGATCATTGTTGCGAAGTCAAAAGCTTCCTGCTGCATATCGCTCTCTTTAACGATACCAAAGCCCTGTGCACCAACCATGGATGCCTCGGCTCCGTCTACACCGCCCTCAACTGACGGCCACGGGAAGAAGCCAAAGTCTACCTCTGTACCTGTGTTCTGAAGGATCTCGTTCGGGATCCAGGATGCGTTCAGGACCATGCAGCTCTCGCCGAAGCCGATCTCGTTCTGTCCATCCGGATACTGTGCCGGAGCGTTGGGTGAGAAGAATCCTTTTTCTACTAATGTAGCGATATCCTCTGCAGCCTTCTTAGCCTCCGGAACAGTTGTCCATGCGCCGTTGTTGAAGCACTCAAGAACTGCGTCCTGTCCGATGTATCTTGCCAGCTGGAAGCCATAGATCAGTGTTGCAGAGTCGGAGTTACATGTGATCGGGTTGTATCCTGCATCTTTAACCTTCTGGCATACATCCAGGAACTCATCCCATGTTGTCGGAACATCTGTCACGCCAGCTTCCTCGAACATAGCCTTGTCATACCATACACCTGTTGTGTATACCTGATAAGGTACTGCGTAGAGCTTTCCATCTCCCCATGATTTAGCCTTGTCAAGGATAACAGGCATTACATGGCTCTCAAACTCTTCCTCTCCCTCCAGTGTGGAAAGGTCTGTCAGATACTCCTGTGTGTGTCTTATAGTACGCATATAGTCGTCGTCGAAGAGGTCGATGTCCTCGCCGGCCTCAAGAGCTGTACCGATGAGAGTCTTCATATCACGGCCCTTCCACTCGATATTGATGTGGATGCCTGTCTCCTCCTCGTAAGCATCTGCTGCTTCCTGGATGACTTTTGCCTGGGGCTCTGTGGAGTTCCACATGGACCAGTAGGTCATCTCCTTGCCGCTGTCGCTGGAGCCTGAATCAGAGCTTCCGCTGTCGGAAGATCCGCATCCTGCTGCCAGTGTTGCAACCATGGCTGTTGTAAGTAATACACTCACAATTTTCTTTTTCATAATGTTACCTCACCTTCCTTAAAATATAGGGTTTTTAGTTCTGCTTTTTGGTTCGGGCAAAGCAGGCCCCGATATAAGGACGGACACCGGTATGCTCTTCATAGAAGTCCAGCCCGGCTTCCCCTTTTATCCATTTTTCAACATCTGCACTCTGCGCGTCCTTTGCCTCCCGGTCATCTTCCGGGATGTTTGCGTAGTTGCCGTACAGATTTCCGCAGTACTGAGCTTTCTCAGTCTGGTGATGCCAGTCCTCTGTCCTGGCCTCATCCCCTGTATTTATAATAAGATTATTCTCTACCAGCATCCCTCCCTCGGACATGTTGGTCCGGATAAAGGGAACGCTTTCCTTTATAATGAATATGTTGTTGTGAATGTGCGCGTCTATGTTCCGCACCGGAGTGACAACCCCCGACCTCTGCGTACCGTCATTGACGCTGATGTTATAGCGGAAAATGTTGTTGACGCTCTCTCCCTCGCAAAACATGACACATCCGCCCTCGTTGTCGTGACTGTAGTTGTACTGGTAGATGGTGCCGTCCCCCGAGTCCGCGTCCCAGGCTTCCCCGTCCTGGTTGAAGTGTGTGTGTGACGCTTCGTTGTACTGGAAGAGCGCTGTCTTGCATTTCCAGGGCCATATGGCCGCCGCGACCATGCCTCCCCGCTCTCCTGCCTCTGTGTACACATCCTCGTTCATATCGAGGGCCACATGTTCTGATACATTGTACTGTACCAGTGGCCTGAAGCAGTACATGGGAGTGATGGCGTCTCCTCCGATCTCCCGGATGCGGTTGTGCTCAATAACTACATTGACAGAACCGTATGTTTTGACCACTTCGTCCGGCAGCTCCAGCGTGGTAAACCTGCCATGCTGGTAGGTATATCCGGCTGCGATCCCCCATCTTCTGCACCGCTCTACCCGGCAGTGGTGGATGTGAAGGCCGTCGTATCTGGCAACTCCCGTCCGGCTCTCGTCGGCCGGCGCCAGGGCACTGGCGTAAATGCCGCCGTTGTTCAGATGCTTGTCATATACATTCCCGTCTACATCGTGGACATACAGGTTATCCAGCTCGATCCCGTGAAGGGTTCCTCTGTCCTTTGCCACAATGCTGACGCCTGTCCGGTCCATCAGGTCTCCCTGGTTGTACACCTCTCCCTCCCGGAGGGTGCTGTTGGTGATCTCAATGTTCCGCACCGTGATGTACTCCGCATCGTAGAGAAGCACTGCAGATGATACATACCCTTTCCACACGTGGGCCGGGCTGTCGAGAGGCGCTCCGTAGTTCTGATACCAAAGGCCGCTTCCCTCTGCCGCTATCACCGGCATCTCTCCCTGTCCATACGCATCTACTACAACAGGATGCTCCCTGGTGCCTCCCTCGTATATGTGGAGGTACTCTTCCTGGAAGACGGAGCCCCGCTCCAGAAGGATCATATCACCCGGCTCTCTTTTCTGTCCGGCTACTTTTCTCAGGCTCCGAAAAGGTGTCTCCTCTGACAAGCCATCGTTGTTGTCATCCCCCCGCAGGGTGCTGACGTAATAAATCTTCCTTCCGTCCATGTCTCCTCCTGTCCGCAATTTACTGCCTATGAACCTCTAAGCCGTCTGTCAGCTTATATCTGTATTATAGCTATCCCCTTTAGCCGTTTCTATCTTTCTTTTGCTCCTTTTTTTATAGTTCTTGCTTTTTTTGTGCATTCTATTTACAAAAATAAATGTTTTTCGTCAACATTCACTACATTTTACACAATTACACGCCGCAGATGTTCGCCGCACTTACGATATTTTCCCACAAATTGCACTTTCCGGACGCATTTTTTCCCTCTTCATTGGTGAAATAGGGGAGTCTCTCCTCCTCAAGCTCCGGCAGGGATGGGATCTTTCCGTCCAGATAATCCAGGATACGCCTGCGGGCGGACTTCAGCCTGGTCTCCACGCCGGCCATGCGCACATCCATCACCTCATAGCCGTTGGGCTTGAACTCCTCCTGCCACATCTGCTCTCTCAGCGTGTGCATTTTCTGCACTTTCTTCCTGAGATCCGGCATCTCCTTTTCTGCGATCCTTGCCAGGGTGTCTCTGTCACCGGACAGGTAGGCGCTGCGGATCTTCACTCCCAGCTCGCACTTCCCGGCGTCGATGCTGGCCAGAAGTCTGTAATACCGGAACATTTTTTCCAGTTTACCCGCACGCTTCTGTGCCTTTTTCAACAGCTTTGCCGTCTCCGCGTAATACACATCCAGCCCCGTTCCCGCATACTGCACGTCGAAGACGCCGGTCAGGGGATCCTGGTAAAAGATCTGCTTGGAGGGGTTGGCGAATCCCTCATTGTACACGCCGGTTCCCGGTATATGGTCCAACCTGTCAAAGAGGAGCATATCCTGGTAGGACTCGCCGCAGAGCATCTTAAACCAGCTTTCCATCTCCTCCGGATCTGTGGACTCGCCGTAGGCACATCTGCTGTAGAAAGCTGCCATAGGAAGCCCGGCCCGCATGGGCGTCTCAGCCCCGTTGTCCAGCCAGAGGGTGCAGAAGCTGTCTGTCACGCCCGTGTCCTCCAGGCCGAGAAAAGCCTTCTTCGTGGCGTCCATGGCCTGGGCATAGTTGGGCGCAAGCCCGTTCCAGATCCAGGCTCCCCCGGCAAAGCACACCTGATCTGTCAGTTTTTTGTGGAGCGTAGCCATTCTTGTGTATCTGTCCTCATCATGTCCCTCATAGTCCCAGTATACAAGAGTGACTCTCCGGTCCGGCTTCTCGCTGTCCGGCCACTCATAGTCTGCAGGTACATTGTAATAGTCTCCGCCTCCCGGCGTCACAAAGAACATATCGCTCCAGATCATGGGCTCCAGGCCGTATTTTTCACAGAGCTCCATCACCCTGTCCAGATGCCTGCGGATCAGCTCTCCCTGCTTCACTTCCCCGTGGATCCTCCGGTAGTTTCCGTAGCCCAGGTAGAACGCCTCGTCCATGCCCAGGTGGATCCTCTTTGATCGGTACATATCCTTGACAGAGGCCAGCATGGCATCGATCAGCCGGTAGGTCCTCTCCTCCTCAGCCAGCAGGATGTCCGCATCGTCCCTGTATTTTTCCATGGCCGGCCAACGCAGGGCTGTACGCAGGTGAGCCAGTGTCTGGATGCAGGGGATCATCTCAATGCCGAACTGCGCCGCGTAGGCATCGCACTCCCGGATCTCCTCCTTCGTATACCTGCCCCTGAGGGCGCCGAAGCAGGGATACCCCTCCACCTCGTAGGTGTCCTCCGTGTAGAGGAGCAGCCAGTTCAGTCCCATGAGAGCCGCCTGACGGATCATCTCCTTGACCGCCTCCACCTTGAGGACGCCGTTTCTTGAGCAATCAAACATAAGTCCTGTGTTCCCCTGCGTTCCTTTGTTCTCCTCTCTCCACTTCTCTTTCCCCGCATGTTCCAGGGCCTTTCCCAGCGCCCGGAAAGCCTCGGGGCGCGTATGCCAGGAAATATACACATCTCTCCCCGCCTTTGCGACGCTGTATCCCTTCTCGTCAGTTCTTGTAAAATGGATGCAGAGATCTCCCTCCATCCCGTCTTTTGCCGTCTCGTGTCCTCTCTCCTCCAGTATGTCGCGGATCGGCTGTATCTGCAGACCTCCTGTGCGGTCCTCGGTTCCTCTGATCTTAATTCTCATAGTCTTCTCCTTTTCTTTTCACTTGCTTTTGCAGTGCAAGTATATTAAGATGATGGGGCAAAGGGCCTTGCCCTGTGACTAATGTTTTATCATGGTTTATATACGAATTCAACACAAAAAAAGCAAAGGAGATCTGCAATGAACAAAAACGGCTCTACATGGTACGACACAAACGGAGAACTGATCCAGGCCCACGGCGGCATGATCCTGGAGCACGAAGGGATGTACTACTGGTACGGCGAAAACAAGAACGGCGCCACATCCATCGCACCCTCAGGCGATATCCGGGTGGATTTTATCGGCATTTCCTGCTACTCCTCGCCGGACTGCATGAACTGGACATACGAGGGGCTGGCCCTGGAAGCCTCCGGCGAACCGGGACACGACCTCTACAAAGACAGAGTGGGGGAGCGCCCCAAAGTTCTGTACAATAAAAAGACCGGCAAATTTGTCATGTGGTTCCATCTGGACTCTGCCGACTACACAGACGCCAGAGCCGGCATCGCCGTCTCTGACACTCCCACCGGGCCCTTCCGCTATGTCCGCGGGATCCGCCCCAACCGCTCAGACTGCCGGGATATGACTCTCTTCTGCGACCGGGACGGGAAGGCCTACCTGATCCACAGTTCCGACTGGAACAAGACCCTGCGCATCTCCAGGCTCACAGAGGACTATCTGGATGTGGACGGCGTGTACGGAAAAGCTTTTGTCGAGCAGGAGCGGGAGGCTCCGGCCCTTTTTGAGAAAGACGGCGTATACTACATGATCACCTCCGGCTGTACAGGCTGGGATCCAAACAACGCCCTCTTCGCCACATCCCCCACGGTCCTGTCCGGCTGGAAACTGATCGACAATCCCTGCGTGGGCGAGCATGCCCGCCAGACTTTCTTCGGACAGAGCACCTACATTTTCGAGAAAGACGGTGCGCACTATCTTATGCTGGATCACTGGAAACCCGAGAACCTGAAGGAATCCGGCTACAGTATCCTCCCCATTCAGATCCAGGACGGTCTGCTGACCATCCCCTTCCAGGAATACACAGATCTGTCCAAAAAATAGAGCAGAATTTATAAAAGGAGTGGCTGCCTAGAAGGCAGCCACTCCGAATTTTATCGCATTGTAGATATTGATTACAACGATCACCGCCATGAGAAAGATAAAAAGCCTGTCCACACCCTTCTCGCTGATCTTCTTGTTGATCCTGCTGCCGATGGTCCCTCCCAGGACACCTCCCACTATCATAAAGGCGAGGTAGACCAGCTCCACATCCGGGATCGTCCCTGTCACACAGGTCTGCACAAAGCTGGTGATCTGTGAGAACAGGATGATGTAGAGGGAAGAAAGAGCCGCCTCCTTGGTGGACATGGAAAAGAAGTACCCGAGCACCACCAGATTGATGGGACCTCCCCCGATCCCCAGGAAGCTGGACATGATCCCCAGCACAAGGCCGATCAGCACGCAGAGCCAGATCTGGCGGCAGTGTTTTGTGCGGATCTTCTCCTTGCAGATCGTGTAGACCAGCGTGCCCAGCGTGATCACGATGAGAACCAGCGCCTGGGTCATGCCCACAAGGTTTTCATCCCCCACTGCGTTTTTCAGGCTCTGGAACATAGCCTTCCCGGCCACACCGCCGGCCGCCGCTCCCACAGCCAGGGCCGTAGAGATCCCCACGTCCATCTTCGCCGTCCCGGCGCGCAGATTTTTCCAGACAGACACAAGGGACATGGCAAGCACTGTGCACCCCGACAGAAAGCTGATGCTGCTCACCCCCATGATCCCTGTGGCATCCAGCACCGGCTTGATAATAACGCCCCCTCCGATCCCGCAGATGGACCCTGCCGTGCAGGACAGGATGCTGACTGCAAAAAATATAAATACCATACCCATTTTCTTTTCTCCCTTCTATTCTGTCTTTTGATAATCTCCTCAGAATGCGGCGTACGCCGCACATTGTCCCTACATTATACTCTGTTTTTCTCTTTTCAGCCACAGAAAATCTCTCCTGCATTCGCCCCACCCGCTTGCTTTTCCCCCGGGAATGTATTATGGTAGATATAATTTCCCATAAGATTTGTATTTGCGAGATGAAGGAGAGATTATGAGACAACCAAATATTATTTTACTTATGACAGACCAGCTCCGCGGCGATGCTCTGGGCTATGCGGGACACCCGGACGTAAAGACTCCCTACCTGGACACGCTGGCCTCCCGGGGCGTTGCCTTTGACCGGGCCTACAGCGCCTGCCCAAGCTGCATCGCCGCCCGCGCCGCCCTCCACACCGGCATGGAACAGAGCCACCACGGCCGTGTGGGATACGAGGACAGCATCCCCTGGCGGTATGAGCACACCCTGGCAGGCGAGCTCACAAAGGCCGGCTACTACACCCAGTGTGTGGGAAAGATGCATGTCCATCCCCTGCGCAACTATCTGGGCTTCAACAATGTCGATCTCCACGACGGCTACCTCCATGCGGCCAGGTACGGAAACGTGCCATACCGGGAGTCACAGCTTGTGGCGGACGACTATTTCTACTGGCTGAAAAAGGAGCTGGGCGCCGATGCCGATGTGACGGACACAGGCATTGACTGCAACAGCTGGGTGGCGCGCCCCTGGACCCACGAGGAAAAGTACCACCCCACCAACTGGGTGACAGACCGGTGTCTGGATTTTCTCCGCAGGAGAGATCCGGACCAGCCCTTCTTCCTGATGGCCTCCTACCTGCGGCCCCACCCGCCTTTTGATGCCCCCCAGTACTATTTCGACCTGTACCGGGACAAGGATCTGCGTCCGCCTTTTGTGGGCACCTGGGAGAGCGATGAGTATCTCCGCCGGGAAGGGCGTATCTTTGACTCCAAGACTGGCCCGGCTGACAAAGAGCTGATCCGCCAGGCACAGATCGGCTACTACGCCTGCATCACCCACCTGGACCACCAGATCGGCAGGCTCATCATGGCTCTTGTGGAGCAGGAAGTGTATGATGACACCATCATCCTCTTCACCTCAGACCACGGGGAAGAGCTCTGCGACCACCACATGTTCCGGAAATCCCGCCCCTACGAGGGAAGCTGCCGTGTTCCCTTCTTTGTCTGGGCCGGCAAAAATGTCCATCTGGATCTTAAGCCTTCCAGCGTGTGCCACGGCGTGGTGGAACTCAGGGACGTGATGCCCACCCTCCTTTCTGCGGCAGGGGCCGATATCCCTGACTCCGTGGACGGCAAAGATCTTCTGCCCCTCCTGTTCGATCCCTCCGGGTCCGTACGGCCATGGCTTCACGGAGAGCACTCCTACGGAGATTTCTCCAACCACTGGATCGTCACGGAGACTGACAAGTACATCTGGCACTCCGCCACAGGCCGGGAACAGTATTTTAACCTGAGGGAAGATCCCCATGAACTGACGGATTTGATAAACGAAAGCACAGCAAAAGAAAGGATTTCCTTTCTCCGGTCCTGCCTGATCGAGTCCCTGAAAGACCGGCCTGAAGGATTTACAGACGGAAAAGTCCTGATTCCCGGCAGGCCCTATCCGGAGACAATGGAGCACACCCGAAACATCTGAGCAGAGGAGAGGACCTATGAGTCACAGACAATACGCTATCAAGCCCACAAACATTGACAAGCTGAATGCCCGTCTTCTGTCCGTTTCTCTGTCCAAGGACGAAAAGGACTGGCAGAGCGTTTTCCACACACATCATTTCACCGAGCTTTTCTTCGTGGTAAACGGGGAGGGGAACTTCCTCTTCCACGACGAAAAGTATCATATCCGAACGGGGGACCTGGTCATCATCCCCCCATACATGGAACACACGGAACAGTCTATCAAGGGCACTCCACTGGAGTACTATGTCATCGGAGTGGAGGGCATCTCCTTCCAGCCGGCAAACAAAAAAACCTGCGTACAGGTCTTCTGTAATTTCAGCAATAAGTCTCTGATCGCAGACCTCTTTGCGCAGATGCTCTACGAGGTGAGGAATCCCTCCTACGGTTCTGACAAGATCTGCCAGGATCTGCTGGAGATCCTGATCCTGCGCATCGTCCGCTATCAGCACGTGATCCCGGTGCCCATCACCTCCACCTACATGACAAAGGAGTGCGCCCGGATCAAAGAGTATCTGGACATCAACTACTCGGAGCCCATCACGCTGGACACGCTGACAGAGCTGACCCACATGAACAAGTACTACATGGCCCACTCCTTCGCCAAGTACACCGGCCAGTCCCCCATCCAGTACCTGAACCAGCGGCGGATGGAGGCTGCCTGCACGCTGCTGAAGGACACGGACCACTCCATCTCCTCCATCTCCTCTGCGGTAGGCTTTTCTTCCCAGTCCTACTTTACCCAGGCTTTCCGCAAAAAGTACGGCATGACGCCCATCAAGTACCGGCAGCAGCACGCCGACGGCAGTCGTTCAAACGCAGGAGGGGGCATCTAAACAAGATGCCCCGCCATGTACTCCAGCCGTCCTATGGATTCCGCAAAGAACTCCTGGTACGTCTCACAGTAATAATTTCTCATCTTGCCCTCTTCCGGGAAGCAGTCCCTGCGGCAGCCGCCCCGGCACAGAGGATACCATCTGCAGGTCCGGCATCTGTCGTCCCGCCTGTCCGCCTCCTTGAAAAAAGGATGTCTCTTACTCCCGGCCTCTTCCGCCGCTATCTTCTGCAGTTTCACAAAGTCCGTATCCGGATCTTTCAGATTTCCCATCTGCCACGCGTCCAGCGCGTAAAAGTCACAGGGATAGACGGTCCCGTCGCTCTCCACCACGTTCTGCATGCTGCATCTGCCGTACATGCTGCAGGCCTCCGGCTGTCCGCCCCGGAGCATGGCCACATAGTTTTCAAACTGCCGGATGTACACCGGACGCCCCGCCATCCTGTCCTGACACCACAGGTCAAAGAGGGTCCCCAGAGCCTCCCCGTACAGTGCGGGGGTCAGGGAGAAGGACGCCTCTCCCCGCACTGTGCCCAGGGAATCCAGGCAGGGGATGTACTGCTGATGGTCAAAGCCCTTCCGCATGAAAAACCGGTAGATGGCTCCGATCCGGGGGGCTGTCTGGGCATTCAGCACGCAGAGCACATGGAAGGGGATCCCCAGTTCACGCATGCGCTCCGCGCAGGCAAAAACCCTGGAAAAGGTTCCCTCTCCCGCCCGGTCCTTCCTGTTCTCGTCATGGGTCTTCCGGACACCGTCCAGGGAAAGTCCCACAAGGAAATTTTTTTCTTTCAAAAACTCAAACCATCTCTCATCCAGCCTGTTCCCGTTTGTCTGTATGGTGTACACCGCCTCCTGATCCGGCCTTTTTCTCTCCTCTACATATGCTGTAAAGTCTTCAAAAAAGGACAGACCTGCGAGTGTCGGCTCTCCCCCCTGAAAGCCGAACACGCAGGTCTGCGATGCCGCCAGTGCCTTGTCCACAACCGCGCGCATGGTCTCCCGGCTCATTTTCCCATGATCGCCCACAGCGCGGTTTGCTGCCTCATCCTTGTAAAAGCAGTAAGTGCAGTCCAGGTCACAGGCAGAGGAGACTGGCTTGATGAGAAGCTGAAGCTCTCTCATCTTTGTTTCTCCTTTATATCTTTTTCATCTTTTTCTTTTTAAATCTCGTACCAGTAGATACCGTTTGCCTCCAGGTCAAGCTCAAAGCTTGTGCCGTCTCCCTTGTATACAGTCGTGCTCTGGGGCTCGTAGGTATTGTTTACAACGCAGTACTTGCCGTTCTTCACATAGGCATGCACTTCCACATTGTAGTTGGTGCTGAACCATTTGTGCAGCTCGCCCTCATCGTGGGATGCCCACAGGATGGAGCGGTACAGGAGACGGCTGTTCTCAAAGCTGTAGGGAAGTCCGCTGATGTAGACGCTGCGTCCCTTGCCAAAGTCATTGACAGCCAGCTGTACTTCTTTGTCATTCTGCTTCAGGATCGTAGTTCCCTCGTAAGCGTAAATATTTTTCTTTCCTTCACCGAAATCGATGTCGCCTTTGCAGTCCTCTGTGATGAAATGCTCGTGCTCATCCCAGTTATATTTGTCCACATTCAGAGTAAAGCCGTTCTCTTCCTCCACGCCCATGACTGTGGCCAGCTGGAAGAAATGTCCTTCATGCTGGTGCGCTGCCGGCTCGCCGACACCGATGAAACCGCCGCCGTTGTAAATAAATTTCTTTACAGCAGTGATGATCTTCTCGTCTGTCCAGTTCTCTCCTCCGGTGTAGGCTGTATCTGCATCGCCCACGTTCAGGATCACGTCAATGTCATCCAGTATCTCCGGGTTGCTGCGGATATCGTCAAAGCTGATCCACTTCACATCGAACGGTGCTCCGCTGAGGGCCTCGATGATGCCTGCGTAGGAGTAGTTCTGCTTATAGTAGATGGCGTGGTGCACCATGTGGTTGCCCCATGCTCTCATTTTACCCCAGCAGTTCAGGACCGCCACTTTCTTCACGCAGTAGGGAGTGGTTCCCTTAATGTTGTCGTACAGTGTGCGGAACTCCTGGCACACGCTCTCCACATAGTCGATAAAATCCGGGAACTGCATAGCCAGCTTCAGGTATCCGCCGTAACCGATCCGGTCGATAGGGCTTCTCAGGATGGCACGTCTTGCTGTCACCCAGTTGATCTTCGCCTCCTTCACCGGGTCTCCTCCCTCGTGGAATGTATCCGGGAAGAAATAGGGAAGAAGACGTCCCTCTGTGTACTTCACGCCCTTGATGTCGCTGATCAGGCGCAGGGTAGATCCGTTTCCAACGCTTCCTACAACTGCGTCAATCCCAACATTCTTGAACTCGTCCATGAAAGGCTCCATGCCGATCCAGTGGTCGCCCAGGAACATCATGGCTTCCTTTCCGCACTCGTGGGTGATGTCCACCATCTCTTTTGCCAGCTTTGTCACTTCTCTTCTCTGGAAATCCTGGAAATCCCGGAATTCCCTGGAGGGGATGCGGTAGGTGTTGTTCATGTAGCCCTGGTCGATGATGTACTCGGGACGGAACTTGTAGCCCACTTCCTTCTCAAACTGCTCCAGGATATAGGGGCTCACAGATGCGGAATATCCGTACCAGTCTACATATTTCTCTCTGGCCAGCTCATCAAAGATCAATGTGAACTGGTGGAAGAAAGTGGTGTAGCGGATCACATCCACGTGAGGGTTCTCCGCGATGAACCTGCGCAGACGCTCCATGGAGTAAGCCTTTGTCTTTGGCTGGCGCACGTCAAAAGTGATCTGCTTCTCAAAATTGGTCCAGCCGTTTGTCACTGCATTGTACATATGGACCGGATCCCACATAATGTAGGCCAGGAAGCTGACTGTGTAGTCGTGGAAGGCCGCTGCGTCATGGATGGTCACATCCCCGGTCTCCCCGTCATAGCTCCATTTTTCCACCGGCACGACTTCCCCTGTGGTGCGGTCGATGACTTCCCACCATCTGGTGATATCATCATGGTCGTTCACTTTCAGCATATCCGGGTAGAGATGGTCCATCAGGTGGATGGAAAGCTCGCTCTCCACCGCTGTGTAGAACGGTGTCATGATATACATCTGCTGGATCTCATCCGGATTGGCCTTGGCCCACGCATTGTCCTTTCTTGTTGTGTAATATGTGGAGTAAACCTTCGCGTCCACGTTCTTCAGCTCTTCCGGATAATCCGTCCCGTCACAGTCACGGATAGCATCGGCTCCCCAGCGCTCTACCAGTTCCAGTGTCTCCGGTACAACGTCAACGTCTGTAGGTATCGTAACTCTTCCTTTTGTCTGCTCCTTCACTTTTTTCTCCTTTCTCTCATACAATCGTTTTTAGTTTCTTTCCCTGCACAGTCTTTGTACATTTTACTTAAAGTAAGCATATTCGAAAAGAGGAAATCCGTCAATTTGCATGTTGCTTACATTTTTAGGATTCTTGCTTTGATCAGAAAGCGCAGACCATTGTTACTAAAATCGCAATCAAAAAAACCAGATGCTCCGCATCAGCCAATCGGAACATCTGGCTCTCTCTTTTATTAAAATTCCTTATTCTTCGCAATCAGCACAGACTGGCTTCCCATGTTCACCACGATCTCTCCATCGATCACGTGGATCTCGTCGAACTCCATGGTGTACCCCTCCTCATAGGAGTAAATCACCCTCCTCATGCTGCTCTTCATGGGCACGCCGATCACCCACACCGGCACCCGCACTTCCCGCAGCTCACTGCTGTGGTTGATGACAACGACAAACTGATCCGTGTCGTTAAACCTCCCGTAGGCCAGGACATTGTCCTGCTTCACCAGCCACTGGAGGGAACCTGTGCGGAACACCTCGTAATTCTTGTGTATGCGGATCAGCTCCCTGTGGTAGTCAATGAGTTCCTGATCTTCCTTTCCCCAGGGGTAGGTCCTTCTGCTGTCCGGATCTGTAAACCCGCACAGCCCCGCCTCGTCGCCATAGTAGATGGTGGGCGCTCCCACCCAGGTCATCTGGATGGCCACCGCCTCCCGCATCACAGGCAGGCTCACATACTCCTCCGCCTTCTCCGGTCCCAGGCTGCCGATTCTTCCCACCATATGATTGGTTCTTGTCAGGAACCGGGAGTGGTCGTGGTTGGACAGCTCATTCATGGCCACCTGCTGAGAGGGAGTGAGCATGTGGGACATATGGTGAAAAATAGAGCGCACAAAGCTGTCCGCGTTACCGTGGAGCTCCTCCCTGTCCTCATCGCTGTGCTTCTCCATCCCGGTCAGGAACCAGGTAACAGGCTCCATGAAGGCGTCATAGTTCATAACAGAGTCCCACTCATCCCCCGCAATCCACTCTTTCGGGTCCCCATAGTGTTCCGCCAGGATCAGCGCATTCGGTTTGGCCTTCTTGACCTCACGCCGGAATTTCTTCCAGAACTCGTGATTGTACTCTATGCTGTGCCCCAGATCCGCCGCCACGTCCAGTCTCCAGCCGTCCACATTGTAGGGGGGAGACACCCATTTGCGCCCGATCTCCAGTATATAGTCCTCCAGCTCCTTTGAACCCTCGTAGTTGAGCTTAGGCAGAGTATCATGCCCCCACCAGCCGTCATAATTTCCGTTGTAGGGCCAGTGCTCGTCTCCGCTCTGGAAAAATTCAAAGAAATCCCGGTAGGGGCTGTCCGCGGAGACATAGGCTCCCTTTTCATACCCCTCCTGGCCCTCGTAGATCCGTTCCCGGTCCATCCATTTGTTAAAAGAACCACAATGGTTAAAAACGCCGTCGAGGATGACTTTCATTCCCCTCCTGTGAAGCTCTTCCACAAGCTTGATAAAAAGCTGGTTACTGGCCTCCAGGTTTTTCCTGTCCGTCACCCTCTTCTGATATTTCGTCGCATATACATTTTCCTTCACGCCCACCGGGAGAGGCTCTCCGCCGTCCTCCACGATGACCCCAAAATGCGGGTCAATGTAGTCGTAGTCCTGGATATCGTACTTGTGGTTGGACGGTGAGACAAACAGGGGGTTAAAATAGATGACCTCCACTCCCAGCTCCTGGAGATAGTCCAGCTTCTCCATGACCCCCTGCAGGTCTCCTCCGTAGAAGCGCCGCACGTCCATGGCCGCCGGATATTCGTCCCAGTCCTTCACATGTTCCACAGGTTCTCCGATATAGATGTACTCTCCGTCTTCCACATCGTTGGATGGATCTCCATTGCAGAAACGGTCCACAAAGATCTGGTACATGACCGCGCCCTTGGCCCAGTCGGGGGTACTAAATCCGGGAGCGATCTGGAACTCATACTCCTCGATCTTCTCCCTGGTGGCGCCAAACTGGTTATAATACCAGACTTCCTCCCCGGCGCGCACCCTGAAGCTGTAGTACAGATTCTCTTCACCAAGCTCCAGGGACACTGCATAGTAGTCAAACACCCCGGATGTGCTCCGCTTCTCCATCTCGTACTCTCTGCCGCCCGTCAGCAGGCAGACACTGTCCGCATCGCCTGCTCCGGTGCGGAACTGCAGTGTGACCTGCTGTCCTGGCAGTGGTTCCGGCGGGAAAACGTAATTTCCTGTTCCGTCGCAAAATAATGCATGTATGTTCATTCTATCGCCGCCTGACTTTATATTTCTGAAACCTCAATCCCTTCAAATAAGGACTCGAATTCCTCTCTTGTTATCTTTTCCTTCTCAAGGAGAAGCTCTGCGCACTTCTCCAGCACATTCTGGTATTTCCGGATAATATATTTGGCCCTTCTGTAGCACGCATCAATGATGTCTTTGACCTCCTGGTCAATGGTGCTGGCCACCTGCTCGCCGTATCCTCTTGAGGTGTGGGCCAGATCCCGGCCAATAAACACCTCATCGTTGTCATTGTCATAATTGACAAGCCCCAGCTTCTCGGACATACCGAATTTTGTTACCATGGATTTTGCCAGGCTGGTAGCCTGCTTGATATCCTGTGACGCCCCGGTAGTGATATCGTTGAAGATCTCTTCTTCCGCTACCCGGCCGCCCAAAGCCACTGTGATATCCTGAAGCATCTTGCCCTTTGTGTTGAACATCTCATCCTTCTCCGGCAGAGGCATGGTGTAACCTGCCGCCCCCGCCCCGGTAGGAATGATGGACACACTGTACACAGGCCCCACATCCGGCAGCACATGGAAGAGGATGGCATGCCCGGCCTCGTGGTAGGCTGTGATCTTCTTCTCCTTGTCTGAGATCACGCGGCTCTTCTTCTCCGCGCCGATGCCCACTTTGACAAAAGCCTTCCGGACATCTTCCTGCTGCAGGTATACCCGGCCGTCCTTGGCCGCCAGGATAGCCGCCTCATTGAGCAGATTTTCCAGGTCAGCCCCTGTAAATCCGGCTGTCGTCTGAGCAATCTGCTTCAGATCCACATCGTCTCCCAAAGGTTTACCCTTTGCGTGGACTTTCAGGATCTCTTCTCTTCCCTGTACATCCGGCCGGCCCACCACAACTTTCCTGTCAAACCGTCCCGGACGCAGGATAGCCGGATCAAGGATATCCACTCGGTTCGTGGCTGCCATGACAATGATACCCTCGTTGACGCCAAATCCGTCCATCTCCACAAGGAGCTGGTTCAGTGTCTGCTCTCGCTCATCGTGACCGCCGCCCATGCCGGTTCCCCTCCTGCGGGCAACCGCGTCGATCTCATCGATAAAGATGATGCAGGGCGCATTTTTCTTGGCGTCCTCAAAAAGGTCGCGGACGCGGGACGCACCCACACCGACAAACATTTCCACAAAGTCAGATCCGGAAATGCTGAAGAAGGGAACTCCCGCCTCGCCTGCCACCGCTTTGGCAAGCAGCGTCTTTCCTGTACCCGGAGGGCCCACCAGGAGAACACCCTTGGGGATCCTGGCTCCCACCTGTATATATTTTTTCGGAGCTTTCAGGAAATCCACGATCTCTTCCAGCTCTTCTTTCTCCTCCTGCAGGCCTGCCACCTGAGCGAAGGTGATCTTCTTGTCCTGCTCCGTGCTCATCCTGGCCCGGCTCTTACCAAAGCTCATAGCTTTCGCGTTGGCTCCGCCATTCTGCCTGTTCATCATGTAGAAGAACAGGAAAAACGCCGCCAGTATGAGAAGCACAGGAAAGATATTTGTCATAAACCAGTTCTCCTGGGGCACATCCCTGAGAGAGTAGGTCACGTCATACTCGTCCAGATAGTCCTGCACCTCGTTGACATCTGATACATAGACCTGTTTTGCCTCGTCCCCCTCCTGAGCGCCCACAACTGTGATCTCCAGCCGCCCGGTAGGTACATCCCGATTCTGGATGATAGTCACATCTGAAACCTGTTCATTTTCCACCAGGCTTTCAAAATCCTGGTAGGTGATCTGCTTATCCCGCTGATCGATCTGATTGGTGAACCAGAGCGCTGCAAACAGCAATGTCACGCACACAAGCAGTGTGGCGCCGCTCAGTCCCCTGCCTCTTTTATCATTCAAATCTTTGCTGCTCCTTTCTACTCCACGCCTTCCACAACTCCGATGTAGGGAAGGTTCCTGTATTTCTGTGCATAGTCAAGGCCGTATCCCACGACGAATTCATCCGGGATGTTAAAGCCCACATAATCTACGGTCACCGGCTTCACCCTGCGCTCCGGCTTATCCAGGAGCGTGCAGAGCTTAAGGCTCTTCGGTCCTCTCTTCTCCAGGATCTGGATCAGGTAGGACAGTGTGCGCCCGGAGTCAATGATGTCCTCCACGATCAGCACATCTTTCCCTTCCAGCGACTCATCCAGGTCCTTGGCGATCTTCACCACACCGCTGGACGATGTCCCGTCGCCGTAGCTGCTGACACTCATAAAGTCCATGGAAACCGGGACCGTGATCCTCTTTGCCAGCTCACACATAAAGAACACGCCGCCTTTGAGGACGCAGATCAAATGCACCTGTCTCCCGGCATAATCCTCGCTGATCTGTCTGCCCAGTTCACATACTCTCTTTTCTACTTCTTCTTCTGACACAAGCTCTCTAATTGTCTCTGCCATCGTATTTTCCTCCCTTATCTATCGTGATCTCCAGTATCTTCTTCGTCTGTCCGGTCACTTCATACCCTTGCCCGCGCCGGTAACCGATCACCCACATGATCCGGCTTCCGTCTGCTGCCAGTAGAATACGGTCTCTCTCCCGGGACGGTATCTTCTCATTGATAAAATACCGGTTCAGCTTCTGCGTGGCTCCGTCCCTGCCGATCACCAGATAGTCGCCGGGGCGGCGGGTCCTGATAGTAACACTGTTTTCTATTATATCATAATCAAACCATTTCGTGTAGGGTGTTTTGGGAATTGCCTCCAGAGCGGGGCCATCTATGTCCGCCGGGTCCAGAATGCGCATCTTTATCCTGTCTTTGTCCCACACCTCATTTTCCTCTTCCCGTGGAGGCTTCCAGTCTGAGCTGACCACCCGTACTCCCTCATAGCACCGGTAGGCTTTCATGCCGTAGGGAAGGCTGATCCTTCTGCCCACCTGCCTGTCAAACAGTTCCTCAAGGTCGTCAAAATGCACCGTCTCCAGATCTTTTGCCCTGCCGCTGACCTGCTCCAGCACCCACTTTAAGATATAGGGCCGCAGCGCCGTATCTGTCCGGGCAAATCCCTGTCCATCTATCACCATCTCTCTTCCCTGTCCGTCCTCCCCTTCCCGGAGACTGGTCAGGCCGGCTGCCGCCTCGTCTGTCTGCCTCTCCACATACTCCCAGAGCCGAGCCAGCTGTCCAGCTGTCCCGCACACATGGTCCACGAACCTGGAATTGACCTGCTCCTCCATATATGGAATTATATGATTGCGGATGCGGTTCCGTGTATAAGTATCCTCATAATTTGTGGCATCCATACAATAAGAAATATTTTTTTGATCCAGGAATGCTTCGATCTCCTCCCTGGAGGTATCCAGCAGGGGCCGGATGTACTTCCCGGAGCAGGGCCGGATCCCGCCCATCCCCCGCAGTCCGGTTCCCCGGGCCAGATTGAGAAGGACCGTCTCCGCATTGTCATTCTTGTGGTGGGCCAGGGCGATCCTGCCGGCGCTCCATCTTGCGGCGGCCTCCTCAAAGGCCCGCCGTCTGGCTATGCGCCCCGCCTCCTCCTGGGTCATCCCTTCCTCCCGGGCCATGCGGCACACATCCACATGCACCACATCAAGCGGAACTTTCACCTCTCGGCACATTTCCTCCACATAGGCCTGATCCGCCGCCGCGGCCTCCCCGCGGATGCCGTGGTTGACATGGACCGCCCGGACCGACAGATCGTACTCCTTCCGCAGCTCCAAAAGCACACAAAGCAGGCATACGGAGTCTGCTCCTCCCGATATGCCTGCTATAACCACATCACCCTTATCCAGCATCCCATGTGCGCGCACATAGTCTCTTATCTTTTCATACATGTCCTTTTCCTCCTGCCCGGATGGCAGGCCTCTTCGCTGTCTACCAAATATATAATACTATAAATAATCAGGAGAAAAAAAGCAAGCTCTCTCACACTTTCCATATCCCCACCGCAAGGACAGTCATATCGTCCGCCGGCACTTCCCCCGACATTTCCAGCACCTGCTCCAGAAGATAGTGGGCCAACTCGCCGGGATTGTTAATGCTGCTGCCCCCTATGAGCGCCGACAGCATGGCCTCCTGATTTCCCACAGGCAGGGCGTCCAGCACTCCGTCCGTCACCATGATGACAAAATCTCCATCCCCAAGCTGCCGGGATGTCCTCTGGATCTCCAGCTCCTGGAGCACTCCCACAGGGAGCGTGGCGGAGCTGATCTTCTCCACCCCCGCACTGCTCCGGATAAAGGTGGTGGATGCCCCTGCCTTCATCAGCTCGCAGGATCCCTGGTAGAGATCGAAAATGCACATATCCACGGTGGAAAAACAAAGCTCCTCCCTACCCGCCACCAGAGCCGTGTTCATCATCTGAACAGCCGTCTGGGGCGGGAATCCGGCCTCCAGCAGTTCCTCCAGCATCTCCACCACCATGGCGCTCTCCTGGAAGGCGTGCTCGCCGGAGCCCATGCCGTCCGAGAGGACCACCCCCTCCTTCCCGCCGGGAAGCTGAGTCATGGCAAATGTATCCCCCGATATCTTCTGACATCCCTTTCCGATCTTCGCCACCCCCTGGATGGTCTGAAAGCCCGGGCCTTCCATGAACACCAGCGTACCGTAGTTCTCGGTCACCACCGGGCACTCTCCCTTCACAAGCAGCATCTTCCGCCCCAGGCAGACGGACAGCGCCTCCGCCGCCTCCTTAGAGGCCACACACTGCCCCTTGGGAGCCCGCACCGTGAGATGAACCTCGTACCTGCCTTGCTTGGTCATAAAGAACACACTGGACAGAAGTTTCAGCCCTCTCCTTTTCAGCTGATTCTTCACTTTTTTCTGCAAGTGCTCATCCATGCAGATCCCCGCGTCCAGCTCACGGGCTGCATGCTGGACGAGATCTGCAAAGGCGTTCATGGACGCCGCGCACCCCTCACGGTTCATGACCATCTTCCGGCTCCACACGATCTTCTGCTTCTCCGCCTGAAAGACTTCCAGCGTCTCCCGCAGGAAACGGGGCGCCAGGATACACTTTTTCTGCAGTTTCCTCTTCAGTTCCACATTCAATTCTGCCCCGTACTCCTCGGCGGCAGCCATGATCTCGTAGACCATCTGTCTTGTCCTGTCTCTGCCTTCTCCCAGACACAGGCTCTTCCTCTCACATCCCCCGCACACCTTCTCCGAGACAGCGGCGAACATCTCGTCGATCTCCTCCCCTGTCAGCGTCCGGCGGCTCTTTTCCAGGCCCAGAAAGGTCTCAGAGAGATGCTTCAGAGAGCCCGCAAATTTGTCCATCTGGATCACGTAGGGATTGACAAAAAGTTCCTTTTCCTTAACCTCACCCATCGCTATACTCCCCTGCACCCACAGGCAGGCCAAAACTTCTGTCTGTGGAACAAAAAAGCTTTGGGACTCTCTCCCAAAGCTTCTCTTTTGCATACTTATAAAAATTCTTATTTTGCCTTAAAAATAATCTCATTTTCGTGAACCAGTCCCAGCTTATCTTTGGCTGTCTGCTCCACGTACTCATCTGTACCTACGTACTCTTCCAGATCTTCGATCTCCTCCGCGCGGTCCTTCTCGGCCTGGATCTCTTCCTCCAGCTCCTGCTCCTGCTCTATGTATGCACTGTTCTTGGCACGCAGCTCAATGCTGCTCACCGAGACAATGACTGCCAAAAGCAGGATCACCGCACTGATGCCCAGCATGCTCCTCCTGTGCTGCTGCACCTGTTTTTTCCGGCGCCTTGCCCTGTTCTTTTGTTTGATACTTCCCATATTAATTACTCACCCATTTCGCCAGCTTTCACTGGTTATTATCTTTTATCTTATCTTTTTTCTCCTGTTTGTTCAACTGTTTTCGCCGAATTTCCCCCTCCTCCTTGCGTACAATTTTTTTCGCAGTTTTCCCGGGATTTTCGACAGACAGGAGAAAAAAACGCTCCCCAGCACAACACCTAGTATAAAATACCATCTGATGCTACCACTGGTAGTATGGTGAATTTGCACAAACATATAAAACGCTGTCGCCAGCCAGAAAAAAAGGTCCTCCGCAGCAATGGCCGCCGGGGCGTGGCGGACGATCCGCCGCAGCACGCGCAGGCATGTGTAGACACTGCAGACCGTCATTCCCGTCAGCACTGCCTCAAGGAAAGAAAGGCCCTCCACCTCTATCCCGTGCATGCGTCACCTGAACAGCCTGCTCAGTATATTTTCACCCGTCTTGGCCGCCGGATGCACTTCCGAGTAGGCCACACTGTCTATGGTCCCGGACAGATCCACTTCCCCTTTTTCCAGGCTCAGCCTGTTCACGTGAAGGTCAGATCCCTTGACCATCAGCATCCCCTGCTCTGTCTCCAGGAGGATCTCGTTCAGGTCAAAGGACAAAACATCCAGGACGCCTGTCACCAGGCTGGTCTTCCGGTTATTCACAACGAGCTTGTGCGCTCCCCGCGCCTGTTTTTCTTCCATTGCCATCACAACCTTTCTTGATAATCATATGAAAGGCTGTCTGAGATTATTACAGATATTTGAACAGATCTTTCGCCTCTTCTTTTTTAGACGTGTCTTTTATGTCGAGGACTTCGACTTTTACAGTTTTTGTCCCGAACTGGATCTCTATGGTGTCGCCCGGCTTTACCTTGACTGAGGCCTTTGCCACCGCGCCGTTCACCAGTACTCTCCCCGCGTCACAGGCCTCATTCGCCACGGTGCGCCTCTTGATCAGGCGGGAAACCTTCAGGAATTTATCAAGTCTCATACTGTCACCTCCCTGCGTTTTATGGACAAAACGGCACTGCAGCCTTCTCCGCCGCAGTGCCGTCTTATATTACGAAGTACCCAGCAGAATGCGCCAGGGGCACATCCTGTCGAACTTTTCACATAAACCGCAACAAAATCTATGCGTTCACAGCATCCTTTAAAGCTTTGCCAGCTTTGAACTTCGGAGCCTTGCATGCCTCGATCTTCATTGTCTGGCCTGTCTGAGGATTTCTGCCCTCTCTTGCAGATCTCTTGCTCACTTCGAATGTACCAAAGCCTACAAGCTGTACTTTCTCCTCTTTCTTTAACTCTTCTGTCACTACATCAACAAAGGCTTTTAAGGCTTTCTCAGCATCCTTTTTGGATATCTCTGCATTTTCAGCAATCGCTGCTACTAATTCTGTTTTGTTCATGGAAAACTCCTCCTTCGACTTATGATAGAACCCTTATCATATTCTATTCAGCTTATTGTACATCCTGCGCTGCATCTTGCAGAGCCGCCGGACGTCTTTCAATAAAGTTATACAGGTTTTCCCCCTGTTTGTCAAGGGAAAATCCCCGAAAAACCCGGTATTTTCAAGGTTTCTGGGCTTTTTACAGAGAAAATGAAAACAACTGTTCCAGGAACCGGCTCTTCTCCTCTGTCTGCATGACCACGGTCTTTAGTTTCTCCACATTCTTGGCCGGGATCCATGCCTTGTTGGAGCAATAGTAGGAATCAGCCAGCTTCCAGAATTTCTCCGGGTAGATCAGCCGGATCTTCAGGTACTCTATCTCTGTCCCGGACAGAGGCCGGATGGCGCTGTAAGCATCCAGCATGTGATCCCCGCTCCGCACATTCCACCCATGCTTCTCCATGGCCTTCCGCAGAAAATAATATAGGTCTTCCATCTGGATACCCACCCTGCATCTGTCGAAATTGGTGATGGCGTACCCGCCCGCCGTGACAAGGATATTGTGATAATTGTAATCCCCGTGGATCATCGCTCCATTTTCCCTGGCTCCGTCCCAGAGTTCTCCAAAGTCTGTGCACTCCAGCTCCTCTGCCGCCTGCCGGGCCCACTCGTACATGCCGTCAAAGCACCGGAGGAATTCCATCTCAAACTCCCCTTTGGGCGACTGTCCCCGCATGAACCTGCGGATCTTTTTCAGCTCCCGGTTGTGCCTCTCATACTCTTTTTTCAGGCTCTCCGGCTCAAAAGCCGCATCGGCGGCAGGACTTTGCGCTCTTTCGCCGCTGTCTTCCTCCGGTCCGCTCTCAGGCTCTGGATCGGGGCAAGGCGGCACCTGCTGCATAAACCGGTGCAGGTGGGCGAGACCTGCAGTCCCCTCCAGAAGTTCCCGGCTCTTGCGGATATCGCACTCCCTTCCCCTGAACCACTGCTTCAATATATAGTTCCGCCCTTCCGGGGACGTGCTGACATACTCCCCGTCGCAGTTGGCCACAGGCAGGTCCGTCCGCATATTCCCCTCCCGGTACAGATGGACTCCCACATGCCGCATCAGGAGGACCTGGCGCCTGGACACCCCCGCCTCCCGGAGCAGAAAAAGTCCCTGGTCTGTATCACAAAAAAACGCACCCCTTGTTTTGCGGGTGCACTTTACATTGATTGGATATTGCTCCAATATACTCAATTCGTAATCCTGCATATTACCGTCCCCTGCACATTTCCAATATCATGTTCTGTTTAATGTATGACAGCGAAAACGGTAATATGCCTGTTCTCTTTTTACTTCTTTTTCTCTTCTGCCAGTTCCAAAAGCCTGCTCTTCTCGTTGAGCTGCGGATCTTCGATCACCGCCTCCAGCAGGCTCTCCAGCACCACGCCCAGCTCTTTCCCCGGCCGAAAGCCCGCCTCGATCAGGTCCCGGCCGTTGACGGCCAGGTCCTTGAGCGTGACGCACTCCTGCCTGGCCAGGCTCTGCCTGTAGAGTGCTTCCACTCCGTCTATATCTGCCAGCTTCTCCTCCCTGAGATAGGTACTCTGGGCCAGCACATCCGCCCGGCGCACCTCCAGGTACAGAGGGAACAGATCCAGACCGATCCGGTTCATGGCTCTCCTGACATATTTTCCCTGGACCGGCATCCGGTAATCGTGGTAGCGCACCAGGACCGCCACTTTCCTCTGGGTCTCATTGTCAAACTTCAGCCTGCGCATCACGTCCCTGGCGATCTCCTCGCTGCGCAGGGCGTGCTTCTTAAAATGCGCGACTCCCTCCTCATCCACAGTCTTCAGGTCCGGCTTTCCCATATCATGGAACAGCATGGCAAGCCGCAGCACCCTGTCCGGCCGCACGTTTAAAAGGGCGTGGAGAGTGTGCTCCCCCACCGTATACATGTGGTGGGGCGTCTCCTGGGACGTGTCCATGATCCGGTCAAACTCCGGCAGGAACCAGGCGGTGATCCCCAGCTCCCAGGCGGTCCGCAGCATATCCGGCCGTCCGGACAGAAGAATCTTCAGAAGCTCCGTCTGGATCCGCTCGGCGCTGATCTTCTGCAGGGTGGGGGCCAGCGCCTCCATTCCTTCCCGGGTCTCCTCCTCCAGCCGGAAGCCCAGCTGGGCCGCAAAGCGCACGCCCCGAAGGATGCGCAGGGCATCCTCACTGAACCGCTCCCTGGCATTACCCACACAGCGGATCACTCCCCGCTCCAGATCCTCCATGCCGCCGAAGATGTCCACCAGCCCCTCCTCATCGCTGTAGGCCATGGCATTGATGGTAAAGTCCCGGCGCAGCAGGTCATCTTTCAGGTTCCTCGTAAAAGTCACCTCTTTGGGATGCCTGCTGTCCTCGTAGGCCCCGTCGATCCGGTAGGTGGTCACCTCGAACCCCTCCCCGTCCAGGAGCACGGTCACTGTCCCGTGCTGGATCCCTGTGTCAAAAGTCCGGGAAAACAGCTCCTTTGTCTGCTCCGGCGTGGCGGAGGTGGTGATGTCCCAGTCCTCCGGCTCCCTGCCCAGGAGACTGTCACGGACGCAGCCGCCCACCGCCCAGGCCTCAAAGCCGGCGGCTCTCAGCGTGCCGATGATCTCTTTCACTTTGTCTGGCATGGATATATGTGTCTGTCTGACGCCATTCATATCTATCAGTCCTTTAAAATCTATTTTCGTGTCTATATCATAGCCCATTTCCTGTTTCAGGCGCAAGATAAGGGCGGAAGTTTTTGTCCTTCCGCCCTTGTATATTCTCTCTTCGCATACGGTGATCCCGCTGCGCCTCCGCCCCGGAGGCAGCCTCCAGGAACCGGCAGGGATTAGTAAGATTTGCCCCAGTATGCCATGTGCTTCGCAGGCTTTCCGCACCAGATACACTTGTCGGAGACGAACTCCTCATCCTCGATCAGACATCTTGTGGCAGCTCCGCCTGTGGCGTATTTCACTTCGCCCTCGCACTCCGGATCTCCACACCAGCATGCTTTTACAAAGCCTCTGTTGGCCTTGAATTTCTCCACCATCTCATCCATGTTTGTGGCTGTGTCGATGTGATCATTCAGGAACTTCTCAGCTCTGTTGTACATATCCTGCTGGATCGTCTCAAGGATCTCACGCAGCTTTACTGCGATCTCATCCATGGAAACAATGATCTTCTCACGGTTATCACGACGCACAACAACTACCTGGTTCTTCTCGATATCCTTCGGTCCGATCTCGATACGTGTAGGAATACCAAGCATCTCCTGCTCGGAGAACTTCCATCCTGTGCTCTTGTCGGAGTCGTCGATCTTCACTCTGTATCCGGCTTTCTTCAGCTCATCCAGCAGCGCATCTGCCCGATCCAGCACGCCCTCTTTGTGCTGTGCGATAGGAATGATGCGGCACTCTACAGGTGCTACGTGAGGCGGCAGCACAAGTCCGCTGTCATCACCGTGAACCATGATCAGGGCGCCGATACTTCTTGTGGACCATCCCCAGGATGTCTCGTACACGCTCTGGAGCTGGTTGTTCTTATCCAGATACTTGATGCCGAAGGCATCCGGGAAGCCGCTTCCGAAGAAATGGCTTGTCGCAGACTGGAGCGCCTTTCCGTCGTGCATCAGAGCCTCGATGGTGTAGGTGTCCTGAGCTCCCGCGAACTTCTCGTGCTCTGCCTTTCTTCCGGACACGAAGGGGATAGCCAGCGTCTCTCTGTAGCAGTCCTCATACACGTGGAACATCTGGATGGTGCGCGCCTCAGCCTCCTCGTATGTGGCGTGGATGGTGTGTCCCTCCTGCCACAGGAACTCCCTGGAGCGGAGGAAGGGCCTTGTAGTCTTCTCCCAGCGGAGCACGGAGTTCCACTGGTTCCACACCTTCGGAAGGTCTCTGTAGGACTTGACTGTCTTAGACCAGAGGTCACAGAACAGTGTCTCGGATGTAGGGCGGATGCAGAGACGCTCCTGGAGTCTCTCCATGCCTCCGTGTGTCACCCAGGCCACCTCCGGCGCAAAGCCTTCAATATGCTCTGCCTCTTTCTCAAGAAGACTTTCCGGGATCAGCATAGGCAGACATACATTCTCTACGCCTGTCTCTTTAAAACGTCTGTCCAGATCTGCCTGGATCAGCTCCCAGATAGCATATCCGTTGGGAAGGTAGTTCAGACATCCCTTTACGCTGGAGTAGTCGCAGAGTTCAGCCTCGCGCACTACGTCTGTATACCACTGTGCGAAGTTTTCATCGCGGGAAGTGATATTTTTTACTAATTTCTTTTCATTAGCCATGACTTTTTTCTCCTTTTTTCTTGATTTTTCTCCGGAGCCCCCTGCCCCGTGTGTCTGATTTTGGGAAATGATATGCCGGCCGATCTTTTCTCTCCACAGGCGCCTCCTGCCAGAGGGCTTTTAAGCCGCAGAAATAAAAAAATCGCCGGACCTCTCGTCTCCCCGAAAAAGGGACCGAAAAGTTCGGCGGTACCACCCTAATTAACTGCAGTCCTTCTGCAGTTCTCTCTGTCTGCCATTAACGCTGACAAAACGCTGCATTTTCACACAGAGGCTCCAAGGTGGGTTCGTGATACCCGGATGCAGGGAACTTTCAGCCACAGGATCCCTTCTCTGCGCGCATCGGCCTTATCATTACTATTCCTCTTCACTGCCAGTCCTGCCTTCTGCAGCCATCACTGCCAGCAGGTATGCTTTTGTCTGAATATAATATATCAGTTAACCGTAATTTTAGCGAATACCCATTTATTTGTCAAGGGGGCAATTTCTATCAGCAGTATTCTTTGAAGAATTTTTCATAAACAAAAAACTGACACGGATACCGGGAAATGCTATAATGCTTACCAGACAATAAATTCAGTAGAATCAGGAGCAGACTACCTATGCAGAAAAATTCGTTTAACATCCTGTATGAAGACAGGGAGATCCTCGTCTGCAGCAAGCCTCACGGCATCCCCGTGCAGAGCCGCCGCATCGGCACGCCGGACATGGAGAGCATGCTGAAAAACCATCTGGCCCGCCAGGGACAGGAACCTTATCTGGCGGTTATCCACCGCCTGGACCAGCCGGTGTCCGGCCTTCTCGTTTTTGCAAAAACAAAAAAAAGCGCTGCCTCTCTGAACGCGCAGCTCACAGGCAGCTCCTTCGGAAAATACTACCGGGCCCTGACAGAAGAAATTCCTTCTGCCCCCTCCGGCACACTCCGGGACTATATCGTCCGGGACGGGCGTACCAACACCTCCCGCATCTGCTCCCCGGATACGCCTGGGGCCAAAAAAGCGGAGCTTACATACCGCACCATCACGGAAGAAGCGCCATTTTTCCCGGACAGGTCTGACAGCCAGGCGGAGCTGGAAATCCACCTTCTTACGGGCCGTCACCACCAGATCCGGGTGCAGATGGCACACATGGGATGCCCCCTCTTGGGAGACACAAAGTATAATCCTGCCGCCCGGGAAGCAGGCACATGGCAGGTACTGAAGCTGTGCGCTTACTGTCTGGAGTTCCTTCACCCCTCCACCGGAAAGCGGATGCAGTTCTGTCTGGAACAAGATGTCTAGTCCCCAGCGGGCCCCTGTTCCAGCGCCGCAAAGAAGAGCTCGTAGGCGTCATCCTGTCCGTCCAGAAGGGGAGAATTTTCTCCTCCGCCGTTGGTGCTCCGCTTGATCTTGGCATAAAATTCTTCTCCCGCGCTCACCAGTTCCATCTCATAGATCTCATACCCCAGCTCCCTGCACTTCCGGCAGAAGGCCCCCAGCGGGTCCTCTTCTTTTCTTGTAGCCAGCAGCTCCTCCCTGAGCTCCGGGTCCTGGTGGGCCCTGTGCTGCAATTTCTCCAACATTTCCATAGTCGATGCCATACTGATCTCTCCTTTTCTCCTCCGCAAAAATCTACAGAAAAAAGGCGCCGCAAGATCCCCCAAAAAAGGGGGTTCCACAGCGCCTTTGCTGTTCAATGGTCATTTATGCCAATGCATTTCTTTACTGCCAATCTATCGATCAGGCCATCTCAGGCTCAGCTTCCGCTTCCTGGCTCAGCGCCTCCTCGTACTTCTCCAGGATAATGCTCTGAATCCTCTCTCTTGTAGCGGAGTTGATGGGATGGGCGATATCTCTGTACTCTCCATCCAGCGCTTTCTTGCTCGGCATTGCGATGAAAAGTCCTTTCTCTCCTTCAATGACCTTAATGTCATGCACAACAAACTCCTCGTCCATTGTGATGGACACTACTGCCTTTAATTTCCCTTCTTTCGCAACTTTCCGCACGCGTACATCTGTGATCTGCATGTCTTCTAGCCCCTTTCTTGTCAGTCACTGCATCTTTCCCTTTTTTCTCTTACAGTGCATATCTCTCATTTTTTTCGACTACTATCTTTACGCCATTCTCACCTACGTGGCGCGTATTGGCCCGGATCGTATCCCGGCTCTCCACGATGCAGTTCTCAATGTAGGTGTTATCGCCCAGATACACATCATTGAGAATGATCGAGTTCTTGATCACGCAGTTATTCCCCACAAAGGTCTTCTTGAACAGCACGGAGTTCTCCACCGTACCGTTGATGATGGACCCGCTGGCCACAAGGCTGTTCTTCACCACAGCCCCCGGGTTGTATTTCGCCGGTGGCAGGTCGCTGACCTTGGAATAAATGCCCGGATATTCCTTAAAGAAGTAATTTCTCACTTCCGGCCTCAGGAAATCCATATTGGTCTTATAATACGCGTCAACTGTAGCGATATTGCTCCAGTAGTCTTTGATCTTATAGCCGTATATCTTTTTCAGATTCTTGTATCTGATGAGGATATCCGTGACGAGATCATGCCTCTCCTCCTCGGCGCAGTGCTCGATCAGGTCGATGAGCTGACGCCTCCTTATGATGTAAATGCCTGTGGAAATAGTGTTGTAGGCCGCCATCATGGGCTTCTCCTCAAACTCCTCCACCCGCATAGTCTCGTCCATCTTCAGGGTACCGAACCGGGTCGCATCCTCGCCGGGCTGCAGGTCCCTGCACACGATGGTGATATCCGCCTTCTTCGCGATGTGGTATTCCAGGACTTTGTTGTAATCCATCTTGTACACCGCGTCGCCGGAGGTGATGATCACATAGGGCTCATGGCACTTTTTCAGGAAGTCCAGGTTCTGGTAGATAGCGTCCGCCGTCCCCCTGTACCAGTAGCCGTTGTCCGCCGTGATGGTGGGAGTGAATACGTAAAGTCCTCCCTGTTTTCTTCCGAAATCCCACCATTTGGAGGAGTTCAGATGTTCGTTTAACGAGCGGGCATTGTACTGTGTCAGCACAGCCACCTTCTGGATATGAGAGTTGGTCATATTGCTCAGGGCAAAGTCGATCGCCCGGTAGCTTCCCGCGATGGGCATGGCCGCCACTGCCCTCTTCTGGGTCAGTTCCCGCATCTTGTTGCTGTTTCCGCCTGCTAAGATAATTCCTACTGCTCTCATAATCTCTCACCCGCCTTTATCAATGTCTCTCCGCTTTCAAGCACGCCTCCCGGGTAGTCCTCCCTGACGGTGACACCGCTGATGGCGGTATTCTTTCCGATCTGTACGCCTTCCGGTATGACAGAATTCTCTCCAATGGTCACAAGACCGAAAGAATAAATATTCGGCTTTAACTTGTTCGGCACATCAGCGCCTGTGCCAAGCGTAGCGTTGTCACTGATGTGTACGCTTTCCGCTATGATGGCCTTGTCTATGATGCAGCCCGCACCGATCTGCACGTCCTTCATAATGATGGAGTCGCGCACCACGCTGCCTGCCCCGATGGTCACGCCGGATCCGATGACGCAGTTGTGTACCTCGCCGTATATCTCGGCCCCGTCTCCGATAATGCTCCTGTCGATAATGGCTGTATCGGCAATGTACTGGGGCGGGATGATGTCGCTGTTGGTGTAGATCTTCCAGAACTCCTCATACAGGTTGAATTCCGGGATGATATCAATGAGCTCCATATTGGCCTCCCAGTAGGAACCGAGGGTTCCCACATCCTTCCAGTAGCCATTGTACTCATATGCAAACAGTCTCTTTCCGTTCTCGTGGCAGTAAGGGATGATATGCTTTCCAAAATCACAGCCCGGCACGTCCTTCAGATCCATCAGCGCCTTTTTCAGCACCGGCCAGCTGAATATGTAGATGCCCATGGATGCCAGATTGCTCTTGGGCTCCGGCGGCTTCTCCTGAAATTCCGTGATGCGTCCGTCCGCGTCGGCCACCACGATGCCGAAGCGGCTGGCCTCCTCCATAGGCACAGGCATGGCGGCGATGGTCACATCCGCGTCATGCTCCTTATGGTAGTCCAGCATAACCTCATAATCCATCTTGTAAATGTGGTCCCCCGACAGGATCAGCACATAGTCCGGATTAAACGTGCTCATGTAATCCAGGTTCTGATAGATCGCGTTGGCTGTGCCTGTGTACCACTCACTGTTTGAGCTTTTTTCATATGGCGGAAGGATCGATACACCTCCGATGTTGCGGTCCAGATCCCACGGGATCCCGATCCCGATATGTGTGTTAAGCCGCAGCGGCTGGTACTGGGTCAGGACGCCCACTGTGTCGATTCCCGAATTGATGCAGTTACTGAGCGGAAAATCTATGATTCTGTATTTCCCCCCAAAAGCAACGGCCGGCTTGGCAACTTTTGCCGTGAGGACTCCAAGTCTGCTGCCCTGTCCTCCTGCCAGCAGCATTGCTATCATTTCTTTTTTAATCATGCCATCACCCCTTCTCAGCAATTTTAATGACTTTTATTATACCATACTTCCGTATTTAAGTGAACATATTTTACAAAAAAAGTGATTATTCTACCATTTTTTTATCGATATATCACAAAAAAAGTTTCTTGGCTTTTCTATTATATATGTTTATAATAATATAAATGATG